>Ga0255780_10005293_pt1 | contig 10904 bp, 9 predicted proteins | sample 071ome_32_FD_179978 | JGI IMG/M metagenome (GOLD analysis project Ga0255780, IMG submission 179978) | Coastal salt marsh microbial communities from the Groves Creek Marsh, Skidaway Island, Georgia - 071405AT metaG (version 2) | ecosystem: Environmental > Aquatic > Marine > Intertidal zone > Salt...
GCGCGCGCACCGCGGGGGCGAGAAGACCCCGTCCGGTGGTCGTCCACGCGTCGCCGAACGCCGTCTCCAACCATCGCGAGCTCCGACCGAACGAACGACAACAACCTTTTTCGGGGTAAAACACACACTCCAAATGTCCGAACACCATATTAAATATACACAAAAATCTATGAGAGGTACACTTATGCGTTTCCAAACCCCATATCCAAACGTACCCTGACATGGACTTAAAACACATGTAGTATCAAATATTAGGGTTTTGAATGCGTCGGGCGGATGCTCTCTCCCTCCGAACGCGTCGCGCGCGCGCCGCCAGAGCTGACCGATCGAGACGACGATGTCGACGAACGAGTCCGAGATAGGGATCGGCGCCGAAGCGTTCGCCAAGGGCACGTGGTACCACGAACTCCTCGAAGATGGTCTCGCGCTGAGCTATCGGGTGCGTGCGCGCGAGAACGACACGGCGGCGACGAGCGAGCTGAAAGCGAATCATCTCAAAGATGCGCAAACGCGTGCGCGTGGAGCGTCGCACTTTATGATTGATTTGATTTTATACGGCGACGAGTGACTGACGACGCGAACGCTCGACGACGCGAAACGCGCGGGGGTAGGTTGAAGAAGTGCTGTATCAAGGCGCGAGTGAGTTTCAAGAGGTTGAAGTCGTCCGAACGGTGCCGTTTGGGTCGCTTTTGATCACGGACGGGCTCATGCAGTCGTCGGAACACGACGAGTACGTGTACCACGAGTCGTTGGTGCACCCGGCGCTGACGGCGCACGCGAACCCGAAAAAGGTCTTCATCGGTGGTGGTGGTGAAGGCGCGACGTTGAGGGAGGTGCTTCGACACCCGAGCGTGGAGGAGTGCGTCATGGTGGATATCGACGGGGACGTCGTGAACATGTGCCGAGAGCACACGCCGTTTTACAGCGCCGGCGCGTACGACGATAAGCGTACGCGTTTGATCATCGGTGACGCCAAGGGTGGTTTGGAAAGCGAACCGGATGGAAGCTTTGATGTCATCATCATGGATTTGAGTGATCCCCTCGACGGTGGTCCGTGCTACCAGCTTTACACGACTGATTTTTACAGAATTTTGTCTAAAAAGTTGGCGCCGGGTGGCATCTTCGTCACGCAGTCGGGTTGCGCGTCGGTTCGCGACGCTCACCACGTCTTTTCTCCGATTCACCACACCCTCAAGCAAGTGTTCCCCAAGGTGTACGGTTACACCATGTGCGTTCCGTCCTTCACCTCTGAGTGGGGCTTCAACTTGGCTGTCAACGATGTGAGCATCGACTTGAGCGGCGCCGGCGCCGACGAGACGCTCGCTGCCAGAGGTTTGGAGATGAAGTTTTACGACGCCGTGTCGCACACGCGCATGTTTGCCCTTCCCAAGCCGTTGCGCACGCTCATCGATAACGAAACGCGCGTCATGACGGTGGAGAACCCGCTCTTCATGTGCAGCCAAGAGACGCACACTGGTATCTTTGAAGAAAAGGAAGAGTGAGCGCAGCGGCGGCGGCGGCGCCGTGCTCATCAATTTTTTGTTGATTCTTGCATGACACCTTAATCAATCATTAACAGGGCCATTTCTAAAATTTGGAAAAGAAAATCTCAACGTAGTTAGCTAGCACGAGTAATACATAATCTTACAAATTCACGACTCTACTTGCCCTCAAACGGTGGAGAGTTCCTCCTCATCGGTCGACACAGAGGTTACCGTACACTCGGGACAGGATATGCGTCTCGCACCCGAACACGCCTCGCAATTCATCGCAGCAGTCGTCGCCTTAGCGCGACTCGGATCGATGAGATTGCGCGTCGCCACCGTACACAATTCGCACTCGATGAATCGCTTGCCCTCGCATCGAGGACACCCCGTCAAATCGCGCCAGTCGGCACGGACGTCATCCGGAAGAACTCGAGCGACGACGTCTGTGAGCGCAAATGAATCACCAGAATCCTTGGCGAGCATCTCTCGCTCCTGAAACATCGATAGCGCACACACGTAAACGACGTTGAGCGCGTAGAGCAACGCCACGCGATACTCGAGCGGCGTCAAACCGTAAATGATGAAATTCATCGGCACCCAAAACGTGCAATTACTCACGTACAACTCTCTCCAATCTCTCTTGACGTCTCCCACGATCCTCTGCGAGTCGTTTCCGCTCATCACACCCATGGCGACGATGAAAAACACTGCCCAAAACGGATTGTACACCGTCGCATCCACGGCGACTTTGAGCGCCGTCGTCACGTACTCGGCCCGACTCGGATCGTCCGGCACCACCCAATCCACCCAATCGTACCACACGTACGCCGTCGCTCCATCCACGGCACCGAACGCGACGTATCTCGCCCGTCGCCGATCGTCCCGAACGAACTCGACGAAATCCACGCTCGTCGGCAGCTCGCACGCCTCCGCCGTCTCCGTCGCGTGCGTTCGCCTCGCCAACCTTTGCGCCAGCTCATCCGACACCCAGTAACACGCCGCGCCGAGCGCTGAATCCGTCAACAACTCCTCGATCGCCCTCGCATCCATCGCGGACGTCCTCGGCGTCGATCGACGACGATGACCGCGCGCGTTGCCGTTGGAGCGCGCGCGCGGCATCGCAACGACTCTTCCCGAGTGCACATTACGAACGCGAATCGACGCGAAAGTCTCACGCATCGCCCCTCGAGACGCGGTGGACGACGCATGCGCGTTATTCGCGCCGCTCGAGCGCATCGCGACGCGCGCGCGCGCGCGAGAGCCGCCGACGCGGCGGATTCTGTCGCGCCCACGCGTTCAAATTCATGCGTATGCATGCGCTCTATAAATATATTCACATAGGTTATAGTGTAACAATATACGATTATCCACAAAACCCTAAGTAAATCCACGATGAAAACGGCACCAAACGCATCACACGCCGACGCGCGCGCGCGCCGCTTCGCTTCACGACCGACAGACGAAGGGCGACGAAGGATGTACAACGGCATCGGGCTCACCACCGCCCGCGGGTCCGGAACCTCTGGGTACGTCCAGACGAACAAATTCCACCGAGACGCGTCGCGATTGACGCGGGATGGGCACGACGGCGGCTCGAAGCGCTCGCGCGATGCGGAAGGATCTCGCGGACAGCCGGTGAAGCGCCGCGGGATGAGCGACGCGATCTTAGCGCACAACGCGAAACGGGAGATCGAGGTTCGCGTCGCGGAACTCGCGGAGCGGTTGGAAGAGGACCCGACGCTGAGCGAGGAGGACCGAAGGGTGAAGACGGACGCGTTGAGACGCGAGTTGGAGGTGAAATTGGATGAAAGAAGACGCTCGGAAGCGGCGATGAAACGCGCGTCGGCGGCGATGGAGACGCACGCGAGAGAGGCGAGAAAGGATGCGGAGATGGATAAGCTCGCGAGGGCGTTCGGGGTGAATCGGAGGGAGGCGGACGCGAGGGAGGGAGACGCGTTTGATAGAGACTTGCAGCGACGGTTGAAGGAGGAGAAGAGAGAGGCGAGGGAGGAGGAACAGCGGAAGCGAGAGAAGGAACGGAGAAAAGCGGAGAAGCGGGCGAAGAAGGAGAAGAAACGGGAAAAGAAGGAGAAACGGATGCGGGAGCGGGCGGAGAGAAGAGAGAGGGAGAGGGCGGAGAAGAATAGAAGACGGGGCGAAGAAGCGAGGAGAAACGTCGAGCGATTCGAAGGCGAGCTTCGGGTCGTGAACGAGGAGATTGCGCGGAGAGGGTTAAGAGAACCGGTGGTGGCGAACCAAGCGGGGGCGATGCGTGAGGTGCCGCCGCCGCCACCGTCGGCTGGAGGAGGAGGTGCCGCTGCGCCCGTCGCTGGTCAGATGCGCGAAGTACCGCCGCCGCCGCCGGCTGGAGGAGCTGCGAGGCAAGAGAGGGGACGCTCGCGCGAGCGAAGCCCATCGAGATCGAGATCGTACTCTAGAAGCAGCGAAACGTCGAGAAGTCGCTCGAGATCTCCGCGAAGAAGAGGTCGCTCGTACAGCAGATCGTACAGTAGGTCGTACAGCAGAAGCAGATCGTACAGTAGTAGCAGTCGTAGTCGAAGCCCGCCTCGCCGAAGACGGGACTCCCGAAGCTATTCGCGCTCGCGCTCGCGCTCGAGGGATCGACGTCGCGGAGGGAGACACGACAGCGATAGCGATTGAGTCTGATGATTTGTTTCTGATGATAAACGTTGAAGGTTTTAATATCAAAATTTCAGTTGAACAACAAACATTTATTTAAACATTTTTACTCGTCCGCCGACCTCTTTAGGAGAGCGCGATCGATCGCGTGCTTGATGAACACCTTTGTTTCATCGGTAAACGGCATGAGCGTGCGTTCGGACATTGTTCGTCGCACTTCGTCAATTTGATCGAAAGACATGGTTTCCAAAATGGATTCCATGCGCCGCCGGAATCGTTCCTCGTCGATGGGTTCGTCGGGGTTTGGACAATTCGGCCAAGAACGTTTGGCTTTGCCGTCGAGAGAATCGACGAAATCCTTCTCGTCATCGATGATGGCGTCGACGTCTACTTTCGCATTGGCAGTCAATTGACGAACGACAAAGAGAGAGGCGCACGCCATGCCGAGAAGCGCCCAGCCAAGCGTCGTCATGATTCTCCACGGTTTGCCATCGAGTCTCGTCGACACGCAATCCGTCAATAAGTAATCGCGAACGATGGATTCCTCGCCCAACACGGACGGTCCAAACATGATGCCCCAGAATGCGAGCACGATGGACATGGTGCTCAGCACCAAAACTCGTCGCGAGGGACCAGATAGTTCATCCCACTGCATGATGGTGCGCAAGAGGTCGTTGCGATGCGCGTCGTCTTTATCGAGTTGAAGCACTTCGTCGTCGTACGGCAATTCATCCAGGTCTTCGCGGTTCTCTGCAGCGGTCTTTTCGATAAAGTACGCCGCGGCGACGAGTGCCAAGCCCTGAGAGAGCCCCGTCAAGAGCAGGCCAATGTCTGCGATGGAATTCCACGGGCTCGTGTCCTCGTCGACGATTAAGATCGCAGACGTTTCGCGACAGAGCGCGTTTGCCGCGTCGACTGCGGTCGCTCGCGAAGCTTTTAACATGAATGCACCCGCGAGCGTCGTCGGTGCAATCAGGAGCAGCACGGGCAAAGTACCGATGAGCATCTCGTACACGTTGAGCTTGAGAATGCCCGTGATGACGCTCGTCGGCCAATCCGGTCCACCAACGAGAATGGCAATCTTGGGCGGTCTCAATCCCGGTTTGGTGAGCAAGAAGCGAATCGAGCGCATGGTGACGCTGTTGACGTTTACCATGCTACGAATCCACACCCGGTCGCCGAGACGTTCGCCTATGCCTTTCTGTTGCATGACGACGGCGAGCAACTTGATGCCAAAGCACGCGCCGATGGCGACGACGCACGCCATCGCGTACCCTTTGCCGCCACCACCGTACGCCTGAGCCATGCGCTCGTCCGTCAAGATGATGCCACCGGTGAGATAGACGGGGAGACCGGGTATGATTGGTATGAGAAACATCCCGAGCCCGACCACGGTGAACGTCACGTACACCAAGCCGAGCGGAACGGAATTGAGCTTGACACGCAAGAAACTCAAAAATACGACCGTGAACGAGCCCGCGACGACTTGGAACGCGAGCACGACGAGTATCCAGTAATGCATGTTAATCATGATTTTCGCCCAGTTCCACTTGCGAAGCTCGTCAATCTGCTTCGCAACTTTTGCCGTCACCCACCGGGAAGAGCTGGATTCGGATTTAGCCGTGCCGAGCAATGCGCGCAGACGTTGATTGACGACCGACAGAGCGACGTAGAAACAAAAGACAGAGGTGAGAGGCGTCGATACGAGGATCGCCTTGAATATGTCTGCATGTTTTTCGGTGATGGCGTTGACGATGGAAGCGAAAAGCGGGACCGAGGTCACCGATTCGGTGACGGCGTCCAATCCGAGCGTCGCCACGAGCGAGCCGCAGAGCACCAAGAGCGAAGCCATGGAAAACGTCACCAAAATGGATGACAGAGGCTTTGCACCGCCGGCGATGGAGACTGCGACCCAGATCCCGAGAAACACAAACATCACGGCGCATCCGAAAGCCTTGTAAGTAAAATGCAAGATTGACTTTTTGTCATTTGATCGCACCGACGACGAAAGAAGCGAACAAAACGTCGCAAAGATGAAACTCGCCAACGCTGCGAGACACGGTGAAAACCACATGACGTACGTGGCGATGCATTCCGTCTTCAGATCCGTGTCGCACCCGATCGCGGCGCGATATTCCACGTCGAGGGATGACGACCACCAAGCTCTCGTGCGAGACGCTTCGGTAAAGAAGAGCATGAGAATGACGCCCGAGCACGCGTAGAGACTCTGCGCCAAGGTGCTCAAGTAGCTCGCCATCGACCTCTCGGCGAAAAACGCGCTTCGCAAGCGAATATAAAACAGTGGTGAGAGCAAGAGATAGATTGTCGGCGGCGCCTGCGGGTATCTGAACGCGCTCAAACCGAGCGCGAGCGTGGCGAGCGTCGCCGCGGCGCCCGCGCCGAAATCGCGAAGCAATCTCCATCTCGGATGCGTCCAGTGTGAGGCATCCGTCACGTACAGCGCGATGGCGATCACGACCGCAACGTTAAACATTACGCTCTCGCCTTGATCCCGCCGAAGCGCGCGGAACGTATCGCCACCGTATCCTATGACGGCTGAGAACGCGACGACGTACGAGCCGGATAACGCGCACGTCGTCAGCAACACCGCCCACGTCTCCTTCAACGTCAGCGACGAGAGCTGCTTCTTCTCCGATCTCCGCTCACCCGCGGGATTTACCGTCTCATCCGCGGTCGCGGGCGGCGCCGACGGCGCGATGATCTCCGTCGTCGCCATCGCGCGCGCGGGCGCTCTCAATCAGTGCGGGTGTCACACGAAGAGTCGCGCTCGACACCGAACGAGTCACTCACGCGTCGATTCGCGCCGTCAGCCCGTCTCCTCGGCGTCGAACCGTCGATGCGGTGGAACGTACCGGTGCGCGCGCGTTCGTCGCGTCCGTCGTTCGCGTTCGCGTCGCGGGCGCGCGCGTCGATGAGTGTCGATTCCGCGCGTCTAAAAAAAGCGTGCGTTTTCACTCGAGTGGGAGACGAACAGTCACTCTCTGGGTGTTTTCGTTACAGCGCGGGTAAAAGAGAAAATCCCGACATAAAGTTCGAGTCGCGCGCGACGGCTCAGTCGTCCCAGGGGTAATCGTCTTGTTGGAACAAACTGTCTCGATCGCTTCCCGCCGGTCGATCGCCCGGGGCGCGAATCGCGGGCGAGTCTTCGGCGTGTACCGATTCGTGCGCTTCGCGATCCATTTCGAGACGCCCGTGTTCAGCCATTCCTTTCATCAATCGCGCGTACTCGTCGTGATCTTCGCAGTCTTTGGCATCGCGTTTCATCTCAAGTATCACGGTTCGGTGGCGGTACCCCGCGGATACGATGCCGGACGACCGTAGCGCCGCCATGGAGGTGTCGAACGTCGCCGGCGTTCCGTTTGGCGTCGGTTGAGAGGCGTCGTACACGATTTGCCGAGGTTTCTCCGCGTACGGTTTAGGAGGAATCTCTACCGCCGTGCATCGAAGCATGACATCGCCCGCGATAACGCCCTGTCGGTCCGCTTCGCTGTTCGGGACGACGGACTCGACGACGGGTTGCGCGATGCCCGCGTCGCGAAAGACGATGCCCATTCCTCGCGGGGAATCACTCGAAGGGAGTTCAACCGTGTAAATCGTCGCCACGCGTTGCGTCGTCGAATCGAGAAAGACGATTCGATCGCCATCTGCGACGAGTCTATCGCCTCTGTCCGAGTGCGATTCGCCCGGTGACGCGGCGACGCGCGTGGCGTCTCTTTGCCATTTGCTGCTTTTGATGGCTCTCGTCGCAGAGCGTCGAGCGCCGCTCAGGGGCTTTGAGCGAACGGCCGCGTCGGCCGAGGATGCCGAGATGTGCGTGTGCAAACTCTGTGTGTACATTTTCGTCGTCGTCGTCGTCGTCGTCGATCGAGGGTCGTCGAGGTGTGAGGATTTATTATTGATTTTCTCGTGTGCGTTATTAAACCTCCGCTTTGCGTCGTCGCAAAATCACCGGTAAAAGGAAACGAGACCGCCCAAAACGACGCCGCACGCCGTGCTGACGAAAACTTCTTGGTGCAACATCACCCAAGCCGGAACAGTCAATCCGAGAACTTCGATGAAGAATTGCGGAAGCCAAAAGGTGCAAAAGAGCGTGACGACAAAGGTGCCCAAGACGACGCCGAAAGATCGCGCAAATCTGGCATTGTTGTGCTTTTGCGCCGCCACCGGATCCAAAACCGCGTTAGGACCCGGATCGACATCCACCAATTTCACAAAGAACCTGAAAACCATCAACAACGCGGCGAAAATGGTCACCTGAAGCGTCCGCATCGCCGGCGGAGTCACCAACGTAACCGCGGCGCATCCCAACGTCAACCCAAAGTTCACCGCCACGTCCTTCATCGGGCTCGGGCACGGTCTCGGCATCCACTTGCTCCCGCGCACGCGATCCGCAAACCTAATGCTCGCATCCGACGGTCCTTTACCAGCCAAGCGCGCGCTCAATCCCGCTTGTAAAATCTGTTCGTACGCTCGCTCCACCGTCGCCAGCTTATCCGTCTCGCCCTTGTACAACAATTGCTTCGAGTTGTACGCGCGCTTCACCGCCATCGCATCGGCGTCGGGTTTCACGCCCAGGGTTTTGTACGGGTCGAACGCGTCCCCGGCGTCCGCCGCGGAGGTTCGCGGGACGAGGGCGGACCCACGGAGTCCGCGCGGGTGGGTCCCGCGGACGATGGCGCAGGTTGAGGTTTTCACACCACCACCATTGGTACGACGTCCGAACGCGTTCGTCGCGACGGCGGATGCGGATGCGGACACGGTAAAGGCGGACATGTGCGCGTGCGCGTGCGAGCGTTTCGGGCGTGCGCGTGCGTGTGTGCGTCGGGGTACGCGCGCGCGTGATTGTGTGGATGTGTGGGTGAGGGTGAGGGTGATGATGATTGATGGTGAATGCATGATGTCGAAGGGGCGCGCGAAGGCACAGGCGAAGAAGAGAAGCGCGAAGAGTCGAAGAGTTCAATTTTGGAAGTGTAAGATATTACAGAAATTTACGGCTTAATAACCATGGCATCGCGACCCGGACCGACGCCGATGTAGCGGCACTCCACCCCAGAGAGCTGCTCGACGCGCTCGATGTACTTTTTGGCGTTTTCCGGCATGTCGTCCCACGAGCGAATCTTTGAAATGTCCGACTTCCATCCGGGAAGCGTCTCGTAGACGACTTCAACCTTTTCCAGGGTGGAAATGTCGGATGGGAAGCTCGTCGTGGTGGTACCGTTGGGGAGCTTGTATGCGGTGCCAATCTTGAGCTCGTCCATTTCGGATAAAACGTCGAGCTTGGTAATATTCAAGTGGGTGAAACCGTTGATGAGGTTGGCGTAATTCAAGGCGACGACGTCGAGCCAGCCGATGCGACGCGGGCGACCAGTGGTGGTGCCGTACTCGTAACCGAGCTCGCGAAGCTTATCGGCGACGTCGCCGAAGAGTTCCGTCGGGTACGGACCGGCGCCGACGCGGGTGGTGTACGCCTTCGCGACGCCGATAACGGTTTCAAACTTTCTCGGCGCCAAGCCGAGGCCATTGCAGACGCCGCCGAGCGCCGGGTTGGAAGACGTAACGAACGGGTACGTGCCGAAATCGAGATCGAGCATCGTCGCGTTGGCACCCTCGACCAAAATCTTCTTACCATCCGAGTGCGCCTTGTTCACGTACTCCACAGTGTCCGCGATGAAGGGTTCGATGCGCTTGGCGATGTCCTTGTAGCGAACAATCTCCGCCTCGACGTCGTATTGAAAGTCGTCGAATCGCGAGGCGGCATCCTTGGCGAGCGCCCGCAAGCCATTGGCAAACTTTTCCTCGTCGCGAATATCACCCAAGCGAAGACCGTTACGCGTCGCCTTGGAGGCGTACGCGGGACCGATACCGCGCTTCGTCGTACCAATCTTGTTCCCGCTCAACTCCGCCTCGCGCAAGCCGTCGATTTCCTTGTGCAAGTCAAACAACAAGTGAGCACGATCGGACACCAACATGCGCCCTTGCGCGTCGACACCCGCCTTCAAAAGCGCGTCGATTTCCTCAAACATACCCGGAAGGTGCACCACGACGCCGTTACCCACGATGCACGTGGCGTTCTCGTTAAGAATACCGCTCGGTACGAGGTGCAGGGCGTACTTTTTCCCGTCGTCGTCGTAAATGGTGTGTCCAGCATTGGCACCGCCTTGACATCTCGCCACGACGTCGTACTCGCGCGCCAAAATATCCACCAACTTACCCTTACCCTCGTCACCCCACTGACTGCCGAGAACTGTCAGAGACAAAAAACGAGAAAAATCCGTCAGTCAGTCGTTCCGTCGTCGTTTCCAGTCCAAACCCTCAGGCGGCCGACGCGCGACTCTATGAACGTGTGCGTTCTCGACTGTCGACGACGCCCAGCCGATTCCATCGACGCGATTCTAACCATCGTCGTCGATGCGCGTTTCAGCTTTGCGATCCATCGACACCGAGCCACACCGTCCGAGACGCACGCGTTCACTCATCATCCGCTCGAGCGATCCGTCACCCTCGGCGGTAGGGTCTCTCTTCGCGCGCGCGCGAACGCATGAACGAATCGCATCGTCGCGCTCGAAACCACGCGCGCGCCCAACCCGCATCGCGCGCGAAACACGCATTCGGACCATTCTCACCACGCGTCGTCGCCGCGAGCGTAACGAATCGCAATCAAAACGAACGCACCCGCGCACACTTGCCCCAACGACGCGTACTCCGTCTTGGGATCGACGCTCGCGCGCGTCTTGACCACCGCGCCTCTTCTCGTCG
>Ga0255780_10005295_pt1 | contig 10904 bp, 2 predicted proteins | sample 071ome_32_FD_179978 | JGI IMG/M metagenome (GOLD analysis project Ga0255780, IMG submission 179978) | Coastal salt marsh microbial communities from the Groves Creek Marsh, Skidaway Island, Georgia - 071405AT metaG (version 2) | ecosystem: Environmental > Aquatic > Marine > Intertidal zone > Salt...
GTCCTCACTGATGATGTGCCTGGCTCTGATATCTTGTGCGCCCATCCAAAGTTCTGTGATGCGGCATCGACTGGTGATGTGATCGTGTTGAGTATTCCGTACTTGAATGTGCTGGAATCCCACAAGTAGATCTTGACCAGTCCTGAATCCGCGAACCTGGTGCTTCCGTCTAACCCCACCGCGTTCGTGTATGGTGCTCCTGCCACTACGAAGTTCTCATCAGTACTGATTGACAGTGACTCACCCAACCTGCTGGTGTTGTCGTCGTTGTCGGTCATCGTTGCCGTTAACTGCGTCTGTAGTGGTGTTCCCGCCGAGGACGATGTCCTAAACAAGAAGTGTACTTCACCTTGACCTTTGCCTGGTGCTGAAACTATCACTGTCCTTCCGTCATTCCTTGCTACTATCCTATGACCGAACTCCTGCTCTGTGGTGCTGATGTCTGGGGACAGTACTAATCCTGTGGTGTATGGATCCTGTTTCTCGTACACACGCCACAACCCCGAACTGTCAGCGTCCGCGAAAACCTTGTCTCCCTCACGCTCTATGTCGTCATCCTTGTCCTGGTACTCCGAGTAACTGATCAGATCGTTGACATTGTCCATGGACGCCAGTCTGACCGATATGAATTTGTATACGTTGCCATAACTGTCTGCTGTTGAACCGTCCTCCAGGGCCGGTATGAACCCCACGTTACCCGTGTAGTCTATGATCACTGTCTTGTGGTCAGGCGTGCTTGACACCCTGTACACTCCGTTCAGTGTTGGTTCCTCGCTGTTGGCTATGCCAAAGTAATCGGCCTGTGTTGTGGTCGTACCCGCTGACAGACCGTGTGATCCAGTGAACATGATCTCCAGTTGTGTGGAATCATTGACCAGTCTCAGGTCTGCTATCTTGACGCCTGAGTTGGTGATCCTGAACACGTCCCAATCCTTGTTGCTCTTGTTGGCCACCCATACTAGGTCATTGGTGGTTATGGCGTTCATGTCTAGATCGAGTATCTCATCTATGTCGAATGCGGTGTGTTGAACCTGTTGCAGTTGTGGGTATCCCGCCGTCTTGTAGACCTGTGCTGTGTCCCTGTCCACGCCCTGCTTGGTGTAGTCCAATCTGGCGAAGGTGTTGGCCGCCGTGTACTCCACTGGCTTGTAGTAGAACTTGTCTTTGGTGATGACCTCTGATCTTGCGTACTCCGCCGTGTCAGAGGATGTGTCCAACAGCTCTATGCTCTGCGGGTCTGCGGTTATCTCATCATTGCTTAGAGTTATCTGTATGTTTTCTACGGAATCGGTGTTACCAAATCTGCCGGTACGTATCATCCACTCTGGATAGAGATCCAGCGTGATGTCCTCGCCCTCGTACTTGGCCTTCAATATCCTATCTATGGCGTTCTGCGTGCCCTTTTCCCTGATGTAGCCCTGGTAAAACTTGTACTGTGACACGTCGTTCACGAATAGGTTCTCTAGGTAGTCCCTGCTCTGGTATCCGATCAACCTCTGTGCCAACTGCTGTTGTGATTCATCGAAGTTGTTGGTCTCCAGGTTGTAGAAATCATTGAACTGTGCAATCTTGTAATCGAAGTTGGGTATCAACTGTGGTGCTGGCTTCTCTGACTTGAGTGCCCAGGTGGTGCTATCAAAACTCGTTCCTGAGTTATGGTTGACTTTTGCCACGTAGAACTTGCCTTGGTACTCCACACTATCACCTATCCTGTAGTCAGTGTTGGCCAACCAGTATGTGACCTGTGCGGCGTCGAACATGAATCCTGGTGCGTAGTAGTCGCCATTCCATCCTGCCGTCTTCCATCCCACCAGTTTTAATCTCTGTTGTCTGAATCCGGTGAATGGTTCATATATGATGTCTGAGAACACTGTGCTGTTGTCGAATAATAAAACGTGTTCCTTCTGTACTGTGTTCAACGCGATGTTGTATAGACCTACGCTGTCTGACTTGATCCCCAGTTCAAACGTCTTGCCTATCCTTTTGGTCGATACCTCTCGTATATCTATTTTCCTACCGCCTGCATCTAGTATGGAGTAATCACCCGCCAGGTTCCTCAGTTTACCCACGATGCTGTTGTCCGTGTCCAGTTCGAAACCGTCTGCGGCCGGAGAAACTGTCACCGCAGAACCTGGTGACCACTCCTGTGTGGTCCAGAAAAGGAATTCCCTCACTGCGTTCGACCAGTTCAGTGTTTCCTTCAATTCATTCGAGAACTTGTTGAATCGGAATCCCAGTGATTCCAACCAGTGTCCGTATCCAAACAGGAAGTCGGCCACATCCTGTATGGTGTCGAAAACATATCCATAAGGTATGGTCTGTACCGTTTCCTGATAGTTGGTGTACTGCTTGACCTGTTGTGATCCCTGTACTGACACAGATGTGCTAGTAGTGGTCTTGATTGGATAGTTGAAACTGAAATAGGGTTTGACCGTGCTGTAACCCAGTACCTTGTATCCGCCCAACAGCGTTGATCCGTCTTCACTTACATCGGTGTTTTTCTCTATCAACACCCCGGAATAGTAGAAGCTCTCCACTGGATTTGACGTCCTGAACAGTATCTTGTAGTTCTCGTCTGGTATGAATTTGGAACCCGATGTGGATCCTGGTGAAACGGAATCCGTCAGCACCTTTATGTTGTCCTTGTCTGTGAATCCTCCCAACTTGTAGGCCAACTGCACAGTGAGATTCTTCATCTTCTTGTAGTAGAAGGTCACTGGATCGAGGTTCTTGGACACCAAGTAGTTGACCACGAAAGGCTGGTATCCCGCTGTCTGGTACCTCGTGGTAGTGCCCGTTGATAAATTTGTTTCTGTTTCCAAGTGGTACTTGGCGGTGGCCAATGTTTTCCTGATGCCAGTCTCTGAATATATCTGATTGCCCGCAGTGTTGGTCGTGAGCCTGGACGGATCAAATAAGTTTGAGAAGAACCTGGCCGGTTTGGTAAGTGCCAGTGCCTTCATCACAGTGAATGGATACGAGCTAGATCTCCTCCATGCCGTCTCTGCTGGTGCTTGATCCCCGAACTTCCATGCGTTCTGCCTGCCTGGTATGTCAAAGTTGTCTATCAGTCCGGCCGCTATGGGATCAAGTAAATTGCCCGAAGCGTCCACTGGTAAGTATGACCTTATGCTTGGTTTGCCGTACCTGCCTGGCTCCGTGGCTATCTTGTTCCACAGCACGTCGTTGCCTGACGTGTAAGGTGCGGTTCCATAGGTGGCGTCCCAATCTGCCGGTTTCTCTGAGTGTCCCAGCATCTCCCATGGTCTTGTGTGTGGGGAGTCCGTGTCGTAGAAATATTTGTAGATGCCCCTCCAGTGTCCTGGCAGGGTCTGGTTGTTCAACCTGTCAGTGGATCTGGCGTAGTTGTATGTGAATGGTGAGCCTTCAGAGAATGTGGTGTTGTTGATGTACTGCACGTTGTTTCTTCCCGCCCATAGGTAGAAGTCTGGTCCCATCACGTCATTGATCTCCTGTAGAGTGTAATCCGTTGAGGTGAACGCACTAGGCATCACATCATGGATGTCCAACAATGTTGAATCGTATGCTGTCTTGCAGTTGTTGTAGATCCTCTTTTCTAATTCCAGTATGAGGTCATCGCGCTCATCACCATAGGCCTTGATCATTGATCCGTCATGTCTCCTGATCATGGTCTGATTAGTGATGTATGTGTCGTCCGTGAAAGATTCTGGTTTGAACTTGGGATACATTCCCAACTTGGTGGGTGATGGTGGCATGTAACTGCCCGTGGTGTCTGGGTAGTCCTTGATCACTATCTTGTCCCCTTCCGCCAATGCCTTCGTTATGTTGACACTGTCGTCGGTGGTGCTGAATGTGTAGTCTGTGCCTAGAAGCAGTTGAACATTGTTCAGGTAAACGTACACCGCCCTGTTGCTAGGAGTTGTAATATCATGCTGTGAATCCAATGCGTATTCCGTCTGTGATGATCCCATCACCGTGTAGTTCCTCACCGACACGTTCTCGCCCCACCCTATCATGTCCTCGTAGAAAAACGGGAAGGTGTTGTTCCTGCCCGGCGTTATGGCTGTTATGATCTCATCCACCCTGTCTGCGGCCACTCCCTCGTAGGCCGTGCCGATGGCGTGTGTCAAGAAAGCGTTGTACCACTTCTCGTACTCCTGGTTGGCGTAGTCTATGGTTGAGGCCATGTTGGTCTCTTGATCTATCAACCCAAAAACTGCCGGGAGCAGTGGTGCCTCGTGTTGGTGTATGCTACCACCCTTCAATCTGGCATCTGGTTTGTCCCTGAGGTTGCTGGTGCCTGGGATCGAGCCTGTGATGTCTTGGTTCTTATCAAATATATCTGACACATGGTTCAGTATCTGTCCATATGTGAATGTGCCCAACTGTTGGTTGAGACTGTTGGTGGCAAGATTCTCTGGGATCTCGTATATGCCCTTGTCCGTGATCTTGTCAGCACTGCTGTGCGCCGCTATCCTGATCTGGTCATTGACCTTGAGTTCGCTGTTGAATCTGATGTACTTGTTCTTTGTTCCATTGACCAGTGTGTAGTCTGTCGTTATTGTTTTCCTGGTCCCGTTCACAGACACTGACACTTCTAGGTCAGTCAGTGAGGCAGAATTCTTGTAGAAGTCTATAGGGAACAACTGTTTCTCAGTGTCGTCAACTATGAACGTCCTGATCACACGCTGTCGGCTCTCGTTGGTCCGCTTGATCCAGGCACTCCTAGAATTGTGTGTGGTCCTGCCGGTGGTGTAGTGTAAGTGTCCTTCTGCCAGATTCTTTGTGAGCGTCTTTGACCCACTCTTGTAGGTGAACGTGCCCGACGTGTGGTCTGATTCAAAAACAATGTCTCCCACGTTGTTGATGGTGTTGTACTTGACTTTTATGCCCAGCACCGTGTCTGTGGTTGCCGTGTCAGATGTCGCATACTTGAACACGGTTGCTCCAGCAAATGAGGAGTTAGGATACTTCGTGCTATCATTAAATAGTGTGTGCGTGTTGTCCCACATGCCGAACAACGGTTGTTGGTTGACGCCGGTCTTCTGTTGTGCTAACGTCCATGATTCTGTCGTGCTATCGTAGTAGAAGGTCTTGCCCTGGTTGGTCGTTCCAAACTCTATAAACACGCTGTCCAGTGCTGTTGGTGTGCCATCGGTGGCCTCGGTTAACGCGATTACCTGTGAGGAATCACCCGCCGTCACGAAGTCCACGTCGTATATCTTGTTCTTGACTATGGGATCCGTATCAGCCGCAAAGATGACCCTCATGCCATTCGCCAACGCTAGGCCGTCCACTATGTAACCGGTCTGTCCCACCACGTTGCTGAACGCGTCCGTGGTCACTGTGTCGTACAGCGTGACCGATCTCTTGGCCACCGTCCCATGGTTGTAAAGCGCCAATCCCGAGTCGAACTCTATAATAGGTCTCTTGGCCCTGTCATCTTCGTTGAGGACCGGTGTGAAACCTCCTACCCTGGCCGTCTCCTCGATCACGGACCTGTGGAACCACCTGTTGTATCTCGACCAGGCGTTCTGGTCCTGCGAGTCCCTCTTGATGGTTATGTAGTCTTTTGTGTCTGGGGTGTAGTAGGCCTTGGCGTAGGGTCTTGTGTCATATCCCACTTGATCATAGAGTATTGTGGTCTCCGTGGCGTAACTGCCCGGGGTGATCAGATCGTCAACATCTGTCAATGTTACTGCATCTCCCACACCCTCCACGTAGTACTCCTTGTTCTGATACGTGGATGCCACCAGTGAATTGGTGAATTTTATCTTCATGCCATTGGACAGTGCCAGCGTCCTCAGGCTGTAGTTCTTGACCCCTATGATGTCATCTGCTGGGTTGATCGCCGTGGTTGCGGTGGCGTCCTTAATCTGTAGTATGCCGTACATGGCGTCATGGTTGCCACACTGGTAATATAATGTGTCTGGAGCACCTGAAGTGGGTACCGTGAAGGTGACCGTGCCCTTGTCCGTCCCGTTATTGGTCACTCCCGTGTCAAATATAGTAGACGTTGATCCGTCAACGGAGACCTTGCTCTTGTAGGGTTCGGTCATTATCCAGAATGGATGTCCTACCGCGTCAACATTGAATTTGTATGTGTTGCCCCTGTACAGTGTCAGTATGGGGTTCTTCTCGTTCTCCCTGTGTGGAAACTCCCATCCACTGTTGTCAGAGTATGCCTCTGTCTTGTACTCGATCACCGCCGCGGGGCCGACGGAATCTATCTCTATAGAACTTGGACCTTCCGGTATCCAGTAGTACTCCCTGTAGTTGATCAGTTTGTCGTAGTCGATGGCCGGGTTCCAACTGTACACGGTCTCCTTGTTGAGCCTGTCGTGGTTGTTGACCTTGCCTCCCAGATACTTGATCTGATTTATGTAGTCGTCGTACGTGCCCGTAAACTTGACCTGGTCCTCCGGATTAACGGAAGTTGTGTCCCTGTCAGTGTATGTCACGGCAGGTTCTAACTGGTATGCGAACCTGTCCCTGCTGGTGGCACCAATATACCTATCTGTTGTCTGTCTAGTGTAGGCGTCCTGTCGACCAATATAGGCGTCCAACCTCTCCAACGATCCTTTCTGAATCAGTGGATCCAGTGTGCTGGCGAGGAAACGCTGGTTGGTGTCGGTCCTGTAGAACGCTGGAAGGTGCTGTACCGTTCGTCTGTACTCGTTGGTGCCTTGCTTGACTACCTCGTTGTTACTCAATGCGTTGGTGGGATTGTCGGCCATTAGTATCCTGCCCCACTACTGCTGGTCGTTGAACCGGAACCTGTTGTAGTAGAGCCTGATACCGCTGATCCTGTGGTGGTGTTGGTAGTGGCAGTTGATGTTGATGTGACCACAGTGCCGGATGCCGCCAATTGGTTGGCTCCCAGTGCTGTTATGATTGACACATCATCAACGGTGGCCCCACTGATGAAAATCTCGTCCGCCGCTGAGTCAAGTTGGAACAGAGACCCAAAACTCTGTCCTGACTGGTTTGGCACGATCACTGCCGTCAACAGATCCGGCGCCAGTTGGTTGTGTATGTAAGCGGCTAGTTCCGTGAAATAGAAAGTGTCTCCGAAATCCCAGTTGTCCAAGGCGAAGAACTCGTTTATGGCGGCTATCGCCCTTGTCTTGATGACCGCGTCGGTCACATTAGTCTTTGGATTCTTGACCACCTTGAACGTGGCCTGAAGTTCCTCATCGGCATTGGTGCCGAACAGAATCTTGTACTTGACCGGGTGGTATATGATCTGGTCTGACAGAGACTTCAAGGGATTGAGCACACCCGAGTAGTTGATCCTCAATTGGTCTGATGTGGATGTCTGTGGTTTGGTCCCACCATCCTGTAGCCATATCCTGAACAGGTTGTCGTATGTCCTCTCCAACAGGTAAACATCCACTATGTTGGACACGCTTGGGTCTATCCTGGTCTCCTGACCCGCATGATGTTTATATTGGAAACTGATCGAACCCCTGCCCCATCTGGCCTGATAATCTGTTGTTGTTGATAGTGTGTTGGTTGTAGAATCGTATTTCTTGATCACGTCCTCACTGGCATCATAGAAGTAGAACAACTGTCCATTGGTGTATGTGGCTGTGTTGAGATTGATGTCTGTTTCGTTCTGTGTGACCACAAAATTAGTCGCCGCATAAGGTCTGTATCTCTCTATGTTGTCGTATGAGATGTACTTCTCAAAGAACACGAACTTGGTGGATTCAGACAGTGTTGGCTCGACTATGATGTCAAATATCTCAGGATTGTCCACAACACCATCATCGTCGTCGTCGTAGAATCCCACCTTGATCTTCCTGTTGTCCTGGAACCCGTCTGCTTCCGTGACCGTATCCACCACCTGCCACGTGATGGGATATCCCACACTGTTGCCAGTCGACACTATGCTATTGGTCTTCAATATCTTCACGGTGTCCTTGACGCTCTTACCCGTCTTGTAGTCGTATATCCTCTCCTCCACATCGTAGTGGAACTTGTTCTGAGATTCAGATTCAAAAATGTAATCCAGTTTCCTGTACTGCACCGTGTAGGTGTTGCCATCGTTGGTGAACTTGAACCACCAACTGGCGTCCGAGTTTGTGCCCGCGGTCGATCCCGTGCTGGCCAGATCGAACACTGAACTCGTGCTCAAATTTGTTGATGTTATGACCTTCCACGTCTCTGTGTTGATGTCGTATCTGAGACCGAACTCCTCGTAGGCCTCTATCCTGTCGATGAGGTCCGCTTCCAGCGTTGATGAGAACGCTATGGTGAAATTTGGAATGATCGCGTTGATTACTGATCCCTGTGGCACTATATCGTTGAGTGTGACCGGACCAAGTCCTGACTCCAGGTTTCCCACTCCACTGTTGGCACCATCACCCACCACTGCGCCTATCTTGGCCCATAGCCTGTCCTCGGCGTTGTCGGTTGTGGATGTCACTAGTTTACCATTTAAAAATTTCCTGCTGTCCGGTGATGTGAATTTTATCAATGCGCCTGGTTTGGCGAACTTCATGTTGGAAGTGGCGAAATCACCTATGACCAGGGCACCGCCCGATGTGAAGTAGCCGGTGTTGGTGTTGGTCGATGTTGTGGTGGAATTCCATGTCGCTGACAGTGTGCTGATGTCCTTTGTGCCATACTTCAGGTAGTAGAACTGCCTGGCGTAGGCTTCTTTCAGTTTGGCCTCCACGGACGTGTCTAGGGTTGATTGTATGTCGCTCCTGTTGTTGAACGTGAACGTGAACTGCTGTACGGATTCCTCCCTATATATAATACCATCCTCCGCGAAAACTGAAACATTGGAGTAGGCTCCAGTGGGATCTAGAATTTCTTTCGCCCTGGATATACCAGAAGCGGACCTGTTCACAGATCTCACTTTCACAATCTCCTGTGAAGCAGAAAGAGGAACAACCTGGTAGTCCTCCGCAGTTATCATCCTGTTCTGCGAATAGTAAACCTGTGCGGCCTTCTCCCTTATGGAATCGTTTGACTCGGTGGCCGCGGCGTTGTACACACTGGCCTTGAGACTCAGTGTTACGGTCAATGTCTGTTGTGCGCCATTGGCGTCCGTGTATGGGACCGCTAACTGTATGTTCTGCATGTCCGCCGGTTGTATGGCGTACTTGGCATTGTCACTGATCCTGTGGTAGGTCCTGAAAGATCCCAATGGAAGATTCGAGAAATTCCCGTCACCGAAAACTAAATCAATTGCATCGTTATTCTTGGTGACCACGTTGTAGATGTTTCTCTCACTCTTAGCGAGTGAATTATAAATGGCGTTGTTGCCTGACAGTGATGGTACCTTGGTCCACTGTTCAGACACCTGTCCGAACTGATCCAACTTGTACAACCACACGTCGGTGTCGTTGATGTTGGTGGTGTTCAGTGATTTTACGTAGTTAGTCTCGGCCGTGTCCACAGTGAAGTCCGTTGACTGCATGGTGCCCTGTTTGAACAGGAAGAAGAATCCTGTGTTGTTGGAACTGTCTCCCGAACCATCCGTCCTGTAGGTGTAGGTGAGACCCGTCCCTTCTAATGGACTGGATTCATACACGGAATCCGAGTTGTCTATGGTCGACGGCACTATCTCGAACTGCCTGCCTATGCCGCCCACTGATTTGGTGAACTTGAACACTGGTAGGTCCAACTGGTTTGAACTTAATGTGTATACTTGTGTGGTTATGCCACCGATCGTGCCCGACTCCCTGGGATTTCCAAAAAGTTGTCCTGTCTGGTTTGCGGCGTTCAATATGGCCGTGAACTGTTCCCTGTAATTGGAGTTGGCGGAATCATTCCACACTATGGTGGAGTTCGCTAGATTGGTTCCTGTGCTGTCTGCAACATCCTGGGTGGTCGATATTGAATCTATCTTCAGGAGTCCCGTGGCCGGTTTGTTCCTCTTGGCGTTGTAATTGATCAGCCTTGCCAACCTTAAAATTGAATTTCTTCTCTCGGCGGTCTCTAAGAAGTTCTCCCTTGCGTTGAGATCAACCCTGAATGACAGCGCTTGAGCTATGTAGGCGATCAGATCTATTAACGCCACATACTCCGAGCTCTCAACGAAGTCGTTGAAATCATCTGGATAGTTCTCCCTAAGGTAGGCAACCATGGTCCTACGCAAGGTCTCGAAGTCATAACTTTTGAAATCGGCCTGTTGGAAAGCCTGGTAGATCTTGCGCCAATCTTCCGCTACTAGTAATCTGTTCTGTCTATCTGTTGTGGCCATTGTATATACAACGGTATTTATATGCTAGGAAATGTGCGTATATTAAGATAGACGCAATAGACTGTTTTCGTCGAAGTTGAATCTCAGTTTCTCTGTGATGTTAAGGGGCACATATGTTATTGTGGCCTGAATAGCTATGCCCTTGTCCGCCTCTGACACCAGTATCTCCTGTGTGGAAATACGTGGATCTGCGTTTAGATTAGCAGTCACGTCCTCAACGATGGCATCCTTCAACGCTTCCGTGAACGGCTCAAAGATTGCATCGTATATGATGGTGCCGAACTCCGGGTTCTCCACCCTCTCACCTTTGCGAATGGAAAGCCTGTTGATCAGGTCCTGCTTGGCCACCTCGAAGTCGTACAGTTTGAAGTTCTGTCTTTCCGCGCGGCTACTGAAGCCCTTGAAGGTCACCGTCTTGTTGGATAGGTCATTTGAATTGTTGTCGTATGCCATATGCTGTATTTACTCCCTAAAATCTGAAGAAACTCTTCACTGCGTCCAGCGCCTGGTTCTTTATAGACTCGATCTTGCCGTATATGAAGTTCATGGCCGCGGCCTTGGGATCCTCTATCAATCGCTGTATCTCCGTGGCCTTGCCCACGAGGTTGTTGAGATTCGTCACGGGTAATTTTATCTTGTCATTCAGGTTCACCACCTTGCTGAGTTTGTCTGCCACGGCCTTGATGGATGGCTGTTTCAACAG
>Ga0255780_10005297_pt1 | contig 10901 bp, 3 predicted proteins | sample 071ome_32_FD_179978 | JGI IMG/M metagenome (GOLD analysis project Ga0255780, IMG submission 179978) | Coastal salt marsh microbial communities from the Groves Creek Marsh, Skidaway Island, Georgia - 071405AT metaG (version 2) | ecosystem: Environmental > Aquatic > Marine > Intertidal zone > Salt...
CAGGACCATCCAATACCGGCATCAATGGCCTGAGCTATACCATAAACGCTTCCAACACCTACATCACCATCCAACTCCAGGCCGTATCTCTGTTCGGATGTGATACCGCTACAACACAGGTTGTTGCTCTTACAAACCCCAACCCCGATCCTAAGTGGGCGCTGGTTGACAGTGCAGGATGTGGCTTTACGCCCACCTTAGATAGCTTATGGCAGTCTACGGGAACTCATACATGGGTTGTTGCTGATCCGCAGGGAGACACCGTATGGACCTTTGCCGGAAATGCTCCGTCCTTCCCTGCTCTGAGTAATACTAGCTATGTGAATGATAGCACCTATATCATTTACCATACGGCAGGAACCAACGGCTGTGACAGTACCATGTCCATCCCCGTTACGGTCTTCCCCACGCCGTATGCAGGCTTCAGTGTTCCCGACAGCTGTGCCCCCTTCACGGTATCTCCCGTAGACAGCTCTCAGGGTAAAAACATCACCTATCAATGGACGCTCTTTAACCCAAGCGGCAGTGTAAATACCGCCTACATCTCTAGTGCCACCCTCGCTACTCCGACGCTGACCTTCCCAGATCTACAGTACCCAGCGGCAGACTCTACCTACACCCTGCGCCTAGTGGTAACCTCTTCCGATGGCTGTGTGGATAGTCTTGATAGAGCCCTGACCATCCACGCGCGCCCCTTGGCCAAGTTCGGTGTGCCTAGCGACAGCTGTGGGGTCTTTGCCTTGGCGCCTGTGGACAGCTCCGGTAGCAACTCTTCCATCACAGACTGGTCCTGGAGCATTAGTCCTTCGACCGGTGTAACGAGCACAGGTACAAACACCCAAGCTCCCACCTTTAACCTACCCAAGTCCTTTAACGGCGTACAGAACTACCGTATCTACCTCACCGTCACAGACTCCAACGGCTGTCAGGATACCACCTCTAGAGTCTTCCAGGTGAACCCCACTCCAGTGGCAAGCTTCGCTTTAAGCGCCGATAGCATCTGTACAGGAACCTCTTTGGCTAGCATCCTGAACAATGTCAGTGTCACCAACGACCCAGCGGACACTACGTTGACCTACCTATGGACGATCACCAATACCAGCGTATCTCCCGCCTTTACCCTTACAAGTGGCTTGAAAGTACCCACCGATACCTTGGTGAATACCGACGTTATCAGCCATTCCTACACCCTTACCCTTACCGTCACCAATAGCTTCGGGTGTGACTCTACCATCCAGCTCCCCTTGGTCGTACATCCCAATGCTATCGCGCAAATCGATAGCATTAGCCTAGCAGACTGTGCACCCTTTACCATCTCTAGCCTGAATGCTAAAGCCATTGCCTTTAATGATGCCAATAGCGCCTATATCTGGACCATCCTCGACTCCGCCGGAACCACCGTCTTGGCAGGACCATCCAATACCGGCATCAATGGCCTGAGCTATACCATAAACGCTTCCAACACCTACATCACCATCCAACTCCAGGCCGTATCTCTGTTCGGATGTGATACCGCTACAACACAGGTTGTTGCAAGGTCTTATGAGAACCCTGACCCAGATTGGTCGTTTGTTCAAGATACTGGGTGCCATGTGTTCACACCAGCTTTCGCCAATGTGAATCAAACTACGGGTACACATCGTTGGAGAATATTTGATGCTAATAATACCCAAATTGGTCCCACACTTTCAGGAGCTTCTCCCATGCTCCCTAGCTTGATTAGCACAAATTTGAACGGCCTCACTGTTTACACTATTGAACACCATTCCTTTGTTTCAGATACAAACTCATGTGATAGTATTCTTGTTAAGAACATCTATATAAAGCCAAACCCCATTCCTACTATAGTAGCGCTGCCTGACACGAATTGCTCAAACGAGACAATTACATTCACAGGTCAATCCCAAAATCCATCCATTATTAGCACCTGGGAATGGGGGATAAATGGATCTACCTTGTATGGCACAACAGTTAGCTATACGTTTACATCCCCTGGCGTCTATCCTCTTTATCTGAGAACCTACACGCAAGACGGTTGTGATACAATTGTTAGAGATACAATCACCATCCATAGTTACCCCTATGTTGACTTCCAAACTTTGTCCAATTGCGGACTAGATACCGTATGTGTGAATCAGGTATTCAATTTGCAGAATTTGAGTACAAGTGACTCATTAGGTGGCACCCTAACAACCTACCTATGGGACATTTTAAATGATGGAACCTATGAATACACCACACCGAATCCAAGCCACACCTTTACAGCAATAGGATCCTACCCAATCCGCTTAAGGGTGGTCAATGAGTTTGGATGTTTCTCCGACACCGTCCATACCATTTTTGTCAATTCAGCACCTACCGCGACCATTGCGTTCCAAGACAGTTCTATATGCGGCCCTGTTGTGCCCATTTTCACAGAAGGGGGTTCAGGAATCATAGATTCTACCCATTATGAACTCTATGCATTTAACAATGCCGGCTCAAAAGTGACCATAGCCAGCTGGGCAAATACCACTCCTGTTTTGCCCACTTTAGTCCCTAACTATTACAATGATACCCTCTACGTGATTTCCAAGGCAAACTTCAATTGCTGCGGATTCTCCATAGATTACGATTCTATCTACATTAAAACTCCACCCGTTGCCAATTGGTCTGTATTCCCTGATTCTGGGTGTACACCCGTTCAAATAATCTTCCAATTAGATGGATTTGTTCATGGGAACGCTGATTCTGCATTCATAGATTTTGGAGATGGGAATTCTCAGTCTTTCCTCGCGAACAAAGTCTTCACGGGTTCCGGATATCAGTACCTCTGGGGGCAGAAGAGTCATGTTTATACCTATTCAGGCTTCAATGATACAATCTACATAGCGACATTACAGGTATTCAATGAGTGTGGGGATAGTAGCATCACTGCACCTATATATGTGCAACCAAATACCGTCCAAGCATCTCTTCAGGCGAACAAATTATCTGGGTGTGCCCCCTTGACTATACAATTCACTAACACATCCTATAATGCCACTAATATTGGATGGTACTTCAACTGGGATCCAACCACAGGAACAGGAAGTATGACCTCCAATCTTAACAATCCTTTATGGACTTTCACAAACCCAGGCACCTATATTGTCGCATTGGCTGTAGATAATGGCTGTGGGTATGACACTGCATACACCACTATCACCGTGGATCCTAGCCCGACTGCCTCATTCACATATCCTAACAGTATTTGCGAAGGTGATACGGCTCAGTTCACTTCAACATCTTCTATTGCTAGTGGCACTATAATCGGCTACCAATGGCTCTTTGGAGATGGGGACACTTCTATACTTCCAAATCCAAGCCATGTCTTCGATACCTCAGGAATTTTTGCGGTAACGTTAATCGTGACATCCTACAATGGCTGTCAAGACAGCATTACGCATTCTGTTTTAGTCCTGCCAAAACCACTCATTGCATTCTCCTATAATGATACTTGTCTCACAGATACTACCTATTTCATTAACACAAGTACAATTGCGTCAGGTGGCTTTGCAGGCATATTTTGGGATTTTGGCGATGGTAATGTGAGCAATCTATGGTCTCCGAAACATGTTTACCAGTCAGCAGGAACGTATACAGTGACACTGCAGCTAATTTCAGACTCAGGGTGCGTTGCAACTTTGGCGCAAGATGTGGATGTGTATCCTTTGCCAAACCTATCCTTTACCCCCATTTTGACCGCAGGAGACTCTTGTTCTGTGCCGCAGACGTATACATTTAATAACACCTCTACAAATACCCAGCAATATTTGTGGGATTTTGACTACGTAGGTAATCCTGGAATCAATACCTCCACTTTAACCTCCCCTAGCTTCACCTACACGACTGCTGGTCTATATACCGTCATGCTAGTAGGTGAAACGGGCTATGGTTGTAGAGATACTATTTTCCGGAATCTGCTAATCCGAGATGGTGTAATTGCACAATTCCTGCAATCTCCAGTAGAGGGATGCCAGCCGCTTGAGGTGACTTTCAAGGACACCTCCATATACACGGCAAGTCTTGACACTATCCTATCTATTACATGGGACTTTGGAGATGGCACCTCCATAACGCTCACGGATACCCCTTGGGTATATACCCATACCTACGTTCAATACGGTACGTACTTCCCAACCCAAACGGTGACCATGGCAAGCGGTTGTTCCGATATCATCGTAGGCCAAATGGTACAAGTGCACCCAACACCAGTAGCAGGATTTAGTATTCAGAAAATAAACCTCAACACTCGCCAATTCCTCAATCAATCCATAACGGTGGATACTGCTATTAGCTACTATTGGACATTTGGTGATGGATCATGGAGTACGGAAGAAAATCCTACGCACGAATACGATCCAAACATTATTGGCTTAGATTCTATTAAAATCTGTCTTCGTGTAACCAATTCCTATGGGTGTGTGGATAGTACATGCACAACCATTTGGATTTGGCCTCCAAATCTGGACGTACCAAATGCACTAGCACCTGGACTTAACTATGTAGGTGAAGATGCTATATTCCTACCAAAAGGTCATAGCCTAGGTCAATATGAATTGGAAATATTTGATGTTTGGGGGAATGTAGTCTTTAGAACTACCGAACTAGACGCTGATGGCAAACCTTCAGAAGGATGGGATGGCCGCGATATGCGAACTGGAAATCCATGTGCGATGGGGGTATATGCATGGAGAATTCGTGCTGTATTTGACAATGGTGAACGCTGGGTAGGCAGAACGGATGCGTATGGTGGTTGCAGTGAATGTGGTACCTTAACTCTATTGCGATGAAGTCCATTTGGCAAATTGCTCTATATATGAGTCTCTTCTTAGTTGGTCACTCACCCAAGGTGTTTGGGCAAGATGGCACCTATAGTCTCATTGTCCACGCTCCATTAAACATTAATCCCTCCTTTTGTGTCCCTTCAAATAGAGCGATTTCACTTAGTACGAATTCCCGCCATCAATGGCTGAATTTACCCGGTCCATCTGCAAATTCAGCGGGATACTTGTATAATCAAATTAGCTTTATTGCGCCCTTCAAATCAACAAGAAACAACGGGTATGGTGGAGCGTTACAAATCAACCAATCGTATGCAGGTGAAGGGAGATTACGTATTTCTGATGCTAATTTCTTCTTAGGAGTTCGGCAACGATTGTTCAAACAAACCGCTGTACGATTTGCTTTGGGTGTGGGATTCCGACAAGCCCAAGTTGATTGGAGCAATCTTGTGTTTACCTCTCAACTTGATCCCTATTTAGGATTGATCAATCCTACATCAAGTGTTAACCCGCAGAATACCGTTACTAATTTAGCTGTCACCCCATCCATTGGGGGGCAAATCCATAGCCACCAAGAACTTCGGAATGGAATGCTAGATATCCAAGCTGGATTGAGCATCTATCATTGGAGCACACCAGCACTCACTTTTTTTGATCAACCAGAACCTGTACAGCCACGCCAAGTAATTCACGGGACACTAAAGTATTTTCCAAATGGGAAAAAAGGTCTGAATAGCGTTGTCCCAACAAACTATTTTGTCCTGAGTCACGTCTTTCAGTTCCAAAATCCACACCGAACTAATGAGACACGCTTTGGTGTAAATATTGCCAAGCAGTTAACCATTTACCAAGGATTTAGGCGCAAGCACTTCATCGAAATAAATGGGAATGTAGATGCATTTGTAACTTCCTTTCAATTAAATCAAGCATGGGGGATGTTATCCATTGGGTACGACTACACAATCTCCAAATTGGACGGCTGTACGCTAGGCACTATGGAATTTGGGTACACCCTTCCTCTGGATGCTAGATTTATTTTTAACGCTCGTTATAACAGAGAACCTTGTTTTGTTGAAGACCTTCTAAAAGCTTCTGAATGGAAAGCCGTAGAAAAATTTAGCAAGACTGCCACAAATTGGGGCTTCCAATATTCCCCTGTCACTTTCATTCCTTAAGTATGACCACATCACAAATTCGCACCACATTCTTGGCGCTCACATTCTTTCTGCTAGGAGCGCTTTCAACTTATGCCCAAACCGCTCCTAGTTTTACGGACGTTGCCCAACAAATTGAGCGTTTACTTCAATATAAGGACAAGAGTCCAACAGAACTCAGGAAACTTCTTGGCCAGCTTGAACGACTTTCTACCGGAAATGAACTTGCTTTCAAGCAAATTAAAATGCAAGTGGACCACTATTTACTCCCGCTTGAAATAAAAAGTATTAAATCAACCATCTACAACGAAGATTTTCAAGCTGCAAATAGTGCATTGAACAATCTGAAAAAGCACTATACCTACAGTAAGGACATCGATAAATTAGAAAAGAGCTTAAATGCTTCCATGTTCAAATACTACAAGCGAATAATACTAAAAGATATTCACCCAAGATTATCCCTGGAGCCAAGCTATACATGGTATTCTCAGGATTATACCCTGGAAGGTATCGATGAATTTGAGTTTGTCAACTTCACTCCTGTTTATAGTCTCGGTTTGAACTATCATTTCCGATTTCGTGAATCCATTTCTGCAGGGAACTCATCCTACAATTATTCACAAATTGGCATTCGCTATGAATTCAGAGATGATGCACATTTGTACTACCCATTAAATCCTAGCTCATCAAACACTCCCGACCAGAATTTAGTATTTACAACCTTGTGGGGGCAGTTCCTTGGAGTCGATTTCGGTATGTACCAAAATCTCCAGACACCTCTGTACAATGGAACATTAAGTGTTAATATTCCATTAGGAGCACTGAGTATTGGGGCTCACGCACGAGTTATCACAGATTTTAATCAAGATCCTACCCTCCAACTAGGCGCATCAGCGCGATTAACATTCAAATTCTTCCGACCCTTTAATTCAAAGCATAAAGAAGAAATTGAAATGCGGATTCTTCGGTTTAAGGAAAGTAACTGATCATGCATCGTAGAATTTTACTTTTATTTTCACTCGCATTAACTCTTCATGCTTTTGGACAAAATAAGTTCATGCGGCAGTTGGACGCAGGCAAATACAGTAAAGTTTGGAAAAAGGCGGAGAAGGTTATAAAAAAAGACCCGCTAAATATTGAGTTCAATTATTACAAAGCAATTATTGCAGGTAATCCAAAATCTGGGCGATTATTTGATATCAACTACGCATTTAACACATTGAGCAATGTTGCTAACGAATATGCCAAAGTATCTGATTATCAAATTATTCAAAAACTTGCAAAGGTTCCAATCAACTTAGAACAGCTCGATGGACAATTGCGAGATATTATTCAGGTCAAGCTTGAATTTCTAACAAAAGCCAGAGACATTCAAGCTTGCGATGACTTTTTAGCATTCTACCGAAGTGATCGTTTCCCTTTCATCTCAAATAGTTTGGAGCAAGCTAGACTTGATATCACACAATTTCGAGACATTCTAGCTTTTGATAAAGCCATAAGCATAAATACTATTGATGCTTTAAATGAATTTATAAAGACATATCCAAAGGCTACGCAGGTGGAGCAAGCCATACGACAAATTCACGTTTTAGCCTTTCAAGCTGCACAGAAATCGAGAAGTGTTGAAGCGTACGAACTTTTCATTAAAGACTATCCTACTTCCATACAGCGGCCCTTTGCTCAAGACTCCATCTATCACATTGCATTTAGAAAGGCGAAGAAGCTCAATACGTACCTAGTTTGGAATCACTATGTCCAAAACTATCCACAAAGTCCATTTCTGACCGAGGCAATAACCCAAAAAGACTTTCTCCAGTTTAAGTTCATCACTAGTCCTAAAACATGGGAATCTTATAAGTTGTTTTTAGAAAGCCATCCATCAAACCAATTTGTAGACTTAGCTAAAGATTCCTTGCTTCACTTGGCAAATGGTTCATCAGACTTCCGCCTATTAGAATACTATCTGAATGCTATAGACAATCGAAATCTTGGACTGCGCAAAAAACATTATTTATCATTTACCGCTGACGGTGAAACAAGTACTTTATTGCGCTACTACTCTGCCTATCCCAATTTTGTCATTGACTCTCTCTACCAAGAAGATTACTATTGGGCCACATTTGCTGATGGGCTCAATTTCCATTTGTCTTTTAAGAAAAACGATGAATCTGCCTATTTAAAGTACATTCTTAATAATCTCTCAAAAGATCGTTCACTTGTAGCAGTACAAAGGTTATTGAACGAAGATTTAAACACTGGAAGGTATCAAAAGGCAGCTCGATGGGTATATAAGAATATCCCGAATCGGAATCCACAAATCAACAAATTTTTGGAGGTTATTGAAGCGCCAATTGACGTAAGTATCAAACCAAAAAGCATTGGTAACATACTAAATACAAGTGGGAATGAATATGCCCCTATCCCTAGTGCGGATGAAAAGTCTCTGTACTTCTGCGGCACGAATAGAATAGATTCAAAAGGAGGAGAAGACATCTTTTTAACTTCGACCTTTGGATCAACCTGGCTGACACCTCAAATCGTACATGACCTTTCTGGAGCGAAAACCAATGAAGCTCCTTTGAGTGTTTCTTCCGACGGAACCACTTTTATCTTTTTTAGAGATGGTAAATTGTACGTGAGTCAAAAAGAGCATCTATCCTGGTCGGAGCCCATTCCATTGCCTTCCGTATTTAACCAAGGAGAATGGCAAGGTGATGCCATGATTGCAGCAGACGGGGAAGCCATCCTTTTTACCGCTGTACTTCCTGAAAACACCTACAATAGGAATACGTTGAAGGATAAGATTTACCATGGAGATAAAAATTATCCTACAGATATATATGTGTCGGTCCGTGACTCATTGGGAAATTGGAGTCCTGTAACTTCACTCGGCCCAGTCATAAATACAGGATATTGCGAACGATATCCCTTTCTTCATCCAGATATGAAGACCTTATACTTCTCCTCTGACGGCCATCCAGGTTTAGGTCAAATGGACGTGTTTGTTTCTACTCGGATTTCAGATACTTGTTGGAACTGCTGGACTGAACCCATTAACCTTGGTAAGGAGATAAATACTCCAAATAATGACGCGGGTTACAAGATTACTACCTCAGGAGAACAAGCGTATTTCACAAAGGGGAACGATAAGAAAGTTGAGACAAGTGTTTTGTTTGTCCTTGACGTTTCTGGTTCCATGGGGGGGCAAAAAATAGAAGAACTAAAAAAAGCGAGTATTTCGGCAATTGAAGAGGTCCTTTCAAATGGGGCCCAAATTGCCATTGCTGCATTTGATGGTTCATGTGAGGATCCAGTTACAGGTTGGCAACCATTTACGAATGACTTTGTAACCGCCTACCAATTCATTCAAGGTTTATCTGCGGGAGGGGGTACTCCTATGTATACAGCATATGAATATGCGAGTTCAACCTTAATGAAAACAAGCAAGCCTAATACTGAAAAGGTGATGGTTTTAATGACAGATGGAGATGCGAATCGATGTGACGATCTGACCGCCATTCTAATTCGGTTAAAACAAAAGAAAACGTTATTCAAAACTCAAACCATTGCATACGCGGTTGATTCAAACAGTTACGCGTATCAAGACCTGCAACAAATTGCCCAAATGAGTGGAGGAAACTTCTTTTATGCTTCAGGGACCAGTGACTTAGGGGCAGCATTTGAACGAGCAAACTCAACGCTTTTCAATATAGTAAGTGATGGCGCGGACAAAGACATCTATGTCGTGAATTTGCCCCCTCATTTACGCCCTGACTTCGTGGCTAAAATTAGCGGTAGCTTAAAAGACGGAAATGACCAACCTATTGATGCGAAAATTAATTGGGAAGATTTAGAGAAAGGTCAAGTAATTGGCTCTGCTCGGACGGATCCAGCAACAGGAAACTTCTTTATCACCCTTCCAATGGGGAAAAACTATGGTTACTATCTCGAAAATGATGCCTTTTTTCCTGTGTCTCAGAATTTGGACTTGAGAAAAGTAGATTCTGCTATTACCATTGAAACGGAACTTAGGGCAATCCATTTGGATACAATGATCGATCAACGATTATCTGTTCCATTGAATAACTTATTCTTCGATTTTGGAAAAAGTGACTTGCTCCCCGCAAGTCGACAAGAACTCAAGCGCGTTGCAAAAATTATTTTAAATCTCGGACTCCGAGTAGAAATAAGTGGTCACACCGATAGTATCGGGACAGATAATGCGAATCAAAAACTGTCCGAAGACCGAGCAAAAAATGTGATGAATTACTTGGTGGGATTGGGATGCCCAAAAGAGTCATTCAACATTATTGGATACGGGTCGTCAATCCCGGTTGCTGACAATGCCACCGAAAAAGGTCGGGCTAAAAATAGAAGGGTCGAACTTCGATTCGTACCCTAACATACCGGCAAAACAATTTCAAATTAAGCCGCGCGCAAGCCGTCGGCCTTCGCCAACTTTTCGGTCGCCAGATCGGCGGTAACGTGCACGGATTCGGGCAATTCGTACATGGCATCCGTGAGGATGGCCTCGCAAATGCTGCGCAAACCGCGCGCGCCCAATTTGAATTCCAATGCCTTGTCGGCAATGGTCTCCAAGGCCTCTGGCGCAAAGGTCAGCTCGATGCCGTCCATGTGGAAGAGGTGGGTGTATTGCTTGACGAGTGCGTTTTTGGGCTCCGTGAGGATGGCCAGCAAGGTTTCGCGGGTCAAGGGCTCCAGATAGGTCAAGACGGGCATTCGGCCGATAAGTTCAGGAATCAAACCAAAGGTTTTCAAATCCTGGGGCGCAACAGCGCTTAGGAAGTTCTCTTCTGCCACCTCGCCACGACGCAAACTGCCGCTGTAGCCTACCACTTGGGTGTTCAATCGGCGCGCAATGTGGCGGTTGATGCCGTCAAAGGCGCCACCGGCGACAAATAGAATGTTGCGCGTGTCGACC
>Ga0255780_10005299_pt1 | contig 10900 bp, 10 predicted proteins | sample 071ome_32_FD_179978 | JGI IMG/M metagenome (GOLD analysis project Ga0255780, IMG submission 179978) | Coastal salt marsh microbial communities from the Groves Creek Marsh, Skidaway Island, Georgia - 071405AT metaG (version 2) | ecosystem: Environmental > Aquatic > Marine > Intertidal zone >...
GTGCGTGCGCAATCTCAACCCCATACGATTTAGTCAAAACAGGGGAACGACTCAGTTCAGGAATACACCGAATATATGGCTCTCACTTTTTAAGATCACTCAAAAGAAAAGCAATACAAAAAATTAACAACCATGGTCTGAAAATAAAGATCGAACAGATAAATCAGTGTAAGACCTTAAAAGACTTTGACGATACGTTCACCGCACCGATTCATGGCTTCTCAGATGTTTATGACTACTGGCACAAAGCCAGTAGCAAACCATTTATCCCAGAAATAAAGGTAAAAACACTACTAATACAGGCTCAAAACGACCCGTTTTTACCTGACTACGACCCCGAATCAATCACGCGAAAAAACTCTGCCATTGAGTTACGGAATAGTCAGACTGGCGGTCACGTTGGCTTCGTAGGCGGACATTTTCCTGGGAACGTACAATGGTTACCTCGACAAGTTATGAATCATTTTAAGCAGCTTATATGAGTGTAGATCCATCTATTTTCAAAGCATACGACATAAGAGGTATTGTCGGAGAGTCGTTGAACCTTGACACGGTGACTCAGATAGGCCGAGCAATCGGCACACTTGTAAAACGAGGGAATACAAATGCGGTCTGCGTCGGACGAGATGGAAGATTAAGCGGCCCTTCTATCATCACAGCGCTCGTAAAAGGAATAACTGACGCAGGTGCAGACGTGATCAATATCGGGCAAGTCACATCTCCGATGCTCTACTATGCAACACATGAACTCCGAACAGGAAATGGAGTCATGGTCACTGGGAGCCACAACCCGCCAGAATACAATGGGTTAAAAATCGTCCTAAATGGCGACGCTTTATTTGGCGACCAGATCCAAGAAATCCTTAAAATCATTCAGACTGAAGATTATGTGAGCGGACACGGGCAAGAGCTTCAAGATTCCGTAAACACTCGATATTTCGATAGAGTCGTCAGCGGAATTAAACTTAAAAGACCGATGAAGATATCGATTGACTGCGGGAATGGCATTGCCGGTGCGAACGCAGCAGAAATCTATCGCGCTCTCGGCTGTGAAGTAAGGGAATTGTATTGTGAAGTTGACGGCAACTTCCCGAACCATCACCCCGACCCATCAAAACCCGAGAATCTCACAGACTTAATCAATGATGTTACGAGCTCTGAATCCGAGATAGGACTCGCTTTCGATGGTGACGGGGATCGTCTTGGAGTTGTGACCGCACAAGGTAAGATAATCTATCCAGATCGACTCATGATGCTATTTGCTCAAGACGTGTTATCTCGGGAGCCCGGGGCAGAGATCATATACGACGTAAAGTGCACACGTAATCTTAACGATTGGATCAAAGCAAACGGCGGAAAACCTAAAATGTGGAAAACTGGTCACTCGCTCATCAAAGCCGAGATGAAGAGGTCAGGAAGCCCTTTTGGTGGCGAGATGAGTGGTCATTTTTTCTTCAAAGAACGATGGTACGGCTTCGATGACGGAACCTACTCTGGCGCGAGGCTTCTAGAATTTTTAACAACTCAACGCTCAATCGACGACACATTCTCGAACCTACCCGAACCGTCGTCTACTCCAGAACTACAAATTCAATGTCGTGAGGGAGAAAATTTCGAGGTTATTGAAACGCTGAAACAGCAAGGTGAATTTCCTGGAGCAACCGATAAAATCACAATAGACGGGATTAGGGTTGAGTACTCAGATGGTTTTGGCCTGGCACGGCCCTCAAACACGACACCAACGATTGTTCTGCGATTTGAGGCAGATAACCAAGAGTCTTTAAGCCGCATTGTGAATAGTTTTAGAAACGAATTAGAAAAAATATCTAAAGATCTTATCCTGCCAACAAGCTAAACCTACCCGTTATCTCGGACCCAGGAGAAGACCGACTCAATCGCCTCGTCAAGCAATTCAGGTTGAGTTCCACCAGCTTGAGCCATATCAGGACGACCGCCCCCTTTGCCCCCGACTTGTTTCGCGACGAAATTAACGAGGTCCCCCGCTTTGTATTTTTTAGTGAGATCGGACGTCACGCCAGCGATCAAAGTAACCTTTCCGTCGTTTACTGAGGACAGCAATACAATCGCTGTTTTAAACTTTGACTTAAGTTGATCGACAGCAGCTCGAAGAGCTGCGACATCAGCATCGTCTAACTGAGTCGCTAAAACTTGTATGCCGTTTATCTCTCTGACCTTTGCAGAGAGGTCGTCACCTTGAGAAGATGCAAGTTTAGCTTTAACGCGAGAGAGCTCCTTCTCTAACTGACGAACGTTATCAATCATCTGTGTGACGCGGTCGTTTAGACCGTCGGTTCCTACTTTGAGAACAGAGGCAACATCCGTCAATTGGCGCTCCCGTTTATGCAAATAATCTATCGCACCCTGACCCGTTACAGCCTCGATGCGTCTGACCCCGGATGCGACTCCAGACTCAGCTACAATTTTGAATAATCCAATATCACCCGTTCGGGCGACATGAGTCCCACCACAAAGCTCGGTAGAAAACTCGCCCATTCCAACAACACGAACCTCATCACCATATTTCTCACCAAAGAGCGCCATTGCACCGGACTCAATCGCTGCGTCATAGTTCATGACTCGTGCATTAACGTTCGCATTTCCGCGAATCGCCTCATTCACGACGATTTCAATCTCCTCGACTTCGACCTGAGACAACGGCTTTGGATGTGAAAAATCGAAACGTGTTTTTGACGCGTCAACTAGGGAGCCTTTCTGTTGCACATGGCTACCAAGTACCGACCTCAGCGCGGCATGCAGTAAATGTGTCGCGGAGTGATTAAACATTGTCGCGCTCCGATGGTCGCTATCGACTTCTGATGTTACCGAGTCTCCAACTTTGATCTGACCACTCACGACCTCCCCATGGTGCCCGAATACCTCGGGTTGAACTTTCTGGGTATCGGATACTTTGAACGTGGTGTGTGAGGATATTCCAGTAGCAATCACACCGCGATCACCAACCTGACCACCTGACTCAGCATAAAACGGAGTTTTATCGAGTACAACGATCCCAGCGTCCCCTTGTGCGAGAGAATCTACCGAGAAACCATCTTTATAGACCGCAATAACCTTAGACTTCGTTTGCAAAGCATCATAGCCATAAAATTGGGTGTTATCGCCTGCGTAATCAATTCCCTGTGAAGTCTGAAACTTTGAGGCAGCTCTTGCACGCTGTCGTTGCTGTTCCATCGCAGCCTCGAATCCTGATAAATCAATTTGAATATTACGTTCTCTCGCAATATCCGCAGTCAGATCAACGGGGAAACCAAAAGTATCGTAGAGCCGAAATACTGTTTCCCCGTCCAGCACTCCGTCTTCACGCAACAAGGCGCCCTCAAGAACTGACATTCCCTTATCCAACGTTTCAGAAAAGCGCTTTTCCTCTTCAAGTAATGTCTGACCAATTCGTTCTCCCTCGGACATCAACTCAGGATAGGCGGAGCCCATCACCTCTTGAAGGTCGGCGACAAGCTCATAAAAAAACGGCTCACTACAACCCAATTTATAACCATGCCTAATGGCCCTACGAATGATTCGTCTGAGCACATAGCCTCTACCCTCGTTGCTCGGGGTCACGCCATCCGAGACCAGGAATGCACACGAGCGAATGTGGTCCGCGATCACTCGTAGAGATGGGTTGGACAGATCTTTATGGCCCGTCACCCGGCTAACCGCTCGGATCAAAGTGTCAAATATGTCGATTTCGTAGTTTGAGTGAACATGCTGCAAGACAGCGGCCATTCGCTCAAGCCCCATGCCAGTATCAACAGACGGCTTGGGAAGCGGATGCATCGTGCCAGACTCATCCCGATTAAACTGCATAAAGACAAGATTCCAGATCTCGATGAAACGGTCACCATCTTCATTTTCTGACCCAGGAGGACCTCCTTCAACTTCCTCACCATGATCCCAAAAGATCTCAGAACAAGGGCCGCACGGCCCGGTGTCACCCATTTGCCAAAAATTATCGCTTTGGTATTTTTGGCCTCCGGGTTTATCACCAATACGAACAATACGGTCCTGAGGCACACCGACATCTTTATGCCAAATCTCATAAGCCTCATCGTCGGTCTCGTAAACGGTGACCCACATGCGACTCGAGTCCAACCCAAATTCGTCAGTCAGAAGCCCCCAAGCTAACTGAATCGCATCACGTTTAAAGTAATCTCCAAAACTGAAGTTTCCTAACATTTCAAAGAAGGTGTGATGTCTCGCCGTGTACCCCACATTCTCTAAATCGTTGTGTTTACCCCCAGCTCGAACACAACGCTGAGAGGTTGTCGCTCGATTGTAATTGCGTTTTTCTTGACCCAGAAATACATCTTTAAACTGGACCATACCCGCGTTAGTGAAAAGAAGGGTCGGGTCATTTCCAGGAACAAGCGAGCTACTGGACACGATGGAGTGCCCATGCTTTTTAAAATAGGTTAAAAAACGCTCACGAATGTCATTACTGTTCATTATTCAAACTCTGTTTATCAAGTAACCATAAGGAGAGAGTCGCCGGAGCTCATCCATTGACAACGCTCTTAATAACCTCTTGTTCAAAACCCCGACTTTGCATAAATCTAATTTGCTTTGCTAACTCGGTCGAATTTCTTGGTTGAACACCAAATCTTTTTTGCCATACACCTTGAGCGGCATTCAACTCTCCTGATTGGATACGGGGACGAAACTCGTCGATCAAATCTCTGGAGATGCCACGTACCTCAAGTTCACGAATCAATTTTAGAATGCCGTAACGACACCTTTTTGCTCTCAAGAAAATGTCGATGTAACGCCGCTCGTCTAGCCAACCCTTTTCCTCAAAATCGTTCAGAAGAGTATCTACGTCGTCTGGAGTAAATCCCCTGACAACGAGTTTTTTGGTTAACTCGAGCCGAGTGTGCTCTCGCCGAGCAACCAGTCTCATAGCGACATCCTCTAATGAATTCACCTCAGGACTTCTTTATTGATCAGCGTCCTCCGTGGCTGTGGAATCGCCAGATGCAGGCTTCACACCAACAATTTCTCGAACCTTGTTCTCAATCTCTACCGCAAGCTCAGGATTTTGCCTCAAGAACTCCCGAACATTATCTTTTCCCTGACCAATCCGGTCGCCGTTATAGCTGTACCAAGCGCCGGCTTTATCAACAATTTTATGCTGCACGCCAAGGTCTATGATCTCTCCCTCTCGAGAGATACCTTGACCATAAAGTATGTCAAATTCGGCTTGCCTGAAAGGTGGAGCAACTTTATTTTTCACAACCTTTGCTCGGGTTTCATTTCCAATCACTTCGTCAGATTTCTTAATCGCTCCAATACGACGAATATCAATTCGCACCGACGAGTAAAACTTTAACGCATTACCCCCAGTGGTCGTCTCGGGGTTTCCAAACATGACACCAATCTTCATACGAATTTGGTTGATAAATATGACTAACGTATTGGAGCGTTTGATGTTCGCGGTAAGTTTTCTTAAAGCTTGTGACATTAAACGAGCCTGAAGGCCCATTTGGGGCTCACCCATTTCTCCTTCGATTTCTGCTCTAGGGGTCAGCGCAGCCACTGAGTCAACAACAACCACATCAACAGAACCGGAGCGTACGAGCATGTCAGCAATTTCCAACGCCTGCTCACCGTTGTCTGGCTGGGAGATCAATAAATCGTCAATATTGACGCCTAACTTAGTCGCATATTCAGGGTCCAACGCGTGCTCCGCATCAATAAACGCAGCTGACCCCCCAATTTTTTGCATCTCAGCGATGACTGAGAGTGTCAACGTCGTTTTACCCGAAGACTCAGGCCCGTAGACCTCAACAACCCGCCCCCTTGGCAAACCACCGATGCCAAGCGCAATATCCAGCCCCAAAGATCCTGTCGACACGACTTTCAGGTCAGGCGAAATATCTTGCTCGCCCAACCGCATGATCGAGCCCTTACCAAACTGCTTTTCAATCTGAGATAGAGCTGCCTCTAGCGCTTTTTGCCTGTTTTCATCCATATCGATTAATCTCCGAGACCTAGTGTGTTTGTGTTTGACTTGATTATCGCACAGCCTCGTGCTGGACGAGTGACGTCACCGACCAACCTTCGTTCTACGAAGCTTCATCGAGTTCCTCAATCATCCAAGCTAGGCCCGATTGAACGGTTTGATGGCGCACACTCTCTCTGTCACCAGAAAATAGATAACATTTCGCTGTTGATTTTCGCCCCCGTACACCAAGCCCAATCCAGACCGTTCCGATGGGTTTATCGACAGTTCCCCCTCCAGGTCCAGCAATACCAGTCGAAGCGATCGCACAGTCCGCGCCCGATCTGGCCAAAACACCATCAACCATGGCAAGTACAACTTGCTCCGAAACCGCCCCGTGTCGCGCGAGCAACTCCTCCTCAACGCCTAACAAGGCTACTTTAGAATCATTCGAGTACGTCACCAAGCCACAGCTAAACCAATCAGAACTCCCAGAAACCGACGTGATTGCCTGTGCAATCCAACCCCCAGTGCACGACTCAGCTGTTGCAATCACAGAATTTCGAGCACGCAAAATAAGCCCAAGTTGCTGACCGAGGTCTTTAAGATCTGAATGCGGGACAGGAGAGGTCACGAAAGATACCAACCGAAATGAACTGACAACTGGAAGAGCCCCAGCGACACAATAATCGTGTAGAGAGCAGCAAGCAAATCATCCAGCATGACTCCAAAACCACCTTTCACCTGAGTATCCACCTGGGCAATCCCCATCGGTTTCCATATATCGAAAACGCGAAAAATCAGGAAAGAGACAATTTGCAACCAGATCACGTTGGGCAAGATTGCTAAAACCAAACCGAATGCGACCATCTCATCGATCACAATACCAGAATGATCCGGCACACCTAGTTTACTCCCCGCCGATTCACATATCCGTACTCCCACGAGTAGGAGAACAAACCAAAAGATGAGTAACGATTGAATTGAAAAAACACTGAGCCACACATAATGAATGGGAAATGCAAGAATGGTCCCCCAAGTCCCTGGACCTGGCCGGATAAGGCCAATACCAAATCCAAAGGCGAGTAGCACATCCAAGTTCGAAAAAACTTGACGCTTGATCGTCACCTCAGTCACATTTGTCAAAATGATCAAATCCTTTTTTAAAATCTCGAGTTAACGATATACCCTGATCAAGTATCGTGACACCTCTACCCGGAACCGCCTTGCCAATTCGAGTTAGCGCTAAGTCACATTGTGTCGCAATATTCTGAATCGCCCGACTCATTTCACGGGGCGCCGAGAACAACAGCTCGTAATCGTCACCACCACCCAGAATACAATCTTGTACCACTGCCTCATACTTTTTTGTGCTTAACGTGTGATGCACCGGAATCTTGTCAAATTCAATCTCCAAAGCTATCTCAGAGCTGTTGGCCAGATGTAACGCGTCTGCAACCAAACCATCAGACACATCGATCGCCGCACTCGCAACACCACTCAGGGCCTGACCAAGCTCAACGCGGGGCATTGGTCGATGCAACCGATCTAAAAAATCCCGTTTTACCGTTGGATCGACGTCTAGTAACTCACGCTCTACCAAAAGACCTATCGCCCCAAGTCCAACAATTCCAGAGACCCAGAGATCATCTCCGATAGACATTTTGTCACGTCGAATTGCCGTCCCTGTGACCACATCACCAATCGCAGTAACAGATATCGACAACGTTGACCCTTTCGTCGTGTCGCCCCCCACCAAGCCAACCGAGTAACGATCGAGCAGCAATTTGACGCCATCCCTAAAACGAGATATCCACGCCTCGTGAACTGAAGGTAGAGTTATCGACAACAAGATGTGTCGAGGTCTAGCTCCCATAGCAGCAAGATCGGATAAGTTGACAGCGAGCGACTTAAAACCAATCGATGCAGGATCAGCATCCTTCGTAAAGTGTCGGTCGCACACCAATGTATCCATTGTGACAACCATCTCACGTGAGGAATCGATGTTGATGATCGCTCCATCATCACCGACACCAAGAACTGCATCTCCTGAACTGTCGGAAAAATATCGTTTTATGATCTCGAATTCAGAGGTCAATGTGAGTTATCGGTTCTTACTTTTTTGATATCGAATCGAGAAATGCGGCGTAGTCTTCATCGCTCATCGAAAAGCTATGTTCCTTCATTGGGAATTGACCGTTTTTGACTTCATCTTGAAATTCGTCCAACGCTTTTGTGATCAAGCCCCAACAATCCGCATACTTTTTTGCAAACTTTGGCGCGAAACGATCAAATAAGCCGACCATATCGTGGAGCACTAGATTTTGACCGTCACAGCCTGGTCCTGCACCGATACCTATCGTTGGTATGCGCAACTTCTCGGTAATTAACGTTGCAACACGATCAGGAATCGCCTCTAGTACGATTGCGAAGCAGCCCGCAGCTTCCAGCGCTAGCGCATCCGCCACGAGCTGCGCCCCAGCCTCAGCACTTTTCCCCTGGACTCTGAAGCCACCTAATTTAGATATGAGCTGGGGCGTCAATCCGATATGGGCCATGACGGGAATTCCAGCATCAACAACCGCCTTCGCCGTTGCCGCAAACTCCTCACCACCCTCGATCTTCACCACGTCTGCACCGCCTTCTTTCACCATCCTCATGGCGTTACTGATTGCCTCAGAGTGGCTGGAGTGATAAGCGCCGAGAGGAAGATCACCAACCAAAATTGATCGAGATGCCGCTCGAGAGATCGCCTTGGCGTGATGAATCATTTCATCCATCGTGACTGGAACCGTACTCGAGTATCCGAGTGCCGTCATTCCTAGAGAGTCGCCAATTAAAATGCAGTCGACCCCTGAACGATCGACTAACTGAGCACTCGGAAAATCGACCGCAGTCACCTGAAAAATCTTCTCTCCGCGATCGACCTTATCCTGCAAATCAAAAATAGTTAACTTTTTTTGTGTGTCGCCACTCATGGAGTCCCCTTTTTCATACTTATTAATTTACTGTCGAACACCTTTGAGATATCGATCAATCACACCATTAACGTATTTATAGCCGTCGGTTCCACCAAATGACTTAGCTAATTCGACACTCTCGTTAATGACAACTTTATAAGGAACATCAGAGTCGGTGTCGAGTTCGACCATGGCAATTAAAAGAATTGATTTTTCTATGGGAGACACCTGATCTAACGGTCGGTCGAAGCTTGATTTCAGTGATTCAAAATAATTGTCTGCATTACTGATGGCCAACCCAAGAATTTTTCGTGCGTAACTCAAATCTGCCTTTTGATATTCGTCTTCCGCCGAAAGCGCGTCAAAAATATGATCCACGGAGGACGCATTAATGTGCCAATGATACAAACCCTTCACGGCCAAAGAACGCGAATTACGGCGACTACCTTTCATTTATGGCCTCCAATAGGTTCGCCATGCCGACCGCAACATCCGCGCATTCCCGCGCCTTTGGGACCATTCGCTCGGAAATCTGATCTTGATTCTCACAAGTCAAAATACCATTCGCAATCGGGACAGAGGTCTCTAGCTGAACCGCCATCACGCCGCGGCTGGACTCATTAGAGACGACCTCAAAGTGATAGGTCTCACCACGGATGACCGAGCCAAGAGCAATGAGCGCATCATATTGTCGCCGTAAGGCCATCGCTCTCAACACAATAGGGATCTCTAGAGCGCCTGGCACACCAACACAGGTGATTTTATCTGACGTAACTCCAATCTCTTTTAACCGAGCTTCGCATGCATCACGCATCCGTTCAGCGATCTCGTTGTTAAACTGTCCGACCACTATACCAACGGATAAACCTGATCCAGATAACGAAACACCGGCTTTAGGCTCGATTCTTTTCAACAGATACACTCCAACATAAATTTAAGGATTCCTTACACACTAAATCCTGGAACCTAGCATTCGGCTATCTCTTCATAGCCAACAATCTCAAGGTCAAAGCCAGCCATACTCGGCATCTTGCGTGGTGCCGCCATTAATCTCATCCTGACAACGCCCAAGTCTTTTAAAATTTGCGCTCCAATTCCATAATTACGCAAATCAAATTTGGGCGGCGACCTGTCAACCGCTTGCAAATGCTCAAGTAGAGCTTCGCCATCCTCGGTGCGGTGAAGTAATATCAGCACCCCCTTGCCAACCTCATTGATTCTTTGTAACGCATCGTCGAATCGCCAAGAATGAAGGGAGCTATTTTTATCCAACAAATCGGCAATTGAAAAAGGTTCGTGAACACGAACCAAGACGTCATCCTCCGCGGATAGGGTTCCTTTCACTAGAGCCAAATGCACCTCTTTCGAGACGCGATCACGATAGCCAATTAAATCAAACTTTCCGCTACTTGTTTCGATCGGACGCTCCAGAACACGGTCGACTAACGATTCATTCTGACTGCGATAAGCAATTAAGTCCGAGATCGTTCCGATTTTGATCCCATGTTGTTGACTAAATGCAATCAAATCCGGAAGCCGCGCCATCTCCCCATCATCTTTCAATATCTCGCAAATCACGGAGGAAGGCTGTAATCCTGCCAGCCTAGCCAAATCGCACCCGGCTTCGGTATGACCGGCACGCACCAGCACACCTCCATCCTCCGCTCTAAGGGGAAAGATGTGTCCGGGCTGCACGATATCAGTCTCCACCGCAGTCTCTGAGACGGCAGCTTTAATTGTTCGAGACCTGTCAGCGGCGGATATTCCCGTTGTGACTCCAGTAGCGGCCTCGATTGACACCGTAAAGTTCGTCCCCATGCTCGATCGATTCGCGCTGACCATTGGCATTAAATTTAGTTGTCGACATTTCTCTGAGGTAAGCGTCAGACAGATTAATCCCCGACCGAAACGAGCCATGAAGTTGATGATTTCGGGCGTGACATGCTCAGAGGCCACCACGAGGTCG
>Ga0255780_10005301_pt1 | contig 10899 bp, 9 predicted proteins | sample 071ome_32_FD_179978 | JGI IMG/M metagenome (GOLD analysis project Ga0255780, IMG submission 179978) | Coastal salt marsh microbial communities from the Groves Creek Marsh, Skidaway Island, Georgia - 071405AT metaG (version 2) | ecosystem: Environmental > Aquatic > Marine > Intertidal zone > Salt...
GGAGAGAGACAGGTGGTGGTGGAGTCGTACTCATGAGGGAGGTTCGTAGATTCGGTCGTAGATTCGGTATACTCCGCGCGCGCGTGGGCGATCGAACGAACGAAACGATGGATCGAATCTCGGGGGGGGGCGCGTCGATCGGACGCGCGGACGGACGGACGGCACGCGACGACCGCCTCGAGCGAGCGAGCGAGCGAGCGGGCGGGCGGGTGGATGGATGTCGACGCGATTGGAACGCGGGCGCGAGACGACGGCGACGGCGACGGCGATGGGTGGATTCGCGTCGGCGACGCTGGACCGGGCGAACGCGCGCGAATCGACGGGGACGATCGATAAGATGGTGGCGGTGGCGGCGAGCGCGCTCGAGGCGAGACGACTTGCGGGGGACGACGGTGTGCGCGCGCGCGGGAGGTACGAGTACGAGTATCGCGCGAGCGCGCGAGCGATGGAGGATGACGATCGGGAGTGGTGTTTCGACGTGACCAAGGGGAACATGATGGAGGTGTACGAACGGACGTGGGGATGGGACGCGAGGGAGAAGCGGAGAGAATTGAATAACGGCGCGGCGCGATTCGTATTGGCGAGAGACGCGGAGACTCGAGCGCCGGTGGCGTTCGTGCACTTTCGATTTGAAAAGGAGGATGAGGACGTCGACGCGCCGGTGGGGTACGTGTACGAGTTGCAGTGCGAACCGACGCACCAGAGACGAGCGTTGGGGGAGACGCTCGTGAAGATTGTGGAGACGGTGTCAAAGAGACTCGGGATGGACGCGGTCGTGCTCACGGTGCTCAAGGCGAACGTGGGGGCGTATAAATTTTACGTCGAAAAGATGGGGTACGAGGTGGACGCGCTCAGTCCGGACGACGGACTCGAGGGAGGGAGTTCGCACTATTTGATTTTATCAAAGCGTTTCGATTGAAATAAAATTGCTATGTAGTATCTAGGAACCGATTCGCGAGCGCTTGGACGCGCGCTCGGCCGCCTCGAACTTTGACGTCGTCTTCTTACGAATCGTCTCCAAGTCTTCCTCGTCGTCGTCCGCGGCGCGTTCGATGATGATGTGTCGTCCGTACAAGTGCGTCCCCTTCAGCGCATCCATGGCGGCTTGCGTCTCGCTTCTCGTGTTGAATTCGATAAAGGCGAAACCTCTGTGCGCGCCGTCAAATTTCTTGGGCAGGCGAACTTGTTTCAACTGACCGAAAGGATTGAAAAGCTTTTGAATGTCTCGTTTCGTCGCCTCGAAGGCGACGTTTCGAACGACGAGCTTCGTCGCGCTGAAGCCCTTTGGAACTTTATTTGACGCGTCGTCTTCCCTGGCACCACCCTGCGAGCTCAACTCGAGCTTCAGAGTCTTACCGTCGAGCGATGAGCCTTGGAGGGCGCCTAAAACTGATTTCGCGACGATGTGTTGATCAAATTCGACGAAACCGAAACCCCGACTGAGAGTCTTACCGCCGGGCCCGCGATGGGTGACGATGCGTGCCGAGAGAACTCGTCCCGAGACTCTTTCCGCGGCGGCGACGAAATGGGCGCGCAACTTCTTCTCCACCGTGCCGAAATCGAGACCTTTGACGAAAATTGACGTCGCGTCTTCGTCCACCGTCTTTCCGGCGAGGTCGTTCGCCGCGTCAACCTTGGCCTTTGTCTTTTCTCGAGCCTCCTTGGCCAAATCGCTCGCCGCGTCGGCCACCGCCAACGCCTTGGCACCCTTGATGTCGACCTTCTGTGAGCTTGAACCGAAAATATCGTCCGGAGCCCACTCGATGTAGAGAGGCACGTGACGGTAACGCTTGTAGGCGAGTCCCGTGAACGCACGCCGGGCTTCGGCGGCTTCCAAAAACTCGACGACGGCGATGGTGTGCGTATCCGGCAAGATGAAACGTGCCAATCCACCAAACTTTTCACAGAGTTCTCTGAGCTCATCCTCTTCAGCTTCGTACGGCAAGTTCTTGAGTAGCAAGATGCACTTGCTTCGCTTGATGCGACTCGCGCTCTTCGCACCGCTCGAAGCGGCGGACCTCTCGAGCGACTCGGCGTCGACACCGGCGTCAGTGAGTTGTTGCTTCGTGGTGCTGATGACGTGTGCTTCTCCGAGCGCCATGCGCACGGCGAGATCGTCTGCATCCGATTCTAAGAGCTCTGCTTTTGTGACGCCGTAGTGCGCGGCGATCGCTGCCGCGACCGTGTCTTGACGCATGAATAACGAGTTCCAAGCTTTTGTGTTACCGGCGTCAGCCTTGCGCTCAGCCTCGCGTTCTGTCTTGAATGAATCCTTCTTTTCCTCTTCGCCCTCACCCGTGCGTCCAACGCCACCCATGGTGGAATCGAGTTGTGGAGCACGTTTCGCGGGAAGTAAATGAATCAAACGGCCTTGGAAAATGGAGCCATCGATCGCCTCCATGGCCTTCATACCATCCTCTGGAAGGGCAAACGTCACGTATGCCAAACCTTTACTGCGCTTGGTGCTGCGATCGACGAGAATGTGCACAGCCGTGAGTTTTCCAAACTTTTCGAACAACGCGGCGACTTCTTCTTCCGTCGCCGTATAAGGCAAGTTACGAACGAAGATACGACCAGTCTCGCTGAGAGCCTCCATGTCGGCTGCGTTGACGTCCTTTGACTCTGGTTCCTCCGCACCACCGACATCCTCTTTTTCCTTTTCATCTTCATCGTTGTCTGAGGATTTCTCCTCCTCGGATTCGTCGTTCTCGTCATCAGAATCAGAATCAGGATCAGAGGAGTCTGAACCGCTCTCATCGCTAGATTCCGAACCACTCTCGTCAGACTCAGATCCGTCGTCGGATTCATCTTCCTTCCACGACGATTGTTTCGACTTGAAGTAGTCCATGTCTGAAACCTTTTCGTCCATGGCCACTTTATCGGAATCAGAATCAGAATCAGAATCAGAATCAGAATCAGAATCAGAATCAGAATCAGAATTGTCCTCGTCGCCGTCGTCGTCCTCGTCTTCAGAGTCCTCAGAGTCTGCGATGTCTTGATACTCGTCGTCGCTGCTTCCCGCCTCGCCTTCGTCTCTCAACACTTTCTCGGTGTCCTTGTACTGCTCGAGCGTGTCTTGATTCTCAAAGAACCCATCGCTCCAGAATCGTTGCTTCTGAGGCACCATCAATTCCATGAACTCGCGGAATTTAGGATCCACCTTCATGAGTTGCTCCGCCTTGTACCTCGGATCGTACAACTCTCTCGCTCTCTGCTTGGCTAGCTTTTTCGCCTCTCTCGCCCCGATCCATCGCTCTCCCTCCTCGTCCTCCTTGGGCGGCGCCTTTTTCTTCTCCTTCTCCTCATTCGCCGAACTTCCCACGCTGTATTTCGACCAAGGTCTCGGAATCTGTGCGCTGTGCACGCTCCTCGCGTACTGCACCTCGACGCGACTCGTATCGATGAATGTCTTGTCAAAATACTTCAACGCCTTGGTCGCCATCTCCTCCGTCTTAAACCCGACGAACGCCATCTGTCTCGACGTCCCATCCGCCGTGCGCACGATCTTCACGTCCGTCACCTCCCCCATCGCCGCAAAGTGTTCGCGCAGTCGCGCATCCTTCAGGTGTTTCGGCACGTTCTTCACGCACAGTCGACTCGACGGCGCCGCCTCACCCTCCTCACCACCACCGTCCGCGCCCGCATCGCGCGCGCTCGTCGACGGTCCGGCTCCACGCGCGCGTCCGTCCGCGCGCTCCATGCTCCGTCGCGCGCGCGCGCGTCGCTCGCTCGCGCGTCGGCGACCATCCATCCGCCGCCGGCCGACGGGCGGGACAACGAACGACCGCCGGGACGGTCGATCGATGGGTCGTCGTTTTTCGTGCACACTTGCGTTTTCGTACTTCACTATGTATCGGAGGTCCGGTCGTCGTCTTGGAGGGTCACGATCGGTGGCGCGTGGGGACTCCTCGAGCCCGGGCCGGCCGACGACTGGACCCGCGCGCGCGCGCCATCCGCCTCTTTGCGACGCGCGAGCTTTCAAGAGGTGCGTGACGCGCGAACGCGAGGGACGAAAGATGCGAACGCGAGGGATTGGATGCGAGCGCGCGCGCGTGGTGGGCGGTGCGCGTCGCGCGAGGTGGAGGCGCCGCGGTGGGACGCGGGAGGACCTCGAGACGCGAAGCCCTAAGATCGGTGGGCGCGGTGGCGCGATGGAGGGATGCGCGCGCGATGCGAGGGATGGGGAGAGGGTGTGGACGTCGAAACGGGCGCTTGGAATGCGATGCGTTCGGTTTTGAAGGCGAGCGTCGGTGCGAGAGGGGTACATCGCGATGGGCGGCCGCGATGTCGATGTCGGGGCGGAAACCCCAAGGGTGGTGATTGGGCGAAGAGGCGACGGGGGACGGCGCTCGTTCGAGTGATCTGTGCGGAATGACTGACCAGTGTGCGCGCGTGTACTTTCGAATACAGACTCACAATGAGACTCATCAAGAAAGAGATCAAGATCGCTGTGCCGGCGGGCGTCACCGTGACTGCGTGCAAGGCGCGCAAGATCAGCGTGACGGGCCCGCGCGGTTCCCTCCACCGTGACTTCCACCACGTCCCGAAGCTTGACCTTTTCCTCAACGAGGACAACGAAGTCGTCGCGACTATGTGGTTCCCGAGCCAAAAGCTTACTGGTTCTTTGCGTACCACGGTTAGCCACATCTCGAACTTGTTCGACGGTGTCACGAAGGGTTTCCGTTACAAGATGCGTGCCGTCTACGCACACTTCCCGGTGAACATCAACATCGACAAGAACGGGACTGTCGTCGAAATTCGTAACTTCCTTGGTGAAAAGCGTACTCGTGTCTGCAACATGCTTGAAGGTGTCAAGTCTTACCGTGATGAAACCGTGAAGGACTGCATCGTCCTCGAAGGCAACGACATTGACAACGTGTCGAAGTCCGCGGCTCTCATCCACATGGCGTGTTTGGTGAAGAACAAGGATATCAGAAAGTTCCTTGATGGTATCTACGTTAGCGAAAAGGGCACGATGGAGACCGATGAATAAGTAGTAGTGAGTCGCTTGTCAAATTAGTCTTGGCGGCAACTTTTGCGAACCTTAGAGAGTGTAATAGAGTGTTGTGCTCACTCATCACCCGAACCGTTCGAACGCGCACTGCCTTTTCCCGTGATAAAGCGAAGCAATGTTTTTTATTTCTCCGTTCGCCTCGACGGACGCCCATGCGCGCGCGACTGACAATCTCGCCTCACTCCACGCCTCGAGATGGCTGGAGTGGACGAAGACGCCGCCGAGAAACCGGAGGCGGAATCAGAGGAGACGGCGTCGACACTCCGGAAAAAAGTTTTGAACTACGCATTCGCGTGCATTCAACGCTGTAAACCGAAGAAGAAACTAATCAGCCCGTTTGACGCGCAAGTGAAAACATCGAGTTTGTTAAGAAAGCTTCGAAAGGAGTTCGCGCGCTACGACGCGGACGGCTCGGGAGGTCTCGACGTTCCCGAGCTCTGCGGCATCTTGGGCGTCGATCATCGAAGCTTTTGGGCTCGCGCTCTTCTGGACTTTTTCGACTCTGACGCCGACGGCAAGATCGCATTCGAGGAGTTCGTAGCCACTCTGGGAGTGCTGGGGGCTGAGATGGAAAAACACGCGCGAAAACCGCGACAGATCGGGGCAACGGTCGTGCCAGTGGAGGTATTCTTTATCTTCGCCATACTAGATCACGACGGAGACGGAAAGATTGATCGAGCCGATTTTTCTCACATTTTGTGGGAACACGAGACACGCGCGGAGAAAGCGTTTGGGAGATTGCGTAGTATGACAAAGGTGAAGCATTTGAGCATCGATTCATCGCTGCAGACTGCAGCGACGGAAAAATATGTCGCAGAGCAGCGCGCGCAGCGTCGTGAGTTCCTACGCCCCGTGAGACTTTTGGTCAAAAGTGCGATTCTGTACTTGTCTAGACAGTGCCCGGAGATGTTGACGATTGAGGACGTGGCGAAACTCTACGAAGAATTTCCCCGTTTGTTTGAAATCGCGATGAGACTTCACAAGAGGTTGAGGAAAATAGTTCCACAATGCACGGTACTCATCTGTAAACTCCATGGGGGCTTAAACGGTGTAGAAAACTTGAAGAAGAAAATGATCGAAGCCGCCATTAGAAGTCGAGTCGAACAAGAAAAGGCGAAAAAGTCATGGGATTGGGCGGATAAACTGCAGCGCAGCGATGGTAAAGAGATACAGAATAGAGGTAGAGAACGTTTAGAGGATGAAACTTTGGTAGAAATTGCTCAGATAGGAAGAATGCTTCGTGGGGAGAAAATGATAAGATCGCAGACGGAGGACGAACAAGAATTTCTGAGTTCGTTTGCATTCTTTGGCGATGGAAGTTTCCGAAGAATGGAGCCTAGACAACGTCGACAGCGCATGCGCGGTCCGCGAGCGAGTGGAAAAGGGATGTCCGGTTCGGAGACGTCGAAGATGCGAGTGCGCCAACTGTCACGCCAGCCTCCACACGAGGCTGCGATTGTTCTGGCGGAACTCGGAGTCACTGCGCAGAAACAAGTCATCCGTCAACTGAATCCGGAATTAGCTGCAGAAATCATCGTCGAGATGGGACAACTCGAGCAAGATATTTTACTAGCACACTTTAAGACGCTGCAACCCATGGTGATTGACATTAAGAAACAAAGGAGAATAGTTGACGCTCACCCAGTGTGACCATGTGACCACCATGTGGCGCTTCAATCGCCAGTGCACGACGTGTCAGTCATGTTCACGCGGAGTCGCATCGCTTTGGCGACGCAATTTCTTTTCATTTGTTTCACCCTTGTGTCGTGTGACCACGAAGCAGATTGGTTTCGTATCACAGAGGATGGAAAACGTGGCGGTTTGGACTACTCGCGGCCCATCTCCGACCAGGTCACGGCGACCACGTGCCTCTCACGCGACTCGTTCGTCCGAGTGAACGGAAATCGTTTCGAAATCGACGGTAAGGAGTTCATATTCGCCGGTTGGAATCAGTGGGAAGTCATGGAGGCGTCGAACAACGTGGGACCTCCCGCGCGACATCTACCGCTTGACGGACGCGAACACATGGTGCGTGTGATGAATGCGGCGGTCGAAAGCGGCCTCAAGGTGGTCAGGATTTGGACGCACACGATAACGAAGGGGTACGAAGTTCAGACATCCCCGGGTGTGTGGAATGAGGAGTTGCTGCGTGGATTGGATTGGTTTCTTAGCGAAGCGCGAAAGCGCCAAATTCGTGTGACGCTCGTTCTTGCCGACTTTTGGTACGAGCTCGGAGTGCAACGGTTCGTCGACTGGAGTAGCGCGGCGAAATCAAAACAAGATTTTTACACCGATGACGAATGCAAGAAAATGTTCAAGGATACCATCAAGACGATCGTCACGCGGAGAAACACTTTCAATAATTTGCGATACAGCGAAGACGCCACCATCATGAGCTATAACCTCATCAACGAAGCCCGCTGTCAAGGTTGTCCCGCTTCCACGATTGGCAGGTGGGTCGACGAGATGGGATCATATCTCAAGTCATTGGCACCGAACGCTCTCCTTTCTCTGGGATACGAAGGTTTTTATCATTCATCTGATGGAAGTGAGTTGTTGAACACCAATCCCGGCGAGGGCGGCTCGGATTGGGCGTCGAAGGAAGGACAATCCTTTGCCCGACACGTTCGATTGAAAGTCGTCGATTACATCTCCATTCACGTATGGCCGGATAATTGGCGCCCGAAAACGGTCGAGTTTCAACGCAAGTTCATTCAGTCGCGAATCGATTACGTCAATTCCCTCGGGGACTCGCTCGGCAAGCCTTTTGTGTTGGAGGAATTCGGCAAGCAAATCGATCGCAAGAGTGGAGAAGGATTCTCCGAGCGCGACAAATACTTTGCATCCGCGTTTGCGTTGGCAGAGAAAGAAGCTCGTAACGGGCGCGTGAGTGGGACGTTATTTTGGCATCTATATGATCTCGGTGTTGGCTTGCAGAGCAGTTATGGAATCCACGTGGACGAATCCACCTTTGAGCTCGTCGCCCGACACGCGAAGCGGATGAATGCGATTTCAGACGCGCGCGACTTCTGTAGAAAGCAGTGAGTGTTCAATTACATTCTTTACATACGACATCACAATCAAACCAAACCATAGCATACCAATCAATCAATCAATCAATTCATCGAAACAAAATCAACTCTCATGTTCACATCAAAAACTCGTGACGCACATCCACGCCGAGTTTTCCCTCAGAGGTTCAAAGTTTTTGTCCTCCGTGTACACTCGTCCGTCGAATCCGAGCTCTCGCACCTCTACCGAGCGCGACGAGTTCTTCTCCGCCTCCCACTCCCACTCCACGCGTTCAAACGAGCTCAAACTCTCTCTCAAGGCGTCCTCATCGCTCTCAGCCTCGCGTAAACTATACGACGTCACCACGAGCGGCGTCTTCTCCTCCACCACCACCCGCTCCACCGTCGGCATCCAATCGCTCGGATCGTACCCCCACACGCCCGCGTTAAACGCAAACGCGACGTCCGCGCATCGTTCCCCTTGCTCCACGACGTCGTGATACAATCCAACGCGATACTCCACCTCCAACGCCGCCTTGGTCTCCGTCGCCGCCTCGTGCGCGTACGCCGTGCCCACATCCACCCCGTCATCCACCTTGACGTTCGGTCCCACGCACAGCACGCGCACGGTGTCCACGCCCTCCCTCGCTGCCGCCTCTCGCACGCCCTCGAACACCGTCGCCGTCCCTCTCGGCGCCGTTCCCTCCCGTCGATCCGCCCCGAGCACGAGCACGTCCGCCACGACGCCGCCGCCCGCGCGCGCGCCCTCCGCCCTCGTCGCCCCCGTCGCCGAAGCCTCCCTCGCCGCGCGCGCCACCGCGCCCTCGAACGCGCCCAACCGCGCCATCGCCTCGCACATCGTGCGATCGCGAGAGACCGCGCCCGCGCCCCGCATCGCCCCGCCCCGGTCTCCCGACACCGCGCCCGCCATCACGCGCCCGCCATCGCGCCCATTCGCGCCCCCGACGTCGAGGACGCTCGCCGAGGCGTCCGCGTCGGTTCGACATCGATCGATCGAGCGGGTCGACATCGATCGATCGAGCGGGTCGACATCGATCGATCGAGCGGTTAACCGACATCGATCGATCGAGCGGGTCGACATCGATCGATCGAGCGGTTAACCGACATCGATCGATGATGAGATGACAATGAATGAAAGATTCTTTCGGAGAGAGTGATGAATGAATGCGTGAGTGATGGATTTCGCGCGCGATTGGCGACCGGCAGTCGTCGTCGTCGTCGTCGTCGTCCGTGGTCGAGCGAGGCTGGCGTGGACGTCGAGACGTCAGAGAAGGCGCGGCGGCGACGAGCCGGGAGACGTATACGAGGGCGACGTCCCGCTCGCACGCATTCTCGGCTTCGTGTTCGTCGCGCGCTAGGGGTTTTCGAGACATCGATCGATTGGGTGCTTGATTGGGCGCGATGGCGAACGAGTCCGCGGGGGTGCGACGAGACGGGTTGCACGCGGGAAGAGCGGAGATTTATACGTATGAAGCGCCATGGATGATTTATGCGTGTAATTGGAGCGTACGTGCGACGAAGCGACGCGCGAGAGGGACGACGACGAGATGGCGGGGAGAGCGGCGGAGAAGGGGCGCGGCGGCGGAGGCGGGCTTGGAGGGCTCGAGGGCGGTAGAGACGCGCGAGAGGGTGGTGGGCGAGTGAAGAGGGTGGTGGTGATGAGAAGTGAGACGTGGGTGCGAGAGACTGACGAGTAAACGCGTGTCTTTACGATTATTTGACATAGGTTCGACAAGATAAGCGGTTTCGCCTCGCCTTGGGATCTTTCGTGGAGGAGTATTCCAACAAGGTGGAGATCATCACGCTCGACGAAGAGACGGGGGCATTTCCTAAAGATGCGCAGTGTTCGTTCACGCATCCGTATCCGTGCACGAAGATTATGTTCATACCGGACAAGGAATGCACGAAGGAGGACTTGCTCGCCACCACTGGAGATTACCTGCGGATCTGGCAAGTGTCAGACGACAATGAGATTCAGCTCAAGTCGTTGCTGAATAACAATAAAAGCAGCGAATTCTGTGCACCTCTGACGAGTTTCGATTGGAATGAAACGAAACTGCAACGCGTCGGGACGTCCTCGATCGACACAACTTGTACTATTTGGGACGTCGAGCGCGAGTGCGTGGATACCCAGCTCATCGCGCACGACAAGGAGGTGTACGACATTGCGTGGGGAGGACCGGAAGTTTTTGCCAGTGTTAGTGCGGATGGTAGTGTTCGGGTGTTTGATTTGAGGGATAAAGATCACAGTACCATCATTTATGAGAGTCAGACGCCGGACACTCCGCTGCTTCGACTGGGATGGAATAAACAGGATCCGCGTTACATGGCCACCATCTGCATGGACAGTCCGGTGATCGTTCTCGACATCCGATTCCCAACTTTGCCCGTCGCTGAACTTCAAGGTCACCGAGCGAGCATGAATACGTTGGCTTGGGCGCCGCACAGCTCGAGTCACATGTGCACGGCGGGCGACGATAGTCAAGCTTTGATTTGGGACTTGTCCTCAATGAACCAACCACCGGAGGGTGGGCTCGATCCGATCTTAGCGTACTCGGCGGGGGCAGAGATCAATCAGCTTCAATGGAGCACGACTCAACCGGATTGGATTTCGATCGCATTCCGCAACAGTTTGCAAATCCTTCGAGTTTAGCGTGGCGGGACCTCCGCGGCGCTTTTTTTTGCGCCAAGCAACAACCTGTATAATAAACGCTCTTTACGTCATGCAACACGATCCTTTAGGAAGAAGAACATTGTTACGTTTAATTGAATCATCCGTTCTCAAATATCATCGTCCATGAACGAGGTTAATTCTCGAGCGTCTCGCGCCATCTTGAGTGGCCATCCGAGAAA
>Ga0255780_10005304_pt1 | contig 10896 bp, 10 predicted proteins | sample 071ome_32_FD_179978 | JGI IMG/M metagenome (GOLD analysis project Ga0255780, IMG submission 179978) | Coastal salt marsh microbial communities from the Groves Creek Marsh, Skidaway Island, Georgia - 071405AT metaG (version 2) | ecosystem: Environmental > Aquatic > Marine > Intertidal zone >...
TCCGGCGCCGCCACCGGGTCTCATGCTGCCCAAGGTCAAAAGCCCCGATGAGATCCGCCTGCTCGATGAACTTCTCAGTTCAGAGGACAGCGCGATGCGTCTGCAGGTGATTATCGAAACCAACGAGGGGCTCGAAGCCTGTGTGGAGATCGCCCGGGCCAGCGCGCGCATTGATGCGCTCCTGTTCGGGGCCATTGATATGAGTGCCGAGCTCCGCGTGGCGCCGACCTGGAACGCGCTGCTCTACGCGCGTTCCCGTCTGGTGCACGCCGCTGCGTCAGCCGGGATCGACCTTATCGATGTGCCTTTTCTGGATTTGCAGGACATGGCTGGTCTCGAGCGCGAAGCGGCACTGGCCGCGGAGTTGGGCATGACCGGCAAGGGCGCGATTCATCCCAGCCAGCTGCCGGTCATTCAGCAGAGCTTCACCCCGAGTGCTGCAGCAATTGCGCGGGCCAGAGAGATTGTGCAGGCGTTTGAACAGGCCAGCACCGGGCTCGTTGTGGTGGGAGGCAAGCTGATCGAAAAGCCGGTGCTGCGCAGCATGTACCGGATTCTGGCGATCGCGGACCGCCTTGGCGCTGGGGCCGATTCCCCGGTCCAGAGAGACAGCTAGGCAGAGCGTCCGGTCGACTACGACGCCGGTCAGGCGCCCTGCTGCTCGGAGCGCAGCTCACGGATGCGGTCCCGCAGCTCGTCGATTGAACGGTTCTCGTTGACCCGCGCAGAGGGCGTCAGGAAGGACTCCAGGCGGGTAGCAAGGCGCATCGGGTTGGGCTCAGTGCGGATACTCACGACACCATCGGTGATCAGTTTCTGCATGAGGAGTTCGCGCTCGGTCTTGGCGTGAATGCTTTCTGCCACCGGCGTCAGGAAGAAATTCGCAAGGACGATGCCGTAGAGAGTCGAGGTGAGGGCGATCGGCACCGTCTGCAGGATTATCCTCGGGTCGTTGATCCCGGTGAGCATGGCGATGAGGCCAATCACGCTGCCGGCGACGCCGAATGCCGGCGCGAGCTTGGAGGCGTGACGGAACAAACGCTCGTGCGGCTGGCGGCGATGGCGGAAATGAAACATCTCCGCGTGCAGCATCTCCTCGATCTCGTCTTCCTTGAAGCCGTCAACCAGCAGCTGCAGGGCGCGCTTCAGAAACAGCATGGTGGTGCGCTCCTGAAAATCTTCGAGGGCCAGCACGCCTTTAGTCCGGGTCTGAACCACCAGCTCCTGCAGCACCTCGATGATGCGCTCGGGAGAGACCATTTTCCCGGTGTAGGTATTCCGTGCCACGCGGATAGCGGCGAGGAGATCGCCCGAGGGATAGCTCAGGAACATCGCGCCGCAGGTACCTGAGATGACGATTGCGAGGCCCAGCCCGTTCAGCATTACGCTGGCGTTGCCGGACATCAGGAACGTGGCGACATAGATGCCCGCGCAGAGCACTACGCCCATCCAGTTATAGACATTCATAGCATTGCTCCTGGTTCGGTGGTCGACGTGCTGCGGGTGATGATGATTTCAACCCGGCGGTTGAGCGCGCGTGCGCCCTCGTCGGAATTCGGTACGGTGGGGGCGTACTGTCCCCGCCCCATGACGACAAAACGCGCCGGGTCAATGTCCCCGCCGGCGTCGAGCAGGTAACGGGCAACACGACTCGCGCGCACCAGTGACAGTTCCCAGTTGCTCGGGAAAGCATCAGTGTTGATCGGGTGGTCGTCCGTGTGGCCGACCACATGCACAATGTAGGGCGTTGAGCGGATGATGCCGGCGAGACGGTCGAGAAACTCGCGCATGTCGTTTTTCAGTTCGGCCTGCCCCAGATCGAACAGCATCGGACCCTGCACGCTGACTTTGACCGATTGATCCTCCAGCAGGACGATCTCCACTTCCTGCAGGTTGGTTTCGCGCATTGCCTCCTGACTGAGCTCAAACACGTTAAGCCGCACAGGCGGTGAGTCATCAAAATGGCTCGGCGGAGTCTCAACCGGACGCAGCTTCTCGCGTTCGACCTCGTAGCGCTGCGGCACCTCTTTCGGCTGACGTTCGTCCAAGAACTCCGTCTGTGCTTCGGGGTTGTCGAGCAGGCCGCGTACGGAGATCAGGATCGCGAACACCACGAACATGGTCATCATGAGGTCCGCCCATGGTACCGACCAGTAGTCCGCGCCAGCGTCCGGATCGACCATCGGGTTGCTGTCGACGTCGGCGCCCTGGCTCGCATAGGCCATGGCATAGCGGCGTCGACGGCTGGCGCCGGCGGCAGGCGCTGTCTTTGCAGGCGTTGCCTTCTCTAATGGTGTTTGTTCGTCGGCCAAAACTGCCTCCAGGGCGCAGCTACCAGTCTCATAGCGGCCGCCGTCGGCCAATCTTGAAGATTCTCAGGGCTTTCGGGTCGGCACTTAGGGTAGATCTTCTTGCGGTCGGCAACTGTGACCGAGTCGACGGAATGCGTCAGGCGCTGGCAGGCGCAATTCAGAGCGCGAGAAACGCTTCCGGCGTGCTGGAGGCGGTGGCGCTGAGCAGGACCTCGGGGCGCATGTGGTGCGCGGCCTTGGCGCGATGCTCCGCGGTATCGGGCTGCGGGCCGATGTAGCTGCCCAGATCACGCCCCCAGGCGACGACCGCGCGGCCATAGCGGACGCGCTGCTGTTCCCAGGTCTCCAGCGCGCCTGGTGCGTCGGCGGCCAGCGCCTCAGCCAGGGTCGCAGCGTCGTCCGCGGCCTTGGATACCCCCATGCCGACGTGCGGTCTGGCCGTGGCTGCGGCGTCGCCTATCAGCACCACGCGGTCGAAGACGAGCCGGTCACAGCTGAAATCGAACATGCCCTGCAGGAAGGGCATGTCTGTGGCGTTGATGATGGACTGTATCTGGGGCGCGAGATGCCTGGCGGCGTCAGCGCGCATGGCTGCGACCAGATCCGGTCGCACCAGGTGATGCGGGATCCCGTTTTCGTAATAGACGCCGTTTATGTCGGTCAGGTGATCGCGCAACACCGCGGCATCGCCGCTGCGGTACCAGCCCCAGTTGTACCAGCGTTTGCCAGGCTCGAGCGTGTCGTCCGGACCGGCGACGAGATAACCCAGCCAGTGCCCCCCGGGGGCCATACCAAAGGCCATGCGGTGCGCGACCTGATCCAGCACGGCTTGCGGTACCCGTGCTTCATCGATCAGTCCACGCCAACCGAAATAACCGACGTAAGCGGGAATGACCGCGGGAGCGACGAGGCTGCGCACGGTGGACCGCGCGCCATCTCCGCCGATAAGCCAGTCGGCGGTGACTTCCGCACCGTTGGTGAAGCGGGCGGTCACTTGATTGCCCTGGCTCTCTATGTTGCTCAGGGCGTGTCCGGGGAAGTACGCCTCATCAGGTAGCTGGGCGCGTAAGAAACGGTAGATCAGCCCCCATGAGGTCATGATCTGATGCATGGCGTGTTCGTGGATCACCGCGCCCTCGCGGTCAAACATCACGCGACCATGCGCCGTCACGCCCATTTCATCGCGCAGCTCAACGCCGGCTGCGCGGACCGCCTCGTACAGCTCTTTGTGGGTGGCGATGCCGGCGCCGCGATTCGCCAGGGCATCCTCGGCGCGTTCGTAGACCCCGACCTCGAAGCCGCGAGCGCGCAGGGCAAGTGCCGCAAACAGACCTGCCATGGAGCCGCCGATGACGGTGACCCGCCCGCGGCTCATCCCAGCAGCGCCTCGCGCAGTTTCTGCGCGCTTCGCTCCAGCGCGACCCGTGCGGTGTCCAGCCGCCCACCCATGCGGGCGAAGCCGTGGATCATGTCGTCGTAATGGTCATGCGCGACTGCAATGCCCGCTGCGCGCAGTTTCTCCGCGTAGGCAATGGCCTCGTCACGCAGCGGATCGAAGCCGGCCGTGATGATCAGCGCTGCCGGCAGGTTGTTCAGATCAGCAGCCAGGAAAGGCGATGCCTGGGGATCTGTGCGGCGGCCCGGATCCGGCAGGTACCAGCTGGTGAATTGGTCCATGGCCTGCCGCGTGAGCATGTAGCCAGATCCGTTTACCCGCAGCGACTCGTTGTCGGCGGTGAAATCCAGCGCCGGGTAGATCAGCAGCTGATAACGCAGCTTGGGCAGATCGAGCGTCCGCCAGGCAAGGGTTACCGCTGCCGCCAGGTTGCCCCCCGCAGAGTCTCCGGCGACGGCCAGCCGAGTCGGGTCCAGGCGCATTTCTACGGCATTTGCCGATAGCCAGCGGGTCGCCGCCAGCGCATCGTCGCTGGCGGCGGGAAACGGATATTCGGGCGCCAGTCGATAATCGACTGCCATCAGCGCGACGCCGGCGTGACCTGCCAGGCTGCGGCACAGGTGGTCGTGCGTGTCGAGATCGCCTACTGCCCAGCCGCCGCCGTGGAAGAACGCAACTGCCGGCAGTGGCCGGTCGCTCTGGGTCCTTGGCCGATAGATCCGCACCGGCAGATTGCCGCCGGGTCCGGGGATCATGAGGTTGACCACGCTGTCCAGCGCCGGCGTGGGATGTACGTAGAGGCGGGTCGAGGCGCCGTATGACGCGCGGATGGCCGCTGCGTCACCCGCCTCGAAGGGGACACCGGCGGCATTCGCCGCATCGACGATGGCCTGAGCCTGGGGGTGCAGCGGCATCCTGTGTGACCTGCGCTGAGGCTTTATTCCCCGCCGAGGATGAACACGCTGTTCATCGCTTCCATGCGGGTGGGAATAACGGCCTGGTATTCCGCCGAGTTGTACCAGTCGAGCGCGTTCTGGCGACTGGGGAATTTGATCACCACCATCAGCTGATGGTTCGATTCTCCCGCAAGTACCTCGCTCGGGCCGCGGCTGACCAGCTCGCCGCCGTAGGTCGCCAGCGTTGGGCCGGCACCGGCACCGTACTCCTGCATTTTGTCCGCATTCAGAACCGTGCCGTGGACAACAACATATGCGCTCATCGATTTTCTCCTGGTGACATGCCCGGCGGGATCCCGGACGTTTGAGGTGTCGACGCGCCGGCTGTCAGCGTTGATAGAACGGTGGCAGCTGGGCGTCGTAGTTGATCCAGATGGACTTCGGCTCAGTGTATTCGTTAAGGCATTCGGTGCCGAGGTCGCGGCCGAAGCCGGACTGACCGACGCCACCGAACGGTGAACCGGGGTGCACCCGCTTGTAGCAATTAATCCAGACCATGCCGGCGCGGATCGCGTCGCCCACCCGGTGAGCGCGCGCCAGGTTGGTGGTCCACAGTCCGCTGCCAAGACCGTAGGCCGTGTCATTGGCCAGCGCTATCGCCTCGGCTTCGTCTTTGAAGCGGGTCACCGATACGAACGGACCGAAGACCTCCTCGCGGAATACGGTGTCGCCCGGTGCGGCTTCGACTACGGTGGGCTGCAGAAAGAAGCCGGCCTGTAGCGCCGGATCGGCCGGCTTTCCGCCGCCGGTGAGGATGCGGTTGCCTTCTTTGGCGCACGTGTCGAGATAGTTAAGCACCCGCTCCTGATGGAGCTGTGAGGTCAGTGGGCCCATTTCTGTCGCCGGGTCGAGCGGGTCGCCCAGGCGGATCGACTGCGCCAGCCCGATGAATTTTTCCAGGAACTCATCGGCAATCTTCTCGTGCAGCAGCAGGCGCGAGCCGGCAATACAGGCCTGGCCCTGGTTGTGAAAGATGGCAAACGCCGAGCCGCCCACCGCAGCCGGGATCACGGCATCTTCAAACACCACGTTTGGTCCCTTACCGCCGAGCTCCAGCGAGACTCGCTTCAGGTTGCCGGCGGAGGCCTCGATGATGCGTCTGCCGGTAGCGGTGGAGCCGGTAAAGGCGATCTTGTCGACGTCCGGATGCTCAGCCAGCCGCTGTCCGGCGAGATGGCCGTAGCCTGGCACGATGTTGACCACGCCATCGGGGAAACCGACCTCCTGCATCATCTGTGCGAGGCGCAGAGTCGACAGCGGCGTGATCTCGGAGGGTTTCATGACCACCGTGTTGCCCGCGGCCAGCGCTGGACCGAGTTTCCAGCTGCAGAACATGAGCGGGAAGTTCCACGGCACGATCTGGCCGACCACGCCGACCGGCTGGCGTTTCACCACGTTCAGAAAGCCGGGTTCGACCGGCACCTGGCGCCCGTCGATTTTGTCGGCCATGCCGGCGAAATAGCGGAAGTTGAGCAGCGTGCGCGGTACGTCAAGAAAGCGCGTGTCGCGGATCGGGTGTCCGGTATCGATAGCCTCAAGCTCCGCCAGCTCGTCGAAGCCGGCTTCCATGCGTTCAACCAGTTTGTGCAGCAGGCGGGCACGCTCGGCGGCAGGCATCGCTGACCAGGCGGGAAACGCGGCCCGCGCAGCGGCAACCGCGCGGTCGACATCCTCCGCGCGCGCCTCGGCGATACTCAGGATCTCCTGGTTATCAAACGGGTTATGCACCGCAATGCGGGCACCGGCCAGGCCTTCAACCCATTGACCGCCGATAAACAGATCGCGCGGCAGGGACTTAAGGTCAACATGTTGGGGTTGCAGGGCCATCGGCGGGTCCTTTGCGGTTTCGGGGCGGAGCGAAATGGTGGTGACCGGTCGACCGCAGCACTCAAAACTCAGCTGCGGTCGGCGCGAGCTCGCCGCTGGCGTAGCGCTGCTCGAGTCCCGGCGTCATGTTTTCCCACACCAGCAGCATGGAGCGCTTCGGCGAGTAGCCGCGGTGAGAAATGTCGGCCGGCATGGCGCACACGTCACCGGCTTTCATCGTCACGATGGCGCGCGGCGCAGCGGTGTTCTTGTCGGCGATCTGCCAGGTGATTTCATCGGTCAGCTGGAGAAACCACTCCACCCGGTCGTTGCCGTGCAGGATGGGCAGGATGTGTTCCTCTGAGGTCGGGCAGTAGGCGCTTTCGCCGACCACCGAGACGATCGATGGGTTCCACGTCACCGGCGAGCGCGACAGGTAGGCAAACAGGCTGAACGCGGCCAGCTCGCCCTCGAAACCAGGCTCGCAGTGCACCTCCGGCTCGTCCTGCTCAACGTCCGCGAACTGGCGGTTGACAGGGAAGCCGCGCGCATCAGTGCGCAGCTCCGAATCACCGGGCAGGCCGACGAAGCGCTCGGCCAGCTCGCGCTGAAAGTTGACCGCCTCATCGTTATTGCCGTTCTTCGAGCCATAGGGTGATCCGGTTTCGAGCGGTGCCGCGAATGGGTCGTAGCCGGCGTTGGTCCAGTCGGACAGCAGCGCGCGGAAGCACGCGAGCAGCTTGTTGGCGTCGAAACGTTCGGTGAAATCAGTGCCGGCGGCCTTGTAGCCTGCGTTATAGGCGCCGACAAACACATCGACCGAGCCGTAGTGGTTGACCGTGCCAAAGACGTCGTCGAAGTTCACCCAGCCGTAGAAAAAGCCCCATGCGACGTCGCGCATCATGGCGCGCAGAAAAGCGCCAACGTCGGCGACATAGGTGCCGCGCGGATAGCTCACGCGGACGAAGTATTCATCGCGCTGGAAGGTATAGCTGCCGATGCTGAAAACCTGGTAGCCGTAACGCTCGTCCAGCCGGGCGCTGTGGTCGGTCGCGTTAGTGGTCAGTGTCGGGGTGGTGGTCGGGTTTGCTGTGGTCATGCTGCGGACTCCCGCTTTATGTTTGTGTCTGACGCGGTTCAGTGCTGGCAGATGGTGGCCCATCGCTCGCGTGACTCGGCGCCGAGCAGCGACTGCAGCAGCAGCACGCCGACGCCCGTTGCGGTGATGCGATAGGCCGCGCCGGCCGGCAGCAGCGCCATATGGCCGCGTTTCAACCGGGCGTAGCCCATGGCCTGTCCCGTCGGCTCAGCCTCAAGGCGCACTGCGCCAGCGGTATCGGCTTGCGGTAGCGCATCGTTTTCCGGTTTCAGAAACTTGATCTCCACCGCACCCTGCATGCACAGCACGGTTTCGTCGTGGGCGCAGAGGTACCACGGGGAGCTGCCTTCGGCGCGCGCGCATTCGACGGTGAATTCAAGGTTCCTGGCTATGACTACACGCTCCCAGGGGGGCGACTTGCTGGCTACCTCGAACATGTTGCTGAACAGGTAGCGAGGTGCGGCATCGTCGCCGATGATCTCGACGCCTCCTTTGTCGAAGTCCTCGGTGGTGGCAAAGCGGGTGGGTGTCGTCATGCGGTCCTCCAGGGCCGCGTCGGTGGCGGCCGGTCAGGGCGGGTCAGCGTTATATGGCGCGATGCGGCCGAGTTACACGACCGGTTCGATGCGTGTTTCGCGCCGGGCGTCATCGAGCAGGCGGCTCAGCGCCGGGTTTCGTGGGTCCGGGATCCGCGCGGCGCCTTCGGCGGCGAGAAGTTTGCGCAGCGCCAGTCGGCAGCGCACCGGGCCGGAGTCGGTTTGCAGCGCTATGGAGTCAACGTCGTCGATGTCCTCGCCGCCGCGCTGACGGATCAGTCGCTGCTGCGCTTCGATCATGGGCTTGTCCTGCTCCACGAAAGCACCGTCAATCGCACGCTCCCAGGCTTCGCCGGCAGCTGGGTTGTCAATGTCATAGGACCGCGAGCAGCCCCAGAAGTAGTACGTGCTGCCGCTGTCCCGCGGGGTCAGGATATCTGTCCCGTACATCCAGATCCCGGCGTCGCGGGACTCCCCGGTCGGGGTGATGCCGACGTCGAGCAGCATGTGGGCCGGCGCGTCCCAGCGCATGTAGAGCCAGTGGTCGACGGGCTTGCCGTAGTGGTCGAACATGGCATCCCAGGCCGGCGGCGCGAGCCCGTCGGGGCACCAGCGGTTTGACCAGATGGTGGTACCAGTCTGCAGGACCTGGTGTTCACCGCGCTTGATCGCGTCGGAACCGAGGATCCCCTCGTGCACGAACTCGACGTGGGTCAGATCCATCAGGTTGTCCGTGATGAGCTCGTAATAGCCGTGCATTTCGATGACGCCCTTGACGGTTGGAAAGCGGTCATCGGTGTGGCAGGAGAAATCCGGGATCTTGTCGGGGTCCGCCGCCTCGGGGTTGCCGGGCCATAGCCACAGCATGGCGTGGCGCTCGACCAGGGGATATTTGCGCACTCGGGCACGTGATGGGATTTTCTGGTTCCCGTGAGGGTTGAGAACGCACTGACCGTCGCGGTCAAAACGTAAGCCGTGATAGGGGCACTCGATCATATCGCCGTGCAGCTTTCCCATGCTGAGCGGCGCGGAGCGGTGCGGACAGGCGTTGTCGAACGCCTGCGCGACGCCGGCCGGGTCCCGGTAAAAAACGAAAGACCGACCGATAATCGTGCGCTCAAAAAGCCCGGTTCCGACCTCGTCGCTCCAGGCGGCGGCGTACCAGGCGTCTTCCAGAAATTTGCTGCTCACTACAGATGACTCCCTTGAGATGATGCTCTCACGCCGGACATGCCTCGGCGTCCTGTCTGTCATGTCGAGCGCTGCCCGATCGCAGGCGGAGGCCTTCCCTGTGTGACGCTGCCCCCCGACGCGGAGAAGATACATGGCTCGTGCCGCGGAGTGAAAGACGGGCAAACGCGTCCGTTTCCGCCGCAGCTGAACTTGCGGCGGTCAGCGCGCTCAGCATGACGTCCAGGGGCTGAGCGTCTCCAGTTCAACATCGGAGTCAGGCGCCAGCGAACACGGCAGAACGCACCCATCAGAGCGCTTGAGCGGGTCACCTACGGCGTGGCGCGACGGTCGACGGATCACTTTCAGCTCCCCGGCGAGCAGGCGGGAACGGCAGATGGCGCAGCGTCCCTGTAGACAGCCGGTGGTCAGGGCGTAACCCGCTGCACGGGCGGATTTGACGATGGAGCGATCGGCAGGCGCGGCAAAGCGGATCGGTTCGAGTCCGGCGTGACGCAGCGTGATTTCGTAGGTCGCGATCTCCACCTGCCTGCCCGTTATCGGTGCGTCATGGAAATGGGATCTCAGCGTCGTTCGGAACGCGATAGCCGCGCTGTACGGCCGGTCGGTCAGCCAGTTCGCGATACCAGCGCAGCACGTTCGGGTAGGCCGTGAAATCGACGCCCTGCCACTGGAAGCGCGCAATCCAGGGCCAGGTCGCTATGTCCGCGATAGTGTAGTCCGCGCCCGCCATGTAGGCCTGTGTCGCCAGCCGGCGATCGAGCACGCCGTAGAGTCGATCCGCCTCATTGCGGTAGCGCTCTTTGGCGTACTCGGATTTGTCCGGATTGAAGTGCACGAAGTGATGCGCCTGACCGAGCATGGGTCCGGCTCCGCCCATCTGCCACATCAGCCACTCGATGGTGCGCCAATGCGCTTCCCCTGCAGGCGGCAGGAAGCGGCCGTATTTGTCAGCGAGGTACATGAGAATGACCCCCGACTCCATCAGCGACAGTCCGTTGTCGCGGTCCACGATTGCCGGGATTTTGTTGTTCGGGCTGATGGCGAGAAATTCCGGCGTGAACTGCTCGTCCTGGCTGATATTGACGCTGTGCACCGCGTATTCGACGCCCAGCTCCTCGAGCATGATGGATACCTTGCGGCCATTCGGTGTGGACCAGGTGTAGAGATCGATCATGGTGTGTTCTCCAGGTGAGTCGGGCGCTCAATCAGGGCGCTGACCGGCGACGGCCTGCTGCAGCAGCGCAAGCACACCGTCCCGAGTGACCGGACGCGGATTGCTGACCTCTGCCTCCATCGCAAGATCCACGATCCGCGCCAGATCGGTCGTTTTGATGCCGATTGCTGTCAGTGAGGTCGGCAGGCCCAGGCTCGCGGCAAGATCATAGATCCCGCCCGCCGCGCTCGTGCTGCCGAGGGCAGCAGCGATGGCTGCCATGAGCTCAGGCACAGCGTCACTGGCGTAGGCGACCGTGTAGGGCAGCAGGATAGTGTGGGTCTCCGCATGAGGTGTATTGAAGCTGCCGCCGAGCGTGTGACAGAGACGGTGATGCAGGCTGGTTACACCGGCACCGAGCGAGGCGCCGGCAAGGGCCGCGCC
>Ga0255780_10005307_pt1 | contig 10893 bp, 13 predicted proteins | sample 071ome_32_FD_179978 | JGI IMG/M metagenome (GOLD analysis project Ga0255780, IMG submission 179978) | Coastal salt marsh microbial communities from the Groves Creek Marsh, Skidaway Island, Georgia - 071405AT metaG (version 2) | ecosystem: Environmental > Aquatic > Marine > Intertidal zone >...
CTGCTTAGCGCCTACAAGTGTTCTACAGAATGGTGCGCAGTCTTTGTCCTTTGCACTGAAGTACGTAACTCTACGGTTTTAACTTTGTATGAACGCCATGTGTGGGACACTCGGAGCTAGAACACTGTCCTAAGTTTATGAGCTTCTACCCATTACACAGTAGCCCGCGTATTGTGCCTTAAAGGGTATGACGTAGAGGCTTGTCTGTATGGGTACGGATGGAGAGGTAGGCATGGGCCAGTACCCCTATGCCGGTACATATTGTTGGGCTGGTACACACACTAAGCTATAGAGTTGGTAACCAGTTTAAGAGGTTTTCTAGCTTAACCTCTTAGGTGTTGTTCGCCTTCATGAAGTGGATTTCTTTTTTAAAATAAATAGATTTGTTCCTTCTGATCAACGGAAAGAAAAATGCGTCGACTAAAAATCTATTCCTGTCCACCTCACCAATAAACGACCAATCGAGTAATTCTTTCTCTTTAATGTACAGTGCTATGCGGTTGAGATCATCGCGCTCTAATATTTCCCAATTAATGCATTGAAGTTCCCACTGGGATTTGCTTTTTTTAAATTTTAGTGTCTCTGATGCGCCAAAGATTTTAAAATTTTTAACAACTTGCACGGGCTCAAAGTAATTTATACATAATCGATTAGCGTCATTCTTAAACCTGTACCAGCTATCTTGGTTGGATACAGAATTATAAATTAAGTCTGCTTCTTCATTCATTTGAATACTCCAGTTAACTTAACCGCAATTATCTTTTTAAAAATAATCCAGACAAATTCTCCTTTGATCAGATAACTAATTTGCTGCTTGATTAAATGTGGGATATCAAGAAAATTGGCTAAAAAAGAATAAAAAAGTGTGCCTAACAACGTTTATCTTAAATCGTTACTTGAAAGTTAATTCCTTTTCGCACCTAGAAGAGTGTTCTCTTTGCCTTTCTTATGCAGCGATTTAAATCCGCTTCTAACGCTTTTCCCAAATCATTAGGATCTATTTGTAGTTTTCTAACTGTGTCTGCTTTTGGTAGATGAATTATGGTATGCCGACGTCGAAACACTAAAAAAGACATTCCCTCCAGAATCTCGTCAATAGTCTCTATAGTATACTGTCCAGCTGGAAAAGTTTGACCTAGGTACCTTAATCTAAATTCATTTTTGAAAGTCACCGTTTCTTTTCTGTTAAGAACACGCATTGTTAATCCTCATTAGGATCAAAGCTGAAAACGTAACAGTGTGTGGAGGGGGTAAGCCCTCCACTGAGATTTTTACTAAGGGCCTACGCCTCAGAATTCTTTTCTTCTTTTTTTTCGGATCTTTCTTCTGTCTCTTTCACAGCTGTTTGAGTCTGCATTTTGTCACCAGTTTCTGTACTGACTTTAGATCTGATAGTCGCATGTGAAGAAGAGAATGATTTGAAGGACATGAAAGCCCCTTTCCTAAATTTTGGATAATAATTTACCCATAATTTACTTTACATATAAAAAATTTATTTGAAACAATATTATTTCATGTAAATAAAAATAAACTGTATAATAATAAAACTTTCTCAAAGTTTTTACGTTTTTTTTGTTTTTTAAAAATTAATTTTCTAATATTTTTATTTCTTCTTCAAATTGCATTTTATAACTAACTACTTAAATGCAGAAATACGAAAGATAATCGAATATCTCAGCGCGACTGGAATGTTTCCCATATTACTCCAAAGACATGATCCTTATTGCTACGTGCAGAAATTCAGGAAAGATTGCTGTTCCCGCGGAAAGACGCTATTGACGCTAAAACTAGAAAGCAACGCCCCAATAACCCCATATCTAAAGTCCGTTTATCTAAGCACTTAAGGTGCCTACAATCACAATTATGAATTATTTTATTTGGAAGTTTTATATCGGCGGTTCAGACTAGGTCTTTAAGGAAGTACATGTCCAAATTGATTTCTTAGAGCAAGAATACAAAGATGTATTGAACTAATAGTGCTGTATTTAAAAGCCCCAATATTTAATTGAGTTGCTAGGGTGCGTGCTTTTTGGGGCATTGCGATAGTCGGTTCGCCCCTGAATTACAATTAGTTTGCACCCCAAACATCGTCGTACCGCGCTGTACCATCTTGTCTGCGCTGATCTCGGTAGGAAGTAAGCTGCCGTGCACTTCTAAAAGTCATACCTGTGATAAGAACTCCAGACGCAAGCAGCAAATGCAAGATTAAGAGTTCTCCATAGAACACCCAAGCGCCTGCCATCGCACAAAACACGGAAGTCCACATTAGACTGAGAAAGACCATAATCTGAAATCGCTGAGCACGTGGCAGAGCGGATAGTGGATTATGATCCCCATCCATTACCATTCGGTACCAATCACGCATGTTGCATATCCTTATTTAATAATATTGATACGCTGTTAATTATTTATTGGATCATTTTTATTTAGATTGTGGAAATCAGATCTTGCTATTTATCTAGAATTTTCCGCGGTAATAGCGCATTATTTTCGCATAAATTAGTGCTAGTATTTTAAATCGTAATTGAAGGAAATCGGATATGGCGAATAACCTCTCCGCCAGATAGCTTCACCAAACCATGTCAAATCATGTCAAAACTCATGTAAACCCTTGGGGTCCGATAGTTTGTCCATGTGAGAGCGTTTCACCGTACACCAGGATAAAAGAAAATCATCTAACAGACGCCCAAAATACCAGGTTGGTGGAAAGGCCGATAAAACCTTTCCACTTTAATCAAGCCATTACCTTTACCTAAAATTTATTCTGAGTTTGCAGCAATTAGCCAAGATTAACCTTGCGAAGATAAGGCAAAGGCTTATCGAACGCGCCAAATTTGCTTTCTGCATCTTCGTCACTTATCGCGGCCGGAATGATTACATCATTGCCAACTTGCCAGTCTGCCGGTGTCGCTACACCCTTGCTGTTAGAAAGTTGCAGAGCATCAAGCGCACGAAGCACCTCTGCAAAATTTCTTCCAACAGTCATCGGATATGTCATCGAAAGTTTTAATTTCTTATCTGGACCGATGATAAAAACCGACCTGACAGTTGCCGTGTCGTTTGGAGTTCTACCATCAGGTAAATAGGCTTCACTGGGGAGCATATCAAACGCTTTAGACAGAACTAGATCAACGTCAGAAATTATTGGAAAAAACGGCTTGTATTTACCAAAAGACTCAATGTCTTTCTTCCAATTTTTATGGTCTTCAACACCATCCACTGAAATACCAATCACCTTGGTATTTCTATCATTCCATTCATTTTCCAATTTCGCTACAGCACTAAATTCGGTTGTGCAAACAGGAGTAAAGTCTTTTGGGTGAGAAAATAATATCGCCCAAGAGTCTCCAATCCATTCATGCAGACTCAATTCGCCTAGGTCTGTGTTGACGTTTAAATTAGGAATGGTGTCGTTAATACGAATACTCATGCTTCTGCCTTCTTTCTAAAATATTTGTAAGCAGTTACTTGGAAGCTTCAGGGACTTCGATTAGACGTCCCGTTTTGCAGTCATAGATGTATCCGTGGACCGGAATGTGTTTTGGAACCAGAGGATGGTTCTTTATCCTCTGCACATCCTCGACTACGGACTTGGCATTATTTTTGAAGGTCAACCAGTTGATGTATTTACCAGTAACAGAGCCGCCTTCTTCTGTTTTGTTCTTCCACCCATCCGCCGAGAGCTCTGCAGTCCCTAAACTCGTCTCGAGCAAATCTGAAATGATGTCAGACGTAAATAACTCCATTCCACAGTCTGTATGGTGAATTACAAACCATTCATTAGTTCCAAGTAATTTGTGTGAAATCACCAAAGAACGGATGGCATCATCACTTGCTCTGCCACCAGCGTTACGGATTACATGAGCATCCCCTTCCGCAAGACCCGCATATTTTGCTGGGTCAAGTCTGGCATCCATGCAAGTTAGAATTGCAAATCCGCGTGCAGGTGGTAATGCAAGGTCCCCGCGTTCTCCAAATTCAGCGGCATATTTTTCGTTGGCTGCTAGAACTTCTGTGACTATCGAACTCATCGTCTTATCTCTTTCACGATTAGAAAAGCTCGAGTGATATGCGGTAAATTTTTCCGATTTAAAATAGTTTTTACAAAATAAGAAAAAGTTTTTCTCTTTATTATATTATTATAAAATAATTTCCATTTTTTAGAAAAAAATGAATCTGATTTTCTTCTTAAATCCTGATTTTCATGAGGTTCAGGATTCTACTATTTAAAGAAGCCCTCGATACATAGTTAAATCTTTGCTCATCACATCAATGAAACTCGTTTTCTGAGGTGTAAAAGACAAAATACTATTTTTGGCACTTAATAAGCAGGAATAGGTCTACCTTCGCCCATCAATGTTACACGATGCATCTCTCGCCTTACATTGGCATTATCAAAGGGTTCAACAGAGTGCATCGTGCATCGGTTATCCCACATTATAACGTCGTTCTTTTCCCATCGGTGACGATAGACATATCTAGGTTGTATAGCGTGAGCGATTAGATCATCTAGTAGCTCTCTTCCCTCACCCGCATCTAGTCCATCAACGCGATCCATCGTGTGTGGGGAAAGAAAAAGAGACTTTCGGTTGGTTTCCTGATGCACGTGAACTAATGGGTGCAAAACTGGGGGAAGTCGGTCGTAGGTGCCTCTGTCTCTCTTTTTTGATAAATTCCGTGACTGTTTGATTATAAAATCGTGGTCGTGCCATACGTACAAGTTTTCAATGCGTTGTTTTGTTTGGATTGGTAGATCTTCGTAGGCAGCATACATATTTGCGAACAAGGTATTTCCACCGGCGTTGGTAGTCTCAATGCCATGCAAAATAGAGCCTTTGCTTGGAATTTCTCTAAAAGAACTATCCGTATGCCAAAGCCAAGACAAATTTAAATACTGCCATGCAGTATCTTCAGAAGGTATTATCTTACCGTCCTCGCTTACATTAGAAACGCGATAAATTTCTCTATTTTTAGAAGAACGATGCGCCAAAGAAGGATGGATTTCTAGTTCACCGAAATGCCGCCCAAAATTAATATGTTGCTCGTCCGTGATTGCTTGGTTGGGAAATATTAAAAGTAAGTGCTCTAGCCAAAGAGAATTTATAATTTTGACAGTATTTGGATCGAGGGTCTCACTTAAATCCAAACCCTGTATTTCAGCGCCAATTAAAGAATGACGCTTTTCAACTCGCAGCCCACCAATTGTTTCAACGCTCAACTGAGCCATCCTAATTGTTCTACGATTTTATGAACGGAGTTGGCAGTACAGTAATGTACTGCTCAACCCCTCCAGTTAGTTATAATCCGGAGCGACAAAACTACTTTGCGACGCAATCATATTTATCCTTCATTGAGAAATCATACCATTTTGCTTCACGCACCAGTTTTGGTTTTTTGTCAAATTTTGCGCAATGTTTCAGGGCCACATCTAAGGTATCAGCCGACGACATTACCCCGTAGCTGAAAACGCTAACCTTATCGGCGTTTGAATCTTCGGTTATTTGGCCGGCAACAAGTCCCACATCACCACTTTTTCCAACTGTACTACAGGCAGTTAAAGCCAAAGACACGCAACATAAGGTTATTAATTTCTTCAAGGCAGTTCCCCGAGGTATTTGAATCATTGATCTTAAGCAGCTAACGCGGCTCTACACTTATTCTCCATCTTTAAACGGGCTAATACAACCTCAGAGGTAGTATCTATATCCACATCTTCCCAGCGCACACAAACGCCCTCGGCTATGTCATTTTTAAGTTTCACGCCATGTGCTAGACCAATCGGCAACCCTCCAATCTGTAGAGATGTCTGAGAGGGAAACAATTTACCCCAAACGGTAAACCCGCCTTCACCGTCTAATACCTCCCCTGCCTTTAATTTCCGCTTGGCGGTAGCTACTACATCGCCAGTGAAATCAAGAGTTGCCCCCGTTGGTTTATTAAGAAGTGCCGCTGAAAGAATGGAAATGTTGAGTTCCAAGCCAATTAAGTGAAACGGTTTAAACATTGCTGAATACCGACCAGTGGCGTCGGTATTCATACCGTACTGACGGAAACAAGCAGCTGCATAATCATTTGGGGCTTCTATAACTACATATACTCCCCACCGAAGGTCCTTGAAGACTGGTCGACCGTCTCGCTCTAAAGAAGAGACAACCTCAACCATGCCTTTCCTTTCGAGTTTACCGCCTTCCGAAGTGGGGCGCAGTACATGTGCTAAATCATCCATACCGGCAGGAGGAAACAATAATCCATTAGAAGGTGGCCTTAGACCTGTAGCGTTAGAAATAGCTGCCATTTCAAGCGCAGACTTAGTGCCATCAAGAAAACTGTTAAACATCTGGCTGTTCATGCCAGCAGCAGCTGCTTCCTCACTGGTAAGGCCGTAATGATCCCAGACAGTATCTGGAGTTGACCCATGGTAAGACGGTAAGAATTTCGTTCCCTTCCCAGCTGCTACAACTTCAAAACCTGTGGCCCTAGCCCATTCTACAAGCTCACAGGTCAACGCGGGCTGATCACCATAGGCCATAGAATAAACGACCCCTGCCCGACGTGCCTCTTCTGCCAGTAGGCCGCCAACCAATACATCAGCCTCTACATTAACCATTACAATATGTAGACCATTTCGGATTGCTTCACGGGCATGATGAAATCCAACCACTGGGTTTCCAGTTGCCTCAACAATTACATCGATACCACCCGACCGCATCATTTGTACTGCGTCATCAGTAAAGGTGGTTTGCTGAATTAATTCAGAATTCCAGCCAACGCCGTGGCACGTAGCCTTAGCCTTTCCAGGATCAAGGTCAGCAATTTGCGCCACTACCAAGCCTTGTGTGGTTGGCACCTGAGACAGAAACATGCTGCCAAACTTACCAGCCCCAATTAACCCAACGCGCACTGGTTTAGAAGCTGCTGCTCGAGCGGCTAACTCTTGATAAATAAACACCTGGTCTACTCCGCCGCTATGCCTTGTGCTTTTGTAAGCTCTTGCAAACAATCATCGGACAACGCTTCTATCGGAGTGAAATCACGATGGGCTATCCATTCTTCACGCTTAAATTGAGTGATATGATTATCAACTTCACAAAGTGATAAGTAGACGATTGTTCGACCAAATGGAGATATATTTGGTGGACTTGCATGCACAAGAAGCGAAGAGAACATCAGCACACTCCCCGCAGGGCCAGTTGGAGCAACACAACCACCGTCTTGGGCAAGTTTTAATACAGTCTCACGATCGAGGGTCCAGAGTGGATAACTTGTTGTTTCTAAGTCATGCCCGGCTTCCACTACCCCAAGCTTATGGCTGCCTGGAATAAACAATAAAGGACCATTTGCAGCTGTAACGTCATCAAGAAATACTGCAATGTTCATTGCCCGAGGCTCTGGCATTCCATCATCTCTAGCCCAGGTCCCATAGTCCTGGTGCCATTGCCAAACTTCACCGTCAAAAGCAGCTTTTGCATTTACTTTGTATTGATGCATGTAAAGTTTGCCGTTGAGCAGTTGCTCGACTGGATCAATTAAACGAGGATGTGCACCAAGTCGGCGAAATGGCTCATTATACTTGTGCGCGGCAAACGCGGTACGGGCCACACCAGACTTTTCGCGCCATACCTCTTTCCTGTCCATCGCAAAAATATCTTCCGACGCTTGCTTTAAAAGCGCGGCTTCTTCTGAAGTAAATTTTCCCGGAAAGAATAAATAGCCTTTTTCGTCGAATTCCTTCAGTTGATCTGCCGTAAGTTTCATAATGACCCCCTTACTACATTATTGGTTAGCTTGCTTTTTTAAATTTGATTGCTCAGATAAAAGACGCTGGTAGGTGGCTTCACCGCTTTTCTCAGCATGACCTGTGGCTAGATCGCCTGCTTTCTCAACATTTCCGTCCTGGACAGCCTGGGCGATAGCTCTATGTTCCTCCCAAATTCTTGACCATTGATCTTTGTCTTCCAGAACCACTCGCATTGAGCGGGCTATGTGTGGCCAGAAATTCTCTGCGGTGATGGAAATCTCATTATTGCCAGATAACTCATATAAGGCAGAATGAAATGCGATATCAGCGCTAACTAAAGCCTCTACACTTCTCTTGTTCAGAGCATCTTTGCCGCGTTCAACAATCTCTAACAATCCAGAGGAATTTTGATGCGAACGAGTAGCGGTTAGTCTTGCTGCCAGGCGATCTAAAGCGCCGCGCACCTGATACAGCGCCAATAATTTCTCGGGATCAATTGGCGCAACCATTTGTCCCTTGCGCCCCCTCTCAACTATGAGCCCTTCTTGTTTGAGCATCGCAAGCGCATGGCTTATTGGCTGGCGGCTCACCCCGAATTTAGATGCAAGGTCTTCCTGCGCTAAGGGAGAGCAAGGGGGCAATTCTCCTGCAATTATCGCCCCCCTGATCGCGGCACGAGTTTGTGCCACTAGGTCTGGCTTTGGCTCAATTTTAAGCAACAATAATACCTTAGAACATTTCTGAATTCAGAATTCGGAATTCAGAAACTAAGATAGCCACTCAGGCATGTAAAGGACCAATAATGCACACTAATCAAACTTAATGATTAACCTGCCACGGGTGCCACCGGCCTCAAGTCTCGCATGAGCTTCACCCGCTTTGTCCGGATTTACTTCATCAGCAACACGGAGCGTTAAAACACCGTCATTGGTTAACTGACGCAAACGATCGAGTTTTTCCCACTCGCAGTCGTAGTTACGGACAAACGTCTGGGAAAAATTAATGCCCCGTTCCCCATTGCCAGTATAGCCCCGGATCGCAGTAAACTTTCCGCCATCTCGCACAGCTGGTATAGCCAACTCGTTCAAAAGAGCACCATCGGCAAGTCCATCTACTCCCTCAGGACAAACTGCGCGAACTCTCGATGCAAACCCCTCACCTCTTCTGACAATCACGTCTGCACCAAGACTTTTTACCAAAGCCTCATCAGCCTCAGAGGCATCAGCTAAGACGGTTAAACCCAAGTGTTTGGCTAATTGAACGACGTAACCTCCATAAGCCCCAGGAGCGCCAGTGACACAGATTGTTTGCCCTGCTTTTAAGTCCATCAAATCTAATGATAGCTGGGCGGTTAGCGAATTCATTGGCAAGCTCGCTGCTTCTGCATGAGTTACGTTCTTCGGCTGCGGAACAATTGCTCGTTGATCAAGAACAATTTCCTCTCTGTAAGCTCCATGCTGAGCTCTTGGAACCACCATTGCCATTACAAGGTCCCCAGGTTTGATCGGAAGGCTTACACCTTCACCAACTTCCTCGACTATTCCTGCTGCATCCATGCCAGGTACATATGGGGGAGGATCTAATTTTTGTTGGTCTGCACGTGATCCATTACGCGCCATGACGTCTGTGGGATTTACAGCAGCAGCATGTACCCTCAAACGCACCTTGCCTGGTGCTAGTGATTCAGAAGGCACATCAACAATTTGAAGTACTTCTGGACCACCGTGAGTTTTTAAACCTACTGCAAGTGTCATGATGCATCTCCATTTTCTTTAAACCAATATTTAGGATCTGATGGGAAAATCGACCTAGTTTCTATTCTTTCTGTTGGTCCGTCTAAAGTATGCGCAGCAGCTTTCCAAACTTGGTAATGAGGTGCTGCACGATGTTCCTCTCTTGCAGCTTCGTCTCTATACACTTCGTAAAAATAATAAATGTTTTCGTTAGATACATCTTGAAGAACATTAAAGCGTGCGCACCCAGGTTCATCTCGCTCAGAACCGATAGCATCTACTTCAATAGCTGCTAGAAACTCTTTCCTCATTTCAGGTTTAATTCGGACCTTTACCCAAACTGCCAGCATAATTTAATCCTTCTTTTTAAAAAAATCTTAGAGTGTGCGCTTGCAGGCTCTGGTCTAGTTGGGCCAGCATAGACACTCTAACTTATTTGCTGTTTCTGAGGAATGATCATGGATTTTGGTATTTTCTTCTTGCTCCAATCCCCGACTGTACGTCCACCACAGGAAGTCTTTGGCAGAGCTGTTGAAATTGCAAAAGAAGCTGACCGCCTGAATTTTGACAGCATTTGGTGCGCTGAGCATCACTTCTCATCATACGGTTATCTATCTCGACCGCTGATGTTCGCCACACATTTAGCCAGTCAAACCAAGCGTATCCGTGTTGGATCCGCTGTTGTTGTTTTACCCTTACATCACCCTCTTACGGTTGCAGAAGAGATTGCAACAGCAGACATGCTCAGTGGCGGTCGGTTAGATGTTGGCCTTGGACGCGGCTATCAGACATATGAGTTTGAACGGTATGGTATCCCATTAGAGGACAGTCGCCCTAGGTTTGAAGAGGCTGTCGACATCATGCTCGCTGCATTCAAAGGAAAACCATTTAGTTATAAAGGTGAGCATTTCAAATTCGATGAAACGAGCGTGTTTCCTTTACCAGTCCAAGATCCGCACCCACCTATTTGGGTTGTCGGGCAAAGTATGGAGTCTGTAAAGGCAACAGCCAAACGCGGCTTTAACCTCGTTACTGGCGGTTTTGGAATACCAGTCGAGCGCTTAAGAGACTTTCGCACCGCGTATGATGAGTTAGACATTCCCGCACCTACTAAACAAAAGATGCGTATTTCTACTCAAAGGCCTGTTTTCGTAACGAGAGATGAAAATGAACTTGCCTATGCTGTGGAGCAAGCAAGGTGGAATATGCGCGTTACTTTAAGCCTGCGCCAAGGGCTTGAGCGTGTAGAAGAAGGTAGAGCAATCGCTGTACCTTTCGACACCGAACCCTCTGACAAAGATCTGTTAGAACGTTATTTTATTATGGGCACGCCCGAACGTTGTGTTGAGCAATTGCACGAACTCCAAGATGCAATGAAAATTGATCACTTTAATGCTAATTTTTGGTTTGGAGATCTACCTC
>Ga0255780_10005315_pt1 | contig 10882 bp, 9 predicted proteins | sample 071ome_32_FD_179978 | JGI IMG/M metagenome (GOLD analysis project Ga0255780, IMG submission 179978) | Coastal salt marsh microbial communities from the Groves Creek Marsh, Skidaway Island, Georgia - 071405AT metaG (version 2) | ecosystem: Environmental > Aquatic > Marine > Intertidal zone > Salt...
GCCCCCCTCCCCCGAGATTCGATCCATCGTTTCGTTCGTTCGATCGCCCACGCGCGCGCGGAGTATACCGAATCTACGACCGAATCTACGAACCTCCCTCATGAGTACGACTCCACCACCACCTGTCTCTCTCCCTACCATACAAAACACTCACACTACGAATGAAAAGTCCGATTCCCTATACGATCCCATCACCCACCCTCGACGACGCGATCGAATCGAATCTTCGCCCGCGCGCGTGAAATCGCGACGCGACGACGATGAACGCTCTCGCGCAGGTGCGACGACGACGACGCGACGCGGACGAGGAGGAGGACGAGGACGCGCGCGCGACGACCGATGGGTGATGACGACGACGTGGACGCGGCGACGGTCACCTGAGTGGTGACCCATCGTCGTAGTCGAGCGTCGTCCTCGCGTCGGTCGTGAAACCGCGCGCGCGAGGACGAGGTGGACGATCGACGACGATGGGTCGAGGCGTGCGATCGATCGATCTTCGGATCGGATCGTGATCGGATCGCGTCGTGCGCGCGGGACGATCGATCGATCGATCGATGAGTCGATCGGATCGATCGCGTCCATCGTCACGGTGACGGTGGGATCGTGGGATCGATCGCATCGTCGGGCGCGCATCGTCATCCATCGGTCGCGCGCGCGCGCGGGGTCGGAGATATGATATGGCGGATCGCGAGGGTGGTCGACGGACGCGGAGGGGGACGCGCGCGTGTCGAGGAATCCGAACTCGACGCGCGCGGGAGACGGCGCGTGTGGGTGATGGACCGTCGGTGATGGGCGTGTGAGCGGTGCGCGCGGGACGGAGGCGTCGCGAGACGCGCGCGCGGCGCGAGACGCGCGCGCGCTCCGTACGGCGGAGGGTCGAGGCGCGGGCGAGACGAGGGCGAGGGACTGACGCGGGGTGAATTTTTTGCGCGCACGTAGACTCAGCTTTCCAGCAAGGTGACCGTTTCTGGTCTCAAGCAAACCGCGCGCGTGAACACGCGCACGGTGAAGACGGCGGCGCACTGCTCCGCCGCCGACGCGACGCGCAAGGCTGCCTCCTTGGCTGTCGCCGCCGCCGTCGCCGCGTCCCCGTTGGTCGCCGTCGAGGAGGCGTTCGCGCGCGATGTTCAACCGTACGCCGGTTTGACGCCGTGCAAGACCTCCAAGGCTTTCGCGAAGCGTGAAAAGGCGGAAATTAAGGCGCTCAACAAGCGTCTTAAGAAGTACGACCCGGAATCCGCGCCGGCGCTCGCCCTCAACGCGACGATTGAAAAGACGAAGACGCGCTTTGCGAACTACGGCGAAGCCGGTCTCCTCTGCGGCAAGGATGGTCTCCCGCACTTGATTGTTGACGGTAACCTCGAGCACCTCGGCGAGTTCGCCGTGCCGGGCTTGGGTTTCCTCTACGTGGCGGGCTGGATCGGCTATGCGGGCCGCTCCTACGTTCAAATGAACAAGGAAACCAAGAAGCCGACGGAAGGTGAAATCATCATCGACGTCCCGAAGGCGCTCGGTGTCATGTTCCAAGCGGGCGCGTGGCCGCTTCTCGCGGGCCTCGAGCTCAAGAACGGTACTCTTACGGCGCCGGAGAGCGAAATCACCGTCTCCCCGCGATAAGTGTCACGTAGCAACAGAGCCACTCGCCGTACGAGATCGAATCGTTGTTCTTTATTAGTCAGAGGAGTAAGCGATTTGTGATTGCAAAAAATGAAGCTTCTTTAAACGCGTTCGGTTCGTCTCTCTCGCGCGCTCGACGACACGTACACGTTGAGTCATTGTGTTCTTCTCGCGTTTGTTTTCGCTATCCATCTATGTACAGTACACGCGCTACGCTAATTCTATCCCTCGCCCAGTGGTGGCGCTCGGCGTCCGTCTACGCGTCGAACGTCGCCGGCGGCGAGGCGTCGAGACGCATCGGTTTCGCAGCCTCTGCGAGAAAAAATCCATCGCCCGATGTCGTCTCCTCGGCTAAATATTCTATCAGAATGACGGCGACGATCGTGCACGCGATGACCAAGGTGATGCTCACGCGTAAAAAGATGGATTGACTTTGAAACCATTGAACGACGGGCGTCAGGCACGCCGCCGCCGAGCCGTCGCCCACGTTCGCGGCGACCACCGTGGGATCGGCGATCGAGGCCAACGTTGAATCAATCTGTAGCAAAACATCCTCGCGTTTCTTTCTCGCCATCTCTCGAGAATCACCGTCGTCGTCTCGATCCGCCGACGCGCCGCGACGTCCGCGCTCGGGAAACTGTCGTTCGAGCGTCGCGAGCGTCGACGCCCGCCGCGCGTCCTCTTGCGCCCTCTCCGCGTCCATCTCCAACCAAGAGGAGCGACCGATGGACGTCGATCGCGTTCGTTTCTCTTCCCTCTCGCTCTCCGTCTTCTCCGCCCAGGCGTCCATTCGTGCCAACATCTCCCTCTCTTTGTCGTGCTTGGCGCTCGCTCCCGTGTTCTCCCACACCGCCCGCTCACCGATCTCGATCGTCCCCTTCACCACCCCCTGCAAACGCTCGAGCGCGTCTCGAGAGACGTTCGCCCCCTTCCCATCGCGAATCGCCCGCGACGACGCCTCTATCGCCGCCAGCGCCGACCGAAGGTCTCGCGAGCTCAGACTCGAGACATTCTCTCGCAGCGACGCACACGCCGCGTACACCTCCTGCACCGCGTCCGACACCGTCTCCCCGATCGACGGTGACGACGGCGTCTCCGTCATCGACGCTTCCGGCCGCCTCGACGCGCGCGACGGCGTCATCGCGCGTCGCGCTCTCCCACGCCCGCGTCGCCCGCCTCGGTCGTCGTCTGATCGTTCATCCGTTCATTCATCTTTTCGCGCCGCACATCGAGGAGCGTCGTCGCGAGGTGTACGCGAGCGCGAACCATGTCGACGAAAAAGGTGCGCGCGACGACACGTGGACGCATTGGCGCGTCGCGCGGGACGACGGTCGCGCGAGACGGGTGGATGAAGGATCGCCGTGGAATTGGTGTTGTCGAGAAAACGATGTCGACTCGCGTCGCGGCGAGGCGAGGACGCGCGCGCGACGGAGAGAGACTGACGACGACGCGGAAATCGTGATTTTCCTCAACCACAGCGCACGCTGCTCAAAGTGATCATCTTAGGAGACTCGGGGTACGCGCGCGCGTTCGCGCGTTTGTTCTGGCGCCGGCGCCGCGGCGAGAGAATACATATTCGAGAGACTGACGGTGCATTGGCGTCGCTCGTAGGGTTGGTAAAACGTCCCTGATGTCGCAATACGTGAACAGCAAATTTTCCAAGCAGTACAAAGCGACGATCGGGGCGGATTTCATGACGAAGGAGATCGTCATCGACGACACGGTGGTGACGCTGCAAATTTGGGACACGGCGGGCCAGGAGCGCTTCCAGTCGCTCGGGGTGTCGTTTTATCGCGGAGCGGATTGCGTCATGTGCGTGTACGACGTGAATTCGGCGAAGTCGTTCGAATCGTTGGAAAACTGGCGCAATGAATTCCTCGTGCAAGCGTCGCCGAGTGATCCCGATACGTTTCCCGTCGTCATCATCGGCAACAAAATCGACGTCGACGAAGGCAATCAAAAGAGGGTGATCAGCGAGAAAAAGGCAAAGTCGTGGTGCACATCCAAGGGCGGTTTACTTCACTTCGAGTGCAGCGCCAAGGAAGACATCAACGTCGGCGCCGCGTTCGAGGCTGTGGCGAGATTCGCCGTACAAAACGAAGAAAAGGAGGAGGACGTCTACCTTCCGGACACTGTCTCCATCGACACCAGCGCGCCGCAATCGTCCAGCGGTTGCTGCTGATCCTCGCGCACCGTGTAAAGATATTGCATCATCCCATTCACGTCGTTTTTCGTTGCGTCCCTCTCGCACCCGGTCTCGCCGCTCGCGCGCCGGCCGTCTCGCGCGCGTCTCGTCGCCTCCGGGCTCGAGGGCTGGGACGCAGCTAATCCATCATCGACAGATCTCCGCACGCGCTCGCGATGCTCGCCGCGCGATCGATCACGCGAACGACGGTCGCTCTCAGCGTGCGCGCGTCGACGCGCCGCGCGCGCGCGTCGACGACGCCGCGTCGACGAGGACTCGTCGGCGCCGTCGCCGAGGCGGACGCGCCGACGTCGACGACCTCGGCCGGTGATTTGGGCGCGCTCGGTGAGGCGCGGTTCTCCAAGCTCAGGGCGGCGCTCGACGCGGCGGAGCTCACGGAAGCGATCGCAAACGCGAGCGCGGACGCGCCGTTGACGGTGTTCGCGCCGACGGACGCGGCGTTCGACGCGGCGGCGAAGGAACGGGCGGTGGCGTTCGAGGAATTGGCGACGCGCGAAAACTTGGGCGAGATTTTAAAGTATCACGTCGTGGCGGGCGCGGTGAAGTCGAGCGATTTGAAGAGTGGGAGCGTGGCGACTCTGAACGGACGCTCGATGAAGGTTGAGGTCGGTGGTGACGTGAAGGTGGACGGCGTCAAGGTGATAGAGGCGGATAAGGCGGCGTGCGGCGGCAACGTCGTCGTGCACGTCGTCGACGAGGTCGTGTTCCCGGCGTTCTCGATCAACGCCAAGGTCCAAACGCCACAAGAAATCCTCGCGTTTGAGGGTTGGGCGCCGGAAGTCATCAACGGTCGTCTCGCCATGATTGGTTTCGTTCTCGCCCTCGGCGGCGAAATCACGACGGGCGAATCCTTCACCTCGCAGGCGGCGAGCAACTTTGGAGAACTCGCGCACACCATCTTCGTGTGGAGCTTGGCGTCTCTCTTCCCGGCGTTCAGCTCGAACGAGGGTTACGAGGCGAACCCTTTCAAGATGGCGGAGAGCAAGGAGTGGGAATTCGTCTTCCGCGGCTGCCCGCCGTGGCTGGCGGTGAAGGATGTCTTCTCGCCGGAAGTCGAACAACTGAACGGTAGAGCAGCGATGGTAGGCTGTGCTTCGCTCATTGTTATTGAGACGCTCTCTGGCCACGCGCTTTTCGGGTTCGGAGCGTAGAAAGCTCTTCGGGTTTCGCCGCGATGCCATTTGCTCGCTGGAATTCATGACATTTCATTAAAAATCTACTGTAGTGCGCAACAACTTTTCATTCATCTCCTCCAATCACGACGATTCTTTTAACTACCTTTAGAGACGAAACTTTCGATCCCGAGCCGTATTCTTCGGGATGACTTCCTCTGAGTCTGAAAAAATGGAATCGTACTCGTCGTCGGAGCCACTTTCACTTTCGATGACCGGCTTTCTCCTCGTTCTGGCCGATCTCGGAAGTTCAACGTCCGGTTCCGCGTTGATGAGTCTTTCGGAAACTCGCGTCGCCTTGTTCCACTTAAACGCGCGGCGAAGTGCGATGAGATGCAAACGCAAACTGCGAGCATGACTCGTTTCTTCGGCAGGATTGCCTTGAGCGCATCGCAACAGGGGTGAAATCCAGCTCCACGACAACCATCCGGGTTGTAACCAATCGCTCTCAATGGCCCGTTCGAAAACGATGATGGCCGCAGCGAGAGAAGGGAGCGTTTGCGCCGAAGCGGCGAGGTTACGCCACATCGTTCGCCGAGACTCGCTTCCGAGCGTTTTGTTAAACGCGACGTCCGGGATTTCATTCTCCAAAGTCAAAAAGGTTGCGCGAACGCGGGCGAGACCCTCACCATCACCGCTCGATTCGCTCTTTCCCCATTCAGAGTCATCGGGACGTTCTGGAACAGGATTGACCTCCTTGAAGGCTTCGGGATCGGCGCCAAATCGGCGTTGCAAGGAACGCCACAGATCACCTTCGCGCCGTCCTTTCGGATTGATTTTTCCAATCAAAGCCTTCGCATCCTCCAGCGTCAAAATGCCGTAGCTCGGTTCGACTCGATGATCATCGCCCTTGGCCGCTTGCACGATGACCTCACCCCAATTGCCGACGGCCCAGTACTTCTGTTCGTGTCGGTCCGTTCCGAGCGCGCTCAGGCGCGGTGCGGTGCACAGCAGAGGTTTCTCAACTTCGTGCCACTTGCTTTGCCATCTCACGCGAGCTTGAGCGATTTCTTCTTCTGTCGGGATCTTTTGCTTTGCTTGAGACGTCTTGGCCTTTTTCTCCTTCTTCTCCTCTTCAGACTTGACTACTTTTTTCTCCTTGTCGGCGTCGTTCGCCCCATCCACGTCCATTTGGTCTGGTTCGTCCTTCGCCTGTTCGGCAGCCTTCGCCTGTTCGGCAGCCTCCGCCTCCTCCGCATCGCGAGCCTCTCCTTTACCGTCTTCGCGATCCAAACGGTACTCGCTCCAAGCCTTGATGTGGTTCCTGATGTCCTTCTTGACTTCGTTCGCCAAGTTGACTCCGTTATCGAGAGACGTGCGCAAGGCGACGGAATCCAAGGCGAGAGTCATCAGAGTTCGCATCAATGTGACGCGCGTCTGAGTCGTTAAGCCTTCGAATCCCATAGACTGCAAGGCGCGAGATAATGAGCGCAATCGCCTCGCCAAGGATCCGCGGCAACCACCGGCGCACACCGTTCCGTCGTCGTCGTCGTCGACCTCCTCCGCGATGGCGTCTTTGACGGCGATGGTCTCTCCGGTGGACGCCTTTTCAAGCTTCGTCCCTTGAAAAGACTTGCACGCGAGCACGTTCGGCGGATTTTTGTCTTCACTCTTTCGCACACACTTTGGACAAAACCATTCACCCTCTGGTTCTGCCGACAGAGGCGGATCGAGGCACTTCGTGTGATACTCGGCGTCGCAAGAGTCGCACAGCAGAACCGTGCCGGCGACGACATCCAAACCGCAGACTGCGCATCCTTCATCCCACGGCGTTTTCGGCAAATCATCAGTGGTCGCCTTGGTTTGCTTGAGGGCCGCATCGATGGCTGCGATCAATTCTCTCTTCGCCTTTGGTCCGTTGCCATTCGTGAGACTGGAAACCGTCTCGGCGACCTCCGCCGCGTCGGCGCGGATGAGATCATGCATTTCATTGTCGACGTTGGTCGAGTGTGCGGCTGCCGCGTAGACGCCAGCTTCGAGACGAGCGTCGAATAAGCGGAGATCAAGACCTCTGGGACACTGGCCCTTCACCGCCGCCGCGTCACCTCTGCGACACACTTGATTCATGGAGTGCATGCAAGCCATGTTTCTCAAAGCACCTCGAACCGCGGTGATGGTTTGAGAAGACTGCGTATCCTTCACTGCAGCGCACGCCTTTTGACGACGAGACTCGACAACTCGTGATGTGAGATCATCGGTGGCGCCAGAACCAAACGTATACAGTTCGATTTCAGCGGCGGCCAAAGATTCGGCGTCGACGGACGCACAGAGAGTTGGCGCCACGCGAGCACTGTATTTCTCAACCGCATGACCCATCCACGGTGCACCTTCTTCGTAAGATATGGGATCGAAACCCGCGTTACCGGTGCACATGTGTCGCGTGAAGACGTCAGCAGCCTCAGGAAGAATTGGCGGAGCATCCTTCAAAAACGGTTCGTAAGTGGGCATGTCATAGATGATGGAGGAGGCGTACAAAAATCGACGCACAACTTCTTGCCACACTCCACGAGTCTCTGAACTGTGTGATTTCTCATCGGGTAAAAGCTTCAGCGCACTCGAGCTTGATTTGTCAGTTGACGCAGCCGCGTCGGCAATGCACGGAGAAATGAGAGCCAAGTGTAAAGCGGATAAGATTTCCTCAAACTCCTTCGGATTGGTCAACGCTCTCGCCAACGCCTGGACGGTCGGTGGCGACTTAAAGTCAGCCTCAGCACCGAAAAGCTCTCGCTTGAATCGATCGAGAAACATCCAGATTTCCATCAGATCAGCCATCTCAGAATGCTCCGTAAACTCTGGCTCGATCTTGAGATTCGGCGTCATGACTGGTGGAGAGTAAGACGTATCTGCGCTATCAGACTCACGCTCTTCCATACCGGTCAGCCATACTTTCTGTTTCTTGTCGATTTCAGCCATGCGTTGCGCGTGCTCAGCGTCGCGCTTCTTTTTCTCCTCAGCCTCCTTGGCACGCCTCGCCTTGTTGATTTCCTTTTGCGCTTCGCGTTCAACCGCAGCCTTTGCCTTTGCCGCCTCTTTGGCGATCTTGTCGGCTTCCTTCTGCGCTTCTTTTTGCATTTTTGCAGCCGCTCTCGCGGCTTCCTTTTCAGCCTTGGCCGCCTCTTTCAATGAATCGCGGTGCTTCTTCGCCTGGTCCGCGAGTGCCTTCTTCGCCTCCAGTCGCTCTTTTCTATGCTTTTCTCTCGTCGCGGCGGTGTCGACGCGAGATATGAGTCGATCAATCAGCTTCGTAACGCACTTCTCTAATCTGTTTTGTGCAACCTTTTCACTTTTGTCCTTCTTTGTCACGGCACGAATTTGAGAAAGAATTTCCTTTGACTCGAACAGTCGTGACTTGGCTCTACGAACGCGCTCGTCGTCCCACCCACCGCGCTCCTCGACGTATTGATACTTCGCACACGAATCAGCTCCAGGTAAAGTTTCAATCGCACGAACGACGCGCACGTCTTCAAAGGCGAAGTGATCCGCAATGCCGATGGAAATCGTCGGACCGACGGCGTCGCACATTTCGAGCCACGCGCCCAGCGGTGACGCAGCGCACGTGGTCACCTTGTCACCCTCTTTCTCCATGCTAACGATGAATTCCGGCGCACCATCGGACGCCTTCGTGACTTCACTCGTAAATTTGACACCTGAATCGTTCGTCCATTCAGTCTTGTACCCGAGCGGCCAAATGTGCACGTCGTCGTGAAACTCGTCGGCTGGAGAAGGGATTTGACCCAAATTGACTACGACAAGATTTTCGCCTAGTTCCATCGGAACGGTCGGCCTTTCCGCTTCTTTAGACTTTTTGACGGCTTCCTCGTGGGAGATGGGTTCCACATGCGCGGGTTTCTTCTTCACAGACGCTGACTTCAAAATCTTTTGCGGCGCCAAACCGAGCGCGCGTACGACTTCCAACCTCGAACGGTACCTATCACCCTCCGGCGACCAATACAGCGCGTCGAAAGATCCCGCACTCGCCCCTTGCGTGCGCATGGTGGCCGTACACGTCCAATCGTCGGAGAGAGCCCCTCCACATTTAGCCACGTACTCTCTCAGCGCCTCGAGAAGCGCCGGCGTCGGGTCGTCCGAGCTCTTCCTATCCGCTCTCACCGACCCCGTCGCGGACACCTTCACCTTTGCCGACGCTCCACCGTCCGCACCCTCTTCTCCCGCTCTCCCGACCACCTTCCCATCGACGATCTTCGCCCCGTTTCCGACGGGCGCGCTTCGTCCTCGGGTCGTCGCCTCTTTGAAATCTTCGTCGTCGTCGCTCTCATCCTCATCCACACCGTCATCCGAGCTCATCTCGTAATCACCGTCCTCCGACGCGTCATCAGACGTCTTCGTTCGCTTATGATCTCGCTCTTCATCCGTCGCGCGCGCGTCCTCCTCCCTCGCGCGCGATCCTCCCTCGACGGAGACAGGTCCCGACGCCGCGGTGGTCTCGCCGGGACCACCCATCGTCGTCGCCTCGCCGTCCTCGCCGGAGGGCGCGGCATCCTCGGCGGGTTTCTTGGACATGCGAAACACGCCGCTCGCGTTCATCGCGCGACGTCGTCGCCGCGCCCGCGCGCGTCGTCGTCTCGCGCCCCGGTCGTCCCGGTTTTTCGGATTTTGAAACGTGGACGGGCCCCGACGACGATTCACAACTCGCCAGGAGTCCCCCCCAACTGTTTATGGGAGGTGGATAGCCCAAGTCTCCGGGGGACGCCCGACGCCGGACGGCGACGCGCGGCGCGCGCGACACGGCGGTTCGAGGGGATCGGACGAGAGATCACCGATTGTGGCGCGCGGTCGCGGTCGTGAACGCGTCGAACGGGACGCGCGCGAGGCGAGGTGAGCATGAAGAACGCGTTCAATGTCGCCAAGGCGAAAATCGGCACGGCGGTGCAAAATCAAACGCAGCGCGTGGCGAGCGCGAGAGATCGGGCGAGGACGAGAAGTTCTGGAGGAGACGATGGTCTCGGTGCGTCGGGAGCGAGCGATGGGGACGCGGAAGCGCTGAGGGAGGCGCGGGAACACGCGAATGCGTTGGAAAAGGCGCAAGCGGCGCTCAACGGGGAGATGCGACGCATGGCGGTCGAACACGATCGTTTGAAGGTGGCGTTGGAGACGGTGAGCGAAGAGAAGGAGACAATTCGTCAGCGAGCGTCCGCGGCGTGGACGGAGATGACCGCGGAGATAGAGGGTTTGAAGGGAGAGCTCGTCAAGGCGCGCGAGAGCGTCGGGGCCGACCCGGAGGAGAGTGCAGAGCAGAAGAAAGAGAAGGTGCATCTGGAAAAACACCTGAAAGCGATTGAAAAAGTTTTATTAGAGGAGAGGGAAAAGTCGGCCGCCACGGAGACGAGCCTCAAGGCTCGAATCGAGGAGCTTGAGGCTCTCATGGCGAAAGGCGAGACGGAGACCGCTTCAAACGCAGAGTCCGCTGAAAAGGTGCAAGAGTTGGAAGCTATCATATCGTCACTTAAGCTCGAAATCACTCAGAAAACGAGCGACGTGGAACGTTTAGAGGCGTCTGGTCCGTCTGCCGAAGAACTGGCGGCGTTGCGTGAGGAGGCGGCCGGAGCGTCCGCCAGAGTGAAAGATCTCGAGACGACTCTCGATCTCGCAAAGAATGAACTTGACGAGACGACTTCGGCGCTGGAACGAGAAGAGCAGAATGTGGCTCAACTACAAAAGCACGAAAGCGAGTTGGTGTCGCAAATGAATGATTTGCGCGAGTCGCTTGAAGCATCGCAGTCGTCGTCGAGCGCCGAGGTGCAGGAGCTCCGCGCGTCGAAGGAGGCGTTGGAGTCTCAGGTGAGCACGCTGCAGTCCGAGCTCGAGTCTCAAAGCGCGGCTTTGACACAGGCGCAGTCGTCGTCGAGCGCCGAGGTGCAGGAGCTCC
>Ga0255780_10005317_pt1 | contig 10878 bp, 8 predicted proteins | sample 071ome_32_FD_179978 | JGI IMG/M metagenome (GOLD analysis project Ga0255780, IMG submission 179978) | Coastal salt marsh microbial communities from the Groves Creek Marsh, Skidaway Island, Georgia - 071405AT metaG (version 2) | ecosystem: Environmental > Aquatic > Marine > Intertidal zone > Salt...
GAACTCTGAGCTGTTAAATACTTCAGACAAATTTTTATTTCTCAAAACTTTCAAAAGCAATATAAATGATGAACCTGCTAAAAACATAAAAATATTAATAATTAAGATAGTTAAAGCAGAGAATTCACTTACTGATGAATTAAATGTACTAAATCCACCAGTTGATAGAGTTGTAAATGCATGGTTGAAAGAATTATAAAAACTCAATCCAGAAAAATATAGAAGTAAAGTTTCAATAAAAGTAAAAGAGATATAAATAACCCACAATAATCTTGCTGTATCTTGAAATCTAGGGGTTAACCTATCTGCACTTGGGCCAGGGGATTCTGCTTTGAATAAGTTAATACCACCAGATCCTAGTAGAGGAAGAATGGTAATAGTTAATACAATTATTCCCATACCACCAAGCCACTGAGTAGTTGATCTCCATATTAATAATGATTTATCTACACTTTCAATATCAGTGAGTATTGAAGAACCAGTAGTAGTTAAACCTGAAATTGTTTCAAACAAAATATCAATATAAGTCAAATTAATTCCTGAAAACAAATATGGAATAGAAGCATAGATTGAAATTAAAAACCAAGACATCCCTACAGCTCCAAAACCTTGTATAGTATTTAACTGCCTACTTGGCACAATATATTTTTTGATAACACGATGTAAAATCATAAGTACTGCAATATAAATTATCAGTTGAACAGCAAATGAATAATTTTTTTCAATTACAGTATGTATAAGAGTAGGTAGCAAAGATAAAGAAAAAATTGGGAATACTCCACCAGAAATAAATAAAATAATTTTTAACATCTATTAACAGAACATTTCTTCAATTTCTTCAATTGAAGTAGGTAAAGCAAAAACAACAAGTCTGTCTTTTTCTGCAAATTTCCAAGTTCCTGAAGGTATATATGTATTTTCTCTCCTAGTTACTCCAGCAATGAGGCAATTTTTAGGAAGCTGTATTTCGCTTAGTGATTTATCTAGTACCTGACAATCCTCTGAAATTATTATTTCTAATGCTTCAACTTCAGAATCCTCAAATGTTAATGCTGATTTCACTTGATCAGATCTTACATCTTGTAGAATTGCATTTGCAGCTGTTATTCTTGTTGAAATAGTTGCTTGAATTGATGAATTTTTAAGTAACTCTAAATAGTCAATTTTATTAACTCTTGTAATAATTTCTGGGACTCCAAGTGCATCTGCTACAAGTGAGCACACAATATTTTTCGAATCGTCCTTACTTAAAGCAACAACAGCTGTACTTTTATCTAAACCTAGATTTGTTAGATTGTTAGGATCTTTAGGGTCATTGTAAACAACTATAATGTTAGAATTTCTCTCTGCAATTCTTGTACAATCGTCTTCATTATCATCGATAACAATAACTTCGTAGTTTTTACAAAGTCTTTCAGCTAACAATTCTGATGACCTGCTGGCACCAACGATTATTACTTTTTTTAACTCTTGTTTTGATTCGATGCCAATTAATGTAGTAGCAGTCATTATGTCACCACTTTTAACAACAATTTTTACATGATCATCAGTTTTTAATTCAGTCTCACCATTAGCTATATAGGAAACATTGTCTCTAACAAATGCAGTAACTAACCAATTATCTCTTCCTCCAAACTCATGAATGTTTGCTAACTTATTACCAATAAGAGGGGAGTTTTGTGTTAGTACACCACCAATTGAAATTAATCTTCCATTTGAAAATTCATGGATATCATATATACCTACTCTCGAAAGCAATTTTTCAATTTCGTCACATGCACTTTCACTAGGATCGATAATTTGGTCAATATTTAATTCTTCTAGTTCATTTTTTAAAGAACTGTCTTGAACTCTTGCAAATGATTTTTGAGTTCCCATATTTTTTGCAATATAACATGAAAGCATATTTGCATTTTCATCATCTGTAACTGCAATAATTAAGTCAGCAGTTTCAGCACCAGCTTGAGCCAACGATGAGGGGCTACCACCATTTCCTTGAATTACTAGAGCATCAATTGTGTTATTTAACTCTTCTACTTTTAATGAGTTTTTCTCAATTACAACAACATCGTGTTGTTCACTAGATAATTTTGTGGCAAGAAAACTTCCTACTTCACCAGCACCTACGATGATAATTTTTTTCAAACTGTCCTCAATTTAAGAATAGTGCCTTTTAAATTACATGGTAATATATTTATAAGTGAACCAAAATTTTACAATTGACTTTCAAAAAGAGTTCCTTTTAAACAGTCTTATAGATTTAATGTTTTCTCAAAAATTTACGAATATTAAGTTAATTGAATTAAATAAAAATACATTTCATGACTATGTTTTAATTGCAACAGCAAATTCAATTGCTCAGATGAATCCTATTATTAAAAAAATAAAAAAAGATCTTAAAATTGAAAAAATTAATTACGAAGGTTACAACACATCATGGCTACTAATTAGTCTGAATGGTATCTTGATTCAGATTTTTAATGAAGAATCAAGAGAATACTACAATATTGAGGATATATATTTTGATAGCCAAACTATTGCTAAATTCGGATAAATATTTAGGGGCTGTAGCTCAGCTGGCAGAGCACCTGCATGGCATGCAGGGGGTCAGGGGTTCAAATCCCCTCAGCTCCACTTATTTATAATGAATACTAATTACTTAAAAAAAGTTTTATTTGAAACGAAATCACTGTCTAGTTCTCAGTTGTTGATTGCAATTATTTCAATTATCCAAATTGGAATTGTATCACGATCGCTTGGTCCAGATAAATTTGGACGTGCAGTATTAGTAATAACACTTATTTCACTAATATTTAGAATTTTACATGCACGTAATAGTGACGTTTCTCTCTTATTTTTTAAAAGTTACGGAACAGCTCAAATCTTTACTTCTTATTTATTTGATTTTTTTATAAGCGTTATTGGTGCTGTAATTACAATTTTAGTTTTTCACAGTTCATTAAATTCATTGTTTGGTGAATATAGATTTGATTTATTTATTGGGTTATTAATTCTATCTCGAATGATTTATTCATTTTCTGAAACAGCTAAAGCTATTTTAACTATTCATGGACAATATTCTCAGTTAGCTAAAATTGAAGTAGTTTCTACAACTATAAGATTTTTATTTATTTTATTTTTATTTAACTATTCGCCAAAAATAGAATTTTATTTTTTAGCATACGCATCTTATTATTTTGTTTATGGATTTATTAGTTTATTATCCATTAGGAAAGAAAATATTAAATTTAATATCCAATTTTCAGATATAAATAATTATTTTCAAAAAACTAAGTCGAATTATTTTAAGCAAAGAACAGACCAGTTTGTTGGTATTGTACCGCAGCATTTCGATGTTGTAATTTTAAGTTACTTTGCAGACTATTCAACAGTAGGTATTTATAGAATAGCAAAAAGATTAGTAGAGCCTATCGATAGTTTGATTGCAGTTTTAAATCCTTTTATGCAACATAATTTAAGTAACAATAATAAATTCAGTATTAAAAATTTCTTTATAAAAGTACTTCTTCCTATTTCAGCAATTGTTTCTTTATTTTACTTTGCATTAGGAAAATACTTGATTGAATTAATTGCTGGTCAAGAATTTACTCAAAGTAATCAGCCATTAAGAATTCTTGTTATTGGATATATTGTTTATTTTTGTACATTTTGGATAAGGCAAAAATTACTTTTTGCAGAAAAAATTCATTTTCACTCAATTGCAAGGATAATTGGGACAATTGTATTTTTAACATTCGCAAATTTATTAGCAACAAATTTTAAAGCAAGTGGCTTGGCAGCTTCACTAACGCTTAGCATTATTTTTCAAAAAATTTATGAATTTTACATTTTCAAAAAACATCATTTATAAAAAATTAAATTTAAATAGCTTTTGATAGTTATCATGAAATTGTGTTAAAAAACATAAAGAAAATAGCCAATCCAATTGTATTTCTTGCATTATCGCTTATAAGCATGGATGCTTATAATTTCAAAAAAATTCCATTTCAGTATTTTGGCTTTCTTATTTTATTTTGTCTAGCGTTTTTTTTAACCACTAAAAAAATAAAAATCAATTCTCTAGTTTTTTATACTTTTTTTTTGTTAATTTTTATACCAGTTTTTTTTACCCTAAGAATTACTAATAATTTTTACTTCCTAAGCACTGATAACATAAGACTGTTTAATCTGATTTCTTTTTTTGCAGTATTCTTATATTTTTTCACAACTTTTAATTTTGAAAGTAATAAAAGCTTTTTTGTATATTTGGAGAAATTTATTCTTATAGTTTCTTTATTAAGCTTATATATATATTTTGCACAGATTTATGACTTGCCTGAATTAACTAGAAATAGATCAGGAACTAATCTTCTTGGAAATTCACTTCAAACAACTTTTTGGCCTTATCAACACCATAGACTTCTAGGAACTTTTAGAGAACCTCTATTATTTGTTTCATTTATATCTCCTCTTTATCTCTTATTACTAAAGTACAAAAGTGATGTCAGTTACTTCATAATATTTATTAGCTCTCTTTGCATAGGACTTGCAGCAAGTGATTTAACCTTGTTCTATTTTTCAATTATTTTAGCTATCTATTTAACAATGATATTCTTCAAAAATTTCAATATGAATGAAAGCAAATTTGTTATCAAAAAAATTATTCTTGGACTAACCCTCCCAATACTTTTTTCATTTATTTCTATTGTTGAGTGCAGCGTTAACCCCAAAAGTATTGATTGTACTCAATTTGATATAAGCTTTGACAATACTGAAACATTATATAAATCAGATGCCTATGAAGATATTATAAGTTTTGATGCTGATAGAAGAAATATTGTTAATTATTTTTTCTATGAAGGTAGTAATGAAACTAGCTTAGGTTTATATATGCCCTTAAACAATTTCAATAGTTATATAAATAAAAATTTAAACATTGAACAATATTTAACTAATAGAACATTACCTCAATTCCTAAGCACTAAGTATTTGTCTCAAAATTTTGGAACCGGTAATTATTCATATTTAAAATTCACACCTAACTTTCAAAATTTATTTATAAACTTCTACTTAACATACGGAAGCTTGTTTTTAGTTCTTATTGGATCAATTTTTATTATTTCAATTTACTTTTCAAAAAATAAAAATAATATAATTTATTTGCATTTTATTATATTTTTATTTTTTTTATTTCCAATAGAAGAACTTACAGCATTTACGGGATTGATATTTGGGGTATGTTATAAAATGATAAAGAAGGAGTTAGTAAATGACCCAATTATTTAATTTTAGTCCTGGGCCGTCAAAACTTCCTTTGGAAGTTATTAATAAGGCATCAGAAGCAATATTAAATTACAAACCTATTAACAGTTCCATTCTTGAAATATCTCATCGTAGTAATGAATTTGCAAAAATATTAGAGAACATAGAAGATAAATTAATAAAAATATTGAATATACCACAAGAATACGATATTTTATTTTTACAAGGAGGTGCTACTTTTCAGAATGCACTAATTCCAAATAATATTAAAAATGATAAAAATATTGGTTGTATTGTAAATGGTCATTGGGGAATGAAAACATTTGAAGATTTTTCAAAAGTTGCAAGTAATGTTGAAATGATTGAAATAAATTATGAGAATTTAAGTTCAATTTACTTAAAAGATTATTCAAATTTTGATTATTTGCACATAACTAGTAATGAAACAATTAATGGTATTCAAATTAGAGATTTATCAAAAATTAATAATTCAAACTTAATAGTTGATATGTCTTCAGATATAGGTTCATATAAACATAATTTCAACAACATAGATTATATATATGCTGGTGCACAAAAAAACCTAGGTATACCCGGAGTAACTTTATGTGTTATTAATAAAGATTTTCTTGTTGAAAACAACAAACCAGCATATTTAAATTTAAAAGTATTAAATGAAAAAAAATCATTATTAAATACTCCTTCAACATTTTCTATATTCATTTTTGATCTAGTACTACAGTGGATGGTTGAAATGGGTGGAATTGAATACTTTGAGAAGAAATCAATTGATCAATCAAGATTAATTTATGATTATTTAGACACACACGATGACATATTTACAGTTTTAGAAAAGAGTGAATTTAGATCAAGATCTAATATAACTTACAACTTTAAAAATTCAGATCTAACAAACAATTTTTTAGAATACACAAAAGAAAAAGGAATTATAGGAATTAATGGACATAGAAGTGTTGGTGGAATAAGAATAAGTTTGTATAACAGTATTACAGATGAAATGGTCATTTATTTATTAGATCAAATAGAACAGTTTTTGAGAAAAGTATAAAAGTGAAAATTATACTAAATCAAAAATATTTATTTTCTAATTATAAATGTGAAGCTTATCTTATTAATTTTGAATCGTTTGATTTTAAAAAAGATAAAATGTTCCTTCATGAAGAAATAAATGAAAAAATAAAATTAACTGAAAATATTAAATTAGAAAGTTTCGAACCATTAATTGCTACATCTTTATTTGAAGATATTTCAGGTAAATTTAACAAAGAAATTGAAATAGATGAATTTTATCTATTAGATGGACACCATAGATGGGATTATGCTACAAGCTCAAATCAAACTAATAAGTTAAAATGTATTTTTGTGAATTATAAAGATGTAAAAATTGAATCTTATAACTTTGAAATTAATACCAAAAATAGATTATTTGAGTCATGTTTAGAAGAAAATGGCTTTCAAAAGGTGAACGATTTTAATAATTCTATACGATTTATGGAACAAAATTATTCCTCTAAACTCTATGCAAATAAATTTTCTCTCTATGAATTTAAAAGAAAAATTCAAAAAAATAAATTTATTATTCCTGTTGGTGATAAAAATGTTCCTAATGAGAAAATTGTCAACTTTACACCAATTGATTTAATTGAATTAACAACTTTGGAAAAACTTTTACCACCAAAGTCAACATGGATAACTCCAAGAATTTAAATGAAAGTTTGTCATATTATCAATTCTTTAAATCGTGGAGGGGCGGAAACACATCTTTTAGATTTATGTAAAGAACAAATCACAAATGGGTTAGAAGTTGAGATTGTTTCTATTGGTCATGATAAAGTTAATATATTTTCAATTGAAAAAGACTTATTAAAATTAAACATAACTATACATCGCCTAAATGGACCAAGAATGTTTAATCCATTTTCATACATTAAACTAAAAAAACTAATTTATTTTAAAAAATTTGATGTTATCCATTCACACCAGCCAAGAAGTGATTACATGATATTTGTAATTAAAAAGATCTTCAAAAAATCTTTAAGTTTTAAATGGATAGTATCAATTCATGGTAAATATAACACTTATCTTGAAGAAAACTTAATTAATAAGCTAAAGTTAATTTTTTTCAGTTACTTATATTCTGCATGGGAAAATGCAGACCGAATAATTGTAATTTCTAAAGAAGTTGAAGACTGGGTAACAAAACTAAATACCAATTTAAAACCAGTAGTTGTAAATTATTGGATAAGTAATAAAAAAAATTTCAAAAATTTAAATAATGACAAAATAACTTTTGGATTTCTTGGGAGATTGAATAAAAACAAAGGTATCGAAGATTTAATTTATTCATTAAATTTTACTAGCATTGATTTCAATTGTATTGTCGGCGGTTTAGGTTCAAAAGATTATATGCAATTTTTGAATTCAAAAATTTTGGAAAATAGAAAACAGAATTTCAACTTCTTAGGTTATGTAGAAGATCAAGAAAGCTTTTTTAATTCTATAGATATATTTGTCTTTCCATCATATTCGGAAGGACTAGGTTTAGTTCTACTTGAAGCATTAAGCTATAAGAAGTTATGTATAGTAAGAAACAATCCACCAATGAATCAGTTTGTCTCTAATGAAAATGGATATTTATTTAACAATGTAGAAGAATTAATATCACAGATAGAGCTTGCTTATAAAGAATACAATATAGAATCAATTTCTTCAGATAAAATTAAAAATATTGAAATGATTTTAAAAAAATATGATGTTAAAGTTTTATATCCAATGATAGAAAAGGTATATCGATCATGAAAGCTTATGAATATTCCAAAATTGAGTCTTTTTGGCAAAAAACTTGGGATAACGAGAATACTTTAAGTTTAAATTCAAAATCAAATAATAAAAAATTTTACAATTTATGTATGTACCCATACCCATCAGGAGATTTACATATGGGTCATATAAGAAATTACACAATTGGAGATGTAATTACAAGATATAAACTGATGAACAACTTTAACGTATTGTCTCCAATGGGTTGGGACTCTTTTGGGTTACCAGCTGAAAATGCTGCTATTAAAACAGGTGTACATCCTAAAACATTTACAGAAGAAAGAATTCTAAATATGAAAAGTCAAATTAAAAGATTAGGTTCTTTATATGATTGGGATAGGGAAGTTGCTGCTCATAGTACAGATTATTACAAATGGACTCAGTTTTTATTTGTAAAACTTTACGAAAAAAATCTAGCTTATAAAAATGATGCACCTGTTAATTGGTGTGACTCATGTAAAACAGTTCTTGCAAATGAACAAGTCGTAGAAGGTCTGTGCGAACGATGTGATACAGTTATTGTTCAAAAAAATTTGAATCAATGGTTTTTTAGAATTTCACAATATTCACAAGAATTATTAGATGGACTAAATAAAATTGGCGATTGGCCAGAAAATGTTAAAGCAATGCAAGAAAATTGGATTGGACGTTCTGAAGGAGCAGAGTTTTCACTGGAAGTAAAGAATTCAGAACTTAAAATTAATGTATTTACTACTAGACCAGACACTATTTTTGGCATGACTTTTGCAATTGTTTCACCTGATCATAAGTTAATTAATGAAATAATTGAAATTTCTCAAAATAAAGATGAAATAAAAAAATATATTGAAATATCAAAAAAGAAGACTGACTTTGAAAGGCTTTCAACTTCGAAAGAGAAATCTGGAGTAGATACTGGTTTAAAAATCATAAATCCAGTAAATGGTCAAGAGTATCCTTTATGGATAGCTGATTATGTTCTAGCAAGTTATGGAACAGGTGCAATAATGGCAGTTCCTGCTCACGACCAAAGAGATTTCGATTTTGCTAAAAAGTATAATTTAGAGATTATACAAGTAATTAGTAACGGTAATGATATTTCAAGCAGATTAGATGAAGCTTATATCGGAGAAGGCAAGTTAATTAATTCAGAAAGTTTTAATGGACTTAAATCTCACAATGAAGCTTCTGAAAAAATTATAGAATTTCTGGTAAAAAATAAAATTGGTATAGCAAAAACTACTTTTAGATTAAGGGATTGGTTAATAAGCAGACAAAGGTATTGGGGTTGCCCTATTCCAGTTATACATTGCAATAATTGTGGAATTGTTCCAGAGCTTATTGAAAATTTGCCTGTTCTATTACCTAATATCAAAGACTATAAAAACTCTGAGGAATCTCCTTTAGCAAAAAGTAAAGAATTTTTATATGTTCAATGTTATAAATGTGGCGGTGATGCGAAAAGAGATACTGATACTATGGACACTTTTGTAGATTCATCTTGGTATTTTTTAAGATTTGTTGATCCTAAAAATAATGAAATACCTTTTTCACGAGATTCTGTAAATTCATGGCTTCCTGTTGATCAATATATTGGTGGAGTAGAGCATGCAATTCTCCATCTTTTATATGCAAGATTTTTTGTAAAAGCTTTAAGAGATTTAAATCTACTAGATTTTGATGAACCGTTCCATAATTTATTTTCACAAGGCATGATCAACTTTGGGGGTTCTAAAATGTCTAAATCAAAAGGTAATACAGTTGACCCAGAATCATATTTTAAAACCCATGGAGCTGATGCATTAAGGTTATACATATTATTTATGGCTCCACCAAGCGATGGCGTAGAGTGGAACGATGGGGGAATAGAAGGGACGAAAAGATTTCTAAATAAAGTATGGGATAATATGCATCAGTTAAATCAATTAAATGATTCTTTAAGTAGTGAAGAAAGTGAAGTAATTAGGAAACTAAACCAAACTGTAAACTCTGTAACTAATCATCTTAATAAATTTGAATTTAATACTGCAGTATCAGACTTGATGAAATTTAATAATGAGTTATCAAATTTTTTAGATAAAGAAAATAATTGTTCAAAAGTTAATAAGTCAAAAATTATAGAAGACTTTACAACACTGTTATATCCTCTTGCTCCACATATTGCTAGTGAAATAGATAAATTATATGCTAAAGGTAATTTATCAAAAAAAACTTGGCCAAAAGTTGATTCCAGTAATTTACAAGATCCTTTTTATGAATTGGTAATTCAAATCAACGGTAAGAAGAAATTTACTAAGGATATTCCTTCAAATTCTGAGCAAGAATTTATTGAAGAAATGTGCTTAAAAGAATTTCAAATTGAAAAAGAATTTTATCAAAAAGTTATTTTTGTGAAAAATAAATTAATTAATTTTGTTAGTTGATGAAATTAATAGTAACTGAAAGTTTATTATCTGATTTAGATGAATTCGGGATTCCAAAAGATAAATATACAAAAATTTCAAATGCTGATTTAAAAGATTATCATACTCCATTGTTTGAAACAGAAAATATAAAATTTGTTTACGATGAATTTTTTCAAATTACAGAAGAAAAAAAATTGAATTTAAATCTTTATAAAAATTTTATATTTCAAATTAAAAAATCAAATCTCAACAAATATAAAGATATTTCTAAAGAAATAGATATATTATATTCAAATTTAAAAAAGAAAACCTTAAACCCTTGGGAATTAACATCTTTTATTTATAATTCAAAAAAAAATTATGAACCTGATTTATTGCAATATTTTACTAA
>Ga0255780_10005340_pt1 | contig 10849 bp, 9 predicted proteins | sample 071ome_32_FD_179978 | JGI IMG/M metagenome (GOLD analysis project Ga0255780, IMG submission 179978) | Coastal salt marsh microbial communities from the Groves Creek Marsh, Skidaway Island, Georgia - 071405AT metaG (version 2) | ecosystem: Environmental > Aquatic > Marine > Intertidal zone > Salt...
CACACGAGACCCTCAGCGGGGTGCGGGACATCGCGCTAGGCGCACGAGAGAGGAACCCCGTGAGCTTCCTCCACGGCACTGCCCGGGTCGGCGGTGCCGTCGTGAACGGGGTGACGGTGTTCACCTCGATCACGGACACGCTCGGCCGCTGGTCCGACGACCGGCGCAGGGCGAGGGCGGCGGACCGGCTGGTGTCCAACAAACTCGACGCGCGCGCGCTGTTCGTGTGCGGGGCGCACGCCCTGTGGGCAGACCGAGACGCGGCCCACGATGCCCTGCGGGGGGTGTGGGGGGAATGCGCGCGCGACCCGGCCATCGTGCGCTTCGGCTTCGGCACCGTCCCCGGGACCTCGCTGCGGCACCCCCAGCCCGGGAGGGAGATGCGCACGCTGTTCTCGGGGCAGAGGCTCGCTGCGTACGGGACCCGCAGCGAGGAGCCGGACAGGGAGGGAGGCCCTGGCGCGCCCAGCGTGTCCGTGACCCACGCGTTCGAAAGAGCCATGCAGCGCGCGCAGAGCGTCCACAACGTCGCCGTGCCATGCGCCTTCCGCGACGTGCTCGACCAGGCCCTCCTGCTCGCCCCCCGCCTCACCCGCGCCGCCGAGCGCATCCGCCCCGAGACACTCGCCCCCGGCTTCGACCCGCGCCACCGCCTCCGCATGCCGCTGATGGCGGCGCCGCGTGGGTCCGCCCCCGAAGTCTCCAGCCGCCTCGTGTTCGCCCGGGAGTGGATCCGGCAGCGACTGGGCGAGTTTCGGAAGAATGAGGTTGTTGGCGAGCAGCGGCGGGCACATGGCCACCCCGTCGTCAACGCCGTCCCCCCGCCGACACTGGTAAGGAAAGAGAAGGGCAATGATTTGCGACCTGTGTGGCATCTCCGCGCGATCTGGGAAGCGGTGCTGTCTAGGAGGGAAGACGAGATCTCGTTCGTCACAGAGGAAGAACATGCAGTCAAGATCCCGCGGAGTGTCGTCGCCGATGTCGTCGCGATCGAGATCGCTCTTCAGGACGCCGTGCCCATTCAAGACCAGCCGGATCGTAAGGCGACGGTGAAGGCTGGGGAGGGCTACAAGGAGTTGCTGAAGCTTTGGAAGCCGATCGTCCGCTCCGATGAGCAGACCCCCGGGGAGCAGGCGTATTGGAGATACAGTGACAGTGACACAGGAGGCGCGAAGCTGACTGCTGAACCCGCCCAACCAAGCCATGGCGTCTCCATCGTCGACGCCAACGACCTCGTCGCCACCGTGCTCCAACAGACCGTCGTCGAGGAACGGCTCTACCGGGCGCTCAAATGGCCTATCAACGTGAGTGCCGATGGCGATGGTCGGGACCAATACAAAGACGTCCTCCGCTGGATCGAGAGCAGGCGGGGTGGTGGGAGCGACCCATCCACCCCCGCGACGTGGTACCTGCCAACCCTCACCTTCCTGCCCAAACTCACTCTCAATGGCTCTGACGAAGAGGGCAAGGCCGTCATGTTTCAGTATAATGTTCGCGACGCGGCCGAGCGTCTGGCCAGCCGTACCCCTCTTCCTCACGCTCCTCAGACTGACCCAGCACCCAGCCACGGGCACGTGTCAATCACCCTCGAGTCGATCACTAGCATTCGATCACCGGCTCCGGCACCGGAACCGGCAGCGGACACATCGCCACCGGCCGGTGCACAAAGAATGGGGGGGGGTGCGCGGCAGGCAGCCCAGCCAGGCGGTGGCGGTGGCAGTGGCGGTGGCGGTGGCGATGGCGGTGGCGGTGGCGGTGGCGGTGGCGGTGGCGGTGGCGGTGGCGGTGCCGGTGCCGTGGAGGGCGGGTGGCTGGCGGTGCGGTGCGACTCGCGCGAGTCCTGCATGGCGCTCGCCCGCATAATCGCCGCCGACGCCGACCTCGCCGGGAAGGGGGTCGTCATAGCCCTCGACAGCCCCGCCCTGGGCCCGGTCGAGCAGCAGGCGGCCGCCTGGGCACACGCGGACGTCCCTGACACGCTCATCGTGCTCCTCCATGGGGACGAGGAAGTGCCCACCGACCACGTCGCTCGCCACGCCCTCCGCTACGTGCCCGGGCTCATCGCCACGCTCGTCGTCGACCCGCCCGGGTCCCTCGGAGCCTGGCAGAGGTTGCTCGCCCTGGACGCGCCCCGGGTGGACAGGTTCGTCCCATTCCTCCCGCGGGAAACCAAGCAGTTCCTCGACATTGCCCTGGCCGCCGTCGCCGATCCGGGACGGTTCCTCCCCGCGCTGCGGAAGACCCTCGCGCCTAGCCTCTTCGGGGACAGCGTCCAGGCCACGCTCGTCTTCGAGCCGTTCCTGCAATTCCTCGAGGACCCCTCCACCGCCGCAGCCATCGCGGCCATCAGAGAGGTTGACTTCGCACTGTCCCAACAGCGTGACCTCACCCCCGGTGCTGCAGCATCAGGGGACTGGAAGGCACATTGGCATTGGCCCAGCACCGGGCTGTATATGGTAGCGGACAATGCAACGACAATCGTTTCGGGGAGTGAGCAGGTCTTCTTCCAGATGGGGGGCGGGCTGGGGGACATCGCCCAGGACGTGCTCGAAGCACTTGCCCTCGGACGAGGGGCCCGACCTGCGGGCGCACAGCGCACAGCGCACAGCCCCCAGGTGGGGAAAGACTTCGACGAGCTCGTGGAGAAATATAAGGGCGCCGACTTCGACCCAAGCTGCCCGCTTGACGCGAAAAACATGGGATGGGAAGTGCACGTGCAGGGGGCCCTGCTGAAGCTGCTAGAGAGCTAACGAGACGTGTTCGTCGGGTTCAAACGTGGTCCGGGACACATCACGAAAGCGGTTCGACCGCCACCGCGATCATCAGCGAGCACACGAGCAGGCCGAGCGCGAAATCGTTCAGCTGTGTTGCAAGCACTAAAACGTGCTCTGGCACGGGGGTTCTGACAGGGGATCGCCCGGGCGCGGGGCCGTGGGCGCCCTTTGCCCCCCCGGCCGCGGCGCCCGGCACGGACTTCGGGGCGGCGGCGCGGAGGCGCGTCAGGGGAAAGGGCGCGCAGAACTCCGGATCTCCCATAATCAACATAACAGGCACACAAAAACCCCAGTCGCCATGCCCCCCGTCCCCGAGTCGCGCGCCCACAGCCTCGCGCAGCGGCACAAGAACGGCGCGGGCGCAAAGGCGAGAGGCGCCCTTCCGAGCCCCGGGGGGGCAGCTGCCAGCGACGCGGCGACCACGTCCCGGGAAGTGCGCGAGAAGACCCTCTCGTGCTTCCCGGTCGGAGGCGGCACACGGGCTCACTTCACGTGGTTCAACTTCCCGCCGGAGAGCTGGCCCCGGCTGCTCGACGCCCTCGCCGAGGACGTCCGGGCCGGGGACGGCCGGCGGAGCAATAACGGCTTCCTCGAGCAGAAGACCGTGCTCGAGGGCCTCCCGGACAGCGCGGGAGGGGGCAAGAGGCACCTGTACCCCGTGTTTGCCGATGTGGATGTGCTCCATCGCGGCGCGAGGCAGTCCGCCGGGCGCGTCGCGGACGCGATCGCGCGGGAAATCGCCCCCGCCGTCTTCGGAGCCTTCGCGTTCGAACTCCTCGGCGCCACGGAGTCCGCGGAGGCCCTCATCGCGACGCGCCCAGTGCAGCGGAAGAGCCAACCAGGCGAGCACACGGAACCCGCGGGAGGGGCGCGGGGCGCGTGAAAACGCGGACGCGCGCCGCGAACGTATAGCGCATGACATGAAAAACACCCCACGCCCGCGGGGTCGGCGCAGGAGAGGAGCCCGAGCTGTGGAAGATCGGTTTCCATGTTCACCTCACAAATGTCGACGCCACGGGGCGCCCCCTCGTCTCGGCCCCCGCGAGGAACTACCGCCGCGACGGCCACCCGGCCTCCCGGCTCCTCGCGACCGCGGAGCACGCCTGGCGCGTCGCCCTCGACGACCTCCGGCGCCGACACGCGCTCGCCGACCACGAACTCGCCACCCTCGAGTGGTCGGACAAGCCGCCTGTCGACCAGGCCGTCTGGGCGGGCAGCGGACTTCGCTGCCTGTGGCAGGTCAAGGCCGGGAGGGAGCCCTTCACACCCCAGGTATACACCCCCGCGCTCGCGTGCGAGCTCCTCCCCGGGAAGCCGCCGAACCTCCGCCCCATACGCGTCACCGACCTCCCCCCCCTCGGCGGCGCGGCGGAGGAGGTGGTGGACACCCCCCGAGACATGACCGTCCGCGAGGCCCTCGGCGCCTTCTCCATCAGAGCCACGCCCGCCGAGATCGAGTCCGTCCTCCGCACGCACGCCGGGGACGTAAACGGCGCCGTGTGCCGACCCTCCGACGGGAACGGCGACCGGTACACGCTCCTCCCGCTCAAGTCCGGCCCGGTGAGGCGGCAGAAGCGGACGAGGGAAGGCGCCCCCCGACGGGCCCAGGGAAGCGTCCCCGATGGCCTCGAGGCCGCCTTCCAGGCCTCCAAGCTGCACGCCCTCCTGCAGCAGCACATGCCGGACGCGACCTTCACCGTCGTAGCAGACGACACGGACATCGACCAGGGCTTCGTCCAGGTCCGCTCCCCGGGGGGCAGGGCCCACTACTGCTGGATGAAGGGCGGTGAACACAGCTCCAACAACGTCTTCCTCCGCATCGGGCACTACTTCGTGCACCAGCGCTGCCACGGCTCGTGCATGCAGTCCGGGCTGTACTCCCGCTGGGGAATCTTCATGGGCAGGACGGAGCCTGCGCTGCAGAGGTTCCTGCCCCCCCCCGACCGGCGCCCACCCAACCCGGGGCCCGGCGTCCCCGCCTACGCGGCTGCCGTCTTCGACGCCGTCACCGCGCCCCCCGCGCCATCGCCCCTCCCCACGCCCGGCGTGCCGGCCGCGGTCCTCAAGAGGCTCACCCTCTTGGCGGCAAACTACCTCCGCGACGGCGACGCCGACGAGGAGACCTCCATCGCCGACCTCGCCGAGGCCCTCCGCCGAGAGTCGCCAGGGCTCCCCGACGAGATCTACGAGGAGCGCGCCTACTGGGGAGCCGTCGCACTCATGGCCCACAGCGGGAGGGACAGGGCGCGGCAGCAGAGACTCCAGCGGGCCGTGGAACCGACCCGCCGCCGCTACCTGCTGCGGACCTTCCGGTCTAGGGCTCTTCAACGAACGCCTCCCGGATGACCAGCTCTTGCTCCGTATACTCCCGGCGGCGGAGGTTGAAGAAGTACCCGTTGCGGCCCTCGACGAGGTTGTTCGCAGGCACCACCCCCCGCTTCGAGAACGGCTGCTGCATGAACGAGAGGATCTCCGTCCGCTGAACCTGTTTTGCCCCGCTGCGCTGTGCGTACCCCACGACGTCCTCCCAGAAGGTGTCGTGGAACACCGCCCACTCCACACTAGCCCCGTCGTCGCACCCCTCCTCCGTCCTGCGGGGATCTCCCTCCGGGAGGAAATCGTATTGGAAATTGCGCCTGTCCCCAGCCCGCGGCCGCGTGCTGGCCCACGCGCAGAAGTTCTCGATGACGTTGACCAACACCCCGCACTGGAGCTTGTCGTGCTCGACGAAGGGGACCTTCTCCAGCGCGTAGAAGAGAGGGGCGTCCGCGTAGCTTCGGCAGACACCCATCGCGAAACTCTTCATGCGATGGTAAAAAAGCATCGCCACAACCAGCCAGGCGTCCGCAGCATCCTCCAGCACACGGTCCACCAGCCCCTTCTGCGCAGGGCGGTGCAGCCACACGTCGCTGTCCCCCTGCTGCTGGAGACGCCGGTCGCACCGGAAGAAGACCATCCTCCTGCGTGCGGGCGGACCATCGGTCTCTTCCCTCTTCGGGGGCGTAACGTAACGGGGGCGTGACGGGGGCATCCGAACGGCACGGTGCCAGAGGCGCCAGAGGCGCCAGAGGCGCCAGAGGCAGCGGGGCGGGGGGGACGCACCGAGCCACGCCGTCGTCCACCAGAGAGTTGTCCCCGTTCTGCGGCATCCAGCTCTGATTCCCCTGCGAGAGTACGGGGGCGTATACGGGCGTATACGGTGCCGCTATACATGCGGGGTACTGGCAGTGGCGCTTGCTCTTGCAGCAGGTGCTGGACCACTGCCAGTACTTACCGCGAACAGCAGGTTGAGGTTCATGGAGCCGACAAATGTTTCGCGGTTCTTCCGCGGGATCTCCTGGCGCTCGTTGCTGATGAGGCACTTCAGAGCCCCCGCGTCCAGCCGCATCTGCCGCGAGATGTCGTGACACACCACCGCGGTGTACAGCGGCTTCGACCACTGCCACAGGCCGAATGTGTCCTCCTTCTGCGCACTGGTGGACAGGAGCGGACTCATCGCCACTTCCCCCCCCGACCGCTGATTCAGCAAGGCCCCGAGCATGTCGATGGCCGTGCTTTTCCCACAGCCCGCCTGCCCCCAGATCTGGGTCATGATCTCCGACTTTGCCTCCCGGACGAAGCGATACTGCCCACCCGCGTAGACCTCCATCGGGACCATGGGAGCGAGCAGCATGCGGCCCCAGTTGATCCCCAGGTGCGTTGACGTCTTCTCCGAATCCCACCCCTGGGACAGGGGCAGCGCCAGGATGACGTCACGATACTGGCTGACGATGGGGTGACGGAACACCTCCTCCAGCACCTCGGGGGCTCTCCACGCCTCGTACGACGCGTCCGGGGTGTCCATACAGCAGTCCAGGAGACGCGGGGTCATCAGATCCATCAGGGACTCGCGGAACTCCATCCTGATCCAGTTACAGGACATGGTGGACCCAATGTCGCGCCGGGCCTCGGGGCTCAGCGGGAAGCGGTGGAACCGCACGCGCCGGTCCAGCCGCAGGATGCCGTTGTCGAAGCTGAACTGGTGCGACTTCGGGAGGTCCATCTTCATCACTGCGGTCGGTCGGTCGGAGTTCGGAGACGGGACTTTACCCCGTATCCACTGCGAGTAAAAGCACCGTGGGACCGTGGGACCGGTAGGGGCGGGGGGGGGGCACTCACGTTCCTCGGGCATCGACCCGAGCTGCTGGACGAGGTGCTTCTGGATGCCCATATCCTTCTCGATCCACGTGCCCACCGGGTCGTACCCGTCCCGCATCCTCTTGCAGAAGTCCGCGACGAACGCCGGCATGTCAGTGACGTGTTCTGCATAGTGGAGGTCGTGCCCGCCGTGCCGCTTCTTCTGAAAGACCCGGACCTCCGTCTCCCTGCCCAGCGCGAAGCCGCCTTCTTTGTCGGCGGTCATCACCACATACCCGCCGTCGCGCACGTACGAGGCGAGGGAGCGCCACGCGGCGCTCTTCTTGTCCAGGCCTAGCCCGGGCTGGACTCCCTCCATCTCACGGAGCCACGACCCAGCCACCTCGTGCACGGCAGAGAGCGGCGCGCAGTACAGCCACAGCGTCTTCTGGGCAATCATCACCTCCCGGACTGCCTGTTGCATGCCTCTGTGCGCGGCGTCGCTTATCTGCGCCGAGGCCGCGGACGCCCCACGCGCGACGCTCACCAGGGCAGAACTGAAGTCGGCGAGCCACGCCATCCGACGGTAGAACTCCTCCGAGGGGTCGCGCGCGCTGCACAGCCCGTGGGCCGTGTGCTCGAGGCCCTCCGACGCGGCGAGCTCCTCGTACGCGGCCGTCACGGCCTTCGCTATCCCGTCCGCATCCCCGCCCCCGAGCAGTTTCTGCACCTCGGCCGTGATGGCCTTGGCCCCGACAAGGGTGGACCGCATCACGTGCAGGGAGGGGGGGCACGCCCCGTGGAAGAGGTAGAAGCCGTCGGGTTCGTTCTCTTCCCCCTCCTCCCCCCCCAGGTGCGCGGGCGCCGAGGGAGCGCGAGGGGGGACCTCCGCGACCCGCCCACCGCCACCGCTGACCTGCCCACCGTTTGGACTCGGGGCGCGGGAAGGCCCCGGAAGCCCGTATCCGATCCCCCCCTGCGAGTAATCGCCGTCATCGTCGATAAATTGAAGCATCGCGGACGACTCCCCGTCGCTCTCCATCTCCGACCCCCCCTCCGACGATTCCGACGCGCCCGCCTCGATGTCCATGAGTTCCCGTCCGCCCGCCATCCCGCCGGACCTCTCCTCTCACCCACCCGCACAAACTTGTTTTATTTGCACGAATCAGGCCGCTAAGTCCCTTATATATCCCGAAGAGCCCGACCGCGCGCCCGGAAACGGGACTCTGACAAGCGGGACCTTGCCAGGATTCGGGACGCGCGGTGCGCGCCGTAACGCCACGAACGGGGCCAAAACCTCGCTCCGCCACCGAAACCTCCGTTATCCACCCCCCCGCGCGGGATATTGTGTCGGGGAGATAGTATCTCGCCCGGGACATAGCCTTCAACCCTCCCCCATGCAGGACAACGGCGGCCCAGACCTGTCGTACTCGTACTCGTTCGGGGACGCCAGCCCGCTGACGGACCCTGACCGTGGCCCTATGATCCCTTTGCACACTCCCGCCGGCGACGCGCTCCACCGATATGATGTGGCGCTCCACCGAGCCGGCGCACTGCTGCACATCGCGGCCGATGGCACGATGACCTCCTGTCCCGCCGTCACCAGCCCGGGGCGGGCAGCCGCCGCCGCCGCTCTTGGCGTCCCCGCCCACAAGGCGGTCTGCCTCAGCTGCCGGACCTCCCGCGTCCTGCGGGGGTCCCTCCAGTGCTGGGCAGTCGACGCGGAGGGCACGGATCGCCGCCCCCCGAACACCCGGGCCAGCGCCATTGCGCGCCAGGCGGTGGCGGGCGATGCCGTGCTCCAGTGCGTGCGGACGGACGCCGGGGGGCGCGCCGCGCAGGTCTGCGGGCTGTCGGGACTGGACGCCGTCGGTATCGAGTGGACGGGGAGCCGCGCCGAGCACGAAATCCTGTACCGGCAGGCGATCGAGAGGCTCGTGTGTCAGTGTGTCGGCGGGGGGGGCGAGCAGGGGAGGCCCCCCCAAAGATAATCTGCGCCAGGGGCGAAGGAGCCGCCGTCGAGCGATGCCGAGCGTCAAGCAGATCGGGGAGTCGTTCAAGAAGACCGTGGGCGGGAAGACCGTGTGGATGAAGAAGATGGACTTCGGCGATGGGAGGCCGCGCGATGTGGTGGACCGCGCCAAGATGCCCAAGAAGAAGCTGTCGGCGCAGACCAAGGCCCTGATCCGCCCGATCGCCAAGTGGCAGGCGAAGAAACACCCGGAGGGGCGGGAGGGGTACGCCCTGTGGCCCGTGAAGGGCGCCGATGGTACCATCCGGTACCACGAGAAGAATATGCGCACGCACAAGGTCAGTACGTCTCCCTATAAGTAAGTAAGTAGCCTCTCTATAGCCCTCGCGTTTTGAAAAGCGTATCTAGCAGTCCAACAGGCCCTCGAAGTCGGCGCGGCACATCTGCCTGTCCACCGCCCAGGCCAGGAGCAGCAGAGCAGCAGTCACGAGACACCACTTCAAGACGTCCTCCAGCGCGGACGCGCGTGCGGACGCCACGAGATCGTCGTCGCCGCCGGAAGGCATCGAGCGGAGATGCCTGAGGCTCACAAAAAAAGTCACTCGGCCCCGGCCCCGGCCCCGGCCCCGTCGTACTCGACGACCGTCTCCGGTGCCCCTTCCTCCGGCTCTCCCGCGCGACCCGCCCTCCCGTCCTCCCTGGCCCGCCGGACGCGCTCCATGTTGTGCGCGCGCACCTCCTTGCTGTTCTCGAAGTGCGCCCGCATGACCCGCTCCACCTCCCCGTTCACGTACCTCTTGATCTCGGCGAAATCGGACGTGTCGGGGACCGGGAACACCGTCCAGCGGCCCATCTCGACGACGAAGACGTCGTATGCGCCGTCGCATGCAGTGCTGAGACGCCGAGCGTGCTCCGCCGCCTTCTCCTCCGTCTCGAACGCCGCAGAGAAGCGCAGCATGGCCCGGGTCGGGCCCTCCCCACGAGGAGGAGCAATGGAGTTCAAGACCAGGAAGCCCTGGCTCGGGGGGCGCAGGGCCGCCAGCGGGCACGGCTCCAGGGTGACGTCGCGCGTCTTCCTCAGCCCGCGCTCGATGACGGCGTCGCTCTGGAAGTCCGCGCCGGGCGGCGAGGGCCGCATGGGCAGGACCTGGGTGCCGGGCGGCGGGGCATCCAGAGGGCTGTCACGGACGATCGCGTCGCCGACGGTCACGTTCATAGCGCCAGGGGGGACTATAGTGGTGCGGGAGAAAAAAGGGGCCCACAGGTGCAAAAAAATCGCGGCGCAGGGTGACGGGGACGCGATGACGAGGCGAAAGACCCCCGACGGGCTCTACTACCGCGGGCACCAGACCGAGGCCGCGCACGGGGATCTGCGCGTGACCCCCCTCGACCAGGAGAAGCCCGACGACGTCCTAGGAGACCTCCGCGTCCTCAAGAAGGCCGTCGATCGCGCGCGCGGGACCCCGCTGGCCGTCACCCGGGCCGAGTTCCAGGACATGGCCATCGAGGCCCTCCGCGACACCATGCCCAACATCGTCTCCGCGCACAGGCAGGGCGGGCAGAGCGAGATGCGCAGGGACCTGGTCCAGAAGCTCGCCGCCCCCGCGACGCCGAGCATCCATCCCCGCCAGGTGCGCGACACGCTGCACTTCCTCGGCGAGCGGGCCGGGGGGGTCCAGCTCCCGCATGCCGCACACACGCGGGCCACGCCCAAGAGCCTCGTATACGAGACGGACCGCCTCATCGCGCCCGAGTAGTAGCGTACCCAGGACGAATTGAATCGCCCCCCCGGAAAATTTGTGAAGGAAGGGAAGCGGCCAGGAAGGGAAGCCGGCAGGACAGCGACATGCACGAGAGCGACATGCACAAGAGAAACTTCACAGACACAGAGCCCCCCCCCCCCCCCCCCCCCCCCCCCCCCCCCCCCCCCCCCCCGCCCCCCCCCCCCCCCCCCCCCCCCCCCCCCCCCCCCCCCCCCCCCCCCCAC
>Ga0255780_10005346_pt1 | contig 10840 bp, 10 predicted proteins | sample 071ome_32_FD_179978 | JGI IMG/M metagenome (GOLD analysis project Ga0255780, IMG submission 179978) | Coastal salt marsh microbial communities from the Groves Creek Marsh, Skidaway Island, Georgia - 071405AT metaG (version 2) | ecosystem: Environmental > Aquatic > Marine > Intertidal zone >...
TAGCGCCGGGCTTCGACAACGCCTCGGCAAAAGCGTGCGTGTCAGCAACTGGACGATCGAGCACGCGAATTTCTTCTCCGCGTTGAAAATTGAGCGTCGAGTTATGTTTGTTATCCTGCTTTTGATCATCACCGTGGCCGCATTTAATATCGTCTCAACGTTGGTCATGGTCGTGACGGACAAGCGTGCTGATGTGGCCATTCTGCGAACGCTCGGTCTCGCGCCCTTAGGGGTGATGGGTATTTTTATTGTGCAAGGCGTGGTCATTGGTTTTGGCGGGACCATTGTGGGTGGCGTGGCTGGCGTTCTTACGGCAATCAATATTGAGACGCTGGTACCGTGGATTGAGAATCTTTTGGGAATAGAATTTTTCCCCGCCAGTGTGTATGTGATTAGTGATTTTCCGGCCGAGCTACGGTGGCCTGATGTAATGACTATTTCGGTTGTATCGTTTGTCATTTGTCTTTTGGCAACACTTTACCCCGCATGGCGGGCATCGCGGGCTGATCCGGCCGAGGCCCTGCGCTATGAGTAACAGCGATGCGCCTGTTAATGTGCTGGAATGCCGCGGCCTGTCCGTTAGTTACACCGAAGCGGCGACCTCCGTTGAGGTGCTAAGAGGCATCGATATAACAATTGCGTCTGGCGAGTCCGTCGTGGTCACCGGTGCCTCTGGTAGTGGAAAGAGCACCTTACTGCAGACGCTTGGTGGGTTAATGAAGGCATCGGCCGGGACAATATCCTTAGGCGGTGTAATCCTTGCTGATCTTTCACCCAGGCAGCTGGGCAACCTTCGCAACCAGAACCTTGGATTTGTGTACCAATTTCACCACTTACTCCCTGAGTTCTCTGCGCTAGAAAACGTCGCCATGCCGCTCCTGATTCGGGGAGAGGCACGATCTATAGCGCTTGAAAGATCTGGTGATTTTCTGGAGCAGGTTGGGCTATCCCATCGATTGACTCATAAGCCGGGTGAATTGTCAGGGGGTGAGCGCCAGCGCGCCGCTGTCGCTAGAGCGCTTGTAACCCGCCCAGCCCTTGTTCTCGCTGATGAGCCGACCGGAAATCTCGACACAAAAACCGCTCGAGAAGTTCAGGATCTGATGCTTAGTCTGGTCGCGAGCGCCAAACTTTCTTTGTTTGTCGCCACTCACGATCTTGATTTCGCCTCGCGTTTCTCACGACGCTTTGAACTCGCCCGCGGCCAGCTTAGCGGTCTTAATTAGAAGCTCTATGCGGGTATCGGCCCCGCGTGTCATGGTAACTTTTTAACTGAAAGTTACCTCTCCTGCGCGCTAGGTTTTCCGAGGCAGTTATTACCTCGGAACCGCGATGCCTTGTCGACTTTTTTTAGCGTTTTGCTTATGCCTTGGTGCCTGCGCGATCATGATGACCCGCGAGCTACCGGGTCGCGAAGCCTTAATAGTGCTGGGCATTTTTTCCACCCCTTTTTGCTTTAAAAACGCTCTTCGACCTCTAGGTTTTTTTCTGCTCGGTTTCTGTTGGGCTGGATGGCAGGCGCATTCGGTTGTTGATAACCGTGTTCCTGAGAGTTTCCTTGGGCAGGATCTAACACTTTCGGTCATCGTTCATGATCTTGTAAAACGGGAGCCAAACCGGGCTGTTTTCGATGTAATCATTGAAGAAAGTCCGTCAAAGTTCGCTCGCAGTATCAGCGAGAAAAAAATCCGTCTCAGTTGGTACGGGGACAATCCGAAAATGGCTATGGGTGAGCGATGGCGCCTTGTCGTAAGACTCAAGCGGCCGCGTGGTTATCGTAACAAGACCCACTTTGATTATGAGCGTTATCTTTTTGCAAAGCGGATATCTGCAAAAGGATATGTTTTAAAAGGGCAGAGGCTCGAATCTAAAGGTGCGCTTACGCCTGCGGGTCGCCAGATTTTTTGGCCTTTTATTTCTGTGTTAAACAAGTACTCCGCGGTGCTGGGCCATGGATCAATGATTCGGGCACTCGGGGTCGGGGATCGCTCAGAGATATCAACTGCGCAATGGTCCCTGCTGCGACGCGTTGGCTTGAGTCATCTGGTGGCGATTTCAGGGTTGCACATAGGACTTGCCGCCCTCTGGATGTCGGCACCGGCTGCGTTAGCGCTTCGTGCTTTGCCTCAATTCACGACTGTAATCCCCCGTATTCTTATCGCCGCACTCGTCGGCGTTGGAATTGCTTACACCTACGCTGCTGAGGCTGGATTCCCCGTATCCGCACTCAGGGCCTACCTGATGGCGGCGGCTGCTTTAACGGCCATGGCGCTCTTGCGGCGCATACGTCTGGAAACCATTCTGGCGGCTTGCATGGTTTTGATGATGGTTCTTGATCCCCTGGTGGTTTCGCTTCCCGGTTTCTGGTTATCGGTGTCTGCGGTGTGGCTCATCAGTCAGGCATTGCAATATCGGCAAAAGCCGATGAAGGGGGATTCAACTTTTCCACAACATCGTTCTTTTAGGCTCTTAAAGAAAGTTCATGTGGGTTTTATCGACCTGACTCGCGTGCAGTTGTTCCTTTTTTTGGGGCTTATTCCGATTCTTGCGTTTTACGGCTTTTCCATTCCGATCGCGGCACCCCTAGTCAATTTGGCTGCCGTCCCGATATTCACGCTCCTCATCATTCCGCTCATTTTTCTAGCCGTTTTTGGAGGATCGCTTATCGGAGACCACGGCATCCGTCTAGTTCTCGAAGCGGCTGACTTTCTGATCGGAGTGGTTTTGGGAGCCGCGCGCTGGGTTGCTAACTTCGAAGGCGCGTTGATTGCGCCGTCCATGTTTTTGGCCTGTATGTCACTCGTTGGAGTTGCACTGTGGGCGTTGGTGTACTTTCGGGATAAAAAACTCACCCTAGTATTGGCTCTCATCAGTATCGTCTGGTTTAGTTTGTCAGAGAGGGGGGAATCGACGCTTGCCCCAGGCGAATTCTCAATAACAACGTTTGACGTGGGGCAAGGTCTCGCCGTCTTAATCCAAACGTCGGGTCATGGTGTTTTGTACGATACAGGCCCGCAGTTCTCAGATTTTGCTCCTGTCGTCGAACCATTACGGTATTCCCTGCGGAGTCAGGGTAAAAATTTGCTGGACGTGCTGATTGCAAGCCATGGGGCACAAGATCACTTTGGAGCAGGAGTTCGGGTGATGAAAGAGTTCAAGCCGCGGGAATTCTTTAGCGGCGAGCCGCAACGAACGGGAGGTAGGCATTGCACTCCCGATTTGAACTGGACATTTGACCGCGTTTCTTTCGTATTTATTCAGCCGGAGGCGGGTGACCGGGTTTCGGCCAACAATCGCTCATGCGTGCTTTTGGTCTCCGGGCCGTACGGAACTGCGTTATTCACTGGAGATATCGAGAGGCAAATGGAGTACCGACTTTTGAGGCGATCTCGCGCGTTGCTTGAGGTTGATGTTTTACAGATTCCTCATCACGGCTCTAAGACGTCCTCTGCACGAGATTTCCTAGCCGCGACCCGCCCACAGATCGGGCTTTTAAGTCGTGGCACCAAGAATCGATTTGGGCATCCCCACGAGGATGTGCTGGGTCGCTACGCGGCTCTTGAGACCCGGGTACTTGATACCGGACGGGTTGGGCGAATCAACCTCGTAAGCAGGGTATCCGGCTGGGAGGTAAAACATTTCGGAGAAACATCTCAGCGCTTTTATCACTCGATACCCTAAATAGGCGAACGCCTAAAGGAGTCTCCGCGGTTAAAATCACGGATATCCGAGTTTTCTTACGACGCTTCTTCCATTGAGACCTGTCGACCTTGATTGAATTCCTTAAGAGTGGTGGCTGGTTGATGCTGCCCATATTGGCCTGTTCTGTCATTTCGCTTGCAATCATCCTCGAGCGCTTTGTGGCCTTACGCTCCGGTCGAGTGCTGCCGAAGGGACTGGTTGCCGATATTGATCGGATCCTTTCACAGGGTCGTATGGACGCCGATCGAATCGCCCTAGTTCGAAGAGGGTCTCCCCTGGGTCGCGTGTTGGCTGCTGGTCTCGCTCAGGCCCCTAGTGATCCAGCGCGAATCGAGGAAGCCTTGGAGGAGGCGGGGCGCCATGTGGTTCATGGATTCGAGCGATACCTCAATGCGCTTGGGACGATTGCCGCGACCACGCCTTTACTTGGCTTGCTCGGGACCGTGATCGGGATGATTAAAGTTTTTGCTGCAATTACGTCGAGCGGGGTCGGGGATCCGCAGGTGCTCGCCGGCGGAATTTATGAGGCTCTTATTACGACGGCGGCCGGACTGTCGGTCGGTATTCCAAGTCTCATGTTCCATCGGTATTTCCGGGGCCGCATCAGCGAGCTGACGCATGAAATTGAGCGTCATGCACTTCGCCTGTTAGAAATCCTCCGAACGAGGATGCCCGCGTGAAGTTTGCAGCAAGCGCTGAAGAAGAGGTATCCATCAACCTCACGCCGTTGATTGATATCGTTTTTCTGCTGCTGATTTTTTTCATGGTCTCGACTACGTTCGATAAAGAAACCAAGCTCGAGATTGCGCTACCGGAGGCAAGCAGTGCGCCGGCGTCTGAGACCCCCGCGAATCGTCTAATTCTTGCCATTACAGCGAAGGACGAATATGAGCTTGCGATACGGTCTGCCGGTGAGGCATCTGAAGGTCAGAAGCTGGAGCCACAGGATTTGCAGGGCTTTTTTCGCGCTGCGTTTGATAAAAACCCCAAGGTGATCTTAGTTCTCAAGGCCGATGCAAAAACTACGCATCAAGCCGTAGTCTTAGCGCTGGACGCTGCGCGTAAGGTAGGCATCGAGAGAGTGATGTTCGCCGCTCAGGTCGCGAACCCGCAGTGATGAGCGATTCTCAAACAAAAGGTGTTCTGATCTACAAGAGGCTCCTGCGTTACGTTTGGCCTTATAAGCACATTTTTTTGATCAGCCTGTTGGGTATGGCTGTTGTTGCAGCTGCAGAAGTCTCTTTCGCGGCCCTACTCAAGCCGATCATGGATGGCGGGTTTGTCGAGCGCGACAGAGCCATCATTCAAATGACGCCGTTCTTACTCATGGGTGTCTTTATCGCGAGAGCCATAGGCTCTGTGGCTGACGAGTATTGCATTGCCTGGGTTGGGCGGCGCGTTATCTTCGATCTTCGGGGTCAGTTGTTTGCGAAGACCCTGCGATTACCTGCGCATTATTTCGACAGCCACCCAACTTCAACCTTGATCTCCCGGTTGATATACGACCTTGAGCAAGTTGCAGAGGCCTGCACGATTGCCGTGCGTGTGAGCGTGAAAGATTCGCTTCTGGCGCTCGGGTTAATTGTTTGGATGTTTATTTTAAGTTGGCAGCTGACCCTTCTATTTTTGTTGATTACGCCGTTGGTTGCGCTCGTGGTGCGCAAGGCATCAAAACGTTTTCGTCGTTCGAGTGCAAAAATTCAAGGATCCATGGCTGGTATCACGCATATCGCCAAAGAGGCGTTGCAAGGCCATCGAGTTGTCAAAGCCTTCTCAGGGTATCAGGAGGAGGAAGCAGCTTTTGAAGTCGCGAACCAAACGAATCGGCGCCAATCCTTACGGCGAGTGGCAGTTGCGGCCATCAGCGTCCCGCTCTTACTGCTTATCGCGGGTGCTGGGGTTTCCTTCATCATTTACCTCGCCTTAAGCGATACGGTAGGAGCGTTCGTGACCCCAGGGACGTTTGTCTCCTACATGGGAACAATCTTGTTGCTGATGAGTCCCATTAAGCGCCTCGCGCGCGTGAATGAATATATCCAGGCCGGTATTGCCGCTGCCGACACGGTCTTTGGTCTCTTTGATCAGCGGAGTGAAACGGAAAACGATCACGGCCGCTCAGGCGCCACAATATCGAGCGGTCGCGTTGAACTGCAGAACGTGATTTTTCGCTACGGTGAGCGTGACGAGGCGGCCCTTGATGGTGTATCCCTGGTGATTAATCCCGGCGAGACCGTCGCTTTGGTCGGCGAGTCGGGCAGCGGCAAGTCAACAGTGGCTTCATTGTTGCTTGGTTTCTATAGAGCGGATTCGGGGAACATACTGATCGATAACCGCCCGATTGAAGACTTTTCATTATCAGCGCTTCGCTCTGAGATATCCTGGGTCTCGCAGGAACCCATCCTGTTTGATGGCAGCATTGAGGATAATGTGCGATACGGGCGGCGAGATGCCTCTCAGGCGGAGCTCGCGCAACTTTATCAAGAGGTCGGTATCGATCAATTCCCGGCCAAACCCGAAGAGCATGTCGGTGAGTTGGGCGGCCGACTTTCAGGCGGCCAACGCCAACGCGTAGCGCTTGCGCGAGCGTTACTCAAGCAAAGTCCCATTTTGATTATGGACGAGGCCACGTCTGCGCTTGATATGCTGGCCGAGCAGGCGATCAAGAACGCCATCATGGCCAGAAGCTCGGATCGCAGTGTCCTTCTCATTGCGCACCGACTGAGTTTTATCTCTCACGCGGACACGATTCATGTTTTCTCGCAAGGAAAAATTATTGAGTCCGGCACGCACCAATCTCTCCTGCAGCGTGGGGGAAGCTACGCCGCAATGTGGGCAACGCAAGAGATTGATCAATCGAACGAGTCCGGTATTCATCCTGAGGTGAATGGTTGAGTTTTTACACGGCCCTCACTTCTCACTGGCAGCGCGTCAGCGTCATTACGGTTCTGCTGTTGCCCCTGTCGCTGGTCTACGCCTTGATAACGGAAGCCCGTCGATGGGCGTATCGGGTTAGAGTCTTTTCTGTCTATCAATCAAAACTGCCCGTTGTGGTGGTGGGCAACGTCACGGTGGGTGGAACGGGAAAGACGCCGGTGGTCATTGCGCTGGCGAAGGCCCTGAAGCGGCAGGGCTGGCGACCCGGAATCGTGAGTAGAGGCTACAAGGGGAATGCGCCAAGGCCGGTGCTGGTCACCGCAGGCGCAGATCCCAGTGAAGTGGGCGACGAGAGCATGTTGCTTGCACAACAGACCGAGAGCCCCGTCGCGGTGTATCGAAAACGCTCCGCGGCGGTAAAACTCCTCGAGGGACAAAGTGTCGACATTGTGCTTTCGGATGACGGACTGCAGCATCTGGGTCTGTTTCGGACGGTCGAAATTGCGCTTTTAGGAGACTTCGGGAACGGCCTCTTATTGCCCGCCGGACCTCTTCGGGAGTCCCGTCGCCGATTAGAGACCGTGGACTTTATTTTGAGCACCTCTGAGCAGTCTTCGCCCAAGAGTTATCTCTTTCACGCCAAGATCGGTCTTGCCAGAAACTTGGTAACCGGCGAAAAGCGCGCCCTGCCGGCATTTGCAGACCAAGAAGTTACTGCGGTTGCGGGGATTGCTCATCCTCGGCGCTTTTTCGATGCTTTAGGGAAGGTGAATATCCAGCCCGAGGAAATCGAGTTTCCCGATCACCATCGCTTCTCACCTGATGATATACCCCATGCGCCTGTGATTTTGATGACAGAGAAGGACGCGATAAAGTGTCAGGGGTTTGCACAGGACCACTGGTGGGCGGTGGAATACGGATGTGAGCTGCCGGAGCGGTTTATCACTGACCTACAGCGGGCCATAAAAGCCAAGAGCATTCATTGACAGAGTTTGCAGTCATCATTCCGGCGCGGTTCGGATCCCAACGCCTGCCTGGCAAACCCCTTCGTGATGTCGCGGGTAAACCGCTCATCCAGCGGACCTTTGAGTCTGTGTCGGGCTCACGGGCGGGTCTGGTTGCTGTGGCGACCGATGACCAAGGGATTGCAGAGGCTGTTGCAGGATTCGGCGGCCAGGTATGCATGACCGACAATCACCTGAAGAGCGGCACTGATCGGGTTGCGCAGGCCGCAGAGAGGCTGGATCTTGATGATCAAATGATTGTGGTGAATGTTCAGGGTGATGAGCCCGACATGCCCGCTATTCTTATTAATCAAGTGGTCGATGTGCTTTCAAACAACCCGCAGGCGCAGCTCGCAACGGCGGCCTGCGCTCTGGATAATCCTGCTCAGTACAGCGATCCCTCTGTTGTAAAGGTCGTTTGTGACGACAACGGTTTCGCGCTTTATTTTTCACGGGCGCCGATTCCCCATGCCCGATCTGAGGAAGCGGACAAAGGCGAGCGCGTCCCCTGGCAGTTGGCTAGGCGCCATATCGGGATATATGCCTATAGGGTTGGGTATCTAAAGGAATTCAGTCAGGCGGCTCCAAGTGCTCTGGAAGAGAGTGAGAAACTTGAACAGCTGCGAGCGCTCTCGCGAGGCGACAGGATCATCGTCGCGCAGGCGAGCGAAGCACCTTCGCCAGGCGTTGATACGGTCTCCGATCTTGAAGATGCGATTAAAAGATTTTCTCAGCGCTAATCAATGCGAAAAAAAGAACAAAAGCAGTCCGTACTTTTTGTGTGCATGGGCAATATCTGTCGCTCTCCCACGGCAGAAGGGGTTTTTCGGAGTTTGGTGGAGCAGGCAGGCCTTGCCGACAGGCTGGCAATTGATTCTGCAGGTACGCACGACTATCACGTGGGTCATCCCCCTGACGCGCGAGCCGTGCTTGCCGCGAACGCGCGTGGTATTGACCTCTCTGCACTGAGGGCTCGACAAGTAACTTCTGACGATCTGCTGCGGTTTGATTATGTACTCGCGATGGATAATGACAATCTCTCGCATCTTCATAAGCTTTCGACGTCGACTGTAAAAGAGAGTAGTGCGCAGATAACACTGCTCCTCGACTTTTTACCCGGGGCAAAGGGGCGGTCGGTACCTGACCCTTACTTTGGCGGCGAGAACGGGTTCACACTCGTTCTTGATCAGGTCGAGGAGGCTTGCCAGCATCTACTCACTGCGATTTGTCGCGATGAGCAGGCATAACCTTACTGTAGTTCTGATATCAGAATGAATCCGCAGTCACTCGGCCAGTTGATGATTAGCGTCGAGGGTTTATCCCTGGATGCTCCAACGAAAGAACGCCTGTTGCATCCCGATGTGGGAGGGGTCATTTTGTTCTCTCGAAACCATGCCGAGATAGACCAACTTCGGCAGCTTGTGTATGAAATCAAACATCTTCGCAACGAACCTCTATTGGTTTCGGTTGACCAAGAAGGGGGGCTGGTTCAGCGATTTAAAAAAGGCTTCACGCTGCTGCCGCCGATGGCGTCGATTGGTGAGATTTATGAGGTTGACCCTGATCGTGCCTGCCAGCATGCCGAGGACGTGGGCGTTGTCCTTGCCGCTGAGCTGGGCGCCCTGGGAATCGACTTCAGCTTCACACCTGTCGTTGATCTGCTCTCGGATAATCGGGCGATTGCAAACAGAGCGTTTCATGCCGATCCTGCGGTTGTCCGAATTTTGTCGAGTGCGCTCGGTAAGGGGCTTTCGGACAATGGCATGCAGGCTGTTGCGAAGCATTTTCCGGGCCATAGCGGGGTCATCGAGGACCCGCATTTCGACCTTCCTACCGATCATCGTTCTTTGTCGGAGCTACAAGCTGCAGATATTCGGGTATACGAATCGCTGGAAGACGCGGGCATAAAGGCCGTGATGACCTGCCATGTGGTGTTCCCGGCGGTGGATTCTCTGCCCGCAAGCTTTTCGTCGCGCTGGATCAACGAGGAGCTGCGAGGTCGGCTTGGCTATGGCGGGCTCGTGGTCTCCGATGACGTGATGATGGGAGCGCTGAGTCAGTATGGCGAGCCCGTCGACCGAGTGAGAACGGCCAGAGATGCCGGGTGTGATTTGATTCTGCTTTGTAATGACGACGCGGCAGCGGATAGCGTTCTCGCCGGCGGCGGTCTTCCAGCGCTTTCTGCGGCGAGCCGCAAGCGGCTGCAGGCTATGAAGCGAGTCGCTCGCCCTGCGAGCAACGAAGCAGCAGAGGCCGCTCGGGCTCGACTGGGAGCGCTTAGCTAGTCTGCCCGCTCCATGTATTCGCCGGTATCGGTGTTGATTCGGATCTTATCCCCGATGTTCACGAACGGCGGAACGATAACGCGAAGACCGGTTTCCACTATTGCAGGTTTTCCTGAGCCCGCGGCAGTCTGGCCCTTTACAACGGTTTCCGTATCCTGAACCTGCATCACCACGCTTGCGGGAAGCTCCACGCCGATCGGCTGCTCGTTGTAGAAATTGATCTGGACTTCCTCGTTAGGCAGAAGGTAGCTTTCCTGACCACCAAGATCCTCGGCCGTGATCTGAATCTGCTCAAAAGATTCAAGATCCATAAACACAAAGTCTGCGCCTTCGGGGTAAAGGTACTGCATCTGTCGGGGTTCCACATGGGCCTTTTCGAGCTTATCTTCTGATCGAAAGCGCTCGTTGACCTTCGTGTTGTCGGCAATCGCCTTCATCTCAAGCTGTGCAAAGGCGCCGCCTTTACCGGGTTTCACGTGCGATTTTTTGAGCACGCGCCAAAGCTTGCCCTGATATTCCACGAGATTGCCAATGCGCACGTCAGATGCTGAGATTTTCATAAAATAAACGGGAATCAATCTAAACCGCAGCGAATTCTAAAGATTTGTGGCGAGCCCAACAACCGACAGCCTCATCAGATCAATCGTGACTTCTCAAAGTTCTTCCTCTAACGCCGTCTTATACGATCGCAATTGCCGTCAATGCGCTCGGCTTTCGGCTTTTCTCGATGAGGTCAAGGCAAAGTATCCGAGTTACGCCTGTGAGCCCGTTGAGCCCTTTGGAGATCCGAAGGCGCGATTACTGATCGTGGGTCTTGCGCCCGGTCTTCATGGCGCAAATGCGACGGGTCGACCCTTTACCGGCGATCACGCCGGAATCATGCTGTTCGAAACGCTGCATCGATTCGGGTTTTCCTCCCAGGCACAATCCGCGCCGGGCGACGGACTCACCTTGAAAGCCTGTCGGATCACGAAT
>Ga0255780_10005350_pt1 | contig 10837 bp, 13 predicted proteins | sample 071ome_32_FD_179978 | JGI IMG/M metagenome (GOLD analysis project Ga0255780, IMG submission 179978) | Coastal salt marsh microbial communities from the Groves Creek Marsh, Skidaway Island, Georgia - 071405AT metaG (version 2) | ecosystem: Environmental > Aquatic > Marine > Intertidal zone >...
ATTATTCATGTTGTAGAACGTGTAAATGGTAGACGAGAGTTCAGGGAATATCCTGCACGTTACTTGTTCTATTACAAAGACAGTCGCGGCAGTTTCGAAAGTATCTTTGGCGACAAACTACAACGTGTGGTAACCACTAGCGGTAAACAGTTCAAAAAAGAAAAGAAACTGTACAGCAATCAAAAGCTGTTTGAAAGTGATGTCAACCCAGTTTTTAGATGCCTGGCTGACAACTATTTGGGAGCAGATACTCCCAAACTACAACAAGCATTTTTCGATATCGAGGTTGACTTTGACAAAGACAAAGGCTTTGCTGATCCCAGTGATCCGTTCAATCCAGTAACAGCAATCAGTGTACACTTGGATTGGATTGGTAAAACTATCTGTTTGGTTATCAAACCCAAGACACTTACACGAGCAGATGCACAACTTATTGTGGACAGATTTGAGGATACTATTCTCATGGATACAGAAGATGAACTGCTGGATACATTTTTGCAGTTGATCGATGATGCAGATGTAATGAGTGGTTGGAACAGTGAAGGCTTTGATATTCCCTACTTGGTCAATCGCATAGCAAGAGTTCTTGGTAAAGAACACACAAGGCGTTTTTGTTTGTGGGGCAAATATCCCAACAGACGAGAATTCGAACGCTATGGCAAAGCACAAGAAACATTTGATACAGTGGGTAGACTGCACTTAGATTATATGGAACTGTATCGCAAGTATACATATCACGAGATGCACAGCTACAGTTTGGATGCTATTGGCGAATATGAACTTGGTGAACGCAAAACAGAATATGAAGGCACATTGGATCAGCTGTACAACAACGACTTCGAAACGTTTATTCAGTACTCCAGACAAGACGTTGACTTGTTGGTACGTATGGACAAGAAGCTACAGTTTATTGACCTCGCAAACGTTATTGCACACGACAACACAGTTCTTGTGCAAACAACTATGGGTGCGGTTGCTGTTACAGACCAAGCTATTCTAAACGAAGCACACAGTAGAGGACTTATTGTTCCTGACAAGCAACATGACAAAACACAAAAGCACTATCCACAAGCATGTACAGCGGCTGGTGCATATGTTGCTACGCCCAAGAAAGGCTTTCATGAATGGATCGGCAGTATGGACTTGAACAGTCTGTATCCGAGTATTTTGCGCAGTTTGAACATGAGTACAGAAACTATTGTTGGTCAGATTAGACACACACTGACTGTGCCAATGCTAGCAGAACACAAATGGGAAGTTGCCAAGGCTTGGGAAGGCAAGTTTGCCGCTAAAGAATATGAACTTGTTATTGCTAAAGATGACGAGACACTGCTATATATTGACTTTGAAAATGGCGAGGAACTGCAAGGCACAGGTGCTGAACTGTATCAAATTATCTTTGAAAGTGGGCAACCTTGGGTGCTTACTAGTAATGGTACAATACTAGATCAAAGTAGAAAAGGCATCATTCCAGGCTTACTAGAACGCTGGTATGCAGAACGTAAAGTACTGCAAAAGAATATGCGTGAAAATCAAGCGGCAGGTAACATTGAAGAAACTGCTTATTGGGACAAACGGCAGTTGGTGAAAAAGATTAACTTGAACAGTTTGTATGGTGCGTTACTTAATCCAGGCAGTAGATTCAATGATCCACGCATGGGGCAAAGCACAACACTAACTGGTAGATGTATTGCAAGGCACATGGGCGCCAAAGTAAATGAACTGTTTACAGGTGAATACAATCATGTGGGTCCTGCAATTATCTATGGTGATACAGACAGTGTGTACTTTAGTGCGTATCCTATTTTTAAAGAACAAATTGAAAGCGGTGAATTTGCTTGGGACAAAGACAAAGTCACTGAACTGTATGAAACTGTGTGTGAACAAGCCAATGAAACATTCCCTGATTATATGGCTAGGGCGCACAACGTATTGGATCGCAAGCAAGGTGAAATTATTGCAGCAGCACGTGAAGTTAGTGCAACTGCTGGTATATACATCACAAAGAAACGCTATGCAATCCTAGTGTATGACAATGAAGGTCACAGAGAAGATAAAGATGATAAGCCAGGCAAGATCAAAGCAATGGGCCTGGACCTCAAAAGGTCAGACACTCCTGCGTTTATGCAAGACTTCTTGAATGAACTGTTACTCAAAACACTAACAGGTACAAGCGAAGAAGAGATTATTGAACGCATTATCGAGTTTCGCAGTGAATTTAGAAACATGCCAGCGTGGCTCAAAGGTACACCCAAACGTGTGAACAAACTTACACACTACTACAACAGTGAATATATGTTAGATCCTAAAACAGGAGATGAAGTATACAAAGGCAAAGCAAACATGCCAGGTCATGTTAGAGCAGCTATCAACTACAACAGAATGCGTAGAATGAACAGTGACCGTTACAGCATGGAAATTATGGATGGTATGAAGACTATTGTGTGCAAACTAAAACCAAATCCAATGGGCTTTACTAGTATTGGTTATCCCACAGATGAAACACGTTTGCCGGAATGGTACAAAGAACTTCCGTTTGATACAGACACAATGGAAGAAGGTATTATTACAAAGAAGATTGAAAACTTGTTGGGTGTTATGAATTGGGACTTGACCAAAGCGGAGGACAAAACTACATTTGATAGTTTGTTTGATTTCACATGAGAATTATTGCAGGTCCTTGTCAACACGAATCTCTTAGCAAAAGTTTAGATATTGCAGTAGAATGTCAGCGAGTATGCGAGCGGTATGATATCGATTATTACTTCAAAGCAAGTTATGACAAAGCAAATCGAACAAATGTAGCCAGTCAACGTGGACGAGGAATGCGGGCCACAATGGATGACTTTGTAGAAATAAAGCGAGTGTTAAATGTAAACATACTAACTGACTTTCACAGTGTCTTCGAAATAAACTCCTGGAGAGGAGTTGAAAAATGGTATAACAGTGTAGATGTTGTACAAATTCCTGCATTTTTATGTCGCCAAACTGATTTAATAACAACTGCGGCTCGCAGTGGAAAAATTGTTAATATTAAAAAAGGACAGTTTTTATCTCCAAAAGAAGTAGAAGGAGTGATAAGTAAGTGTACAGACGCAAAAGAAGTCTGGATTACCGAAAGAGGAACTAGTTTTGGATACAACACACTCATCAATGATTTTGTTGGTATGCAGTATCTTCTTGATAAGTTGGGCGACAGTTTTATCTATGATGTTACCCACAGTGTGCAAACGCCTGGCGGACAAGGCGATACTAGTGGCGGTGATCGTAAGTATGTACCTTCTCTCTGCCGTGCTGGTGCAGCATTGGGCATCACATCATTTTTTCTAGAAGTACATGACGATCCAGATAATGCTCCTAGTGATGGACCTAACATGATAAAACTTCAAGATTTTGAAAGTATAGTAGATGAAATCCACCGCTATCGTTATACCGGCTAGATATGCTAGCAAAAGGTTTCCTGGCAAGCCACTAGTAGATTTAGGCGGCAAGACCATGATTGAGAGAGTATATGAAGCATGTAAACAAACAGGACACGACACATTCGTACTTACAGACGATATGCGAATCGGTAGGATATTTGGTTGGGAGGTATGTTGGATTGACCAAGAGGTTCCTTATGAGAACGGAACCGAACGATGTGCTGGTGCTATTAGTGGCGATTTACTTGGTAAGTATAGTCATTTTGTAAATGTACAAGGCGATATGCCAGATGTCACACCTGAAATGATTGACAAATGTTTATGGCATCTAAAGAACTATCAAATAACAACTGTGTGTACACAGTTACCAGAAGAACAAAAACAGGATCTAAATACAGTTAAGGTAGTGCGTAGTGCAGATAAATGTTTATGGTTTGGCAGAGGATTTGCAGGCTATGGCGAATGGCATTTAGGTGTGTATGGATACAAACGTAACCCGCTTGAACTTTATTCATCTATGCCTGTCGAAACAGAAGAAAGTGTAGAACAACTTGAACAATTACGCTGGCTCAAAGGCGGATGGGACATAGGTTGTTTACCAGTAGAATTTAGTGGCATGGAAATAAACACGCCACAAGAAGCGGAGAAATGGAATGATCGCTGGAAAAGTATGGGGAGAAACTGAACTTATTGAAGCAAACAATGCTTTAGAGTTTCATAGAATTGAAATGCGTACAGGCGGTGTGTGCAGTAAACACAAACATGAATTCAAATGGAATGGCTTTTATGTAGAGTCGGGATCCATGCTTGTCCGTGTTTGGCAAAATGATTATGATCTAGTAGATGAAACAATACTCACTGCTGGATGTTATACAAAAGTAAAACCAGGATTGTATCATCAGTTTGAATGCTTAAAAGACGGCGTAGCATTTGAACTGTATTGGGCTGAATTCAATCACAATGATATTGTTAGAGAAACAGTAGGATACAAAAATGGTTGATATTGTAATATATAATCATATCTATAAAAATGGCGGCACCAGTGTTCGTGAAGGATTTAAACATCATCCCCGACACAAGCTGATTCATCATAACGAATTAACAGATAACAAAATAATATATGGTGACAGTCTAGATCTCGAAGACGGAAGTTGGAAAAATATTGTATACATGAATGCACTTTTGCGTCCTTATCCTGTATTTTTTACAGGGAAAGTTAATGCAATAGAACTGAACAATCGATTACCTAACATAAGAAAACACTATGTGATTTCGTTACGAAATCCTGTTAAAAGGCTAATGAGTGCATACAACTATTTTTCTTATCAATGTAAGCACATGTACAATATAAATCAAAACACCACAGACTATCCTATTGATTTCAAACTTTGGTTTTTAAATAGATATACAATTGAACCTGTAAGATATGACGATCAGCAAAGTATACTTAATCAGATGTTTAGTAAAAAAGCAACAGATGAATATACCAGTAAAGTATTTGATATTACCAAATTTGAAAGAATGGACAACTTAACTGTTACATTTGTTGAACATGATTATATCTCTAAAATAGAACAACTGTTAGAAACAAAATATCCAGGATGTGACTTTAAATTTGACTTATCTAAAAAGCACAGTAATCAAAGTTCAAATCTTACTAAAAATATTTTAAAGTTTAAAGACATAGATGCTGACTTTCAAGCTGTTGTTTTGGAAGAACTAGAAAGTGAAATTGACTTTTACAACCAATGCAAATTAAAATGGCTAGACTAGATTTACACGGAAAACATGTACATGAAGCATGGAAACTGGTTGACAGATTCCTCAGCGACTGTTATTATAAAAATATTAAACGCTGTGAAATTATTTGTGGGCAAGGTATGATACGTAACGAAATGGAAACTTGGCTCCACCTAAATACTTTTGTACGAGAATACAGGTTTAACACTCGTACACAAGGTAGCTATACAGTAAACCTAAGGAAAAGGAAACAATAATGCGAGATTATCTTAAAGATATTGTGCAACACACACATGGACTTGGATTCATTGACCAAGCAAAAGTTGTTAACGAAGATGGTACAACTAACTTAGAAGCTATGGACGATGATCGCACTGTGATTGTGCAAGCGCAGTTCAAAGAGCAAGTACCAGGCTTAGACGGCACATTTGGTTTGCCCAATCTTAGCAAACTAAACGTTCTTCTAAACATTGAAGAATACAAAGAAAATGCAAACATCACTGTGAACACACAAGATCGCAATGGCGAAACTGTTCCGTTTGGTTTGCATTTTGAAAATGCAAATGGAGACTTTAAAAACGACTATCGCTTTATGAGCAAAGAAGTTGTTGAAGAAAAACTAAAAAGCGTCAAGTTCAAAGGTGTGAATTGGGACATTACTATGGAACCCAACAGCGCAAGCATTGCACGTTTTAAAATGCAAGCACAAGCTAACAGCGAAGAAACTGTGTTTGTTGCAAAGACTGAAGGCAATGATCTAAAGTTTTTCTTTGGTGATAGCAGTACACACGCAGGTAACTTTGTGTTTGCAGCAGGCGTTGAAGGTCAGTTGAACACTGGTTGGAGTTGGCCCGTAGCACAAGTATTGAGCATTCTCAACTTGCCTGGTGATATCACTATGAAGTTTAGTGATGCAGGTGCAGCAATGATTACAGTAGACAGTGGTATGGCAACTTATGACTATATCCTGCCAGCACAGAGTAAGTAATGATCCATAATGAACACACAGACTTAACAAGTACACAGGACGACTTTGCTGTATTCTTGCCAGCACTGAGTACTTTCTACGCTCTATTTGTAGGGCGACAGCGGCGAGGCTTAGAACCATTAGATGAAAACAAGAAGGGTAGTGGGGAACCATATATCCCACTCAAGCGAATCCCCTCGCACCTCACCCATGGCGTAGAAAGTATCAACTGGCTTGCAAAGGAAGGCTTGTTTAGATACAAGTGGAGTTTGCACAGTGCAGGACACGCAAGTCTTGATTTACAAAAAGACATGTACAGAGAAAGTCAGTACAGAGAGCGTGACAGAGAATACAGTTGGCTACTAGGCGATAGTGGAGGCTTCCAAATTGGTAAAGGCAAGTGGGAAGGTGACTGGCGCAAAGGTAGCGGCTGTCCTCAAGCACAAAAGAAACGTGATGGTGTTCTAAGATGGATGGATGCCTTTATGGACTATGGTATGATCTTGGATATTCCAGCCTGGGTTGCACGTAGTCCAGAAGGTGCGGCTGCAAGTAAAATCAGCAGTTATCAAGAAGCTGTAGAAGGTACACAAGAAAACAACGAATACTTTATCAAGCATCGTAATGGTAATTGTAAATTCTTGAATGTACTACAAGGTGAAAACTTTGCACAAGCTGATGACTGGTACAATCAAATGAAACACTTTTGCGATCCCAAGCAGTATCCAGATGCACACTTTAATGGATGGGCTATGGGTGGTCAAAATATGTGTGACATTGAACTAGCACTCAAGCGATTAGTTGAACTAAGGCATGATGGATTGCTTGAACAAGGACTACATGATGTTATGCACTTCTTGGGTACAAGTAAACTAGAGTGGGCATTGGTACTTACAGCAATACAGCGTGGCGTTCGCAAGTATCATAATCCTAAATTTACTGTAACATTTGACTGTGCAAGTCCTTTCTTGTGTACAGCAAACGGACAATTTTACACAAACTGGCGTTTGGATCAAGACAGCAAATGGAGTTACATGATGCAAGATGCTCCAGATGACAAGTCTTATAAAAACAGTACAATGACATTTGATGACATGTGTACACAAATGTATCCAGAATTTCAAAGTAGTCCAATGAGCAAAGGACTTATGCTAAACGACATTTGTTATTATGCTCCTGGTGATAAAAACAGAATGGGCACCGAAACAGCTACAAGTTGGGATAGTTTTGCATATGCACTTATGATGAACCATAATGTTTGGACACACATCAAAAGCGTACAAGAAGCAAACCGTGCATTTGACCAAGGTCAGTATCCTAGTATGATGGTAGATACTAGCTTGGACAAAGTTGAAGTAGCTGATGTAGTTATGAGAGTTTTCGAAGAAAGCGACAAAGGAAAAGCCTTGCAAATTATCGAAGATCATCGTAAACTATGGATGAAAGTAATTGGCACTAGAGGACATGTTGGTAGAAAAACTATTAATGCCAGTGCGCAACTAGAAGCACACTTTGAAGGTGTTGAGTTTGCTGGTGCTAAAGAAAAAAGAGAGAAACCTCAATTAACGAGTAACTTTAATGCACTCTTTGACTAAAGCATTGATTGTAGGCACTGGCTTTGGCAGTCTCTACAAACAAATATACCAAGACATGAATGTTGCTGTAACCACAGTGGACATTGCAGATCCCAATGCCGACTACAAGCATGTGTATCAAGCACTGCAACAAGGTCTAGTGCATTGGGATGTATGTCACATTACAACTCCAAACTACACACACTATCCACTAGCAGACCTTTGTGCAAACTTTTGTGACATTGTGTTTGTTGAAAAGCCTGGTGTAGATGATCCAGAGCTTTGGGAAGAACTGTTAACAGATCATCCTAACACACGTATTATGATGACCAAAAACAATCAATACAGAGACAATGTACATCAAATACGTGAAGCGGCAAGTCAAGGTCAAGTACGTATCAATTGGATCAACGACAATAGAGTACCCAAACCAGGCAGTTGGTTTACTACAAAAAAATTATCGTTTGGTGGTGTAAGCAGAGACTTGATGCCGCATTTGTTGAGCTGGGTGCAAGTATTAGAACCAGACTGGTTGCACATGAGTCCAAAGTTCAGTCGCTGTGATCAGCGTTGGAAACTTCCACAATTGACAGGCACCAACTATGGTGCTATTGTTAAAAATGGAGTATACGATGTAGATGATAGCTGTTACATTGACCTTGGCAGATACAGTTTACATGCTGATTGGCGCAGTATGAGTGGAGATGATATTGCTATTCACACAGACAAAGTTAGTTTTCAACTAGGACTATGTCCTGAAAGCGCATACGAAGCAATGATACGTATTGCACACGAGAACCTAAATAATGATGAGTTTTGGAACAAACAAAAGGACATGGATCTATGGATTCACCGGATCTTAAACAACCTGTAAGACAATTATACACAGAAGGCAAAGGTGTGTTCTTAGAAAAGGATTATCTGGTGCCCATGTTACTTAAAGATGAAATACGTGTTCGTGCAGTAATGACTGGTGTGTGTCGCAGTGATATTGATATGATGACAGGTGACTTTACACTATTGCCCACAAACATGCACGGACACGAAGGCTTAGGTCAAGTAATTGCAGTAGGTAATGATGTCGATGATTGTGTGGTTGGCGATTATGTTGCTACTAGAGGCGAGCCTGCATATGCTGATGTTTATAACTGTAAAAAAGGTACATACTGTATAGTACCAGAAGCACACCCAGATTATATAATCGAACCTGTAGCTTGTGCAGTTAACATGGAGTTGGTTTGTCAACAAGAACTTGTTAAAAGAGACGGCGGTAGAATGCTGATTATTGGCACAGGGTTTCTTGCTAGAGTATTTCATCAAACTATAATGGAAGAAGGCTATGATTATGAAATTGATGTAATTGGTAAAAGCAATTCTGATTATTGGGGCACGGAAATGCTAGTTGACGGCAGCTATGCACACTATGATGTAGTTGTAGATCTCAAAGGTGAAGAAAAAATTAAGTTTATTAAAGTTAATCCTAATGCACTTGTAATTATGGCTAGTGCGCCACACAGAGAATATAACTTTCCGTTAGAAGATTGGTTGTGGAATAATGTTACAATTAAAATGCCAAGTCCGAGAGCAGAAACATTTCACAGTGCTATGAAACAAGCAACACGCATGGTAGCTCAAGGAAAGATAGAACTTGACAATGTGTGGACACGTGGGTATAATAGAGAAACAAATTGGCAACAAGCATTCAGTGATGCACTAACTAGACCCGAAGGCTATAGTAGAGGTTATATCAAATGGGATTAGATACAAACGAACGTCAAGACGTGGTTTACTTCGTTGGCACAGAAGTAGAACGCACAGCAATGTATGGTGAAAAAACACTGTTCGTAGTTGGAATTCAACCTTGGGAAGATATACAAAAACGTGCAGACGAACATGGCATTCGACATTTATATTTTGGTACCAGTCAAAGTTTTCATCCTAAAAACGATGAGGACTATGATATGTGGGAATCTATGATCAAACCTTTGCTTAAACTAGGATACTGGTGTACACTAGATTTTGGTGTAGAGTATGCATTGGATGTACTTGAATGTGGGTTTGACGAATATGATAACTATATTAGTATGATAAGTGTTAAACTTCCATACATTAAACAATTCAACTATAATGCAACACTTAAACTAGATGACACAACATGGGGTAAAAGCAATCCAGGCGTATGGTGCCACAGTGTACATGACCTAATGGATCGCTCAGTTTACACAGACTGGCGAGACTATGTTGGTGATACGGTAATCGAATGAACGGAAATAAACGAATAGGATTTACATGTAGCACATTTGATTTGTTACATGCAGGACATATTGCTATGCTCAGAGAAGCCAAAGAGCATTGTGATTATCTTATTGTAGGGTTACAAACAGATCCTACAATTGATAGACCAGATACAAAAAACAAACCTGTGCAAAGTTTAGTAGAACGCTACACACAATTATCAGGTGTAAAGTATGTGGATGAAATTATTCCTTATCAAACTGAACAAGATTTAGAAGATATACTAGCCATGTATCATATAACAGTAAGAGTTCTTGGTGAAGAATATCGTGAAAAGGAATTTACAGGCAAAGATGTTTGCCGCAAGCGTGGTATTGAATTATATTTTAACAAAAGAGATCATAGATTTAGTACTACAGATCTAAGGGAAAGAGTAAGTAATGAGCCCCGTGGAAAACCGCATTAATAAACTTGTAAAAGAGCACAGAATGCTTGACACAGAAATAAAACGACTATACAATACAACAAATAGCGAAAAAACATTGAAAGCTATGAAACAACGCAAACTCAAACTTAAAGATGAGATAACCAAACTCAAAGGAGATACAAATGGTTAAAAAAATTCGTGTATTAGACGAGCCAATACAAGAAGTTTCAGAAGAAGTAACTTTAGAAACTATGTATGAACTGGCAAAGACAATGGATTGGAAGCTGTGGGAAATACTGCAAATTATGCAACGATTTGAAAAGAAAATCAGTGTGCTAGATGGTGTTGGTGTACCAGATGAAAAAGAAACAGAAGAAGCAAATTCTGAACAATCAACAACAAAATCAACACCCAAAGTTGTTAAAAAATAATGTTAGATCAAGTCGAACCAGAACGCTATTATGAATGGATG
>Ga0255780_10005354_pt1 | contig 10832 bp, 10 predicted proteins | sample 071ome_32_FD_179978 | JGI IMG/M metagenome (GOLD analysis project Ga0255780, IMG submission 179978) | Coastal salt marsh microbial communities from the Groves Creek Marsh, Skidaway Island, Georgia - 071405AT metaG (version 2) | ecosystem: Environmental > Aquatic > Marine > Intertidal zone >...
CAACGAGTTTTTCGTGAGCGGGTCGAACGATCGGACGATTCGCGTGTGGGACGTCGCGTCAGGAAGGCTGCGGTTGACGCTCACGGGTCACCTGGAGGCCATCTCGGCGCTGGCCATCTCGGACCGGTCGCCGTACATGTTCTCTTGCGCGCTCGACAAGCAGGTCAAGTGCTGGGACCTGGAGACCAACCAGGTCATCCGCCACTACCACGGCCATCTCAGCGCCGTGCACGCGCTGGCGTTGCATCCGAAGCTGGATATCCTCGCCACCGGCGGACGAGACAGCACGTGCCGCGTTTGGGACATCCGCACAAAGGTCCAGGCCATGGCGCTCGACACCGGAGACGCGTGTCACAGCCTCGTCATGCAGGGAAGCGACCCTCAGCTCATCACCGGTGCCGCGAACGGGTCGATGAAGCTGTGGGATCTGCGCAACGGCAAGTCGTTTGCGACCATCAACATGCACAGGAAGGGCGTGCGGGCTCTTGCCATGCATCCGACCGAGTATACCTTTGCGAGCGGGGCCGCGGACAATATCAAGAAGTGGTCGCTGCCGCGGGGGGAGTTTCTTTTCAACTTCTTGGAGCGTCCGACCGAGGTGATCAACGACGTTTGCATCAACGAGGACGGCGTGCTGGCGTCTGCCGGGGACAACGGGACGTTGACGTTACGGGACTGGAAGTCTGGCAACACGTTCCAGACGATCGTCACGCCGGTGCAGCCGGGGTCGCTCGACGCCGAGTCTGGGATCATGGCGTGCTCGTGGGATCGGTCTGGTACGCGGCTGGTGTGCGGCGCGCAGGACAAGACGATCCGGTTCTACAGGCCGAACCCGGCGTCCACGCCGCAGAGCGACCCGATCGTCTTCAAGCCCCCAAAGCGATGATGGCGAGTAGTTTTGCAGCGTTTAACGTATTCATTCTCGTTCTTGTTCTCAGTCTCGTTCTTGTTCTCGTTCTCAGTCTCGTTCTCAGTCTCGTATCCGTCGTGCGTCGAGGCCCACGGCGAGCTCGCGTGCGACCTTGACGTGCAGCTCGTCGTCGGCAGTCTCGAGGATCTCGGCCTTGGCGCCGTCCCCGAGCCCGAGCCGCTCCGTGAGCACGAGGTTGGCGGCATGCAGTCCACTGACGTAGGCCCGCTCTTGCGACAATCCCAACGCGCCGTTGAGCCGCCCTTTGACGTAGTCGCCGGCGATGAAGAGCGACGGGTGGCTCGTCCGCTGTGACGGCCGGTTCTTGTGGCTGCCGGGACTGAAGTGCGTCACTGCCCCCGGGAAGCGCAGGACGGCCGTGTCCACCAGCTTGGCGTCCTTGAACGCCCGATCGCATTTGGTGATCGAGTCGAGCGCAATGTCGACAATCTCCTCGTCCGAATACGGCAGCAGCGCCGTCGAGCCGTAAAAGTCGCTGCTGATGGCCGTCACGTCCTCACCGGGACCTTCCTCGTCGTCGTCGCCTCCCGGAATCGCAAAGTAGGTGTGCGCGCTCATGCCCAGCCGTCCGACGTCGTCCCCGATGACCACGTTGGCGGGGAACCGGGTGGGAATGCTGCCCTCGAACCAGAGCTTTGTCGCGATCGCGTCGATTGAACGAAGCGAGTTGATTCGAGCAAATTCCGGCCGGCTCCCGAGCGCCGGGCTCGACGCGACGATCGACTTCATCCCCTTGATGCTCGTCGCAAACACCACCGCGTCGGCCTTGACGACCTGCTTCTTCGCCTTGTCCTTGCTCCCCACGAGCACCTCAAGCTCGACCGTCCCGTCGTCCTTCGTCTCCACCCTCGAGACGAAGCTCGATCCCTGGATCTTCCCGCCGTTGGACTCGATCTTGGCAACGAGCGGCCCGAAGATGCTCTTGGCGATCGGCCCCTTGCTCCACCGCACGTCGAAGCTCGCGGTGGTCCGCAGCGCGTAAAAGTCCAGAAGCTCCAGCACGACCGCCGCGCTCAGGTCTTCGGGGGGCGCGAACAGGCCCACGGCCAACGTCGGCGAGATGAACTTGTTCATGGCGTTGACCGACAGCCCCGACCTCCTGAACATCTCCCGGCTCGTCATCAGGTCGTACGTCTCAAAGGTGTCGTCGTCCTTGTTGAACAGCAGCCAGTCCTTGAGAAACGGGATGAGACTGATCCGGTCGGCCAACGGCAGGTTGTAGAAGCGTGGAGCAGTGGAGAAGTACTGCCCGATGATCGTTGGCAGCTTGAGCCTCTCCGCCGAGAACACGGGCGCCTCCGTGATGAGCTTGGCCGACGTCGCGTCCTTCTCCCAGAATCCAGAGGTCAAGTAATCCGTAAACGGCGATATCCCGAGCGCATCCGTCAGCGCATTGATGTTCGGGTAGTCGTACCAAAACCCTCGCGTCCCCGGCTCGACGTCCCTCCCACCTTTGGACTTCATCAAGCCCGTCCCCGGCGAGGCCGCCGCGTCCAGGAGCACGACGTCGACGCCCTTCGTCCGAGACAGGTGGAGACACGCGCCGAACCCAGACCATCCTCCCCCGATGACGACGACTTTCTTATTATTGTTCTTGGAACCGTTCTCGGGCGGCGCAGCTGACGCGGCCTTGGCCTTGGGCTTGGACCTGGCCCTGGGAGGGCTCGTCGACGACTTCTTCCTCGGCGCCGGCGACGCACGCTCGACCGCGTCCCCTTCTGCCCCGACGGCCGTCACGACGGCCTCCCCGTCGGCGTCCGAGCTGGCAGCCATGACGATCATTCTCCTCCTCACCGGCCGATGCAGAGGCGTTCGCGCCCCCTTCGCGACGATGACGGGAGGTACGCATGTACGTGTCGTAGCAACCATGATACCGCCGGCTGCTCGCCAATGAAATGAAATCGAGGCCAATGGTCTAAGCGGTCAAAAACCAAACTTCTCCTCACGCTCGCGCTCTGCCGACGCAAGACAAGCAGCCCGTGGCGAACGACACGGACGACACGAACGACACGGACGACACGGACGACGAGAATACGGCGACGAGACTCGTCGCGCGACCAAGAGACCGCGAACACACGGACAAAGCCACCAGCACGAGCGCACTGAATCCCTGCAGCTCGTCCAAGCCGCACACACGATGCTGTCGTCGACCGTCATAGGCGCCCTGGGTGGCGTTGCCGTTCAGTGCTATGCAAACGTCGCCCGACAGTTGCCGGCCCTCACCAGCCCCTGGATGCACGCGGCAAGCGCCGTTGTCGGTGCAGGCGCGGCCACGTACGTGGTCGGGTACGAGGAGAAGACGAGCGCGTACGTCAAGGGCAAGCTGGACGACCGGATGGGGGCCGAGCGGGCAAGGCAGGTCGCCGCGGCAAACACCAGTCAGTAGTAGCAGAATGTAAACGTGAGTCCGGAAGCCTCAATTGAGGGAAAAAAAAGCTCGAGAACGCAGAACATAGAATTCACGAAGCTTGTTCGGCTGCCCCACAGATCTCCCGGTCTGGCATTCTCGCAGCTGAGCATGGAGGCGCAGTACGAGCGGGCCGCGGCGACGGTCGCGGAAGCCGTGAATTCCAAACTCCCGATCGACGATTCTTCAAAGTCCCTGGCCACGGCGATTTCGTCACTCACGGACGTCGCGATGGCTCCGAACGAGCGGTTTACGGACGTATCCACGTCGTCACCGGCGGAGACGGCGGCAGCCGTGCTGAAAATAAAGGAGAACGCGATCAACTCGCTGATCGACGCGCTCGTCGTCCGCAACGACGCCCAGGGTCTTCGCGAGCTGTTGGGCCGGATTCGCGAGCTGTTCTCGTCCATTCCGAAGGCGAAGACGGCGAAGATCGTGCGGAGCGTGATCGAGGGCATCGGGAAGGTCCCGAACAGCAACGATGTCCTCGTCGAGGTGTGCCTGGAGCAGGCGGCATGGGCGACGTCGGAGAAGCGGACGTTCTTGCGGCAGCGGATCGATATCAAGCTGAGCTCGTTGTATTATTCGACGAAGAAATATAAGCCGGCGCTGGAGTTGCTGAGTGCGCTCATCAGCGAGGTGAAGAAACTGGACGACAAGGTGCTGCTGGTGGAGATTCACGTGCTCGAGTCGAAGATTCACCACGCGCTGCGTAACCTGCCGAAAGCGCGCGCGGCGCTCGTCTCGGCCAGGACCGCGGCGAACGCGGTGTACGTGCCGCCGTCGCTGCAGGCCGACATGGACGCCCAGTCTGGGATTCTGCACGGGGAGGACAAGGACTTCAAGACGGCCTACTCTTATTTCTACGAATCGTTCGAGCAGTTCAACTCGCTGAACGACCCGCGGTCCATTCTGGTGCTCAAGTACATGCTGTTGTCGAAGATCATGGCCGGGGACGCGACGGACGTGTCGTCGATCATCTCCTCCAAGGCGGTCGCGGGCAGCGAGGTGGACGCGCTCAAGGCCGTCGCCAAGGCGTACCAGTCGCGGTCGCTCGCCGAGTTCCAAGAGGTGCTGGGGTCGTACAAGGAAGAGCTGCAGGAGGATCCCGTGGTGCATTCGCACCTCAAGGCGTTGTACAACTCGCTGATGGAGCAGAACCTGCTGCGGATCATCGAGCCGTACTCGCGGGTCGACGTGGCGCACGTGGCGGAGCAGATCAAGCTGCCTGTGGCCGACGTGGAGAGCAAATTGAGCCAGATGATTCTGGACAGGAAGTTTGCTGGTACGTTGGACCACACCAAGGGCGGTATGCTCGAGATTTACGAGGAGGAGGCCGGGGACGAGCTGTACGGCAACGCGCTGGGCACGATCGACAACATGAGCAAGGTCCTGGACAGCCTGTTTGGCAGGAGCCTGAAGATCGTGTCGTGAGTAAGTATTACTTACGACACGAAGAGGATGTGTATTATACAATAAGCATTCGTTTCCACTGAAAGACCGGTATCACTGCTGCATCCAGTTTGCGTAGCTGCCGCACCCCCGACACTTTGTGCACTGCACCAGCCCGCTCCCGGACCGGCAGACCACGCACTTCTTGCATCCCGTGTTGTCGCAGAACAATACATCGCCGACGGTCAGCGCCCCCGTCCCGTGGCAGTACGGGCACTCGATCTCGCCAGTACCGCCGCACTGGTCGCACGCCGTCTTGTCAGACGCCTTCTTGTTCCTCGTCAGCGCGCTCGCGCTCACCTCGAACAGCAGATCCAGGTGCCGCCGATTGCTCGCGTGTGTCTCCTCCGAGACGTACTCCCGCAGCTCGCGCGTGAGTGACTCGGTGTCCGGGTCGTCCGGGTCGTCCGGTTGGGCAAAAGGTCGCGTCGTCGTCGTTCTGCGGGGTTTCGCTTTCGTCGCCGTCCAGACGAAGACGGGAGTGATTCTAGCGGCTAGGGTACCGACCTCCTGTCGTCGAGGGGCCTCCATTTTGCGCTTCGATTTGTGATCGAATTTGAAACCAACGTCGTGGGCCTCCCGGCTGCTTGGTTTCGCCGAACCCTGGTCTAACGGTCCGCGTGTGTCGCGTTCTGCTCGTGTGCAATACGTTATACGTTATAACTCTCTTGTGGGGATAGGAAAAATTCGCTACATGCAGCGACAGAGCAGTGGCCGGCCGAGGTTCGCGCTCGTAGCCTTGAACACGAGCACGATGACGCTCATGTTATCGGCGCCCCTGCACAGGCCCTGCAGGTTGGGCGCCAGGCAGTGATCACACATCTCCTCGCAGATGCTCTGCAGGCACTGCCCCGCCTTGATTCGCTTCCGGACAAAGTCCACAGCCTCTTGGTTGCTCAGCACGTCCCAGATCCCGTCGCAGGCGATAATCATAAACTCGTCCCCCTTTTGGAGGTCGAACGTCGTGATGTCCGGCGTCGCGACCACCATCTGGTGCGTGTGCGGCAACTTGTCGTTCCGCTTGAAGTCCAAGTCTCCCAGCGTCCTCGACACGTTGAGCGCCCCGTTGACGCGGTTGTCGCGCACAAACCCACCGGCGTTCATGATCCGCTCCGCCTCCTCCAGCAACACAGGCTTGTGATCAAGCGTCAGCGGCTCGGCGACCCCGTTCCGGGAGATGACACATCGGGAGTCGCCGGTGTTGGCGACGGTCACCTCGCCGTTCCGTACCATGGCCGCCACGGCCGTGCATCCCATTCCTGTCGCCTTGTGTTCCGCAAAGTCGTCCCCTGACGAAGCGTCGTTGTCCTCAGACTCGCCGGACTTGCCGGTGTCGACCAGGATGACGCTGTCTCTCGCCAACGCACTCTGCACGAACTGCTTGCTCGACTTGTCGGAGACAGGTTCCTGGGGCCGTTTTCCTCGTTTTCCCTTCTCCGCCCCTTTGTCCTCGGCCTCGTCAGCGGCGTCATCGTCGTCATCGTCATCATCGTCGTCGGTATCCAGGTCGATCCCATCCAACCCCACGTCCCCGAACAAGGTCTTGCTGGCCTCGGAGTTTCTGAGGGACGACCCGTGCAAGCCCGCCAGCGCACGCAGCTCCATCATGCCCTCCTCCGTGTCCAGCTCCTCGTCAATCTTATAAAACGCCTCCGCGAACGCCATCCCGAGGTCGCCGTCCCCCTTTCCAAAGTGCTCCGTGTCGTTCAGCGCCCGCATGAGGTGCTTGGCTGCGTACTTTGCCACGAGCTTTCCGCCGTGCCCATCGAAGACCGCAAAGAGCCCGGTAGCGTGCTCGTCGCCAAGGTCCAGGTTCGCAATGTGCGCGTCCTCCTGAATACGCGTGCGTGCGTGCGTGTGCGTGATCGCGAACGTGTGAGTGCGTGGACGAGAAGAGCGGACCGAAGAGGACTGCCGTACCATGCAAACACGCCAGCCCTGCATTGACGCCAGGCCAAACTTCAGAGACTCATTCTCGCCCTTGTCTGAGTCCTTTGTAGTGACGGGCGCGCTCAAATAGTTCCCCATCTCGCGTCGACAGCTTGGGACTGGTCGCCGCAACCGAACGCTGGTGGAGGGTCAAGACTGGGTTCGGCCCGTTCGAAAAAGCTTCCGCACCCGTTCTCTGTGCACGCTGAGATCCGCGCGCTCTGCTCGTGTTTTCCGTAGCGTACACGGGGTGTGCTACGCGGCGGGTGGAGCTGAGCGGATCGTGCGTGTGTCTGTCCTGCCCGAGACTGCGGAGTGTCGTCAAATTCGCATTCTCCCGAGTCCGTCTTTCGCGCAGGCACCCGCTCCGTGTCTCGTACTGCTACTCGTACACGGATGCAAGTGAATACTGCTTGTCGTCCCTACAGGAATTACGAAGAAGTTCAGTTCTCTCCGTCGGTTTTCGTTTCGTTCTCAGTCCTCAGGCTGCCGGCCGACAACGAGGGGATCTATCTTCTACTTGGTCTTGGCCCCATCTCTGCCCTTGCCGAACTTGCTGTCCTTCAGCATTGCGACCACGATGCTCATGTTGTCGCAGCCCTTGCCGCACCCGCTGGTGTCCTCGGCGAGGCAGAAGTCGCAAGCCGCCTCGCAGACCTCCTTCGGCGCCATGCCCTGGAGGAGCCTGTTCCGGACAAACTCGACGGCCTCTTGGTTGGTGAGGACGTCCCAAATGCCGTCGCAGGCAAGGATAAGGAACTCGTCGTCGGGGGTCAGTTCGATACTCCGGATTTCGGGGTTGGCCGTCACCATCTGCGCCTCGGGAGGGAGCTTGGAGACGCTCTTGTAGTCCAAGTCACCGAGGGCCCGGGAGAGGTTGAGGCTGCCGTTGACGCGCCCGTCCGCGACAAAGCCTCCCGCCTTGCAGATTCTGTCGAACTCTTCGTCGTTCGTCGGCTTGTGGTCTTCCGTCAGGGCGATGGCCTCGCCGCTCCGGGACAAGACGCACCGCGAGTCGCCGGCGTTGGCCACCACCAGCTGGTTGCCGAGGACCATGGCGCAGACGGCCGTGCATCCGGCCTGAGGTCCGGTCCACGCCTCGTCTTCCGAGTTCATCTCCTCCAGCTGCAGGGGGGTATGGTGCTCCACGGCGTCGTCGACGGCGTCGAGCGGATCGGCCGTTTTGTTCGTGCCGGCATCTGCGCCGCCTTCCTCGTCGTCCATGTCGTCGTCGCCACCTCCAAGCTCGTTTCCCTCGCTGTCTAGCACGTTCTGCACATTCAGCTGGCCATCTGCGGATTTGACGACCTTAAACACGTAGCCGCTGTCCCTGGTGATGCCAAAGGCTTCCAGGAAGGCCTCTGGCAGCTGCGCGCTGTCCAGCATCATTTCTCCCTGATGGGTGTTTGAGTGGTCGGATTGGCGGCCGTGAGTGAGTGAGTGCGCGTGCGAGTGCCAGTGCGAGCGCGCGAGCGGTCCTCTCCTCTATGAACCTCTCTTCTATGAACCATACCTTTTTCAGCGAGCCGTCGGGCGCGCCCTCCTCGTCGTCGCTCCCCTTTCTGTACGCCTCCAGTTCGGCCATGTGTTCTTCGCGTTTCATAATCACGTCCATGTCGAGATATGTCCTACGGAGCGCTTCGCCGTAGTTCCCCTGTTTGTACTCGTCCGTCGCCGTCAGAGCTTCCGCGATGTGTTTGGCGCAAAACTTGGCAACTTCTTTCCCGCCGTGCCCGTCAAACACCCCGAACAGCGCTACCTGGCCCTTCTTGGTGTCATCGACGTCGAGGTTGACGATATGCGCGTCCTCCATGTCCGTGCGCCAACCCTGCATGGCACACACGCCGTACGAGAAGCGAGCGTCGCCGCCGCCCTCGGACTCTTTGTCCGTGACAGGCGTCGACAAATACGCGCCCATGGTCGAGGTCGAGGTCGAGGTAGTTCCTGGTCCTTGGTCTCTTCGTATCCTGCAAGACGTGGTTTCGTACGTCGTTCGTGTCAGCGCGAGAAGCGCGGGAGCGTCGCGTTTGCGCCTCTCGCTTGTCACTTCTCGCTCGTCGCTTCTCGCTCCCACCGGTCGCGTCCTTCTTGTGGGAATTCAGAAGAACGGGAGAAGCGAGCCGCTCGCTTCGTCACCCCACAAGGAACGATCGAACGGGAGAAACAGAAACGACCCGCTCGTCGGCACGAGCGGCTCCAACCCGCAGCCTCCCCCACCGCGGAACCTGGTTGGAATCATCCAACCGCCTGACCGACGACAAACGACGGCACAGGACGCGAAACCAGGGCGCGAATTCGCAGTCTAGTCACCGGGTGAATTTCTCTCGGCAGGGCCTGGGTTGGTGGGAGCGAGCGAGTCGGCGGGTTTCGCCTATATACGAACACAGGTCGACGTACCTTTATGTCGAGGGAGACGGTGGCCGAACACGATGGAAGGAGGAGGAATTGAGCTGCCAGAGATCGATTCGGCACGAAATGTTGGAAGACGCGGGCCTGTGTGCGTGTCTTCGTCTGTCCTCGTGTCTTCTCACAGTATGTTTCTGAAGTATGTTTCTGTACTGTCGACGAAGTCGACGTCGACGGGGAGGTTTCTCTCCCGGGGAGCCACGACACGTTACGCAGGGACAGAGAAGAGAGAGAGAGACCCATCACCCGCCAAAGAGGTTGCCGAAGAGGCCCCGGTTCTTCCGCTCAAAGGCCCCGGTGAGGTTGTCGAACTTGGGGCCCCGGAGCATGTCGAGGTCGGCGTCGCCGCGGACGGTGGCAAAGTCGACCATCCCGCTCTCTAGTGCGCCAGCCAGGGCGACGAGTCCGTTCGCGATACAAGCTTCCTTCGCTTCGTCGTCCCCGCTCTCCGCGGCCGTCTTTGCCATTTGGCTCTGACAGCAGGCGATATTGTACAGCGCGGCCATCTTTTCTCCCTCGGAGATCAGAGGAGGCTTGTCGCGATAGCGCTTCAGCCCAGTGCCCGGCATCTCCAGCGCCTGTTCGAAGTACTTCAGGCCGCCCACGTAGTCGCCGGCGTCCGTGAGGGACAGACCGACGGCGATGGCGCCGCGCGCGTCGGAGGGCTCCTGGCGAACGATGAACGATGAACGAGCGACGAACGAACGTGAGTGTGCGAGCCGGTGAGAGTACGAGTACGCGCGCGCGAGAGAGAGAGAGATACAGAGAGGGAGGATGAGATCTCGGCGACTCGGGGCGTGTAAGCGGGCGGCAGTCGAGGTCGATACCTACCGGCAAGGCGTTGATGCGGGTGGTGACCCGGGAGGCAAGAGGCAGATGCCGGGCCGATACGAGGCCTCGCTGAGGATGAACAGAGGCGGCGCGCATCGTTCACGGTCTCTGTGTAACTGTGTTGCTGTTGCGCCGACGATGAGCGCGACGGGTGCAATCTATCCGAAGGTTTCGTTTGCGTTTGGCCGGTCCCAAACGCTATGCTCGGTTTGTCTCTCTCGCGCGCGACAACCCTTCACGCCGTCCGACGCCTTCGGCATATACAGACGACGAGCGCGACTCCATCGACCTGCCGCGTGCCGGCGCCGCCGTCGTCGAGGGTACACGCGATGGCGAGCAAGCCGGTCGTCAAGTTCGCCACAGGGTGGGTATCGACCTCGACCCCCGTGCGCTCGCGCGCCCCGACTCTCTCTCTCTCTCTCTCTCCCTCCCTCTCTTTCTCTCTCACTCGTGCGACGCGCTACACGCTTTGATCGCTCGCCAGGAACAAGAAAAAGCTCGAGGAGGTCGTGGCGATTCTCTCGAGCGGGACCCCGCTCCCTTGCGAGATAGAATCCGTCTCGTTGGACCTTCCCGAGTTGCAGGGGGAAGTCGAGGAGATCGCCAAGGAGAAGTGTCGATTGGCGGCCGCGATGGTGGGCGGGCCGGTGATGGTCGAGGACACGTGCCTCTGTTTCAACGGTGGGTATCCAACTCGAGCCAGAGCGACAGTGACACCCACTCGCCCACTCGCCCACTCGCCCACTCGCCCACTCGCTCACTCGCTCTATCTCTCTCGTTTGACAGCGCTACAAGGGCTCCCAGGGCCGTACATCAAATGGTTTTTGCAAAAATTGGGGCACGACGGGCTGAATCGGATGCTGGTCGGGTTTGAGG
>Ga0255780_10005358_pt1 | contig 10827 bp, 9 predicted proteins | sample 071ome_32_FD_179978 | JGI IMG/M metagenome (GOLD analysis project Ga0255780, IMG submission 179978) | Coastal salt marsh microbial communities from the Groves Creek Marsh, Skidaway Island, Georgia - 071405AT metaG (version 2) | ecosystem: Environmental > Aquatic > Marine > Intertidal zone > Salt...
ACAAGAAAGTGACATTTTGGCACAGAAGCCTACTATGGCAATACTTTTGTCCTTAGTTCAGAAATTAATTTTCACAAAAAATGAGTAAGTCGAAAAACAGTGAAAAGAATCCTATCGATTCAACAGTTAATCACGAAATTGAATCTAACGAGGTAGAGGAAACTTCTGCAGAGGACACTGCTAAACAGGAAAATACCGAGCCTAATATTGAAGAGCAATTAGCTCAAGAGAAGGATAAGTTTCTCAGGTTGTTTGCCGAATTTGAGAATTATAAAAAACGTACGACTAAGGAACGTATCGATTTGTTTAAGACGGCTGGTCGTGAAGTAATCACGGCTTTATTACCTGTACTTGATGATTTTGATCGCGCCTTACCAGAAATTAAAAAATCTGCGGATACTGACACGGTAAAGGGTATTGTACTCATTCAAAATAAGTTGAAAGAGATTCTTAAGTCTAAGGGCCTCACTGAAATGAGCGTTGAGACTGGAGCTGACTTTGATCCTGAGGTACATGATGCGATTACTCAAATTCCAGCGCCAGAGGAAAAACTAAAAGGAAAAATAATCGATACGGTCGAAAAGGGATATACTCTTGGAGATCAAATAATTAGACACCCTAAAGTAGTAGTGGGACAATAATCAATGAAAGAAGATTTTTACGAAATATTAGGGGTTTCAAAATCTGCCACTGAGGCAGAAATTAAGAAGGCCTACCGAAAAAAGGCTATACAATTTCACCCAGATAAAAATCCGGGAGATACGGTTGCAGAAGAAAACTTCAAAAAGGCTGCAGAGGCCTATGAGGTTTTAGGTGACCCTGAGAAGCGAAGACAATACGACCAATTTGGACACGCAGCATTTGAAAATGGAGGCGCTGGAGGAGGTATGAATATGGATGATATCTTCAGTCAATTTGGAGATATTTTTGGTAGTGCTTTTGGTGGCGGATTCGGCGGATTCGGTGGATTCGGCGGAGGTGGAGCGCGTCGTGTTAAAGGAACTAATCTTCGAATTCAACTCAAATTGAATTTAGAGGAGATTGCAGAAGGTGTCGAGAAAAAGGTTAAAGTAAAGCGAAAGGTTCAAGCTGAAGGTGTTACTTATAAGTCCTGTTCAACTTGTAATGGAACAGGCCAGGTCACTAAGATTCAAAATACCATACTTGGTCGAATGCAAACTGCAGCTCCTTGTGGTACTTGTCAAGGTTCGGGTCAATTATTAGATCAAAAACCAGCAGGGGCTGATGCTCAGGGTTTAATAGTGAATGAAGAGACGGTTTCGATCCAAATTCCTGGTGGAGTAGAAGACGGGATGCAGTTAAAAGTATCAGGTAAGGGTAACGATGCTCCGGGTAATGGAATTGCAGGAGATTTAATTGTTTCGATTAAAGAGGAATCACACCCCACCTTAAAAAGAGAAGGTGAAAATCTTCATTTTGATCTCAGAATTAGTTTTTCTGATGCGATTTTAGGTGCCTCTAAAGAGATCGATACAGTATCTGGAAAGGTGAGAATCAAAATCGACAAGGGTACTCAATCAGGAAAAGTTCTTCGACTCAGAGGTAAAGGAATTAAGAGTTTGAACGGATACGGAAGAGGTGATCTACTTGTACATGTCTTAGTATGGACCCCGCAAAAATTGACTTCTGAACAAGAGGCGCAATTTGAGAAGTGGGCCTCTGATAAGAACTTTATTCCAGATCCGCAAAAGGATGATAAATCGACTTTTGATCGCATCCGAGATATGTTTTCTTGATGAAAAAGACGAGGTTACGAAATAAGTACTATATTAGCCCTTAGTATTGGGAAACCAATATTATTTTCTTTTTCATAGCAATTTTTCCCATCCTTAGAATTCGTTTTAAGGGTGGGTTTTGTTTTTTATGGCTTTTCAAAGTCTTACCTTTATTCTCAATGGCAAGAATACTAATCATTGAAGACGAAGAAAGTATAAGACGCGTGCTTTCTAAAATCTTGGTTCAATCTGATCCGAGTCACGAGATTATCGAAGCTAAGGATGGTTTAGAAGGTATTCAAATCATCAATCAAGATGATACGATTGATCTGGTATTCTGTGATATTAAAATGCCAAAAAAAGATGGGATCGAAGTCTTACAGGCTATTGGTGATCACACTGATGAATTGCCTGTGATTATGATATCGGGGCACGGTGATCTGGAAACTGCAGTAGCGTGTATGCGGTTGGGAGCATTCGACTATTTATCGAAACCACCCGATTTAAATCGCTTATTGACCACGGCAAAAAATGGCCTCGAACGAAAGAAAATTAAGTCAGAAAACAAACGTCTTAAAAAGCGACTCGCTCAATCAGATCAAATGATTGGTGACAGTGCGGCGTTAAACGCTATTCGTTCGATGATTGATAAGGTGTCAGATACATCTGCCCGAGTTTTAATTACTGGGCCTAATGGTTCTGGTAAGGAATTAGTCGCAAAGGCGCTTCATCAAAACAGTTCAAGATCAAGTTCTTCCTTTGTTGAGGTGAATTGTGCGGCTATACCGTCTGAACTCATCGAAAGTGAGCTATTTGGCCATGTCAAAGGTGCTTTTACCTCGGCGCATAAGGATCGTTCTGGTAAATTTGAAATTGCTCATGGAGGTACTCTATTTCTAGATGAGATAGGGGATATGTCTTTGTCTGCTCAAGCGAAAGTTCTAAGAGCTCTTCAAGAGTCTCAAATTGTCAGAGTCGGTGCCGAAAAGCCCGTAAAGGTTGATGTTCGTGTGGTTGCGGCCACCAATAAAAATCTTCGTCACGAGATCGAGGAAGGTCGTTTTCGAGAAGATTTATATCATCGCCTAAGCGTTATTCTTATCGAGGTACCCGCATTAGATAGTCGTAAAGAGGATATTCCTCAATTAATCGACCACTTTTCAACTCAAATTGCAGAGCAGATGGGAGTAGTGAATAAACCTTTTGATAAAGATGCGTTAAAGGTGTTGGTTTCTAGGTCTTATCCTGGAAATATTCGTGAACTTCGCAATATTGTAGAACGATTAATGATTTTATCTGATGATAAAATCACCTTAGAACTTGTTAGATCATTCGCCTTATGAGATTTTATTTTGCTTTTATTCTTTTGGTTTCCTTCCAAATTTCAGTGGCTCAGATACCTGAGTTAAATGAAAAGGAAGATGCAGCAACTATTAAGAAGATTTTTGATACGGCCCTTACTAGTGGTAAGGCGCACGATTGGTTGCGATTTCTGTCTTTACAAATAGGCGGTAGATTGTCGGGGTCGGTTGAGGCTGAACAAGCGGTTGAGTATTCCAAAACAGAGTTAGAAGCTTTAGGTTTAGATCGTGTTTACTTGCAACCGGTTATGGTGCCGAAGTGGGTTCGTGGAGCTCCTGAATTTGCTTACATTGAGACGACTCCCGGGGTAACTACTACTGTTCCTATTACGGCCCTTGGCGGATCTATAGCTACCTCAAGTATGGGTTTAAAGGCTGGAGTAGTTGAGGTAAAGTCCCTCGATGAATTAGAGCAGTTGGGTCGTGCTAGGATTGAGGGTAAAATCGTCTTTTATAATCGTCCGATGGAGCCAACTCTAATTCATACATTTGCTGCCTATGGCGGATGTGTTGATCAGCGCTATTCTGGAGCTGAAGCTGCCGCAAAATTTGGAGCTGTTGGTGTAATTGTTCGTTCAATGAACTTACGCCTAGATGACCTTCCTCATACTGGGGCAATGAGTTATGGAGACTTGCCTTTAGATCAGCGTATTCCAGCTGCAGCGATTAGTACCAAAGGTGCAGATTTACTATCTGCAACGCTTTCGCTCAACAAACAAACTCAATTCTACTTTAAACAGAATAGCAGAAACTTTCCTGATGTGAAATCATATAATGTCATTGGTGAGATTAAAGGAAGCCTTTATCCTGATGAAATCATGGTTGTAGGGGGACATTTAGATTCTTGGGATTTAGGAGATGGCTCTCATGATGACGGAGCGGGAGTTGTTCAATCGATGGATGTTTTATCCCTATTAAAGCAGGTTGGCTATCGTCCGAAACGCACCATTCGTGTGGTTTTATTTATGAATGAAGAGAATGGATTAAGAGGAGGAAATGAATACGCCAGAGTAGCATTAGCTGAAGGTGAGAAGCATGTATTTGCATTAGAAAGCGATAGTGGAGGTTTTACCCCTAGAGGTTTTTCTTTTGACACTGATAAAGAAACTTTTAAGCAGATCAAATCTTGGTCCAATTACTTTTATCCTTATCTCTCAGATCGATTTGAATTAGGAGGTAGTGGTGCCGATATTGGCCCGCTTAAACCTCAAGGGTTAATTCTGGCAGGTTTAAAACCTGACTCCCAACGTTATTTTGATCACCACCACTCAGATAACGATCGCTTTGAGCACGTCAACAAAAGAGAATTAGAACTCGGGGCTGCTGCAATGACAGCGCTTATCTATATGATGGATAATTATTTGCCTCAAAAGAATTAATACAACTTACTTAAAATTACAATTATGCAGGAGGGTATTTACGCTCGATTTACTACGTCAAAAGGACAAATTCTTGTTCAGCTTACTCACGATAAAACCCCAGGAACGGTCGGGAATTTTGTGGCATTAGCTGAAGGTAATCTTGAAAATTCAGCAAAACCACAGGGTACCCCTTATTACGATGGTTTAAAGTTCCATAGAGTAATCGCTGATTTTATGATTCAAGGAGGATGCCCGTTAGGAACAGGTACTGGTGACCCAGGATATAAATTTGACGATGAGTTCGTGTCTGAGCTAAAGCATGATAGCCCTGGTGTACTCTCTATGGCGAACGCAGGCCCTGGAACTAATGGGAGCCAGTTTTTCATTACGCACACCGCAACTCCTTGGCTAGATGGAAAACACACTGTTTTCGGTAAGGTAGTTGAAGGGCAAGATGTAGTAGACGCGATTGCTCAAGATGATGTTATTGAAACATTAGCCATCGAGCGAGTAGGAGATGCTGCACAGAATTGGAATGCCGTAGAAGCTTTTCGTGTTTTTGAAAATGCTCGAGCGAAGCGTGAAGAAGAAGCCAAAAAGGTAGCTCAAGAAGCGCTGGATAAGCTCGCTGCTGGTTTTGATCAAACTGATTCTGGACTTAGATACAAGATTATTCAAAAGGGTTCAGGTGCTCAAGCCGAAAAGGGAAAGAGTGTTTCAGTGCATTATGAAGGAAGCCTTGACAACGGTCAGGTATTTGACTCTTCTTACCGACGTAAAGATCCGATTACGTTTACTTTAGGAATCGGACAAGTGATACAAGGGTGGGATGAAGGTATCGCTCTTTTAAAAGAAGGAGATAAAGCTCGTTTTGTAATTCCGTCTTACTTGGGCTATGGAGAGCGTGGTGCAGGAGGTGTAATTCCACCGAATGCTACCCTAGTGTTTGATGTAGAACTCGTAAAAGTCGGATAATGATTACCGAGCAGTACCCAATAGGACCCTTTCAATTGCCCACAGTAATAAGTGAAGAGGATCTCCTCATGGCTACTGAGCAGTTGGAGCAGTTCCCAAGCAAGCTAAGCGACTTAGTCGCAAACTGGGATGACCTACAGTTGGATACTCCCTATCGTGAAGGATCCTGGACAGCAAGACAACTCATTCATCACATAGCGGATAGCCACGCTCACAGTTTTATTAGATATAAGTGGACCTTATCCGAACAAACCCCTCTTATCAAGGCCTATGACCAGGATGGTTGGGCTTCACTCAGTGATGCGAAGATGCCTATCGAGAGTTCATTGAATCTGATTCAAGCTATTCACAGCAAGCTTGTTTTCATTATCAGAAGCTTAAGTACATCTGATTTAGAAAAGGCTTTCATACATCCAGAAAATAATAAGGAGCGTAATCTCAAAGAGAATACGCTCCTATATGCTTGGCACAGTGGCCACCATTACGCTCACTTAGAAAATCTAGCGAAACGTAAGGGTTGGTAGTCTTACATTGAGTCACCGAAGAATAAAGCGTTCATCAGTAATCGATTGGTGCCGTACCAGAATGCTCTAAAATTGGTGTTATCTGTGAATCCGATTACTTTTCCGCGTCCTATCGATTTTATTGAAAGCGCAGAACTGCCTTTTAATACCTCTAAATTCTCTTCAGAAATATAACCACTTAGTAGCGGAGATTGTGTATAGGTTAATGGGTTTTCAAAACTATTTGATCGTGGTTCGATAAAAAGATTAGTGTTTCTAAATAGTGCAATTTTATCGGTAGTATATCCGAAATTGATTGGATGTGATCGATCAATACTCGCTTCGAAAATTGCTCCACCCGTTACCTGTGCCCCGTAGTAATTCTCTGCTTGATCAAACCTCAGGTTCTTTGCAGCTGCTACTTTTGCTTGTCGCGTATTAAAACTTAAGAGTTCATTAGAGTTCAACCAGTTTAAGGCATTTCGATATCCGATAAGTGTTCCGCCCTCACGTACCCATTGCTTCAGTTTTGTCGCTGCAGCTTCGTTTAGAGGGTTGGGGCCATAACCAAGGCTCGGAATAATAATATCTGTATAACGATCTAAGTTCACCGAAGAAACTCTTGATGCTTCAAGCTTGGTTACCTTGATATTATAACGCTGATCGAATAGGTGCCAGATTTCTCCAGCATCATAGGAACTTATTCCTGTACCTACTAAAAGTGCTACAGAAATAGGTTCAACGGCATCGAAATTATTACTTCCAAAGTCAATCCCTTCTGTTAGACCGGTTGAAGCAGAATAGACTTCGAGAGGATGTTTAGATGTAAAATCTGAAAGTATTGCATAAATCTCATCTGATCTGTTTTCTTGATTTTGTAGCGGAATCATTAAAGTTCCGTAATCATAAGATCTACCTGCAAGCTTGAAAGGTGTCATTGCTACCTTTACTCGAATGCCTTTTTGGGTAAGGGCATGAAGAAGTTTTGGAGCATAATAGTCATGCCATTCAAATAGGTATCCGTAATTACTTTTTGTTTCAACGCTACCTATTGGCATGTCGAGCGAAGATACAGGAGTCATGTTGACTGATGGCTTTTTCAAAACCTTTTCACTAGATACACCGAACGCGTGCGGAAATGTCCAAGCTGAAATGTCATAGAATAAACTATCGGTAAAGGTGATTCTCTCCTCGAAAATAGCGTCAACAAGTCTTGGGTTTCTTTGATTCAGTGGAACAAAATAGCTCTTTCCTGAACCAAACTCTTTTTTTCCACTTCTATAATCTTCTTCTAGTGCCATAACGCTTATACCGTGACGCTTCAATACCTCGGTAAGGTGCCATGCACTACCTGCATCTTTTGAAGTTCCAAATACATAACCACTAGTTTTATGAGCGGTAGCCTCTTTTCTCAAAGTAGCGTAGTAATCTTTCTGGTACTCCATTAATTTAGATTTCAATCCGTTTGCTGCTTCAAGGGTAGATAGGGCAGTTGTGAATTGATTTCTGATAGTAAAAGGAAAGGTTAAAAGCCCATTCTCACTTTCTTGGCCATGACCTCGTGAACTTCCTTGCTCGAATAAAATTCCAATGGTTCCATTCAAATCAGGAAAGGTAGACCCCTTTCCATAGTAATAGTCATCATAGTTTTCTTCAGAATAATAGAGTGAACCAATTTTATCGAGTGCCTTAGCATGATAAGATCCGATCATTTTGGTTAGCTCCTGGTTGATCTTTGGAGTTAGCGGATGCACACGGGTAGGCTCACCTGGTTGAAAGAAAAAGGTCGAATTGGTTCCCATCTCGTGGTGGTCGGTAAGTACATTTGGTAACCATTTGTGATAGGTTGCTATTCTTGCTCGACTTTCGGGTAATTGCACTGGTAGCCAGTCTCTGTTTAGGTCAAACCAATAGTGGTTGGTTCTTCCTCCCGGCCACACCTCGCGATATTCTCTATCATTTGGATCATAGTTTAATTGATGGGCTCTGTGAACATTTGCCCAGTAAGCAAATCGCTGTAATCCGTCAGGGTTAAAACTTGGATCGAACAGAATAACTGTATTCTCTAAATCTGCTAAAACCTCATTCGATGCAGCAAGATGATAGGCATACGCCAGTGCCGCATTTGACCCACTCGGCTCGTTTCCGTGAATGGAGAATCCTTGGTAGATTACTACGGGCATATCCTCTTTTGGTTCAATCTCTCCGTTAACTAATTTCTTTCGATCGGCTACAATTTCATCAATTCGTTCATGATTTCTCGGCGAAGTCACAGTGAGAAGAAATAGGGGTCTACCTTCGAAGGTTTCTCCTCTATTTTCGAGCGAAATACGATCACTGGTATCAGAAAGTACTTGCAAGTATTGAATCAGTTTATCATGTGTGATGTGCCATTCACCTACTTCGTGACCAATGACTGATTGCGGAGTGGGAATACTCGAATTGTAAGTGTGATTTGTAGGTAGATAATAATTGAGGTCTACCGTATCTGAACCTACTTGACTAAAGGCGAAAAGGGGTAGGCACAGCATTAGAATACTGCGAAAAAAATGATTTTTCATTGCTTTGTGATTAGCGGTTAAATGTCTTCGAAACTGATATCGGTGAACGAAGAACTGTCATTCTCTGCGTCTTCAGCCGAAGCATCATTTGTTTCGTTATTGAAATTAGATTCCTTTTGATAATCTGAACGGTGTCTTTCAGAAATGACTTCTTCTCCTTTTTGGTCAATAATGAAGGACATCATTTCATCGAGAGTTTCTTTGAAAGATTCAAAATCTTCCTTGTATAAATAGATCTTGTGTTTCTTGTAATGAAAACTTCCATCAGGATTGGTGAACTTTTTACTTTCGGTAAGCGTTAAGTAATAATCACCCGCTTTTGTGGCGCGAACATCAAAGAAATAAGTACGCCTACCTGCTCGCACTACCTTCGAAAAAATCTCTTCTTGTTCTGTATTCACCTTATTTTCCATGAAATAGTTTAATTATGTCTATCTCAAATTTGGAAAAAAAAAGAATGATGGGCAACTTTTTTAACCGTTGAGTTGTTCTTTATAGAGGTCTTGATAAAACCCTGGGGTGGCAATCAATTCATTGTGAGTTCCTTCCTGTACAATTTCGCCCTCTTCTAAAACAAGTATACGGTCAGCGTGCTTTACGGTAGCCATTCGGTGACTGACAATGAGTGTCGTCTTTTCTTTGGATTGATTTTTAATATTACCCAAAATCACCTCCTCGGTTTCTGTATCAACAGCGGATAAGCAATCGTCGAACAGAAAGATTTGAGGTTCCTTTATCATTGCACGGGCAATGGATACTCGTTGTTTTTGACCACCACTCAAACTAATTCCTCGCTCTCCTAGCAGCGTTTGATACCCTTTGGGAAAATCTAAGATGTTCTGGTGTACATCTGCCAATTGTGCTGCAGTCTTAATCTCCTCCTCCGTGGCATTTAATTTTCCGAATCGGATATTATTCTCGATAGTATCAGAGAATAAGAAGGAATCTTGAGGTACTACACCCATGCTAGTTCTAAGTTCAGTTAGATAGTAGTTATTGATTGTAACGCCATCAATAAGTACTGTCCCTTCTTGTGGTTCGATGAGTCGCGTAATTAAATCAATCACAGTCGATTTACCAGCTCCTGTCTTACCCATGAGGGCTACGGTCTCTCCAGAATATATTCTCAGATTAACGTTTTTAAGTGCCTGAATACCAGTATCTGAGTATTTGTAAGATACATTTTTGAACTCAATTTGACCTTGGATGGATGGTTGAGTATCTGCCAAATTGTCGTTGATTTCGGGTGGTATCTGAAGAAAGTCATTGATTCTTTCTTGAGAAGCTTCGGCTCGTTGAATGATTGAAGTGAGCCATCCGACCACTGTTACAGGCCAAGTGAGCATGTTTACATAAAGGATGAATTCAGCAATTAAGCCTACAGAATCGATACGTCCATCGAGGTACATTCTCCCCCCTACGTACATCACGATAATATTAGAAGCGCCAATTAGCAGTAACATTAAAGGGAAAAACCAGGCGTTAATCTTAGCCAAATCCATAGCAGTTTGCTTTCCTTCTTCAGCGAGTGACTGCATATCTTGGTCAATCTTTTGCTCTAAATGGTAAGCCTTGACTATTGCTATTCCTGAAAATCGTTCTTGTGTGAAGGTAGAAAGTGTAGAAAGGTACGTTTGTACGGCGGTACTTCTAACGTGTATCAATCGACTGATTCGATAGATTAGAAAAGACAGAAGTGGAAACGGTAAAACGGTATAAAGCGCCAATTCAGGAGCCTTTAGAAACATAAGTGGAATGAGAATAACGAATAGAGTAAGCGTCTGTAGTCCGTACATAATGGCGGGCCCAGCATACATTCTTACCTGAGAAACGTCCTCAGAAATTCGATTCATAAGATCTCCCACTCGATTCTTCTTGTAAAAACTTGAGGACAATACTTGGTAATGATCGTAAATAGTGTTCTTGAGATCGTATTCTATGTATCGAGAAACGTTGATGATATACTGACGCATTAAGAAAGTTAGAATAGCAGCAATAAGTGTTGTTCCAACGATAATCCCAATGTCGATAAGTAGCATTTGTTTTGCTTCTGCTTGGCTAATCTCGTTTCTGAAATATTGTTCAATGACCTGAATGGATTCATTGATATAGGAAGGCATGAAAAGCGAAAATATACGAGCACTAATGGTAATCACCAATCCGATGAGTAACTTCTTCCAGTATTTTAATAAAAATGAATTGAGATATTTTAATGCCTTCATGAGTGCGTTTCCGTGAATTCAAAGATAGCGCAATCAAAATATAACTTAACTTTGCGGCGCAGTATAAATGTAAACAGAGTTCTTTCTCATGCTAACGCGCCGACACAT
>Ga0255780_10005360_pt1 | contig 10825 bp, 5 predicted proteins | sample 071ome_32_FD_179978 | JGI IMG/M metagenome (GOLD analysis project Ga0255780, IMG submission 179978) | Coastal salt marsh microbial communities from the Groves Creek Marsh, Skidaway Island, Georgia - 071405AT metaG (version 2) | ecosystem: Environmental > Aquatic > Marine > Intertidal zone > Salt...
ATAGGTTTGTCCCGATCGCATGGATTGATTATAGCACATGAAGCAGAAGCGCGTCAAGAAGTTTGGTGCGAGTAATTGAGGCACCTCCCTCATTTGCTACAGATGTAATTTAGCATGGTAAGGTGCCGAAAACAAGCCCCCTTGTGCCAGTTTTCAATACGGATTACCGATCAATGTGATAAGACCAACTTATCAGTTCAGGTATATCTTGCCTGCTGTGGTCAAAATGCTGATGTCTCCAGCGGTTGCCTCAACGTTGACACCCGTCTTACCCGTGATGTCAATGTCAGTAGCAGCGTCCAGAGAGATGCCCTTTCCTGCTCCCATGCTGATTCCACCCGCTACAACTTCTGGGAGACTCAAGTCTGGTCCAGCAGAGATCTGAGCGCCTCCTGCAGCGGCGACAGACAACGATCCAGGGGTGAGTACACCTGGGAAACTTAGATCGGGTCCTGCCTTAACCAGGATGCTGCCAGCGGTGCTTTCAACAGCAAAGTCACCACCTGCAACGGACAACTTCATCTTAGTCGTTAAGTCTCCTGTAGCAGCATCTGCAGCTGCATCTGTGGCAAATGCTACTGGGTTTGGATTGGGTAGTCCCAGAACCTTGAAGTCCATACTTCCACCAACTTCAAGCAGATAATCACCAGAAATCTTCTGAATGTAGTTATGAAATCCAACACTACTTGTATTAGACCTTGGATCGTAGTGAATGTTGGTTGTCTCAGGAACACCATCTCTAATATGAGAACTTTTAATCTCATCTCTTAGAGTATCAACTTTATGAACTAACTCAGACGTGTTGATTTCAATGGCACCACCTGCTTCATTGGCACCTGTCTTTAAAATAATCTTAGAACCTGCTTCAAGATACAGAACGTCAGTTGCTTTGATGTATACAACCTTGCCATTTACTGTACACTCGCCCGTGACTTCCTTAACGCTATCACCATACACCATGCAACTTTCTGCTGGTGCTTCATCAGCAGTTCCTCCTGCTGTTGAGGTTTTATCTTCTCCTGGTTTTTGGTGAGTGCTAGAAGATGACCCATCTCCATTAGCAGGATCAGTTTTAGAAGCAGTAATCTCTGTCTTTACAGGACCAGTCTTAACTAGTTGTCCGCCCTTGGAGTTAATCATAAATCTGCCACCACAGGCATTTCCCTCTCCCCCAGGACCAGCAAGAACAATTACATCTCCATTTTTTTGAAGGGCAAATCCATGTCCATTATCTTTGTTAGCGAAATGAACATCACCATCAACATCAACTAACTGGAATCTCTTCCCGTTAATCAATACCGTTATTTCTCTGGTAATTTCAACATCTTGTTTTTCATCCTCAGTTTTTGGTGCAGCAATAGACTTCCTGTTCCCAATCTTTGCACGTGAAGATCCAGTAGGAACAAGATTGTCTAATACTTTACTGTCAAATTCATTCATTATCTATACCTCCTATGGACAATCAACATAACTACCAGTTCCAACCTTAGCAGAACCAACTTCAACCCTAGCGATAGGATCAAGACATGCAAATGATGGAATTGCTCTCGCTCCATATCCGCCGCCACCAAGAATCAGAACTTTTGGATACGATTCAAAAGTTAATTCTCTGTTCTTAATTCTAACACTAATAACCTGCCCTCTATCATTAATAACAGCTTCAGCAACTGAAGAATCTCCATCAACATATACTGTTGGTGCAGTTTTATAATTTTTACCTACACTGAGCAGCGTAAAGGAATCAATAATACATTCTTTCTTCGCTGTCGTTGGGGTATTGATCTTATACCCATATCCAGGACTTGTAACCCTAATCTCAGAAAGTCTACCATTATCATCAAGCAGAGGTAGAGCAGCAGCGCCATATCCTTCACCAGTAACAATAACTACTGGTGCTTCATCATATATGTCTCCTGGGTCACCAATTTGAATCTCAACAATAGAACCATTACCATCTGTGATAACCTCTCCAAATGTAGGTGTCTTTGGTTTAGGAGAAGCAGAAGCAGTTATGTTGCTAGAAGTATCAAAGTTCTCAACAACATCACCAGATCCCTCGGTGTCTTCAATAATCAGAACACTAGTTTGAGCGCCAGTGCCAGGAATACCAAAGACAAGAGTCTCAGTTCCCTCAACTAAACTATCAGGAGCAATACCAACAACAACTTGAGCAGTTGAGTTGACAATTACAAACTCACCAGACAAAGACTTACTTACAATGTCTTCGGAGGTGATACCAGTTCCAAACAACTTGTAGGAGAATTTCAAATTATCTGCGACATTCGTCGTCGTAATAGTATAGGTAATAAATTCTCCTTCCTTGACCGATGCCTTATCAGATTTGACGGAGAATGTCTGCGTAACAGTATCTTCTTCTTTTTCATCATCAGGAATCGTGTTAGGAGGATCGCTGATACCAGGATCTGTAGGCGTAGCAGTATTTGGTGGGAATGTGGGAGTAACAACAACTGGAGGTGTTGTGGTTGGATCATCCGCATCAGTTGGTGGTTGTACTGGACCTCCATTAGTAGGACTCTTGGAAATAGTACACTTACCTACGTTAGCAGTAGCGACAGATGTAACCGTTTCTGGTGTCTCTGGAGACAATACGACAAAGAAGTCTTCAGCAGGTTCACTATCATCATCGTCAAGGAATGTCTTGATAGTGATGGTCTTAGAATCTTCACCTTCAACAAATCCAACAAATCCATTTAGAGACTCATAGTCACTTCCACCAGTAGCAGTTCCATCTTTAGTGATATATGATACGCTAGAAGCAACTTCCGTAAATCCAGTTCTGGTTACCGTGAATACTGCTTCTTCACCCTCAGTAACCGTTACATTGTTGATAAAGTATTCAATGACAGGAACTGTTTCGGGAGTCTGAACTCCACCAATAAACGTTACGTTAGTATCAGTAATAGTAGTTCCTTCTTGTCCTTCTTCACAGACATACTGAGACCAATCTTCTCCAGTAGCAGGGAACAAATCATCAATACCTGCCAAGAGATCATCCAAGAAGTCTTTATTGTCAGTTTTCTTATCAGATGAACAGTTCGTGCAATATGTTTTTGTCGTTGTGCAACTCTTCTTTGGTCCACTACAAGAAATACCAAGTAGGTTCAACACATAATTGAGAGCCTCACTAACGATGTTGATTGCGGAAGCAACTGCACCTAGAATGTCTTGCAATGGACCTAGGACAGCACTCAAAAGATCTTCAATTAACGAGACAATCTTACTGATAAGTCCTTCAATAAATGTATCAATTACACAAGCAGCTGCTTTGTATACTTCAAACAAGTAACCAAAAATAAGATCCTCCAAGAACGCTGCGATACGATCTCCAAGATCCGCCATCTCGCAACCAACTTGCTCCAGAAGATCATTAAACCACTTTGTAATGGATGACAAAGAATTTCCGTTTGGATTAGCGCCCAGGAGGAAATTGACCAGATCTTTGATACCTGCCTTCATCTTGTCAAGAACAAACCCCTTGACCGCAGCAACAAACTTTCTAACAACTCTAATTGATTTATCTACATATTTTCTTCCTACACCAATAATATCGTATAACTCTCCGTTGAGTTCACCAACCAAGTAAGTTCCCAACTGCCCGTCATTTCTCTGGACTTCGTATAGCATTTCTGCAATGATCCTGGTAAGACTACCCGAGAGATCATTTTCTTTACCACACTTGTCAGCGATCTCAACACACCAGTTAATTCCTGCAGGGTTTGTTTCAGTGTTTTGAGAATATCTGGCGTTGATTAAATTAGTAACATTAGATCCTAAAGGTTTATCATCGTCATCTTTTCTCGGGGCACCGTCAGGAGCATGTCCTGCTGCCTGTACAGTTACTGGCGCTGGGTTTTCTTCCGCTGTCTGATCAGCAGCAACCGTATTTGGACTTAAAAATGTTTTGAATGAATGGCATTCATTAGGATCTCTATCACTTGGAGTTTCTTCACTAGATGAACCAGCAACTCTACCAATTGATCCCATGATCACTGGTTGCTGCTTTTCATTATCTAAGAAAAATCCAACAACCCAAACACCTTCCTCCAACTGGTCAGAGACAGATGCATGTCCGCCAGCAATATGTGGATTTGTCACAGGCATCATAGTGATTGCCCATGGCAAATCCTTCTTGTCTACGATATCGCAAGATTCTGGATGAAGACCTACAATTCTGACTCTAAAACGACCAGAACCTTTTCTATCATCTTCTCTTACTGAATCAATTTGCCCAATCCACCAAGAGAATCCATCAGATCCTATTTGGTAGCTTGGGTAAATGCTGGATAACATGTCCATATCAATCAATCATCGTATACTAAGCACTCTGGCGCACTTGGATTGTTGTCGCAGTATAGTTCCAGAGATGAAGGATCATGATGATCTTCTGGATGACGCTCTGCGTATGCTTCTAATTCTTCTAGTTCGCCTTCAATATGGCGACGACGTTGTGGGGAAAGTTGAGGATTAGCAAGTTCCTCTTTGTCTGCTTCAATATGCTTCTCAATTGATTCCATTTAAACCTCCTTTACTGGGTTTTAGATTCTTTATCTCTGATTCCGTAAGAGTCACGTATCAGATCAAGTACAGTATAGACAGTCTGGTTAGGAATGTCAAACTGATGATTTAGTTTTGATATTAAATAAGTTCCACTATGCTCTGGATCCCACGTATCAGTTTCAGTTCTCTTCTCATCAGTTACTTGGTTAGGAATTCTAACTTCAATCTTATCGCCTGCACAAAGTTCTAAGTGACCAGTCAATGATATGGTTAATTTTTGATTACTTAAAATTCCAAATCTAGCGATGCTTTGAGCCAAATAACTCTTTTGAAGATCTTTAACATCAGAATCATTTTCTGCTGGTCCAGATCCGCTATACCAACTCTCATTGTTAATGACAGTTGACATAACTCTTGTAGGATACTTTGATAATTTTGTTTGTCCTACGGGTAACTTAGTTTGACTTCCGAGATGAACCATATCATCCCAAACATCAGACAGGGAGTAAACCTGTTCATCATATTCAAACGTATTTATGTTGAAAAATGAAACGATTGACGAGTATGCTCCGTCTCGCATCTTCTCCATAATATCAAGTTGATCTTCAAACACAACTTCTTGAATTTTACGTTCGTCACCATCATTTTCAACTTTTGCAGCAGAGTATCTAAAGTAATCCTTCTCATTTGAAAATGTCACTGGACTTGCAGATCCACTAACAACTTTTGAAGGAGTATTTTCCCCTACCTCACAGAGAGTGTCAATTGATTTGAAGACATATCCTCGGTATGTTCTAAAAAACAAAAATCCTGCTGTTCCTTTTGCTTTATTTGTAGCATCTACATCGCTGGTTTGAGATACATAAGATTCTCCTTGAAACGGTTGCACTTCTAAACCTACTGTTTTTACACTAGATTTCTTTACAGGGATGCATTTATGCTGAATGGATCTAATGATAGAAAATGGAGTTTTCTTTGCTGGGAGCATTTTGATTTTCCCATCGGAGTCTTCGGAATCAAATGGAATTCCTGTACTACCTTTATTCAAATAATCATCTAGAAGTTTTTCCACTACTTGCGTAGGAGTACCTTCTAAGATACGGTTAACTCTCAGTCCCTCATTGATCAACCCATCATCGGAGATTAATGCCAGAGAATATACGTTTCTTCTATCCTTAACCACTCGGTTTAGAATTTTCCAAACTCTAAAAGGATACTCATATGTTGTCTCAGTTGTTCCATCACCATTCTTAATGCTAACTTTGAAGACCAACTTCTCAAATCCTTGCAATGGCATATTAGAGATTAGATTCTCTTCATTATCAACCACTGTAATGTTTCCAGCATATGCAGGGCAAGTAATATCTTCAAAATACTGAAACCCACCTGCCATCTGAATTAAGTTTACATGAACTTTATCGTCCTCAGATGCCTTATGCAGAGCAATGGACAATATCTTACAATCACTCGCATATGTTTTTGAATCAACTGTCATTATTTTAACCAGGATGGGAAGAATACATCAAGACCAGAGTTTCCTTTAGCACTAATAGGACTGATAGGTTTCTGAGACCCTGCCTGAGTAGACTGACTATTATTTAGATAGATGGGGTCAAGTTGCTGCACCTTAGCACTCATCTTATTGAAAAAGGCATTCTTTGATCCAGACTCAACTTGTGCTGGACGAATCCTTTGAGGAGGACCAATTGCGGGTTGAATTGTATGGGTGCCTGCCGATGATCCCATTCCCCTTTCTGCCATTTGTCGTTCCATGTAACCAAGAGTTCCTGGTCCATTCATCCACTCTTCTTCAGTTAGATTATGTCCTTTTGTAATGTCACTAATAATAATCTCTGCAGCGAGAGTGTAGGGATTTGCTTTAGCAGCAAAACTAGCCATACCTCTACCAAGTCCAGCAAGTCTAGCTCCAAGACCCATAATATTTGGTCTCAAAAATCTAGTTGGATTTCCTGTTACTGCAGAAAATGCTCTATTTGCAGCAGTAGGAGACATTTTAATCTGCCTAAATCCCTGCATAGATCTACTTCCATACTTATCAATATATCGCTGAGGTAGGGTTGTTCTATAATTAGTTCCCCCGCTAGGAATTGCGCTACTACCTTTGGTAAGTTGATTAGATTGAGCAAATCTACCACCAGTTCTCATATCAGGAGAAGCAAATAGGGTTTTTCCAGGTTTATTAACCATAGGTCCATACCCACTCCTTCCATGATATACAGGAACTCTTACCCTACCAGCAGCACCAGAACGAACAGATCTTTGTCCGAAGGGATTAAAGGCATTTCGGAATAATCGGTTTCTAATACCAGTTGATCCTGGTAACCAAGATGGTGTTAAGGCTCGCACGAGTTGTGCGCTAGCTAATCCTCCTGTTCCATAGTTTACTCCACGACCACCACCGCCAAATAATCCTCCAATGAGTGGAAGTCTTTGGAACCAATTTCTCTTATCTTCGTTATTTTTAGGAATCTTTGGAGCATTCGGATTTCTTGTTTCTGCTCGGTTTACATTCTGGTTTATTTCAAGTGCTGCCCGACTGCCCATGGCATTGACCATAGTATTCTTAATACCAAAAGAATCTGCGATAGGACCAGCAATTTCTTGAAGTTCAGCAGAAACATCACCAGCAGCAGGACCCATTCCCACCAAAGATCTTCTCAAAGATCCAAGCATCACAACACCAGCTGCTTGTGTTGGTAATTGCATTGCTGTATGCAACTTTTGCTCTTCTTTGGAAAGATCAATATTAGGAATATCTGGTGCTATTGTTTTTGCAAACATGTTTGGCATAGAACCAAATCTTTGCATTGAAGGAGTTGACTTATCATATGGAAGAGTTCCTCTCTCTGCCATCATTGGTGGTCTTCTTACCTTACCATCTATGGCACTTGGTTCTCCCTGAGTGTAGTTATTATCAAGAGGTACAATAAGTTCATCACCATGTAATTTTGCATAGTAACCACTATCAGGTCCTGATGCAATACCACCTCTTTCAAATCCACCAAATTCTCCTGTGTCATTGTATGGAAGTGGATTTGTATTTTTATCGCTACCAATCTCTTCAGCATCCTCTCGGATGTTAATAATTCTAGTCTTTTCTGGGTCCTCCCCAACAGGGACAAATCTTCTCGTTCCAGATTCATTATCTTGTTTGTTCTGTTCTAGAAGTTTTTGTCTGGTTTCAACATTATCTTCAGATATTTTTGCTAGTTCAGTTTGTCGTCTTAAGATATCAATAATTGAATCTAACTTTGATTCAAGAATGTCAGAATTTTGTTCTAACTGTTTAGCAATAATAGAGATGCCTTCTTTTGAAGCAACAATAGTTCCTTCGGTTTCAGTCATCTTCTCATTCAGAGAAGTTACAGAACTGGTTAGTGCTTCAGCAACTTTTGCTAAGAAAACTCCAAGTTTAGGATCTGTTACCCTGACAGGTTTCTCAGCACCTGTTGCCGTTGGTTTATATGGAATAGATCCACGCGACTTGAATGCTTTCTCTTCTGGACTAGCAATATTTTGATATTCGGGGAGATTTCTGACGTGAACGGGTGTACCAATTAATGGATCCGAAACAGATTGCCCACGAGCAATAATGTCAAGCATGTTCTCTTTAGGAACAAAAGATTTCCCTAAAAGAGATCTAATTGATCTATCTCTAAGTTCTCTGCCGTAGAACTCTCCAGGATCAGTCGCAAGATCAACTCCATACTTTGCTGCCGCTCCTTTGGCAGCAGCCTTTCTAGCACCAGCAGCCTTACCAGCAGTGAGTAGCGTCATTATTAGTTCGCCAACTTTTCCTGCCATGAAGGTAGAAAAGTCGCCACTAGCAGTAGATGAGTAACTTCTTGCCATCTGTTCTTATCCTAGCATTGCCATACGGTAACTATATGATAAATCATTACCACTTCTATTTAATCTTGGTAGATCCCCACGATTATCAATAGTAGTAGATGTGTCAACAAAAACTATTTGAACTGCTGTTCCTTCGCCACTTGTAAAGTCTTCGGTGTCCGCACTTGCAAGTTCAAGTGCTTTTGTGCGTATCATATTTGAAATTGTACCTTCAAAATACTCATTAGGGTTATTTCTATACTGCTGCCTTAATCTATCATTTTTCTGAATCTGAGGATCATTCGGATTCCATGGAAGTTGTTGTGGGGCAGGTTGAGCAGGTTGAGGTTTTGGTCCAATACCAAACATACGCAAAATTCTATCAATAGGGTTTAGATTCTCCTCAAGCATCTGTTGCTCCTTCAAAGCTTCTTGCTGCCTTCTTATTGCCTCATTGCGTTTTTTAATTTCATCCATGTAGGTCCTAATTTTCCTGAGGTATGAAGAACTGGACTGTATTCTCTTTCCAAGATGTTGATAATTTGGATTTGGTGCTTCATACCAATTCATCCAATTTTTAGTCAATTGACCTACATCATTGGAAGAGTTCTTCCAATCTTCAAGATTGTATCCAAATCCGTAAGGTAAGTTGGGACGACCCATACTATCTGTTGGGATTGTACCAAATTCATGCATCATCCAATCAATTTGACCTTCTATGTCATGAATGAGATTTTTAGGATTCTTTCCTGTGCTTGCATACCATTCCAATGCTTGATCCCAACGTCCAGGAGTCTCCCATTGCGCTAATCCACGACCAGGACCTCCGTCGTCTTGATACATTGTTCTATATCCACCCGTTTCAATATCAAAGTTTGCCATAATAGCAGAAATTTGAGGGGGAGTGAATCCCTTAGACTTCAATGCATCATAAACTCTCTGCTCAGTTTTGTTTCTAAAACTAATTCCTGGTCCACCGATTCCATATTTTCCAATTCCGCCTTCACCTGCCTGCAATCTTTGATTTTCTTCATTATTTTCTCGGAATGTAGACATTTTACGCTCAGTTTGTTCTTCCTGCTCATTAGGTGTTACCTTCAAGGAAGATCCTGTTGGGGCTCTTCCTTCCATTCCGATCACCGCATTTACAAGAGCATTCGCATTGGGGTGCCATCCACCACCATCTGGGGAATAAAAGTCCAAACTCGTATGCCAACCACTCATTCTTCCAGCACCGTTCCCTTGCATTACGGCACCTCCAAATAATCCTGTTTTTCCTGCAAATCCAACTTTTCCTAGATACTCACCTGCTGCTATTTGCTGACCTTTTCTCACGGCAATACCACCATTTGGGAAGTGGGCATAAAGTCCTTCAAATACCTCCGATGGATTATTAGGATTTACACTTTTGATTGTAACTGCATTTCCATATGCAGGATATCCAGGTACTGGTCCAACAGCAACAACTTCTCCAGGAAATATCGCATAATTGTTTTTGTAGTCATTAAAACTAAAATCAACCCCCGCTTCACCACTAGCATCACGACCCTGACCACCAAAGAAAGTAACTGCATTTCCTGGTAAATTTGGATATGAAAGTGGTCCTGATCCATCAAACTTAGAATTAACTCCCTGTGGAGTTAGAGGTGTAGTTGACGGTCTAGGTCTAGGAGTTCTTACAGTATTTGCTTCTCTGAGAGAAATTTCGTCTCCAAGTCCACCAAGTTCATTAGTTCTGTAAAGTTTACCTCCGAATCGGACAACTGAATTTGGTTCGTTGTATTCAATATCGTATTCGGGGAAATCTTCAAGTTTTTTATTAGTATAGGTAACAATGTCGTCATCATTATCTTCTCCATCGTCACCTCTTCTTCTACCCTTAAAAATACCAGTCATATTCTTTCCTGGTAACAGACTTTCCAAAAAGTCAGTAAACATATTTCCTCTAGTCTTTAATTCTCCTCTATATGTTTTAGAGATTCTACCAAGACTATTAGAGAATGGTAAATTATACACATCATAGTCCAATCCAGAACCCTTAATTAATGACGAAACTTCATTACCGTCGCCCGTCGCATCTCCAAGTGCCATTGACACCGAAACAAGGGAAGATCCTACTTTTCTAAGACTATCCTTATAAGATGAGAGCATTTGTTCTCTGTCTGCTCTACCAAAAATTGCTTCCGTTCCGTGAAGAACCGCTGGTCCTGGTTTCGTTAATCCATTAGTTCCTGTTTCATAACGCTCCAGCGTTCCCATGGGATCAAATCCCATATCGCGAGCAATATCAGCAGCGAGGAATCCCCATCCAACCAGAGGAATCGCACTACCCAGACTCATAACGAATCCAGCAGTGTCACCATCTTTCAATCTAGCAAGACCTTCTCCAAGAGCAACTGCCGCACCTAGTCCAGGAACAAGTTTTCCTCCTCTACCAAAAAGTTTAGCCATACCT
>Ga0255780_10005361_pt1 | contig 10824 bp, 10 predicted proteins | sample 071ome_32_FD_179978 | JGI IMG/M metagenome (GOLD analysis project Ga0255780, IMG submission 179978) | Coastal salt marsh microbial communities from the Groves Creek Marsh, Skidaway Island, Georgia - 071405AT metaG (version 2) | ecosystem: Environmental > Aquatic > Marine > Intertidal zone >...
GCTCGATGTATCAATAACTCTCGAACGAAGAAGTACTTCATATTCATAAACAATGAAATTGAATCAAACAACATAGCATCGGTCACTGAAAACAACGAGCGGGCGTGGCAGGATTCGAACCCGCGATCTTCGGCTTAGGAGGCCGACGCATTATCCAGCTGTGCTACACGCCCAAATCTTGCTGTTATGGATTATTTCATGACGGTTGCGATGATTCACTTTGGTTGCTTCATTGCATCGGCGATCGAGAAAAAGAGTGCTTCTAAATGCACTCTTCCCTTAGAACCATACCTCATCGAGACATCGCATTTTGCCACGGCGTTCATAAGCACATCCATCGTATCTGTATCGTAATGGGACCTTCCTTTGATGAGGAAGGCGTGAATGTGCTCAACGACATCTGTCGGGCTCAGATAATGCTTTGCCATAATTTGGTCAAGCAAACCCATGGCTCCCTTAAGGACAAGGACTTGCTTGTTCTCTCTTCGTTCTCGTTTCCAATCAATGATTCGACCTCTCATGGCTTCTTCGACCATCAATTGAATTTCTCTTGAGATAATGTTTGATGCCATTTTTTGGACATTTTCCCGTTCACCTAAATGGTCGTGATGATGCATCGTATCGGTCAAGAAAATTGCTCTTCGAAGGTTTCCATTAGAGACGTGAGCGATATCCCCCAAAACGCCTTTCGCAACGAAGCACCCCTCTTCAGCAACAATTTGTGTGAGGCGCTTTTCGATTTGAGATGAAGATAGTGCTGGTAAACGGATGTGATGGGTTCGACTTCGCAATGCATCAATCACTCTGGAAGGTGTGGTTGCAGTAAAGATAAACCGGGCATTGATGCTTGTTTTTTCCATCATCCGTCGAAGGTATGCTTGCATGCCTCTTGTGAGGTAGTCAGCATCTTCAATAATTAAAATGCGGGAAATCGGGCGCTGATCTCCAATTTCAAGTTCAGCACCAGCGGGAGGAGGTGAGGTTGAAGTTTCATCATATCGAAGAAATTGAAAGGAGTCGAGACTAGTACGAGATGCCAAAGTATCGCTTGACTGTGAGCCCGATGGTCGAAGGAAGGCTTCGAAATTCGCCATCGCCCCTTCTTTTCGAACAATGTTCCTGGCCTGAAGAACATGGCTTGTAGCTTTCCAACTTTGACCAAGAATTTGCCGACATACAAGGCGATGCATCGCAGTTTTACCACAACCAGATGGACCTGATATGAGAAGATGCGGTGGTTCGGCGACCGTGGTCACATGTTGAAGATACGCTTGAACTTCTTCGGGAATGAGCAATTCAGAATACAAGCGTGGTGCTTTGGATTCTAGCCACATTGCCATGTTGAATACGACATGACGAGAGTCTTTCAACTCTGCGAAGAAGATTACTCAGCAGATACACGCTTGGTGCCATGACGTCGTAGTTTGACGAAAATTCGAGCTCCGCAAGATTTGCAACTGATTCCATTTCGGTCGCGATGAAAGGCTTCTATTGAGCCGCAATCGGCACATTTGTAATCGACGTTTTCCATCATCTCATTCCCTCGATGTGCCTCCGAATTGCCCATTGGTTTTGAATGTGTTCATTCATGAATGCCTGAGAGATAATCGAGAACACCTGGTGGAACGAGAGTAAGTTGACCTTCTCGTATCAATTCCATCATCACTTCCTCAACAAGAATTTCGTCGATGTTGAGTTCATATGCAATTTTAAGAATCGCTTCTGCGTCGGAGCCATGGCGTTCAATGCGATCAACGATTTCATTGACAAATGGACTCTGCTTCACCCTTGATGTGGGTTTGCGTTTGGCTTTGTGAGACATTTCAACAATTGGTTTGGCCACCAACGATTTGTGGCATGAGAATGATGTCGTCGTCTTCTGTCAAATCATGCTCAACCAGTTGTTGAAGGTTGAGCATTTGGCCATTCACGAATGGCCAACTGTTGTTCTGTTGGGATGTTGCCTTCTCGACGAGTTCTTGTTTCGACATCAACACTGTTGTATGACCTGAAGAGGACGGAATTTTGACCTTGAGAGCCGATGTGTCATCGCTTCCACCAACGATAGGTGGCATTAAGCGAATTAGGCTATCATCATCCAAATCCATGCTTGCGAAATCATCAATGCTAACTGAGGTGTCGTTGACATACACCCATGTGTTGGTTGCATCAGCAAGTCGTTCGACGACTTCTTCTTGGGTCATTTGAGCAACAGTGTGCCCGGTTTTGTCTGCTATTTGTACTGTAAACGTTTTCATTTTTGTTCCTTCCTGACCCGTGAATTTGATGTTGAATTTTATTTCGTTGTCGCCTTCGTTGGGTACTGAAGAAGGATATTATCCACTTGTTATAAAGAATGGATTTTGGTTCAAAAGCGAATGTTGGCTTGACGTGCGAGGAGGTAGATTTGCATGCTCTGTTCAAGCATTGCAGCGTTCGCCCATGCTTGATTGAAATCAGCACCAACTGCAAAGGCACCGTGGCCTCGAATCACAACAGCTCTCATGCCACCTTGTTGAAGGGCCTCAACCAGTTGTCGGAGGAATTCGTCTGGATTATCTTCATCTGGCTCGACAATGATGATCTTTCCAAGACTTTGCTTGCCTACGACGTCAATGGGCTGAACGAGAACAAGGTCTTGTTCACAACTCACTGCGGTTGTGTAAGGAGCATGAACTCGAATAGCCGCTGCAGGGCCACCAGTAACCATACTTACAGCAGCAAGAACAACTTCAAACGAACGCCAGTCTGATGTGGCCCCCCTTGGAGCAACACCGCTACCCATTTGACCAATGCAAATGCTACGTTCGTCCATCGAGGCAAGCATCACCATGTGCTTTGTTGCAAGCATAACTCCTGGCTGACCTGGGTGTAACATCGCTAGTCCACCGAGGTTGCCTCGAACGAGATGGTCACGGTCAAGTTGTTTCCCTAGCCGGATGAAATCATTGACCAAGTGTCCTGCGATGACAATATTTCCCTCCACAACAGGAGGCATATTTGGTTGCTCAAGGTCCTTTATGACTTCTACCGCTCCTTGAAGTGCACCGTCCAGGCGTTGAATTTCATTTTGCAATGCTTCAACATCTGGCCCGGGCGATGACTCTGTTTCCACGACTGGTTCTTTTGCTGGAGGGGTTTCTTCAATTGGCTCATCAACAACAGGTTCTGTTTCTTGAGGAGAATCTAATGCTTCATCATCGTTCTCTGCCTCGGAAACCTGTTGTTCAGCATCTTCGATTTTTCCTTCTACGATATCGCTTTCGTCCAATTGGGGTTCTTCTTCCGTGACCTCTGCTTCTTCAACAGGCTGATCTTCTGGTACATCATCCGTTGGCTCTTCTTCGGATTGTTCCGGCGGTGTATCTTGAGGAAGGGTTGAGGGCGGAGGGCCTGATGGTGGGCCGCTAGGCGGACCGGATGAAGGAGGACCAGATGGAGGGGCGCTCTGTGGACTGGATGGAGGCGGACCGGAAGGAGGACCTGATGGTGGGCCGCTCGGTGGACTGGATGGAGGCGGACCGGAAGGAGGACCTGAGGGAGGGCCGCTCGGTGGACTGGATGGAGGCGGACCGGAAGGAGGACCTGAGGGAGGGCCGCTCGGTGGACCGGATGAAGGCGGACTGGATGGAGGACCTGATGGTGGGCCGCTCGGTGGACTGGATGGAGGCGGACCGGAAGGAGGACCTGAGGGAGGGCCGCTCGGTGGACCGGATGAAGGCGGATTGGATGGAGGACCTGGTGGTTGTTCATCGACATCTGAGGATTCCATCGGCGCTTCTTCATTGGCTTGGTCGGCATCAACTGCTTGCTCTGATTCATCATTGTCAGCAAGTTCTCCTTGAGCGTCTGCCGAACTCTCCTCGTTCTGAACTACGTCGACGTTCTCGGCTGCACCAAACGCATTGCCCATCATTGCGTCAAGTTGGGCGAGTTCTTCTTCTTCTCTCGTTTTTTCCGAAGAATTTTTGTTCGCCATCACTACCTACCCGTTTAGCCCAGTTCGCGCGACTTAAATATCGGTTGCGCTCCCGATGCTTGCTACTGCCCGCTTGGTGTAGAGGTTATCATGCAGGATTGTCATTCCTGCGACCCGGGTTCAATTCCCGGAGCGGGCGCCAATCACTCCTCTTCTGTCATCGTGCGACTCAACGAAACCATTGGGAAAATCAGCCAAAAAATAGGCAGCGTGTAGAGAACTGGAATGTTTTTCCCAACCTGAAACGAAAATGTCGAGCCGAATTGAATATAGGCATGGCTGTAATTTTCTGATGCAATTTGCTCTGTTGAATTTCTGGCCTCGTCAAGATCCTGTTTCGCCACCAACCCTGCATCATAACCCGAATATGAGGTTTCAATTTCAATACCACGATGCGTCACTTGCCAATCAACATCGTCGTCTTGATGGAGCAAGGATTCCTCGACATCATTGCTCGCAAAATTTTGGTAAGCAAGACTTCCATCTCTTCCCGAGCCCAAATCATAGACATATAGGGTTGGAAAAACGACGAAAAATGACACAAGAATCCATACAAACATGAAGTAAAGCAAAATATTCGTCCAACGAAAAGATGTGAAATACAACCCATGAAGCCCGATAAAGACCAAGAGTGAAACAAAAATCAGCGTTCGACCGAGGTCAACAAAATCTGTGTCTGAGGGAGTATCTTGTCCTTTATTCTCCTCCTCAGGTTGAGCTTCCTCTATACCTGTATTGTTTCGAGAAAGGCTGTAGATGAAAAAGGAGGTTGCCTTTTCCATTTCCACGTCAATGTAGGTTTGGTCAGCATCAACGACGACGAGAGCATGTATTTCAGTTGGTGAAGGTTTGCCCTCTTCATAGACGCCATCAAACTCAACAACCATCCAGGCACTCATGTAAACATGTATGGCAAAGAGAATCGCGACCCCACAATTGAGGTACACAAACCACCTTCGTGGTTGAAGACGCAGTTGCACACTGAGTCCTCGCGTGTTTCATTGATTATTCTTCGTCTTTTCCACGGAGAGCAACAAAGAACGCAAGGCAGAGCATGCTCATGACGCTGATTGGCGACAAGAAGGGAAGGAGGCCTTCCGCATCTGCTGCATCCTCAGCAGTCGTTTCTTCGTCATTGGTTGTGTCTCCTGGTTGGTCGTTACCAAGGTCGAGGTTCGAAGTATCTGCACCTGCTTGCTCAAGTGCTTCTTCGAGAGCATCAAGGTCGTAAGTTTCAAGGTCAACGATGGTGTTCAAGTCATTGGATTCTGCCATTGTTGCCTGAGCATTCATTGCTTCAACTCCGGTGATGTATCGGATGCTTACCTTTGCAGGTGCATCGTTTGAGAAATCTTCTGTCTCAGGTCCAACAAGCACATACCAGTCACCGTTGGCATCCATTGCATACACACCAACACCCACGATCGTTGCATGTTGATTGCTCCACATTGGAGCCCACATACCGTCTTCGTATGGGAATTCATCAGCCACAATATCGCTCAAACGCTCATCCAAGTTCATTCCGAATTCTTCGAGAACGTCTGGAAGTCCAGATTCAGCAAGTGCTTCAAACACCGCAACAAGTCTGTCACTTGGTTCTGGTTCTGCTTCTGCTGTTTCACAGGCAAAGAGAGTTTGGTACGCATTTCCTTCATCATCCTCAAGGGATGCTTCATAGCAATATTCACCTTCTGCTGGTGCAATAAACTCCTCATATAGGCCGTACGTGTATTCATCAACCGTATGTTCTATGGTTTCAATCTCGTTGCCTTCTTCGTCAAAAATTGTTAATGTGAGGGTTTGAGTCTCTCCTTCGGCAGGTGTGCTGTCCATGTAGACATCGTAATATTGGGTCATATCTTCATTGTTCACCATCAATCCGTTCATCTGAGCACCAATCCAAAGTTCGGAGCAAGGTGCGTTGTAATTTGAGGCGTCGACGTTTTCGCCGCTGAGGCTGACCGCAGCACAAATTGTGTGGCCTCCGTAGTCAAGGTCCATGGTTGTCATGTCATATTCTTCGTAAAGGTAGATTCCTTCGTAAATGGCTTGATCGCATTCGTCGACATTCCATGCATCGGGCCCGTGGCACATGACCATGCTTGATGATATTTCAGGTGAGTCATCAATGTATAAAGTTACGTCCAAAGCGAATGCAGTCACACCTTCGTCCATACCGTATGCACAATCCAACTCGCCATCATTCACATATGAAAATGGAATCATTTCACCATCTTCGCACATGAATTCGTCAGTCTCATCGACGGATTCATCGCTTCCATCATTACAATCGGATTCGCCATCGTTGACCCATCCGAAATCAATAATCTCACCGTCTGAACACTGAAATTCAATGGTTGCAAGTTCTTCTTCCATCTCGTACTCTGTGAAAAAGGAGATTGTTCCATCATAGGCGTATGCCTCGACAGATATTTCTGGTTCATCTGAACCATCCGAACAGTCTTCGTAATCGTTGTCATAGTCCCATGTGTAAATTTCTTCTCCATTCTCACAGTACCAGTAGTAGTCTTGGTCGAAATGATTCCAGTCATCGCCACCTTCATCATTTTCACTCCATCCAATGATGGTCTGAAGCAAGCCATCTTCGGCGAGGAGATTGTCTTCAAGGTCCTCGGAAATCGTTTCACCGAGGTCTGCTGATACACCGGCAATTGTTGATGCCATCATACCAAACATCAAAGGTTGACCCGGTGGACATTGGTCGCATACAGAAACATCTGTTTCTGCACCATCACCGAGATCAATGGTGAGCATGTCAACGGACATGAAATCAAAGCCGTCAAGGTATTCAAATTCGAACGAGCCTGTGTTTGAAAGTTCATCTGAAACGGACAAATCAAATTGTCCTTGGTCAAGGCCAAGGTCTTCTGTCGGGATACCTGTTAATGATAAAGCGTAATCAACGGTTGCTGAATAATCGCCTGCAACATCACCACAATCGTCTTCCATGTACATTTCATCCCACCATTCATCCACAAATCGCTCTTCGCCACAGTTCCATGAAATGATTTCACCGCTTGAGAAATCGACATAGATACTGCTTGGTTCACCAAGACGCCATTCAGATTCTGCACCTTGAATTTCATAGCCGAGTTCAATGGATGCATCGAAATCAACAGGAAGTTCTTCGCCATCACCTTCGAGCAGAACATCAATGCTCAAACCTGCGTTGAATTCGACATTCATTGCAAAGTCAAGGTCAGCACCGATAAGATGACTGTCTTCGTCCAAATACTCGGTGTACACCATATCAACGGTCAACACCTGTTCAAGATTGGATTGGATATCTATGTCAAAAGCAGTTTCTTGTCCTCCGAAGGTTTGTTCATCCCAATCGGTCATGAGAATGCCTGTGGCGATGACACCGTGGCGTAGTGTCACTTCATTTGTTCTGCTCCAAACATCAACGTCATTGTCGTACTTGTCTTGGATAGTTTGTGGCGACATGTCCTCTGAGTAGTGGACATATACATTTGAACTACCAGTATTGATTTGAGCGATGTCGAGATTGAAACCTGCATCGTCAGCTGCACCCATGATTTCTGTGAAAATCTCGTTAAGATTGATACCAGTAAAGTTCTCGATGTCGCTATCGAGACTGGTCCAGTCGTATTCTACACCGTAGTAATATTCTGGGTTTGAGTTTTCTGGGTTTGAGTTCGTATGGCCTGATGCGACCGGTGCTGCCAATGAGGCAATGAGTACGGTCGTTAGGAACAAAGTTATGCTTGCTCGCTTCTTCTGCATGAACCTGTTTGCGACAGGTTCCGATATAAACGCTTCTCATGGAACATTTTTGGCTATTTTGCAGATTTTTACGAAATTTTCAAACATTTCTTTGCCAAATTCTGAGTCATTTACTTCGGGGTGGAATTGTAAGCCAAATCGTGTTCCAAGTTCATTCTCCATGCCTTGAACCTCGCATGAAGGGCTTTTTGCCGTGATAAAAAATCCATCTGGGACAACATGAACTTCATCATTGTGTGACTCCCACACCATTTGTTTTGCAGGTGTACCTGCAAAAATCATACCACCTTCGTTGACGAGTTCTATTTCCATTGCACCAAATTCTGGTTCGGGGGATTCTCTCGCATCGCCGCCATAGTACCTCGCCATAAATTGATGGCCAGCACAGATGCCAAGAATCGGTATGTCTAATTTGAGGAAATTTCCACAGTTCCCTAATTCTCCTGACAAACCAATCCGTGCCGCTCCCCCCGAGAGAATCAGGCCGTCGAGTTGACGCAAATCTTCAACGGGTGTAGTGTTGTCAATGATTTGAGAATCGACTTTGAGGTATTTGAGCATCCTCCATTCTCTATGAGTCCATTGCCCACCATTATCTACAACATCGATGACAAGTGGAGTTTCTGACATTGGTGCTCAAAAATGTGTGGAAGCAGGCAAGTGATGAACATACCGATGGTTCAAAGAGGAAGGGGAGAGTGGGCATATCATGGGCAGAAGAGGTCTCGTCGCTTGTTTGGCGATTCTCTTCTTATGTTCCTCGATGCCCACGGCAGCAGCGTGTGAAACAGAAGTTGCCAACGCCCTGCAAGGAAAATTTCCCTCCCCAACTGGCATTTCACCAAACAAAGATGATTCGATTCGTGAGTCTGTTCGACTTGCAAAAATTGGTCAAAACGTCGCCCGTGAGATGCTTTGGCAAGTCCTCATGGGAGCAAATCTTACCGAGGCAGAGGTGAAAGCGGAAATCGATCGTGCGATGATTGAAAATGGAAGCAATCCTGACTGGCCTTCGTTTGGGACCATCGTGGCAGCAGGTGAAAATGGAGCCATTCCTCACGGCGACCCCGTGAACGACGGTGCGGGACCACGGGTCATACAACCAGGCGATGTTGTCGTGGTTGATTTGGGTGCTCGAGTCAACGATTGGGTGAGTGATGTCACAAGGTCCTATGTCGTCGGAGGCACGACGAATGCAACCATCATCAAAGCCTACATGGCCGTTCACGATGCACAGAACCTCACCTTCCCTCTCATCGAGGCTGGCACACCTGCTTGGGCTCTTGACGACATTGCAAGAACGCACATTGAAGAAGAAGGGTTCGGGGAATATTTCATCCATTCACTCGGTCACGGATTTGGCGTCTGTGTTCACGAACCTCCACTCCTCTCAAGCGGTTCCGACGACCCGTTGTTCGGATTATCATACAACCAACAACCGTTGATGGCCTATGATGCTGTCACCATTGAACCTGGCATCTACATCGATGGATGGTTTGGTATTCGTATCGAAGATGATTTTCTTGTCAACACCGATGGACATGAATTTATGACCGGAGATTTGCCACGCGACTTGGACTGGTTTATGATCAAGAAGAATGACTACGACATTGAAAATGCGTGGACAAGTCAAGAAAAAGAATCAGAAAAGGACGACAAGGCTCTCCCAATGCCTGTAGGGATGTTGGAAATTCTCGCTCTCGTTAGTGTTGCTGTTTGGCAACGACGAATAGAAGATGTGGAGATTACTGTGACATCCGATGATGGGTTGTGAGCGTTCCACACACTTTGCACCATACCTTTGTGCCTGAACGTCGTGGCATAACCCCTGTGATGTCGATGCTTGCTCCGCATTGGCATTTGACGATGTTCTCCATGAGCAAGGGCAGTTCGCTCTGCTTCATCAAGTCAACGATTCGAACGAACGCAAACTTCGAGTGTGTATGATGCAAAGACCTTGGCCATCGAATACCCTTTGACATCGTTGATTTCTATATGTTCAACTTCTGCGTTCGCATCGTGACATATCGTGCGAAGAGATGATTCCAAGAAAGAAAATTCTGTTCGTTCGATGATTGTCCAGCCACGAAGAAGCGTTGTTTGGTCAGTTTGCAGGCAACGAAACAGGAACGGAAGATGTTCCAAGCTGTCGTGAGGGAGGTTGACCAAGAGGACATCCACTATACCCTGTACCTCTTCTCGCCGAGCGAGTGACCGTGCATCTTCGCATGTGATGAGGGCGGGTTGAACATCGTTCAATTTTTTCGTAAATTCTTCGATATTGATTTCAAGCAATTCAACAGCTTTTGGATTGAGGTCATTGGCGATAAATCCTGCAACAAGGTCTCGTTGGAAGAGCAGACCAAACGAAGGACCCACACCAGCATACAAATCTGCAACCACAACCTTACGTTGTAATTTGGTCACAAGAGCCTCAATGTGAGAGCATGTGACTTCTCGTTCGTGTGAAAGACGAGATGAATAATACGCCACGCCAGGATTGGTTTGAATCGAAACGCCATGTTCCTTGACAAAGGTTTGCGTAGAGGTTGAGCCATCCCTCGATGCGACAATCTCTAACTCTCGTACGCGGAAATCCCCTTGTACACCATCATCCGCGCATACAAGTCGTATATTGCCGAAATGGTCGAGCATGGCATTTGCGATGATGTCTTTGTACTGCTCTTGCTCAAATTTTACCATGAGAATATCTCCTTGTTTTTCAAAACTTGAAGGCCATGTTTCTGCGGGAAGATGAGCATACTCCTGCGGAATGTGGTCGGTATAATGGAATGGTTTGGGCTCCTTGTCTTCGATGTCGATCATCACATGCCCCTCCCACACTTCAGCATCATGAGGGGGCGCAGTATCATTGAGAGGAATGCCTTTGAGACCGTCATCAAGGTTGTGAATTGAGACACCGAGAAACAACCATTGGTTGACCCTACATCGCTCAATCCACATTTGGGTGGATTTGCTCGGCACACTCAAAAGTCGCATCGGATTCGCTTAGGCTACGAGTGTCGGAGGTTTAGCAATGGCGGATGCAAACAATTCATCGCTTGAGCCAGGCATGT
>Ga0255780_10005363_pt1 | contig 10823 bp, 8 predicted proteins | sample 071ome_32_FD_179978 | JGI IMG/M metagenome (GOLD analysis project Ga0255780, IMG submission 179978) | Coastal salt marsh microbial communities from the Groves Creek Marsh, Skidaway Island, Georgia - 071405AT metaG (version 2) | ecosystem: Environmental > Aquatic > Marine > Intertidal zone > Salt...
ATTTTCTAAACGATGTTCATCAATCATCATCCCTCTATAAAAAGTAATTACACGGTCCGGTAGATATGTAATTTCCTGTATGTCAGTTGAAGCAAAAATAATAGTAATTCCTCTTGCAGCTAGATCTCTCATTCTTTGATATATTTCAGATTTTGCCCCAACATCAACGCCTCGAGTTGGTTCATTAACTAATAGAACATCTGGTTGAATTGATAGCCACTTACCAAGAGCAACTTTTTGTTGATTTCCCCCACTTAAGAGGCCTGACTCATCAAACATTCTTTTTACATCAATTAGAAATTCTTTTGCTAAATTTTTAGAATAATCTTGCTCTGTGCTTCCAAAATTAAAACCGTATTGAGAGATAGCATTCAAAGCTGGAGAAGTAAGATTTTCAAATATGGGTCTTCCCAAAAACAAACCGTCTTTTTTTCTATCAGAGGAACAATATGCGATTTTTTTCTTAATGGCATGGCTAGGAGACTTGGGTAAAAACGTTTCACCGTTTAACGATAGAGATCCAGAGCGTGACTTAAGAGCACCTGCAATTGAAGCTAAGATTTCTCCTGCTCCGCTTCCAAGCTGACCGGATAATCCTAGTATCTCGCCTTTATAAGCTGAGAAACTGACAGGTTCTAAAACACCATCAGGCCATAAATCTTTTATCTCAATTTTGGGATCATTGCTAATATGATCTGCCTTAGCAGGAAACATATTTGCCAATTCCCTACCAAGCATAATCTCAACTAATTTATTAACATCAATATCTTTGGTTTGCTGCACACCTTGACTAACTCCATCTCTTAAAATTGTAATTCTTTTTGTAATTTTAAAAATTTCATCAAGTCTATGACTAACATAAATGATTGATTTACCATTTGCGGCTAAGCGCTCAACCATTTCTAAAATTCTTCGGCTTTCAGCTTCACCCAATGCTGCTGTGGGTTCATCTAAAATTAATATTTTTGCCTCTCTAGAAATTAATCTTGCTACCTCAACTAAGTGTTGCTCACCTACGGAGAGCAAATTAATTCTTGTTCTGGGATCAACATCCGTTAAACCCACCTCATCAAGATAAGGACGAGCCATTTTTGATAATGTATTTAAGGTTGCAAACTTTTTGACTTTGGCTCCTGTAAGAAAAATATTTTCGGCCACAGACATGTTAGGTATCAAACTTAATTCTTGTTGAGCAATCGCAATTCCAGATTCCTCAGCCTGTGATGGGGTTTCAAATTTTACTTCTTGCCCATTAATTTGGTAACTACCTTTAAAGCCAGGATCAAAACCACTAATAATTTTAACTAGGGTAGATTTTCCAGCGCCATTCTCCCCAACAAGGCCCATAATTTCACCTTCATTGATTTCAAAATTTGCCTCTTTTAAGGCTTGAATAGCGCCAAAGGTGCGGGAAACATTTGAAATTTTAAGGATTGGATTTGAAGCCATATTCCTATTAATTTTATACCTTTTTTGAGAACTTAACTACACACAGGGATGAATTTCCCTGTGTGTAAAAATTTAAATTTATCAGCTCTTAGGAATTAATCCCAAGCACCTGAGCAAAGCTCATTGATGCCGTATAACTTACCGTCAAATCCTCTAAGAGCAGTGAAGTCCATAGTGGCACCTGTCACTGAAGGGTTTGGTGTAAAGTTAATGTACTGAGCTAACTCACCGTTTTCCATATACTCTTTAACAAGAGCGATGGCTAACTGACCTTCATGAAGAGGTGATTGAAGAGTAGTACCGAATTGCTTACCATCAGTAATCATCTGCTTGTCACCATTACATACAGTACCAACAGTTATAACAGCATCGTTATCTACGCTACCGCTTTTACCTGTACCTGCATACCAGTCTACATTATAACCAGCTTCTTCAAGAGCTTTGATACCACCAGTTAGGATCGCATCATCCATTCCGTACACGAAATGAATACCTTGATCTTTAACTTTTGCGATTAGTTTTGCTGCGCCCTTATAACCATTTGCTTGACCGAATCCTTCACCGATATCTCCGATTAAATTTAGATCTGTACCCGCAATAGCTTGTTTGAATGCATTAATTGAAAGACCATATCCACCGTAAGAGTGTGGGTATGATAGTGCAATAACATTAAATCCATCACCACCAGCAGCTTGTTTCATCTTCATAGCTTTAACCATCATTTCACCTGCATTGTATGCACGAAGGCTATCGTCTGGTCCAGCATATCCAAAGATAAATGCTTTATCCTGCTCGTTAGGTAATTGATTAATCTTTAAAACCGGGACTCCAGTTTTAGCTAATTTTCTAAGTGAACCCAAGCCCGCAACTGCATCAGGTGGCCACCAAATAAATACATCTGGAAGTGCACCACTTGACAGATATTGTTCAACTTGTTGATTTTGCTCAGCTTGGTTATAGTTGTTTTCAAAAACAGTAATGTCATAACCATATTGCTCAGCTGTTGCTTTAATTCCTTTTACGAACGCTCCCACGTAAGCCTCAGAAGACGCCGCATTAAAAGAAACGATTTCCACTGCTTTAGCAGAACCGAAAGAAAAGCACATCAAAACAGCTAATACTTTTATTAGTTTGTTCATCTATATCCTCCTTATATCCTTATGATTTAATTATTCATCATTTCAGAAGAGATATAATGACTAATATATTCAATTTGAATATTTTAGATAATTGCTATTAACTAAGATAAGATTGAGCCATGAATAGAAACGAGATATCCACTCTTTTAAAATTTGTAAGTAAAACAAGAGTGTTATTCAATAAAACTGTCTCTAATCAAACTATTGATGCTGATTGGAGAATATTTTCGTATGTCATTTCAAATCATCTTGAAAACAAATTATGTACCACAACCAGCATCATTCAGGTATCAGGGTTGCCTTTTGCAACAGGTTTAAGAAAAGTTAATAAATTAATCAAAGAAAAAAAACTAATTAAGAGATCCAAGACAAAATCTGGAAAATCTTTTTCAATACATCCTAGTGGAGATTTAATTAAAGAATTTACAGAGTACTTATTACTCATCAAAAATGAATTTGCCTCCCAACTTGGATTTGGTGGGATGGATAATAATTTTTATTTTGGAACTTCTCTATCTGCAGGAAATATAATTCCCGCACCAACTGTAATTACAAATCAAAGTAAGAAATTTAAAAGAATTCGATTTTTATCAAATGATAATCCTACCTTTAAGGTAATAAATAAAAATTTAGATTTCTTTGAATACATTTTTGATTGTCAGATTGAACTCACGATTGAGAGTGATTTAAAAAAACTTTTAAATAAAATTATTACAAATTCTCAATCAAATTTAAAATCTAAATTTGATATTGTTGCATTTAATATTCCTTGGATTGGTCAACTAGTAAATTTAAATTGTTTAACTCCTCTAGATAAGCATGTTGAAAAAATAGGTTTAAATTTAAATGACTTTCATTATTCAGGTATTCGTTCAAGTTCTTTCAAAAAACAACTTTTTGGAATTCCGATAGAGGCTATTCCAGATTTATTATTTTATAGGAAAGATTTATTCCAAAAGTATGGGATCAAACCTCCAGTAAATTATGAAGAACTGTTCACCGCTTGTAAAATTCTTAAAAGTGCCAACGAAATTGAAAGTCCTATATCTTGGCCTGCTAGAAAAGGCCAACCTTTAGCCACAAGCTTTATTTTAGCGATGGCCAACTTTGGTAAACCCTATATTAACTTAAGATATATTGGAGATAAGTTTTATGATCTTGACTCTGAAAAAATCACTTTGAGGGCAAATTTTTTATCTGATGCGGCTTTTCAGGCCGCCGAAATGCTTAAGGAATTGACTTCATATTCTCCTCAAAATATCTCCTCCCACTCTAATGATGAGTGTGTTGAATATTACAGCCAGGGTAAATCAGCAATGGTTTTCAATTGGAGTAGTCGTGCCCACCTTTTTGAATTAAATAAAAATTCCCCTGCCTATAATAAAACTAGTTATCTACCAAGACCTGCTGGGCGCCCCTCATTTCAAGTATCACCTATAGGTGGATTTTCTTTAGGTATTCCGTCCAATGTTTCTGATGAAAAAATTCCATCTATTATGGCTAATATTAGAAAGTTTGTTTCTCCAGAAATTATTAAATATTACATAGAGCACGGGAGTTTAACTTCACCAGTATTTAGTGTGGTGAACGATCCTGAAGTAAGAGCTTTGAGTCCAATTTTTAATGAAATCGACAAAATGGAAAAAGATGAAAAATTTGTCGAATGGGCCAGATACCCTTTGCCCACTTATTCAAATATTATTGAAGAGGTTGGCAATAAAATTTTCAATTACCTTTTTCTAAATGAAGATCTTAATTCAACTTTAGAAAGTTGCCAGGAAACTGCACAGAAATATTTAAAATAATTATTTGATTTCCATTTTTTCAGCTGGCTGAGGTGGTGCAAATGGATACCCTCCCCAAACTGACTGATCAAAGTTCACAACTGATCCTGTCATCATTCCTGAGTCATCAGATGCAAGAAAGGCTACAGCTTTAGCAACCTCTTTTGGATCAAGTAATCTCTCGAATGGCTGAGCTTTTGCTGCATCTTCTAACCAATTGTCAGGAGCATTGTGATATTTTGTTTGAATTTCATGCTCACCATCTGATGCCATCCATCCAATATTTAATTGGTTGACGCGTATTTTATTTTTAAGCAGAGCAAAGGCAGTATTTCTAGTTAAAGTAGCTAACGCCCCTTTAGAAACACAGTAAGTGGAAATAAACGGCTGCCCGGTCATCGCAGCTACTGAACCAATATTAATAATGGAACCTTGAATATTTTGTTCGATCATAATTTTGACAGTATCTTGAATCAAAAAATATGGACCTTTTAAGTTAACGCCAATCATCTTATCGAAAAGTTCTTCTGAGGTATCAACGATATTACCTCTATCAGTTATACCGGCAGCATTTACCAGAACATCTATCTTTCCAAATTCTTGTTTAGCAACTTTAACTGCATTTCTACATTGATCTACTTCTGGTAAGTCTGTTTTAACAAATACAATTTTACATCCCGTATCCTCAAAAATCTTTTTAGCAACCTCTTTTCCTTTTTCCTCGGATCTTCCAATAGTAATTATTCCAGCAGCACCGTTCTCCGCTAAACGATGAGCTATCGCTGCTCCCAAGCCTTGTGTTCCTCCGGTTATAAGAGCAACTTTTCCATCAATTTTATTCATGACTGATACCCCTCAATTTCATATCCATAAATATTTAAGCACTCGACTAATTCTTTGTTTCCAATTTTAGCGTACTCCAAAGGATTGGCTTTAGCCGGATCTTGCTCAGCTTCGACAATAAACCATCCCTCGTATTCATTTTCAGCTAAAGTTTTGACGACTTCTTTAAAGTCAATACTACCATCTCCGGGTACTGTAAAAGCACCCTTTAATACAGCATCAAGAAAACTCTCTTGGGTACGGTCTAAACTGTTGACCACATCTGATCTAATATCTTTGGCATGGAAGTGGTTCATTCTTTTAGCATACTTATTAATTACATTAATAGAGTTACCCCCTGCAAAGGTCATATGCCCAGTATCAAAAAGCAAATAAACAGCCTCTCCTGTATGGTTCATTAAAAGATCAAGTTCTTCTTCGGTTTCAATTGCAGTACCCATATGATGATGAAATGAAATAGGCATACCAAAATCAGCACAATACTCTGCAAAGGCCGTTAGTTTTTTTCCATATTCCTTAAAATCCTCAGGATGAATTTTTCTTTTTGTATTAAGTGGAGCGTGGCGGACATTTTGTATAGTTCCGGCAGTCTCTCCATAAACCAAACACGGTGCGTTTAAATCTCTAAATAAAGTCAATTGCTCGAGTGCTTGATCTTTTTCTTTTTCAAGATCATTGTCTAGGATAGTTCCAGAATACCAGCCAGATGCTAAATAGAGTTCATGTTTTTTTAAAATAGGTCCAAGTTCGCTTGAAGTTTTTGGGAATTTTCCTCCTGTCTCAACTCCAGAAAAGCCAGCAATTTTTGACTCACTTAAACATGTCTCAAGTGTTGTCTCTCCTCCTAGCTCAGGTAAATCATCGTTAGACCATGCGATGGGAGCAATCCCAAGTTTAGCTTTCATATTAAAATCCCTTTGAAGAAAAGATCATACTTAAAAAAATAATTTTGTGAAAACTTTTTTATTTTTTTAACAAATAAGTAGTTTATAAAAATCCTTTATGAAAAAAATTAATATCGCAGTGCTTGGTTGTGGCAGGATTGGCCAAATGCATGCTCGAAATGTTGCCCTGCATGAAATGACTTCACTTGCCTGTGTCTATGATATTAATGAAGAGTTCGCTAACAAAGTTGCCTCAGAATTAGGAGTATCCGCTGTGACTAATGATAGTGAAATTTTCTCTAATGCTGATATTGATGCTATTCTGATTGCCTCCCCCACAGATACTCATATTGAATTCATTGAAAAATCAGTCGCTGCTAACAAGCCAGTTTTATGTGAAAAGCCAATTGATCTTGATATTAATAAAGTAAATGAGTGTGCAGAAAGATTAAAAAATAATTCCGTGCCTATCCAATTAGGTTTCAATAGACGTTTTGATCCTGGGCATCTAGCTGCAAAAAATTCTCTAGTGAATGGAGAAATTGGAGATCTTCATCAATGCATTATCACCTCTAGAGATCCGGGACTCCCTAGTTGGGACTACTTAAAAGTATCTGGTGGACAATTTCGAGATATGACCATTCATGATTTTGATTTAGCAAGATTTATGTTAGGTGAAGAGCCAATTCGAGTCTTTGCCATTTCCAACGCTTTAGTAGAACCTAAAATTAAAACAGAGCTAAATGATAGCGATACATTAATGGTAATCATGGAGACCGCTTCAGGCAAACAATGCAATATCATTAACTCACGTTCCGCCGCTTATGGGTATGATCAAAGAGTAGAACTCTTTGGTTCCAAAGGAATGGTCATCAGTGATAATCGTAAAGCGCATGAAGTAAAAAAATACTCCACAGAATTTGTTGAAAAAAAAGAACCCTACTTAAATTTCTTTATAGAAAGATACCAAGAGGCTTACATGAATGAGATAACAGCTTTTGTAGAAGCTATTGTAAATAAAACATCTCCTAGCGTAGATTTTGAAGATGGACGTAGGGCGCTAGTTTTAGCGGAGACAGCCTATAAATCAATCGCAAGTGGTAAAATTGAAAATATTGATTAAAAATACACATTAATTAATGATTGATAAAAAATTGTTATTATTAAATTTTTTCACTACTTTAGCTTCTCATGATTAAAAATTTAGTAAAATCAAAATGGGCTAATAAACAAGTTGTTCTAAATAGTTTTTTATCTATTCCCAATTCTTTCACTGCAGAGATTATGTCTGAGCAAGGCTACGATGCGCTCACTATTGATTATCAACATGGAATGATAGGTTTTAATGATCTTCTGACTATGATCCAAGCTATTCGACATAGTGGCGTAACCCCCATTTGTAGAGTTTCCGGACTAGATCATGCAGTAATTTCCAAAGTAATGGATGCCGGGGCGCTAGGAATAATTTGCCCTATGATCAATAATCGAAAACAAGCTGAACAATTAGTTCAAGATTGTAAATACCCACCCATTGGAATTAGAAGTTTTGGCCCGACAAGAGCTAACTTTTCGGTTAGTTCTAATTACTTTTATGAAGCAAATGAGAATACATTTTGTCTAGCAATGATCGAAACTCAAGAAGCATTTGATAATTTAGAAGATATCGCTTCTACCCCAGGTCTTGATGGCCTATACATTGGAACTGCAGATTTAACTATTGGACTTAATCAAGGAAAATTAGTTCCTGGTTTTGATCGAAAAGAACCAGAAATGATTGAGGCTAAAAAGAAAATTCTAAGCACTGCTCATAATCACGGGAAAGTTGCATGCTTACATTGCGGTACACCCGAATATGCTGCTCAGGCTGCTGAATGGGGATTTGATTTAGTGACGATTACAAATGATGTCAGACTACTAGCTGGTGCAGCTGGCGCTCATGTCAAAAAGTTCAAAGAATTGACTAATCAAGAACATGACGAGTCTTCTAAAGACACTAATCCGAGCTCTTATTAAAATTTAAACTGCTTCGAGTTCTTTGGCAAGGTCACCGATTTCGGCACCACCCGCCATTAATCGTTTAATATCTTCTCCACCTAGTTCTGAAGATTGACCCGCGCCAATGACCTCACCCAAACTTAAGAAAGTAAAACGATCTGCAATTAACCTTGCGTGGATTTCATTATGAGTAATAAGAATAATTGCAATGTTTCCAAGTTGTTGAACTTTTTTAATAGTTTTTAAAACTTCCATTTGCTGTTTTTGGCCGAGCGCAGAAGTTGGTTCGTCCAGAATAAGAACTTTCGCACCAAAATAAATCGCTCGAGCAATAGCTAAGGTTTGTCTTTGTCCACCTGACATTGTTCCCACCAACTGAGTTGGATCTGAAATATTAATTCCAATTTTACCCATCTCTGCGATAGCTATTTCATTCATCGCATCGAAATCTAAAATACCTAAAGGGCCTGGTCCTTTTTTCAGCTCATTACCTAAAAAGAAATTTCTGGTAACTGAGGTAAGAGCATTAAGTGCCAGATCCTGATAAACAGTACCAATACCCGCTGCTGTCGCCTCTCTTGGAGACCCAAACTTCACTTCATTTCCTGCAACTTTGATATTTCCAGATGTAGGTTGATGCACACCAGATAGAACTTTGATCAATGTAGACTTTCCAGCACCATTATCACCGAGTAAAGCATGAACTTCTCCTGGTAATACATTAAGGGAAACCCCGTTTAATGCGGTAAAAGTACCAAATTTCTTAACTAAATCAGTGATTTCAATGAAAGGTGTTTTATTATCTGACATTTTTATATGCTACCTATGATACGTTTTCGAATATTTTCATTAGTTAAGGCTGATGCGATAATAACTAGGCCTAGGAAGACACGATAGAAAGATCCATCAATACCTGGGATATAGAAAAATGCCTCTTTTGCAATTCCAAAGATAAATGCCCCAACACATATACCCAGTATGGTTCCAAAACCCCCAGTCAGTACAACGCCGCCAATCACCGCTGCTGCGATCGCTTCTAATTCTTTTAAATTTCCTTTTGCTGCATCTGCTGTATTTACCTCAAACACCTGGCAAGTTGCAAAAACAGTTGCACAAAATGCTGAGAACATAAACAAAGCTACTTTCACTTTATCTGTGGGCACACCATTTGCTTTAGCAGCACTTAAATTTCCACCAGTTGAATATATCCAGTTGCCTGCTTGAGTTCGACTTAAAACGATATAGCAAACTATCGCGATAATAAGCCAAATCATGACACAAGAATAAAGCCCAGGTGCAAATTGATTTCCAAAATTATTGGTATTCCAATCAATAGGGAAATATAACCAATCAAACATTGGCTCTAGAATGTCTCCACCAAAGAAGTTAGCAACAGGCTGTGCTGAATATAAAGAGTCAATGTAAACTTTGGCAATATCAATTTCAGTAACGGTCTGGGGAACCACAGGATCAATTTTGAAATTAGCTATTTTCTCTTGGATCATTCCCACCATATATTCATTTCCTGTTGATTGAGCGTTTGCTAGAGCCTCTTGTAAAGGTTTTGTTCCTTTATCAATTAATATTTGCGTTTTGGCATCTGCCACTCTTTGATATGTGTATTCTAATCTTTCTGTAATCTTTGCGACTGTGTCAGCAGGTAGAGATTGCGCCATGGAAATAAGATCAGCCTCAGGTAAAGCTTTGGCTTTTTCTCTAACCATCTCGCCGTGACCAGGTACATTAACAATATTTTTAATATCAGGAATTTCGGTAACAGTTGTGGCCCCTTTCGCCTGATCTGGTCGGTGGTTAAATGAACGAAGAGATACCTCCGTTAATCCTCTGAGAAAGAATAAACCACCCAAAGTGACGATGAAAGAAGGCAATCCTGATTTGACAACAATTGTTCCTTGGATCCATCCAAAGAAGAGAGTGAAAATTAAAGTAATAAAAATTGCAAGGATCGGAGAGACATCCGATATATGAAATAAAGTATAAAATTCAATGTGAAATCCGCCTTCAAAGGAAAAATATGGAATAATAAAAGAAAAACCCCATCTCAAAATCATCGCCATACAGGCTCCAGCAAAACCAATCATAGAGCCGATGGATAAATCAAACTCTCCAGCAATAATCAACATTCCTGCTCCGATAGCAATTATTCCAAGTTGAGATATAACTCGAAGAAAGTTTCTAATTCCAAGAGCATTAAATCCTTCACCAGTAAAAGGGTTCCAAGACATTTCTCCTGCAGGAATTGAGAAATAACCCAACATTCCAAAGAGTAATAGCATCACACCGATAGGACCAACTTCGGGTCTTGAAATAAGGTGTGTTAACCAGGTTTTCTTTTGATGTCTATCAGACTCTTGTCTTTGTGGGGTAGAAGTTGCGGACATATTTTTTTTTTAATTTTTCAGTTCTGTAACTAAATAATAATTAATTTTTTTTTTAAAAAAAAAGTGGGTAGTTGAACTACCCACTTTTTACGATTTATAGATTAATACTATCTATCAATACCTGCTAATGCAGCCACTGACGATGCATTTGACTTATCAACAAATCCTGGACCTGAAGGAATGTTAGCACCTGGTAATAAACCAGCGCCATTGTTGTATAAGTGCATCACGATGATAGGCATATAACCCTGTAAACGCTGTTGCTGATCAATTGTGAAAGCAACTTTACCCTCGTTGATTAAGTCCATCACTGGTGGGCTTAAGTCA
>Ga0255780_10005365_pt1 | contig 10820 bp, 9 predicted proteins | sample 071ome_32_FD_179978 | JGI IMG/M metagenome (GOLD analysis project Ga0255780, IMG submission 179978) | Coastal salt marsh microbial communities from the Groves Creek Marsh, Skidaway Island, Georgia - 071405AT metaG (version 2) | ecosystem: Environmental > Aquatic > Marine > Intertidal zone > Salt...
GGTGGGCTACCCGAGGTAAATATCCATGGAAAAACAGGCTATTTGTTTCCAATAGGAGCCGTAGATGAAATGGCCAATGCGGCGCTGGGGCTTTTGCAAGATTCTAAAAAGCTCAAAACTTTTAAAAAAGCTGCTTTTGATCAAGCCAAGACCTTTGACTTACATGTTGTTTTAGAAAAATATGAAGCGATTTATCAAGCCGCAATTAATGAATAATTGTCATTTGGGATGGTAAATTTTTTGGGCCGTATCATAAACTTCCTCTTTATTTAGCGTCATTTTTTTTGTTTTGAAGTCTTTATACAACTCCATTTGATCGTTAAAATGGGGTGAGTCGGGATGATCTGAACTTCCATAAGAGATTACAGACTCGATTTCGGGCCCATCGGGGCTAAACTTTACCAATTCGATGTAAGACTCACCGCTAACGACCTGACGTTTTCCGTTTTTGTAGGGGACTGCAGCCATTGCCGTAATCACATCTGGTAGACCAAAAATCGGATATTCTTTTTGGCCACGAACTAATTTTTGGAACGTACCGAGCGTTACTTCTGTTGTTTTAAAATGCTTGAGCATATAGGCTTTTGTGTCCCTGAGGGCCATTAGCAAGGTGTGTTTTGGAAAAATTTTTGGCGCAGGCAAATCATTGAAATATTTAAAGAGCTCATAGTATAAAATTGCAAAAGCCCCGGCACCATAAGAATTAGCATCTGCCTTGCGGTCCCATTGTTGGATGCTATGTATTAGAGATCGGAGTTCAGGATAGCTTTGTGCATCAAGATCAAAGAGGGCATTGATGTTCATAAAGCTGTATTGTAAGGGTTCGGGAAATTGCCGATCGTATTTGATCCTTTTAAAGTCTTTGTAATCGAGTCGATCATATTCATCTATCAAATTTTTTAGCCGTGTAGAACGATTGTTGTCATAGGTTTCAAATCCCATATTGGGGTTAAACAGACGTTGATCAGGATTGTCTTGCTCAGAAGAACTTCTAAATGGTGTATGATTGGCGTTATAAACATAACCGGACTTGGGCTGGAGTACCTGTGGCAGCGACTCGATATCGTAGGTAGTCGTCCAAAGGGTTTTGTGTGTGTTTCCTGGGACGACATTTTCCCAATCATAACCATCGGCACGTTTTGGAATGAGTCCATTTGATATGTAAAATATGGTATCGTTTCGGTCTGCATATCCGATGTTATAACCTGGCAAGGCTTTCATTTTTAGTGCTTTATAGAACTCTGTGAAGTTACGCGCCTTGTTCATACGCCACCATTGTTCTAGGGCTCGTATCTCAAAAAGGGCAGGTGTACGAAGCGCATAGTACCCGTATTTGTTTTTTAGTGTAGGTCCATAGATACTGCTGAAGAACTTTTTTTTCACTCGGATTGAAATACCGAGAAGTTTTAGTGTGATTTCTGCCTTGTGCTGTTCCAAAGTATAGTATTGATCGTCTACGCGGTATTTATATTTTTCTTTGGGATGCATTTCGAGGGCAAAAACATCCATCTTGTCAGGTTGATTTACGGTATGTGCCCAAGCAAGATTTTCGTTTGCTCCTATGAGTATATTGGGGCTTCCTGCAAATAGTGCACCCAATATGTTGGTGCCCTCTTCGCTGCACAGGTGTGCCTCATACCAAGATACTGGGCCATCTAGAGGTTGATGTGTATTGATGGCTAGATAGGTAGCACCGTCTTTGGTTTTTTGACTGTTAAATGCAAAGGTATTAGAGCCCTTCATGGGTTCGGGTTCAAGCTGCAAGTTTACTTGATTGTCCAAAACGCGAGAGACCCATTGATCACCTTTTGAAGAAATGAATAATTGTAACTGGGCATAACGAAGCATCATTTTTGGTGTGACAGGAAATAGTCCGTCATAAAGCACTTCTTGTGGGTGTGTGGCTGCATATTGGTTGAGACCTGCGGCATAACCTTCGAGTACTTTTTTGTAGGCCACACTGATTTGGGTCTCGTATTGTGCCTCTACTAGCGATTCGGAGGCAATCAATTGAGCTACAAAATCTGCTGCACCACCTTTAAGTCCAAGATGTTTACTGAGCATGGCGTTTCCGGCTAGATAGCCTTGTTGAATGGTTTTAAAATCATCTTCGGCATGGGCCCATGCTAGCCCATAGGCCACTTCTGCATCCGTCTTTGCAAATATATGTGGCACACCATAGGGGTCACGGACGATGTCTATGTTTTGGGGGTCTATTTGAGCGCTGAGCGACGTAAACAGGAGCAGGCTGCAAGCAGCCGTCAAAAGATTCTTTTTCATTGCAAGTTTTTTTATTTATAGCAACACTGTTTTTCCAGTGCGAACCGATTCATCACAGGCCAATGCAATATGTAAACTGCTTATGGCTTGTAGTAGGTGTTCTGTAAGATCTTGATTTTCTATGATTGCATTATAAAAATAAGCTTGCTCGTTATCACATAGCTTTTGGTGGTCAGGGGCGTCATCAAAACGAATGTTTTGATCGTCTTTTAAAAATTCGTTTTGTTCATTTACAGCACCATGGTGAATCAGCATCAGGTCAGTTTTGGTATGCCCATCGATGTCATCAGACTGTGTATTGTCTTGCGTCAGTGAAACCGATCCTTTGGGTCCAAAAACATCTTTGATAAAAAATGCGGTTTCGCTAACCATGGGGCCCCAGCCCGCTTCATACCATCCAACGGAGCCATCATCAAAGCGGATCTGTAACTGGCCATAATTGTAGTTGGTTTCTGGGATTTCATCAGTAAGTCGAACTCCAATTGCAGAAACACTCACAGGATTGGCTTGAGTCATTTGGCACATAACGTCTAGATAATGCACTCCACAATCTACAATGGGACTAAGCGATTGCATTAAGTTTTTGTGCACATCCCACATATAGCCTTTACTTTGTTGGTTGAGGTTCATGCGCATCACCAAGGGTTTTCCCATTTTTCTGGCTTCCGTTATGAAGCGATTCCAAATGGGGTGGTGTCTAAGAATATATCCAACCACTACTTTTTTGTTTTTAGCTTTAGCTTTTTCAAAAATTCGTTTTCCACCGGCAACCGTAGTAGCAATTGGTTTTTCTAAAAAAACATGGCAGTCATTTTCTAAAGCGGTCAGGGTATAGGCTTCGTGGGTTTCTGGATAGGTGGAGATGCAAACTGCATCGGGTTGGCTTTGGGTCATTGCCGTATCAAAGCTGTCATAACAAGGATAGTCGCCTTTTAGCACTTTATTAAGTTTTTCTTTGCTTGGCCCTCGAGAGACCAATCCACAAATTTCGAAACCACCATGATTTTCGTAGGCATGTGCATGGGAAATCCCCATATTGCCACAACCTACTATAAGTACACGTATTTTATTTTTCGTCATAATTGAATTAATGGTTTGAATATAAGTTCAAACAAATCGTTTTACAACATTTTTTGGCATTATATAGGGTTCTCTCAAGTGAAGTTTTTTATTTTTAAAAATAAATTTAAATTTTATGACTCGTAGTATCTTTTTCCTGACGCTCATTTCAATTTCAATGATTTCCTGTCAAGCCCCAAAAATTCAATCTTTGGCAGACCACGCATTCATTCCCTATCCCAATCAGATTAGTGCTACTGATCAGGCGCTTTCTATCGGATCAATTGATCAAATATTAGTTGCTGAAGCAACACAAGGGCTTGGTGAAGAAATCGCTGAATCCTGGAAACAACTTACTGATCAATCTCTTGAAGTCGTAACGGATGGTGCTGTGTCGTTTCAACTGATTCTTGAAGAATCGGATCAACAAAATGAAGAACAATACCAATTGCAGATTGACAACAAGAGTATTACGATTGCCTCTGGGACTGTTGTTGGACTTTATAGAGGCTGGCAAACACTAAAGCAGTTAATCGAATTGCGCCAGGAAGCTACAGAAAAAGACTATTTGCCGACCGGTACGATTACCGATTCGCCAGACTATGCCTATCGGGGCACGATGCTCGATGTATCACGTCATTTTTTTACTGTTGAAGAAGTAAAACGCTACATCGATCTGATTGCACCCTATAAAATCAATTATTTGCATTTGCATTTAAGTGATGATCAAGGGTGGCGCATCGAAATCAAATCTTGGCCCAAGCTTACCGAAATAGGAGGAACAACAGAAGTAGGTGGGGGACCAGGAGGTTTCTATACCCAAGAACAATACAAAGATTTGGTGGCCTATGCCCAAAATAAATACATCACTATAGTTCCGGAAATTGATATGCCCGGACATACCAATGCTGCACTGGCATCATATGCTGAGCTCAATTGCAACGGAACCGCAACTGAGTTATACACAGGTACGGATGTCGGATTTTCTACCCTGTGTGTGGACAAAGAAGTTACCTATACTTTTGTGGAGGATGTGATTCGAGAAATAAGTGCAATCACACCGGGTCCTTATTTTCATATCGGTGGCGATGAATCTCATGTAACGTCCAAAAAGGATTTCATCACATTTATAAATCGTGTCTATGAGATGCTTCCAAAATATGACAAAATTCCAATCGGTTGGGACGAGGTGCAACTGGCAGATATGCCCAATCCCTCTGTGGCTCAATATTGGGCAAATGCAGAGAACGCTTTAGCAGCTAAGAAAAAAGGCGCCCAATTATTAATCTCTCCTGCCTCGTATGCCTATTTGGATATGAAATACGACAGTCTTACTGTCTCTGGCCTGAAATGGGCAGGATATGTTCCTGTAGAAAAGGGCTATTCTTGGGATCCGGTAGCCTTGGTAGAAGGAATAGAAAAAGAGGATATTCTTGGTGTCGAAGCCCCCTTGTGGTCCGAAACTGTGGGGAACTCTCCAGAAATGGAATTGCTGGCATTTCCTAGACTATTGGGTTATGCAGAGATAGGATGGACCCGGCCAGAATCCCGCGATTGGGAAGCATATAAGGCGCGTTTGGCACAACATGGTAAGTTTCTAGACCAAAAAGCGGTTAACTTCTATAAATCGCCCGCTGTAGATTGGAAGCAATAAATCTTCCTAACTTGCGTAATATATTCCGACATAGATGCGATAGGCAAGATACACCCCAGTAACGGCCCAGATCCAATATCTATTTTTCATATACCATTCCATGGGTGTAATGTCGTTTTATGAGCGGTTAATTTTAGGGAAAGTGTACGAGTAGTTTCGCAACTGAATCCTTTTGTGTTTTGGAATTAGTTTGGGCTTGTCAGTCAAAATTTTTCCAAAAGACGCCTTAGATTCCGTGGTAAGCGGATCAGAAAGCAAAGGGTTTTTGATGCCCAGTTTTTCGATTAAATTTTGGGTGGTTTTCAATTTCATGTGCCCCAATAATTGTTGAATGAGTTCCACATTCATCCCCTCTGATATACTGCGTTGCACAAAGGTATATTTTGCGACATTAAAAGTGAGTGTATGCTGTACTTGCGCCTTTTGCGCCCATTTGAGCAACATTATATTGTTTTCACTTTTGGAGCGAATGCGCGGAAATAACAATTTGGGATTGGGGGCTGGACTGCCCAAAAGCGCGATTGCGTTTTGATTTAAAGGGTACAAATAGGGGCGGCCATTGCGATCGGGAATGTCCAAAAGCCATGCGTCCATTTCTCTAATGATGTTTTTCCAGCAAAGATCTTTGATCATCAAATAATTGAGCCCGGTATGCAAAGCAAATAAAAATGCGTTTTTAACATCATGGTTGGCACAATGAGTGCTGTTGAGTTTTATGATATCTTCTTCATTGAGCACAATATATCTTTGGGAGTCAATTGATTTTAATTTTGGGAATCGTGGCGCATGTTTCAGTTTTTGTTTGGCAGCCGCGTGCTGAAGTACTCGCTTAAATTTTGAATAGTACAAATTGATTGACTTTTGCTGCAATGATTGTCCAGTGCTTTTGAGCGCTTTTTTTTCTAGGAAGGATAAAAAATCTTGATAAAATGTAGCGTTTAGATCTTCAAAAGAAATTTTGGACTTAAAGTTCTTAAGGTGTTTTTCGAGTCCTTGCCAAGTCACTTTACTCGAGGGATGCCGCTTAATTTGGGCTTTTATATATTGATCCAAAAAGATATAAAAATCACTTTTGGATTCGTTTTTGTCGAAAAAAGGATAGCTTCCAGATTGTAGTAAAAGACGTTCTTTTTCCGCTCTAATTTTTTCGGCCTGATCAAGAATGGATCGGTTCCTTTCCTGTAGCGGTTTGTCCTTTTGTTCAACGAGTTTTAGTGGTAGTGTTTCTCTAATACGTTGGGCTTTGCGTTGACCATTTTCGTCAATGTAGTACCCCATAAAAGTATCTAATCGAAGCGAAACAGTTCCGTTTTTGTTTTTAAGTTTCCTTAAATGTACCCGCATGTATTAATAAATTTTCCCGTATTCACGTCTTTTTTTCCAAAGACGAAAAACTAAATTAATAAAAAATCATTAATAAAGTTAATAAGTATTTTAAAATCACGTAATTACATTTTTTTGAAAAACTTTAAAAACATCTTAATTCGGAATACACAAGAAAAATGATTAAATTGAATCATAAATCAATGTCCTATGAATCCTAATTATACCTATGCTTGTAATGCTTGTGGCATGAAGGTTAATGCTTCTTGTGCGACCTGCAATGTCCCTTTGCAAAACGACTGGCTTACCCTCGATGACGGAAGTCAGGTTCAAATTTCAAAATGCCCAAATTGCGCCGGAAAAATCAAATCACCTCAATGTTGTGGTCAGGATATGAGTTGTGAAGTTTAACAACATCCTACATGGCAGAAAGCTATACTATTGATTTGTTTACTCAAGAGTGGGTGGTTAATAACCTCTTTTCTGCTGCTGTTGTTTTTTCAACCTTAACATTGGCCAAACGTGCTCAAGCGACTCGTGTTGATCAACTGCTATCTTTTATGAGCGGTGTTTTGTTTGTTAGTTTCATTTATGAAAACGTATTTTATATTGTCAATGACAACTGGACCCTTCAGAACAATTTACCGCTACACCTTTGTGGCATTTCGTCATTGATTTGCATGTTTTTCCCTTTGATAAAAAACAAAAAGCCCTGGCTAGAATTTGTTTTTTACTCAGGAATAATAGGAGGATTTCAATCGTTATTTACACCTCAAATGAATCATTATGATGGAAACCCGATTATGTATCTTTTGTACTATGTCGATCATTTGAGTATTATTATAATTCCGCTTATAATGTATTTTCATCTAAAGATAGAGCTTGGGCTTTTCTCCTGGTTAAAAGCCTTATTGTGGCTCAATATACTTGCTGGACTGATCATGCCCCTCAATTTTTATTTAGATGCTAACTACATGTATCTCAACCGACCTCCTGATGTTGACAATCCGTTTATAATCGGTCAATGGCCGTATTATATCCTTAATTTGGAGGTTGTGGCATTGCTTTTATTTTCGGGGCTTTTTTTTGGTCTTAGAGCACTTTTTAGGACGCTCAACCCCAAGGGGTAAAATTTTAACATTCAATTAAGAAACCTTTAATGAGAAACGAGGTCTATCTTATATACAGCCCTTTTTTCTTTTGAGATTAATTGTTTGTTTGATTTAGTTAGGCTCCCCCTCTGGGGGAGCTTTTTCTTTTCATTTTGCGTTCATTTTCAGGCTTGATTTTTTTTCAGTTTTTTCGTATATTACTGGAAAATAAACCATTATGAATGAACTTTTAGTTACAATTATTTTTATTACGGCATTAGTATTGGGAGTGTATTGGTATGCCGGTTATTCCATTCGATCTGGAATTGCAGTAGATGAAAACAAAAACCTTATTCCAGATTCATGGGAAAAAAACTTTGACTGGTTTTTTAAGGGTCGAAATATGATTATTCTTTTGCTGGGTATAATCATCGGTTATGCGTTGGGCAATATTTTACCAGTTTAAACTTGATTACTTGGCGGCCAGGGAGTTACTTTCCAATACAGAAATTGGCAAATACATTGCCTAAAAGGTCTTCTGTACTCACAACACCAGTAACTTCACCCAAAAAGTCTATGGCCTCTCTAAGATCAATACTTATAAGATCTTCTGAAAGCCCATTTATAACCCCTTCTCGAGTAGCCACAATAGCGTTTAGTGCTTTTGTAAGTGCTTGATGGTGTCTGACATTAGAAATAATGATGTTGCCTTGATTTGCATTAAATCGCATGCTGTTGGCTATCTGACTTTTTAAATCATCAATCTGCTTGGGGTTGTTGGTGGATAATAGTTGTAAGACATGCTGTTTGTTTAGAAATTTAAATTTTTGAACTGCTTGATTGTCGACCAAATCAATTTTGTTACCAACCAATATGATTTTCTGCGTCTTTTGTTCTATTGATTTTAGTTCTTGAAGCAGGCTTTCTGGTTCAGTTGTATTGAGATCAAAAACGTACAGAATTACAGTTGCTTTTTTGAGGTGTTCCAAAGCTTTATTAACCCCAATTGCCTCAATTTCATCTTGCGTTTCGCGTAAGCCCGCGGTATCAATAAAACGAAATTGAATTCCATCGATGACCAAGAGGTCTTCAATACTGTCTCTTGTAGTTCCTGCGATAGCCGAAACAATTGCTTTGTCTTCATTGAGCAACGCATTGAGAAGCGAAGATTTACCGGCGTTTGGTTTTCCTGCAATGGCAACCGGTACACCATCTTTTAAAACACTGCCATAGGCAAAAGAGGCTGCTAAGCCATTAATTTTATGTTCCAATTGATTAAGCAGCTCGACCAATTGAGGGCGATTTGCAAACTCGACATCTTCTTCCGAAAAGTCCAATTCGAGCGCAATCAATGAGGCAAAGTCCAGAAGCTGTTGCCGTAAGTGTGCAATCTCTTTAGAATAGCCACCGCGCATTTGTTGCACCGCCATCTGATGCGCTGCCTTAGACTCGGATGCAATAAGGTCAGCAACTGCTTCAGCTTGACTTAGGTCCATCTTTTTATTGAGAAAAGCCCGAAGGGTATATTCACCAGGCTGTGCCAATAGGGCTCCTTGTTGGATAAAAAGCTGTAATAGTTCTTGAATAATATAAGGCGAGCCATGGCACGAAATTTCGATGACATGTTCACCAGTATAGGAGTGGGGTGCTCTAAAAATACAGAGCATTACTTCATCAAGTAGCTGGTTATTGGGGTCAATAATCTGACCAAATACATTGCTGTTGGAAGGGATGTCCGATAGGTTTTTGTATTTTTTTGTTTTAAAATAAGGTGCGACAATCTCCAATGCCTCCTTGCCAGAGAGCCGTATAACTCCAATTGCACCAGAACCCGCTGGGGTAGATAGGGCGACTATAGTACCTGCACTTAACATAGTGCAAAATAAATTCTAATTCTTCAGCTATCCTAAAGCTTTGGACAAATTGATGGGTAAAAATTGAGCTTTTCCCCCCACTAGAGCGGTTTATAAAATGTTGCTCTCCGTTTGTGTTCGCGGTGGTTGTAGTTTTTCCAAAGCTTTTGAATGGCTTGGTTTTCTTCGAGTTCTGGGTTGGTTTCCACGCGTGTAATACCAAATTTATTAAAGGTTTTTTGCATTTCATTAAAAATGATTGCCGTAACACCCTTGTTTTGATAATCGGGCCGGATGCCAATAAGATAAAAGGAGGCGCGCTTGCAAAAAGTGCGTGCCCAGAGCAAATGAAAAATGCCAAAAGGATACAAAGTCCCCTTGGCTTTTTGTAATGCTCGGCTAAAAGAAGGCATCGTAATTGCAAACGCAATCAGTTCGTTCTCGGCGTTGGTAACGCATTTTATAAACTCAGGGTTTACAAATTGTATAAATTGATTCTTGTAATGTTGGATTTGATAATCTTGAATCGGAACAAAAGTTTGCAGTCGATCGTAGGTTTTGCCCAACAAATCAAACATTTGATCAACATAGGGCAGTATTTCTTTATTGTTTTTAAAATCCAAAAGTTGGAGTTGGTATCGGTTTAGAATGACTTCTGAAAAGCGTTTTACTTTTTCGGGGGATTCTTCAAAATTTTTGATTTCGATCTCAAACTCCAACCATTCGGCTTGTTTTTGAAAACCCAATTGCTCCAGATGCTTTGCTTGGTAAGGATTGTGATACCAGGTAATCATTGTATTGAGTTCTTCAAAACCCTTAATGAGCATTCCTGCTTTATCAAGATTTGAAAAACCCATTGGGCCTTCGATCGTATTGAACTTTTTTTCCTTACCCAATGCGACAACCCGTTCTAACAATAAACGGCTTACCTCGAGTTGGTCAACGACATCATACCAGCCAAATCGGATGCGTTTTTTTTTGATTTGCTTGATTTCGATCCAATTGATAAGGGCTGCAATTCGACCAACAATTTTACCGTTTTGTAGGGCCACAAAATAACGTGCTTCTGCGTCTTTAAAAATAGGATTGACGTCTTTGTCTAGCGTATCCAACTCATTGTTTATGATGGGAGGCACATAGTAGGGGTTGTCCTTGTAGAGCGCTTGTCCGAAGCTTACAAAGGCTTTAAGTTCTTGACGGTTAAAAAGTTCTTTAATTAAAATTTCTCCCTCCATTCTGTTAATTTCTTCTGGCTTTTCGTGTACGCTTTTTATCTTTTTTGCTGGCTTTGCGAAGGCTTTTTTTCAAGCTACGTTCTTCTTTTTTAGCCTCCTTTTGTTGGATTTCTTCACCACTTTTAAAGTCTTTATGAAAATCCAGGCGGTAGGACACACCGGCATTGACAAAAAATTGGCTTGGTGTGTCTTTAATATTGCTGCCCAAGGTAGCTTCTACTTGCATGTTGTTGTTGACCAAATAGGCGGCCCCAATTCGAAATAGGGTGTCTTTATAAAAATCACTATAAATCCCTTGATTTTCTAAATATACCGACCACAGTGG
>Ga0255780_10005372_pt1 | contig 10814 bp, 6 predicted proteins | sample 071ome_32_FD_179978 | JGI IMG/M metagenome (GOLD analysis project Ga0255780, IMG submission 179978) | Coastal salt marsh microbial communities from the Groves Creek Marsh, Skidaway Island, Georgia - 071405AT metaG (version 2) | ecosystem: Environmental > Aquatic > Marine > Intertidal zone > Salt...
GGGAGAGGGGCAGCCCCGGTTAGCGTGGATAACGAGCGCCCCACTCGACCCTCTGCCCGCGCCATATTCCGCGTTTGTCGAGGCGCCGGCGCCAAGCCCAGTGGGTTCTCACCGGGGGAAGTCTTTTGCGAAGAGCTTAGCAGGGGGGGGGGGAGAGCCAAGATGCCGCCTAGAGGTCGAACCCTGGTGTTCAACAGCGATAATATCGCGCAGAAGGATTCGGTGAGCCCTGTATTCCCTCCACGCGACTGCTCGCCCGCCCCGGGGCGTCCTCATTCCCGGAGAGAGGCGCCTCCAAAGACGCCCTCCTCGCGGCAACACACGTCCCATCCGCCCCCAATTCGACTGCTTGCCCTGTCGTTCATGGCGTCACCGCCCGCTGTCGAAGCCGTGACCCACAGCTCTACTTCGCCCGGCCGCAGGGGGACAAGTTGTTCGTGTACTACTGCCGCTACAGCGGGAAACACGCAATGACGACGGACTGCGACATCGAGACGCTCCCGCGCAGGGGCTCGGACGGGTCGTACGTTCTGGACACGTCACGCTACGTGACCCGCATGTACGCGGTGGACGGCGGGGAGAAGTACGTGCGGCGCGGGGGGGACGCGGGCAGCGACGTTGCCGAGCGGCAGCTCCGGCTCCACGTGGGGTCGCTGCCCGTGGCGTACCGGACGGAGGAGGGGGGCAGCCTGCTGTACATACTGAAGGACGCCCTGAGCAGCTTCAGCAACGAGTCGGAGCAGCTCGAGGCTATGGTGCCGCCATGTATCCTGGGCAACGGCGAGGGCGGCGTGCAGCTCATGATCGACTTCGAGGACCGCCAGAAGGCCACCAAGATCCTTAGTATCAGCGCGGACGGGCTCCGGATGAGCGTGCGGACGACGCTCGACAGCCATAAGGCTAAGGACGAGGTCTTCGAGTTCTTCGGGAGGGTGCTGAATAAGCAGTTCCGGGACTTCGCACTGCTGCGCGGCGTCCATGGGTTCAGCAGTCGCGTGCTGGAGGTGCGGGGGATGGGGCCCGAGGCCTGCTACAAGAAGGTCTACGAGGCGGTGAAGAAGGGCGTCGTGCTCAAGGACAAGAAGGTCGAACAGCAGGCCGTGGCGATCGTCTGAGGAGGGGGGAGAACCCGGGGTCGGAAGGGGGGGAGGAGCATGGGGGTGCCCCAGGGCCTGAAACTCTGGCGCCGCGCGTCGGCCTCGCGAACTACGCACATGGAACGATCCATGACCCCCGGATACTACAGGGGCCTTCTCTAGATATGGGCGTTCCAGCGTAATGCATGATTTTGGGATGGTCTTTGAGCCATCGGCAGGCACGAACGGATGCCCCACCTGACCTCCTTGACCCTTCAACTGCGGCGGTAGGTTCCCTCGCCCGATATAACGCACTAGCGGGTGGAAATGTCAAACATGTATCTGAATCGTCCCCGGAAGTTTCTTATCATCGCTGACTGGAGGCAATGCCGCGGCCCCCAGCCACCTGTCCAGAGATGCTCCACGGAAGGAAGCCCTTAAGCCCTCGCACCGCCCTGTCAACGGCGTCATTGCCTCTCGCCTTCGACGCAGTGACACCAATCAGATATAGAGCAGTCGCGCGGGTACCGACAACGACGTCTCAGCAACCATGGTGAGCGCCGGAGAGGTGGGTGGGCCCACCGCCCCCCCCCCCTCGGCGAGCAACCCGACAAGTGCGCCGCCGATGTCGCTGCCCCGCGCGCTGTGGACTTCAACCTAGACCCGGAAGCCGCCTCCCACCGGCGAACCGCAGTCGCCGAACTACGCGGTGGTGATGTCAGGGGACTCCCAAAGTGCCAAGGACGCGTGCACCCTCCTGAAGCCCGTGGGCCCCTTCGCGGGGTGGCACACGAAGAAGCTCCAGGACCAGCTGACGAGCGCCGAGAAGCGTAGGGAGTTGTCGCAGCTCATCGGCGAGCACTCGTTCGGCGCCAAGTTCTACCAGGGCGAGTGGACGTACCGCAAGCGCCCCGTCTTCACCCGCGTCTGGATCGAATCCCTCGACATCCTGGTGAGACACCGGAAGCCCACCCACGCGGCGCAGCAATTGCGGGCCGGCCCAGGCGCACGGACTCCCGGTCGCCTCCCCGACCTTTGCCCCGCCCATGCCCCTCGCCTGCCCCGCAGGAAGATCGCGGGTGCAAGGAGGTCAGCGTCGACCTCTTCGTCTCGGGCGTGTGGCGGGATGAGGCCATGGTCGGTGCCGACAAGGTCATGTGGCGCGACCAAAACTCGTTCGACGGCCTGTGGGACGCCCTCGCTGATCTGACCTTCCTCAACGAGGACGATACCCCGTGCATGGCCCTTGAGCACGTCGAGGTGCGAGGCCCACGCCACCCCACGCCACTCGCCCGCCCACGGCACTGACGGGGAACCCTCGAGCTTGAGAGCTCGCCCCGATCCCTTCTCAGCTGTGGTCCCCCGTGGCGCGGGTGAGAGAGCCCTGCATCCGCTCCCATGCGCATCGTCCGCAGGCTCCCCCCGGGTTCGTCGAGTGGGAGCTGGTGGACGGCGCAGCAGGGCTCCTGCGGCACCGACGCCGGTTCCGGGGCACACTGACCAACCGGATGCGGTTCGACGACTTCCCGTACGACTCGGACACCATTGGTTTCGCCGTAAACAGCGCCAATGACGCCGTCAAGCTGTACTGGAACTACCGGTTCCACCCACGGTGGCTCAACATCCCATCCCTGAACGAGTGGGTGATTGGGCGCGCGGGGCTGCCCCAGCCGGCGACCATGGACAAGTCGGCGCTGACAATCAAGCTGGGGGTCCAGCGCCAGTACATGTTCTACATCGTCAACGTCCTCCTGGTCGTGCTCATGCTCATGGTGCTCAGCTGGGCCATCTTCAACGTGCCGATGCTTGGCGAGGACAGCGTGGACAGCCGCATGAACCTGTCCATCACCCTCTTCCTGGCCATGGTGGCCTTCCTTTTCGTGACCAAGGAACGGCTGCCCAAGGTCAGCTACCTCACAGTGCTCGACGAGGTACTCATTGTGGCCTTCGTCCTCGTCTGGCTCGCCGGTGTTGAGACTTGGGTCGCGTACGAGCTCTGGGAGCGTGACCTGCTTGACGCAACGAAGTGGCTTGACTCGGCGTGCGCGTGGGCTTCCCCGGCGATCTTCGTGATGACGTGCGTCTTTCGGCTGTCATCTGGGTGGTATAACTGGATGACCTTCCGCTCCGTCATGGTCGCCTGCGAGACCGCCGTCACGGTCGTCGACAACTGGGTCGAGTCCCTGCGCTTTGCCGACCCGGTGATCATGGAGCTCGCCCAGTTCCGCGAGAAGAGCATGATGCTTGGGGATCCGGGGGACATCCACGAGGGGATCTGCGTGCAGGAATATGACCCGATCAAGATGCAGGACATTCAGGTAGCCTACAAAGTGGTCGAGGTTAAGCGCCGCGTTGCCCAGGCCATGCGCCACCTCGTCGCTGCGCACGAGGAGATCGTCAAGGACTTTGACCCCCGCGACCACATCCAGTCCCTCGGCGGCAAGAACTACTTTGGTCTCAACGACTACTGGGCCAGGTGGACCGTCCGCGGCTACGCCAGCAAGTGCTTCGAGCGGCTCGTCAACGAGACCTTCCACGGCACGGAGATCAAGGTGAACGACCTCGTCGCTGAGGAGATGGAGAAGGTCGAGCGCTGGGCCTCCCGCAAGCGGATGATGCGCCGTATCCTCGCCTGGACCCTGGCCGTCTTCACCCTGGGCCTGTCCACCTTCTTCGTCAACCTTGACTACTCAAAGCCCGGGTACGAGGACGCGGCCCATCGCCTCGCTATGGCCATGAAGGGCGGGGCCAGGTCCCTCGAGGCGCAGGACCGTGAGCGCCTCGACGACGAAGACAAGGAGTTACGGTTCTTCAACAAGGTCATCGACTGCGCTGAGGACGAGCGCGGGCGCTTCGTGGCCTTCAACGGCGCCAGCGTCGACCCAGATGACAGACATGTGGATGAACGGTCCCTGTGGGGCGCTCTTCTCCCAATTATGGAGTCCAAGCGCACCCAGATGGAGCACGTGTGGCCGACCCTGTTCAAGCTGGCCCACACCGGGGTCAAGAGGGCTGGCCGCGTCGCCAGGCCGGGCACTAGTGTCTGCCTCGCGAAAAAGTGGTACCGCGCGGCGGGTGTCGGGCAGCTCGGGTGTCTGGGGCCCGGGGAGAAGGGCGTGGTGGACGATGTCATGTTTTCCGCGGAGCTCCCCATCGCCGTGCGCTCCTCCAGGACAAAGATGGTGCACTTCTACAAGGCCGATGAGCTCGTCCAGTTCGACGCCACCGAAACCTCAAAGATCACGGTGCTCCCCGACAAGTTCGTCCGCTTCGACAACGCCGTGCGGGGGCTCCGGGTGCGGCTCTCGCCTCCTGGAGACGAACGACACGTAACCAAGCGCCCGTCCCCTGGCTGCGTCGGGACGCTCGTCCAGCGCGGGGATACGTCCAAGTGGTGGAAAGTCCTCTGGGACGATGGCATGACCGGCCTGTACCGCGTTGGCGAGGCGGTGAACGGCGTGTCACAGTTCGAGCTCGTGTTTGCGGCGCCATACCTGCCCGGGGCCGCCTGCATGTCCGGGGCACTGGTCACGACCCTGTCCCTGGAAGCCCAAAAGTATGTCGGAGTCAAGGTGCGCCCCGGCCCCAGCATCATCAAGCGCAAGAAGCACGCCCGCAAGCTGCTGCAGCGCACGTCGCAGGACGCCCGCGACGTGGCTGTCTCTGACAACGGCAGCGGGATCAGCGGGAGCCAGGCCGCCAGCCACACCACGGCGAACACGACGGCCACGGTGCTCGACAGGCGGCACTTGCTCGGCGGCCTTTCGTTCAAGAAGATCGCACGAGAAGCCGAGGGGACGATCCGAGAGGTGGACCCCGTGAAGGCCCTGGTGCTGGTGGAGTGGGACGTCGACTTCATGCAGTGGCACCCGATCGGGTACTCGGCGCACCTCGTGTTCGCGCAGACGACCGAGGTCGACAGCATGTCTGCCGTGTCTGAGCCCGCTGACTTTGACGTGTAGGGAGTGGTGAACAGGGCGCCTATCGATGGTAGAGTAATTTCTAGTGATAGCATAGCAGCATCATTGTCATAGCATTGTCGCGTCTTTGTGTTACCAGAGGGGCATGTGGTTGTGATGTGTGGTTCCGTGAGTTGGCCTGCCGACCCGGTGACCCGCTGTCGCGTGTTGGGCCAGTGTCAGTCATGAACAGTGCGTCTGTCGGTCAGCGCCCTCCGTAGCCGTCAGTGCCTCCAGTCTTCTCCGTCGCTTGGGAGCGAGGGCTGGGTCCCCTCCCCCCAGTATCCGCGGAGGGGAGGTCTCGTCACCCTCCAGGCTTGTGGGGAGGTGGCCAGCGCGGGCCCCTAGGCGGACCGCTGGCGGAGCCATGAAGAATCTGCGGCGCCTTTCGCGAACGGTGCGGGAGGTTTTTGATGTGAAGAATCTCGTGGAAGCGAAGAGGGGTTACTACGTGGACCCTCCTGCTGCATTCGCGGCGTTTCTCGCGGGGGGACCGCTGGCCGCGACCCTCGGCCGGGACAAGCCTGCGCCCACTGCGCCACTCCGAGGGGGGGAATCCGGGAGCAGCTGGTGCCCGCCGCGCCTTTCTCGCATCGCGATTTTACTTCTTGCGGGGAGCATGGGCTGCATATCCCCCGCCGCCGAGAGCAACCGGGCGGAGACCGACAACGGCCGGGCACGCTCGAGCGAGGGCGCCGGAGGATCGGGCGGGTCGCAGGCGCCCCCGGGGTTCTGGAGGGGCGGAGTTCAGGTGCCAGAGACGGGACGCGGGTCCTCTCCCGCCAAGTACTCGGCCAAGTCGCAGCGGGAGGTCACCAAGGTGAGGCCTGCCGCGAGAGCCCCGGGCCCCCACGCCCTCCCTTCACCGCACCGCCCCCTTGGGGACGCCGGGCGGGACCCGTCGCTGCCTCCGCGCCCGCAGATGGGCGAGGCGCCCGAGGCCGTGGAGGAGCACTCCATTCGGTACCGCCTGCTCACCGACCGGGCCGCGGCGTGCGCCGCCCAGGGCCGCTACTTCGAGGCCGAGCGGGCCCTGCAGGCAGCCCTGGCGGTCGCCCGGGACGGCTTTGGGCCCGAGGACCCCCACGTGGCGGCGGCGATGGCCAACCTGGGCGACCTCTACAAGCTCGCCGGGCGCTTCGAGGATGCCGACCGCCTCATGCTCCAGTCGCAGGCCCTCCTCACCGACATTTACGGGCCGTCCCATCCCTTCGTCGCCTGGGTCCGCCACTCGTTGGCCACGACGCGCGTGCGGGCTGGGGACTTCGCCGGCGCCGTGCGGCTGTACGAGGAGGCGCTGGCCCTGCAGAGCCGCGCCCTCGGCGCCGACCACGCCGAGACCGCCCAGACCCTCTTCGCCCTCGCAGCCGCCCGCTTCCGCGCCGGCGCCCACGACGCCGCCCGCGCCGACTTCCGCCGCTCGCTCGACGTCATCGAGGCCCAGCAGATGGAGAAGTGGCCGATCGGGCTGCAGGCGCTGGAGAACATGGCTCGGATGCACGTCCGGATGGGCGGCCCGGGGGACCTCGACGCCGCCGAGGGCATGGGGGACCGGATCCTACGCACGCTCGAAGGACGCTTCGACCTCCACGTCCATGCGGCGGCATGCCAGGCGCTGGCGGGGGCGGCGCTGGCGCTGGCGGGGGCGGGGCGCGCGGAGGCCGCGGCTGAGTGGCTCAGGCGCGGGATGGAAGCGACGCGGGAGCACCTGGGGCCGAGGGACGCGGCCACCCGGCAGCTGGAGGCGTGCGCCGTGAGGGTCTTCGGGAAGCACCCAGAGGGGGAGGTGCGAGAGCGGGGGGCGGAGCTGGCGCGGCAGCTCGTGGCGCCGCTGGAGCGGGAGTGCGAGGGGGCGCGGCGCGAGGCGGACCGGTGGGCCGGCTCGAGCAACCTGCGGCAGTTCGGGCTCCGGGTCGCCGCCGCGCGCGCGTGCGCGCGGCTCGCGGCGGCCCTGACGGCCGAGGCGCGGGCGCGGGCGGCGGCGGGGGACGGGGCGCGGGCGATGGCGAGCGCCCGGCGGGCCGAGGGGCTCCTGGCGGACGCCGTCGAGTACTCCAGGGTGGAGGACGGCGTGCGGGCGGCGGTCGGGGACGTCCGGTCGCGCGTGGGCGGGGAGGAGGGGAGCGAGGAGCGCGAGCGTGAGACCCGGGCCGCCCTCCGGATGGTCACCTGGTCGGGCGAGGTGGTCGGGGGCGCCGTGGCGCTGCGGGCTCGGCTGCTCGACGGGTGGGAAGCGGCGCTGCGCCTCCAGTTGGCCGGGCCCGGCGCGGGTCCCGGCCAGGCGGAGCGGGAGGGGGCCGAGGGGAGGCTCCGGGAGCTGCTCCGGCTCAAGGAGGAGGAGCGGCGGCGGAGGGAGATGGGGCCCGGGGCAGCAGCGTGACCCGAGGCGCGCCCCCCGCTCCGACGACTTGTTTAAATTTATTTACATTGTCTACCTTGCAAATGGTGCGGATTTACGGCGGGCAGAGAGACGGCAACACGCTGTCGGGCACCGGGACGGGGGGGGGACCCTGCCCGAGGGCGCCCTCCCGCTCCGAGGCGGACATGGCGGAGGACAGGCTCTCCAGGCTGCCCCGGCGCTCGGGCTTCTGGGACATGCGGCGGGCCCCCTGGCGCTCCCCGAGGCCCTTCTCGGCGTCCTTAAGGAGGGTCGCGGCACGGGCATGGGCCTCGGCCATGGAGAGGCGCAGGCCGGGGTCGGGGTTGAGTAGCCCCTCCCGCAGCAGGTCGGCAACGGGCGCAGGCATGCCGGCGGGGACGACCACCCGCCCGCCCGCGTCGAGCATCCGCGGGGCGCCGGCCTCGTCGCGGGGGGGCTGGCCGGTCCACATCTGCCAGAGGAGGACCCCGAGAGACCAAACGTCGGCCTGCGCGCGGTGACGGGCAGCGCTCCCGTCCCCGGACAGGAGCGCCGGGAGCCCCTCGGGGGGGGTCAACACGGTGTCGAGCCCGCCGTCGTCCCCCCAGCCCGGGTCTTCGGCGCGCGACGCGCGGGTGCCCTCCGTCGTGACGCTCCCGCCGCGTGGCGCCCCGCCCCTGCCCATCACCGCGTCAACCCAGTAGTCCGCGACCTTGCACGTGTAGCCCTTCCGCAGCGCCGAGTCGACGAGGAGGACGTTCTCCGCCGTCAGGCGCCCGTGGTAGAGGCCGCGGGAGTGCAGGTGTGCCACGCCGCCGGAGATCTCCCGCAGGGCCGCGAGGATCTGCGGGGCGTCGGGGGCGCCCCCCTCGCCGCGCGTCTTGCCCTGGTCGCACCGGTCCCGCAGGGACCCGCGGTTGCAGTGCTCCTTCACGACCCACGTCTCCCAGAGCCCGCTCCCGTCCGCGCAGGGGCGCGAGTGCCACTTGTAGGCCCGCACGAGGTTGGGGTGCGACAGCTGCACCGACACCACGGCGTCGAACAGCCCCCGGTCCACGTCGGCCGAGTGCCGCAGCACCTTGACCACCACCCGGGCCCCGGACCACACGGCCAGCCGCACCGTCACCGCGCCTCGGCGGCGGATCGCCCGGCCCAGCTGGACGTCGGGGAAGGGCGACGCCCGCGACGACTGCCGCGGGGTATACAGCTCCTGGTCCACAGAGGAGTGCAACTCGCCCCGGGCGCCGAACGCGCCCTCCAGCGAGACGAAGTACAGTCTCCGGGCCGACAGGCCGCTCAGGGACGCCTCGGCCCCCTCGCCCCCCGCCGAGGGCTGGGCGGGCTTGAAGTGACACGTGGCCGCGCGGCCCGCCTTGTTCCCGGACCGGCCCAGGGATCGGGCGGGGCTGCTGCCCTGGGCGGCCAGCCCCGCCAAGCCGGTGTCCTGCCGCGGCATCGACGACGACCAGGTCGGCCGGGGGCTGCCGTCCTGGCTCAGCCGGCCGCCGGCCCTGCACCCCGCCGCGGCGCGGACCCGCGCCGAGACCACGAAAGGCTCCGATCCCGCCACGGCGGCCGCGAGGCGGCGCATTACCTCCTCGGGCGTCGCGTCAACGGGCTCGAGGGCGTCCCAGAGGGACTGCGAGGGGCCCCACTCGCGTGGGCCCCTCTGCCCCAGCCGGGACTTGGAGGCCCTCAGGAGGGAGTTGCCCGGCAGGCGCACCGGCGGGAGCGCACTGGCCTGCCCCGCCAGCCCCGCCCCCCTCGGTGTGGACCCGATCCGCGGGTACTGCAAGCTCGACCGCTGCTCCGTCAGGCGATCGGGGTCGCGGTCGCCCCAGGAGGGGGGGCTCTTGGCCTCGAGGCTCCGGCGCCCGCCCAGCCACTCGCGCGCGTGGCCCGTCTTTGCCCCGCTGGGCCGAGACGCCGCGGGCATGCTCCCCAGCTCCTCTCCCGGCGCCATCTCGCCCCCGAACTCGGCAACGGACGGCTGTGCCGCCGTGCCCGTCCCGAGGGCGGACCTTGCCAAGCCCCCGAGCTCCTTCCACCCTTGGTTGGAGTGCAGGATCCTCCAGTTTCCCTCATCCGTGAGGTCCACGAGCGCCACAGGGCCCCAAAGCACGCCCAGGATGCGCGCCAGCCGGTCGGCCACATCCTCTGTCGCCACCTGCTGGGCCCGGGCCGCCTCCTCCTCGGCGCTTTTGCGGCACTTGCGGCGGTGCTCGTCGGCCGTGAGCTCGGTGCGGATGATGTTGGCGAAGTCTTCCAGCACGGGGGCCATGGCGGGGTCGCTGGCCCCCTCGCCCTCGACCAGGCCCATGACAGCGATGGTCCCCACCCGCCCGTCCCCCACGTCAATGGGGGCCCCCGCGAAGTACCGGATTCCGGGCGGCCCCGCGACGAGCGGGCAGCCCCTGAGGTCCGGCTCCTGCCTCGCGTCCGAGACGATTCGCACCTCCCCCAGCACCGGGAGCGCCGTCCAGTCCGTCCCGGAGACTAGAGCCGACAGCTCGGCCTGGGCCCCGGCGTCTCGGGCCGGCGCGAAGTTGTCCGCGCACGTCGTGGCCCAGGGTGCGAATCCGGCGTTCGGGACGTATATTGCAACGATGGGCGCCCGAAAAAGGAGGGACAGGGAATTGGCCAGGTGAATCCACCGCGACGGGTCCACGGAGAGGCGCCGGAAGCTTTCCCCGCTGCCGGGCTTGTGGCCCCTCGTCCCGTTGCTTTGCTCCGTTTGATCCGGACGCGAGAGCGTTGTGGAGGGCCCCCACTCATCCGCCACGTCACCATTGTGCGCGCCGTGCGACTCCACCTTGAGGGGCCCGAGCCCGTCCTCCACGCGGCTGTAGGCAGGGTTTCGGAACGGAAACGTTTAAGGTGGAGGGACATCTGGGGCACTCGAAGGAGCGGCAATGAATTGGTGCTGTTTTCTGGTTTATTATATCAAAATAAGACGAATACCGCCATATCCGACGGCGGGAAAAGCCGGGGGGGGCAGGGGACACACCTGCTCCCGCACCCCATGCCGGCCAGCCGCACCGCCTCCAGCACTAACCACCAGGAAATACCACTTTCTTAAGTTACTTCTTGATCGGGGAGCCAGGCTGCTTCGCAGGTTGGTCTGTAGAACGATGGTATGCCGCTTCGCCGCTTCGCAGGCTAGGAACGCGCCGTTGGGTCCTTGGGGCTCCGCGAGCGTGAGGCGCCGCGATTTCCGGGGCAAATTTGGCTCATGGAATGACCCTTCCCAGCGCCTTCTCCTCCGGCTGGAAATCCAGGGTCCCAGCGCGCTGATACACACTCCTTTTTTTCGGTCAGGGTAACGACCGCCCTGAGACGGACTTCTGGGGGGGTGGGCAAATTCCGTCTCTCCCCCACGAACCCGGCGGCATCGGCGTCTTGAGCAGGCGGAGACGCCCC
>Ga0255780_10005374_pt1 | contig 10812 bp, 9 predicted proteins | sample 071ome_32_FD_179978 | JGI IMG/M metagenome (GOLD analysis project Ga0255780, IMG submission 179978) | Coastal salt marsh microbial communities from the Groves Creek Marsh, Skidaway Island, Georgia - 071405AT metaG (version 2) | ecosystem: Environmental > Aquatic > Marine > Intertidal zone > Salt...
TTCCCGCCCCCCGTGGGGCCAAGGAAGAGGAAAGAGCCGTTAGGACGCGCGGGGTCCGCAAGACCCGCCCGGGCCCGGCGCACGGCGTTGGCCACGGCGGAAACGGCTTCTTCCTGGCCGATAACCCGCTCCTGCAGGGCCCCCTCTAGGTCGAGGAGCTTCTCCCGTTCGCCGGAAAGGAGTTTGGAGACGGGCACCCCGGTCCACTTCGCCACCACCTCGGCGATCTCTTCCTCCGCCACCTGATTGCGCACCAGCTGGTGGTTGCTTTGCTCCTGGGCTTCGGCCTCAACCAGTGCCTTCTCGAGGGCGGGAATTTGTCCGTACTGAAGCTCGGACATGCGCGTGAGATCCCCGGCGCGGCGGGCGGCCTCAAGTTCGCTTCGAGCGGCGTCGAGGCTTTCCTTGATCTGGGTGGCGCCGCTCCGGGCCGCCTTCTCCTCGGTCCAGCGAGCGTCGAGGTCGGCGTATTCGCGATCGAGGGTGGCAATCTCCCCCTCGAGGGCCTCACGGCGCTTCCGCGAGGCCTCGTCCGTCTCCCGGGACAGGGCTTCCCGCTCAATCTTCAGCTGAATGAGGCGCCGCTCGAGCTTGTCCATAACCTCGGGCTTTGAGTCGATCTCCATGCGGATGCGGCTGGCCGCTTCGTCAATCAGATCGATAGCCTTATCGGGCAGCTGGCGATCGGTGATGTAGCGGTGTGACAGCTTCGCCGCCGCCACCAGCGCCGGATCGCTGATGGTGACCCCGTGGTGAATCTCGTAGCGCTCCTTCAGGCCACGAAGGATGGCGATGGTGTCCTCCACGGAGGGCTGATCCACCTGCACCTTCTGGAACCGGCGCTCAAGAGCAGCGTCCTTTTCGATGTACTGGCGGTATTCATCGAGGGTGGTGGCGCCCACGCAGTGGAGCTCGCCCCGGGCAAGGGCAGGCTTCAGCATGTTCCCGGCGTCCATGGCGCCGTCGGCCTTCCCGGCCCCCACCATGGTGTGGAGCTCGTCGATGAAGAGGATGACCTGCCCCTCTTCCTTCGCCAGGCCCCGGAGCACGCTTTTCAGGCGCTCTTCGAATTCCCCCCGGAACTTCGCCCCGGCAATGAGCGCCCCAAGATCCAGGGAGAGCACGCGCTTGCCCCGAAGCCCTTCCGGGACTTCCTTGTTCACAATGCGCTGCGCTAGCCCTTCGATGATGGCGGTCTTGCCCACCCCCGGCTCGCCGATGAGCACGGGGTTATTTTTCGTGCGGCGCTGGAGCACCTGAATGGTGCGGCGGATTTCATCGTCCCGGCCGATGACCGGGTCGAGCTTGCCGGCCTCCGCGCGGGCGGTGAGATCGACGGTGAAGCGCTCCAGCGCCTGCCGCCCCTCCTCTGCATCGGCGCTGGACAGGTTTTCCCCGCCCCGCAGCGCATCGATGGCACTTTGGAGGTTTTCCACCGTGGCTCCAGCGGCGCGCAGCGGCGCCGCGGTTTCGCCCCCAAGCTCCAGGGCCCCCAGGGCCACCAGCTCGGAGCTGATGAAATCATCCCCGCGCTTCTGCGCGGCCCGATCGGCAAGGTTCAAAAGCCGCACGAAGGTGGGGGACGGCTGGGCCTCCCCCGTGGGGGTCTTTAATTTGGGCAGCTGGGACAGGGCGTCTTGGTAGCCTCGCAACGCCTTTTGGCTATCGATCCCGGCGCTTTTCAGAAACTTGCCAAAGTCCCCAGCCTTGTCCTGAAGCATGGCCACCAGAAGGTGGGGTGGGGCCAGCTCGCTGTGATCCTGGCCCAGGGCCAGGGATTGGGCCTCCCCTAGGGCGGCTTGAAGTCGGTTGGTTAAGCGGTCCATTCGCATGGCCATTCCCTCATACGCACCGGCAGCAAAGCGCTGCGCTCATGGCTAGAAAGATGGGGGCCGGACGCGTCTTTTCAAGGCTTTGGGCCTAGGGGCGCATAAAGGGAATGTCCGTGTCTCCGCCCATGTGTTCGAGCTCGAACTCCAATTCGCTGCGAATATCGGCCACGCTGTGATGCTGCTGATAGGCCGCCAGGAGCTCCTGCAGAAAGGCCTTTAGCAACCGGGGCGCTTCGATGTCCGCGGCTTCCGCCTCGCTTAAGGCCTGAGCGAGGGAGGCTTTTGCAATGCTGTAGGGACTTGCCATGACAAGATCTCCAAGAAAAACCTGACTCTAGAGGTAAAGGGGGGTGCGACGAAATGACCCACATCAAGGCCCTCGCCATCCCTTTGTATCTCTCCGGGGGCTGGGTAGACTCCGCTTCGGGCGCAACGCAGGAGAAGCTCAGCCATGGTGGCCACGGAGCTCAATCAGCACGGAACGCAGGGCACGATCATCCTTCAGCCCAATCGCTCCTTTAGCTGGCGCGATAACGTCTGGTTTCTTGTGGGCATCAGTGGCCTGTCCCTCCTGATCGGGCTCATGTTCCTGCTCCAAGGCTTTTGGCTCATCCTGCCCTTCGGCGTGTTAGAGCTGTCCCTACTCGGCGTCTGCCTTTACCAATGCGCCCGCTTCACCCATCTGCAGGAGGTGATCACCTTCACCCCCGAGGCCCTTACCATCGAGCGGGGCTACGGCAAGCCGGATAAGCGCCACGAGTTCCACCGCATCTTCGCGCAGATTTTCGTGCGCAAACCCCTACACCGTTGGTATGGCTCCAAGGTCGCCATTCGCAGCAAGGGCAAGGAAGTGGAGGTCGGCAGCTTTCTTTCCGAGGACGAGCGCAAATCTCTCATCAAGGACCTGCGCTCCATGGTTTCCCACTTCGAAGGCCTGCGCCCCTCGCAAAGCTAGGGACTGCCGCAGCCCTCCGAAGGTCGCCACTGCCACCAGCGGCCCGCCCGGCCGCACTCTACCCTGCCCGGCCACCGCGAATCCCAGCGCACCATACCCTGGGCCCCCGTGGGCACGGGGCGGGTACCTTCCGCGCGCCAGCGGGCCACCACCGCGTCGTGAGGATGACCAAAGGGGCTGGGCAGAGCCGCACTGAAGATCACAAAGCGCGGCGCTGTGCGCTTAACCAGCACCCGAGCGGAACTGCCCCGGGAACCGTGATGGGCGGCCAGTACCAAATCCTGCGGAGGCAGCTCCCCGGCGAGGCGGCGTTCCACGAAGCGAGGGACGTCCGCAAGGAGGAGCACTCGGCGTGCCCCAGCGCTAATCGCCAGCACGCAGGACTGGGCATTGCCGTGCCCTGCCCGGGGATTGGGCTTGGGATGGAGCACGACAAAGTCCACCCCATCCCAGCGCCAGCGACGCCCCCGATGGCAGGGCGCGCCGCCAGGACCGAGCAGCTCCGCCCCTGGAAAGGCCGCGCGGACGGCAGGAAGGCCGCCCGCGTGGTCCCGGTCCCCATGGGTGAGCAGCACCCGATCGAGCTGCTTCACCCCGAGGGCGCGCAGCGCAGGCTTAACCTGGACCGCAAAGGCCGCTGCGTCGACGTCGCCCCAGGCGGGCCCCGTATCCACCAGCACACGATGCTCCGCCGTTTCTACCAGGGCAGCGCTCCCCTGCCCCACGTCGAACACCGTGAGACGAAAGGTCCCGAGAGGCAGGTCCGGGGCTGGCCATAGCAAGGCCATCACCCCTAGAGCCGCGCTAGAACGAACCGCCAGGGGACCGGGAGTGAGCGTCACAAGGGCCAGGAGCACCGAAAGGACCAGGGGAAGCCCCGCCACCGACGCGAGGGGCGCAGCCCCTCCAAGGGGTTCGAGGCACGCCAGGAGGCTCTGAACGCCATCCCCCAGAACCTGGAGCGCCGACAGCGCAGGAGCGAAGCCCCATAGGACAAGGGTCAGGAGCCCAAAGCCCAGGGGCAAAAGGAGGGCCCCGAGGAGCGGCCCCAGAAATAGATTCACCACGATGCCCACGGCGGGCATCCAGCCGAAGAAGGCGGCCAGGAGGCCGGCCATGGCCAAGGACAGGCGCCCCTGGAGGGCGAGCAGGCCTGGAAGGCCTCGGCCATCCCCCCCGGGCCACAGCAGCACCAGCACGGCAAAGAAGGAAAGCGCTGCCCCCGGCGCCAGGAGCGCCTCTGGTGCAGTCACCCCGAGGGCGAGGGCCGCCAGCGCGAGGCCTCGCCCCGGACGGCTACCCCGCCCCAGCCCAAGGGCCATAAGAAGTAGGAGCGCCCCAAGCCAGGCCCGCTGCACCGGAAGGCCGGCCCCCGTCAGCGCCCCATAGGCCGCCAGCAGGAGGCCGGCGGGCAGCACTAGCCAGCGCCCGGGCAGCCCCGGGGTCACCAGTGCGACCAGAGCGCGCAGGGCGACGAGCACCAGGCCCAGGTGAAAGCCTGACACCACGAAGAGATGGACCACGCCAAGTAACGCCAGCCGGTCCCAGGGGAGCGCTTCGGGCGGCGACGCCTCCCCCAGCAAAAGGGCGGTGAACACCGCCCGGGCCTCTGGGCGTAGAGGCACTAGGGCGTCTTGCAGATGCTGACGCAGCCGCGCCAGGGGCCCGGGAGCGGCCCGGGCCAAGGCCCAGGCGGGCCCCTTGGGATAACCCACGGCGTCCACACCTCGGGCGAAAAGCATTCGCTCCGGATCGGGGCGCCCGAGGTTTTGGGCCCCCTTCGGGGCGCGCAAGCGCACGGTCATGCGCCATCGCGCCCCCTCCCGGAGGGGAAGCGGGGCATAGAGGGACAGGCGAACCCGCTGCACCCGGCGCAGCTCGGGGGATCCGGACTGCCAAGCCAGAACCTCAGCGTAAGCGCTCTGGGGTGGCCAGCCCTGCACCGCGGTGATGGCCAGCATCGCCTCCCCCTCTACATAGGCCGCCGCACTGAGGCGCCGCTCTAGGCTATGGTGAAGGGATAGGGCCGTCAGCAAGGCCCCGGCACAAAGGGCGAGGGCATAGGGCGCCAGGCGGGGGCGAAGGAGCGTGGGAACGAGGCTTAGGGCGAGGACCTCGGGCACCGCAGCGGGCCCCAGGCTCAGGGCCAGGCCCAGGCCCCCAAGAACCGCTAGCGAGAGCCTCGCGAGCTCATCGGTCCGGCTCCGAGCCCCCTCCGGTGGAGGCCCAAGGCGCCCCGGGGCATAATGCGGCCCCCTCTCCTCCCGGAGCCTAAGGCCGCCCCATGCCACGGGATTTTCTCAAGCGCCACCTGCCTTCGCCGGATGCCCTTCGCCGGCGGAAGGGTTTGGCTATGTTCCGGGGCCGGATGAGCGATCCTGAACTCTGGCACCTCACGCGCCGTAGCGTTTCCGCGGCGATTGGCGTAGGCCTTTTCCTCTCCATGGTGCCCCTACCGGGGCAGATGCCCCTTGCGGCGGTCCTGGCCCTGCGCTACCGCTTCAACCTGCCCGTGGTCATTGCGGCGGTCTTTGTCACCAACCCCCTAACCATGCCGGCGATCTACCTCTTCGCCTACGAGCTGGGGGCCCTCCTCCTGAACACTCCGCCCCCGGCCACGCCCTTCGAATTCACCGTGGCCTGGCTAAGCCAGCGCGTCGGGGAAATCTGGCAACCCCTGGCCCTCGGCTGCTTGATTCTCGGCGTCCTTGCGAGCGCCACCGGCTTCTTCGGCACCCAGCTGCTCTGGCGCTGGCACGTGCTCCAGCGCTGGGAGAAGCGGCGCATGCTCCGGCGCCTGCGGGAGCGCTAGCTATGATGCGAGCTGGGCTACGGATCTCCCGATCGTGGCATGCTAGGCGCCGTTAACTCGCGACCTCGGAGCCTTCCCATGCGATCGATCCTCCTTACGGCCCTGGCCCTGTGCGCCACCGCGGCGACCGCTGCCGAACCCCGGCCCTTTAGCGCCGATGACGTCTTTGAGCTGGAGTGGGCGCGCTCCCCGGTCATCTCGCCGGCGCTGACGGAGGTGGTGTGGGTACGCACGGGCTACGACCGGCGCAGCGATCGCCCCCGGGGGGCGCTTTGGGTAACCGACGTCGCGACGGGCGCCTCCGAGCCCCTGGTGACCGGCCCCGGGAGCTACCACAGCCCGGCCTTTTCCCCGGACGGGACTCGCCTTGCCTATCTCGCCAGCGAAGAGGGCAAGACGCGCCTGCGCATGCGCTGGCTCGCCTCGGGCCGGGAGGCCGTGGTGGCGGACCTCGATAGCACGCCGCGGCAGGTGCGCTGGGCCCCGGACGGCACGGCCCTGGCCTTTACCCTTTTCACCCCCGGGGAAGGCCTAAGCCTGGGGAAGGCGAAGCCCCGGAAACCGGACGATGCGCGCTGGGCCGATCCCATGCGCGTGATTGATGACTTGGTTTTCCGCTTCGACGGCCGGGGCTACCTCAAGGAAGGCACGGATCAGGTCTACGTGGTGCCCGCCCACGGCGGAACCCCCCGGGCCCTAACCTCCGGCGGCGATGGCTTTAGTGCGCCGGCCTGGAGCGCCGATGGTAAAACCCTGTACGTCGTGGGCAATGATGGGCCCCGACCCGAGATGGATCCTATTGAGTCGGAAATCTACGCTGTGGACGTCGCCACGGGAGCGCGCCGCGCCGTTACCGATCGCGATGGGCCGGACCGTTCGCCGGCGGCCTCCCCCGATGGGCAAACCCTCGCTTGGCTCGGCTATGACGACGAGCGCCGGGCCTATCAGCAAACGGAACTCTATGTGCAGGGCCCAGGAGATGAGGCACCACGGCTATTGACCGCCGACTTTGACCACAGCCTTTCCGATCTCACCTGGACCGACGACGGGCAAGCCCTCCTCGCCCAGGCCACGGTGCGGGGGCAAATCCACTTGGTGGAGATCGATCTGGAGGGCACGGTGCGCACCGTCCTCCGGGATATCGGCGGCACCAGCCTGGGCCGTCCCTACGGCTCCGGGGATCACGCCGTTAAGGGCACGGGGGCTCAGCGGGTGGCGGCCTGGACCGTCGCGGACCCCAACCGCCCTGCGGAGCTCGCCATCCAAGTGGGCTCCAGCGCTCCGCGCATCGTCACCGATCTAAACTCCGATCTTCTAAGCCACCTTGCCCTGCCGCGCATTGAAGCCCTCGAGGTGCCCTCCCGCCTCGACGGACTGCCGATCCAGGCCTGGATGGCCATTCCTACGGGGGTAGAGGCCAATGGGACTGCGCCCCTGATCCTAGAGATTCACGGGGGCCCCTTCGCCATGTACACCCCAAGCTTCGCTGCGGAAATCCAGCGCTATGCCGCGGAAGGCTACGTCACCGTCTGGGCGAACCCCCGGGGCTCCACGGGCTATGGCGAGGCCTTCGCCCAGGAAATCGATGAAGCCTATCCGGGCCCGGACCACGAGGATCTCATGAGCGTCGTGGATGCGGTGGTCGCCCAGGGCTGGGTGGATGAGAAGCGCCTCTTTATCACCGGGGGCTCCGGCGGCGGCGTGCTTAGCGCCTATGCCACGGGCATGACCGATCGCTTCGCCGCAGCGGCGGTCATCAAGCCCGTCATCAACTGGTTCACCATGGCCCTGGCCGGGGATATCGGGGTGGTGGTGTCGCGCCACTGGATTCGGGGCAACCCTTGGGAAAACCCGCAGAAGTATTTCGACCGCTCCCCCATCCGCGTGGTGGGGAACGTCACCACACCGACGCTGGTTATGGTGGGCGAGGAGGACTGGCGCACCCCCGCCTGGGAAGCGGAGCAGTGGTACACGGCGCTGAAGATGCAGGACGTGCCCTCAGCCTACGTGCGCGTGCCCGGGGCCTCCCACACCATTGCCGCCCGCCCCAGCAATCTCGTCGCGAAGGTCGATACGATCATGGCGTGGTTTGAGAAGTACGACCCGGCGAAGGTCAGTAATGAAGGCGAAGCTGAAGAATAAAGAGATCGGCCCCTTCAACCCGATAGACCAAGCGGTACTCATGGTCGATTCGTCGAGACCACCAACCGGCTAAGGCGTGGCGCAAAGCTTTCGGCTTGCCCACGCCCGCATACGGCTCCCGAGCGATTGCTTCAATGATCCGATTCACTCGCTGAAGCATCGCTCGATCAGTGCACTGCCAATAGAGGTAGTCTTCCCAAGTCCGCTCGGAGAAGACGTATCTCACTTCAAGAGCGTTTCGCGACGCCCCTTACCGGCCTCAAAGCCAGCGATACCCTCAAATAGACGGCGCGCATTTTTGGGGCTACGGAGCAGATAAGCGGTCTCTTCAAGCGCTTCGTAATCCTCGAGAGACATCATCACCACGGCACTTTCTCCGTGGCGCGTAATCGCGATCGGCGCATGATCGTCGCAAACTTTAGCCATCGTTTTGGCAAGATTTTTACGTGCAGCGCTGTAGCTTAAGCTTTCCATGGGCAGCCCTTCAGGTACGCTTTTCTGTACCAAATTTCCCACGCTCAATTTACCCCCGCAAGCGCCGCAGCGAGGTAAGCGCTGAGCGGCTCGGTTCCGCTGAAATGCCGGTCCCGCTCCACGGGCAGGCCGAGGCCGCCTCGGAGCGCTTCGAGTTCTGAGAGGCGCACGTAGCCGAGCTCCGGGGCCCCGAGGCCGAGGTCACAGAGGCCGAAGGCGAGGTCTGGATCGTCGGGGTCAAGCTCACTGAGCAGCCAGGTCCCCGCCCCGTCCGGGGTAAAGAGCTTGACCACCGGAGGGAAGTCTTCGCTCTGGTCCCGGACCTGAAGGGCCCGTTGCCGTGCGCCCTGCTGAAGAAGCTTCCTTCGCTGGCCCTGGGTGAGTAAGCGCATGGGGTAATCTCCCGCGGTGAAAGGCCCAGCGTGCCCGGGCAGGCGTGCTCCGCCCGAGGGAAAGGTGCCCCGCGAGGCGTAGGTTTCCGCGGAAGTGACGGTTGCGCTGGAGCGCCGATCTCGCTAGGGTCCGCCCCCTTCTTCTGTGCCCCCGCGGTTTTCTCCGCCGGCGCCCCCTGAGCGCGCCCCGCTTCGCTATTTAGGATCTCCCCCATGCAGGACGGCTTCGCCCCTATCCGTAACGATCTGCTCGCTGGTCTCGTGGTCGCCCTAGCGCTCATTCCCGAGGCAATCGCTTTCTCCATCATCGCCGGAGTGGATCCGAAGGTGGGGCTCTACGCCTCCTTCTGCATCGCGGTCACCACGGCCTTTTTGGGCGGGCGCCCGGCCATGATTTCCGCCGCCACGGGGGCCATGGCCCTGGTGATGGTGACGCTGGTAAAGGAGCACGGGCTCCAATACCTGCTAGCAGCCACCGTGCTAACGGGGCTGCTGCAGATCGTCGCCGGCTGGGTGCGCCTCGGGACCCTGATGCGCTTTGTTTCCCGCTCCGTGGTGACGGGCTTTGTGAACGCCCTTGCCATCCTGATCTTCATGGCCCAGCTGCCCGAGCTCATTGACGTGACCTGGCATGTCTACGCCATGACCGCCGCGGGCCTCGCCATCATCTACGGCCTGCCCTATCTCACCACCGCCGTACCCTCCCCCCTGGTGACCATCGTGGTGCTGACCGCGGTGGCCGTGTACTTCGGGCTGGAAATCCGCACCGTCGGCGACATGGGCACGCTGCCCGACAGCCTGCCGATCTTCCTTCTTCCGGATGTGCCCCTGAATCTAGAAACCCTGGGCATTGTCTTTCCCTACGCCGCGACGCTTACGGTGGTGGGGCTTTTGGAATCGCTCATGACGGCGACGATCGTGGACGATCTAACGGATACGAAAAGCGATAAAAATCGCGAATGCTTCGGCCAGGGGGCGGCGAACATCGTTTCTGGTTTTCTTGGGGGCATGGCGGGCTGCGCCATGATCGGGCAATCGGTGATTAACGTGAAATCTGGGGGGCGGGGTCGCCTGTCTACCCTGTGCGCTGGGGTTTTTCTGCTGATCATGGTGGTGTTCCTTGGGGACTGGGTGGGGCAAATCCCCATGGCAGCCCTGGTATCCGTGATGATCATGGTGTCCCTGGGCACCTTCAGCTGGCAGTCCCTGCGGGATCTCCGCACGCACCCGAAGAGCTCCTCCGCAGTCATGCTTGCCACCGTGGCCGTGACCGTCGCCACCCACGATTTAGCCCAGGGCGTCCTCACCGGCGTCCTACTCTCCGGCTTCTTCTTCGCCCATAAGGTTGGGCAGATCCTGACCGTGCGTTCCCAGGCCGATGCCGAAGGACGGCTCCGGGCCTATACCGTGCTTGGGCAGGTGTTCTTCGCCAGCGCTGATCGCTTTGTGAACGCCTTCGACTACAAGGAAGTGATTGATGGGGTGCAGATCGATGTGAGTCGCGCCCACTTCTGGGACATCACCGCCGTCAGCGCCCTGGATAAGGTGGTCATGAAGTTTCGCCGGGAAGGCACGGAGGTCGAAGTGATTGGGCTGAACGAGGCCAGCGCCACCCTGGTGGATAAGTTCGCGCTGCACGATAAGGACGATGGGGATGACCTCCTCATCGCGCACTAGGCTTGAACGATGAATAGCACTCGGAAGGTTCTGGCCTGCGTCGATCAATCGCGCTTTGCGGCGAACGTGGTGGATGCCAGCGCCTGGGCATCGCAGCGCCTTCGGGCGCCGCTGGAGCTTCTGCACATCCTTGAGCAGCACCCGGAGCTGGCCCACCTGGCGGACCACAGCGGAACCCTGGTCCCCGATGCGCAGGATCACCTGCTCCAAAGCCTGTCTGAGGACGATGCGCTTCGCAGCAAAAGCGCCCGGGAAGCGGGCCGGCAGTTTCTCAGTGCGCTGCGCCTTCGCGCCGAGGCCGCCGGTGCGCCCCAAACGGACGTGCGCCAGCGCCATGGGGAACTGGTGGAAACCCTCGGGGAGCAGGAAAAGGACGTTGCCCTGTTCGTGCTCGGGCGCCGGGGGGAAGCGGCGGAGCATACGCAGCGGGATCTGGGGCGCAGCGTTGAGCGGGTGGTGCGTCGCCTACGCCGACCGATCCTGGCGGTAACGGAGGACTTTCAGCCCCCGAAGCGCGCCCTCCTGGCC
>Ga0255780_10005375_pt1 | contig 10812 bp, 8 predicted proteins | sample 071ome_32_FD_179978 | JGI IMG/M metagenome (GOLD analysis project Ga0255780, IMG submission 179978) | Coastal salt marsh microbial communities from the Groves Creek Marsh, Skidaway Island, Georgia - 071405AT metaG (version 2) | ecosystem: Environmental > Aquatic > Marine > Intertidal zone > Salt...
GTACCGGTTCATGCGCCTTGCAGGGCTGAAAGCTCAGGTGGGCTACGGAAAATCTCAGCATAGAGGAGGCGCAGCCAATATCGTTGTTCCTAACCGGCTAAAGAGGCGGGTCACCACCATGGCACCAGACGATGCCTGGATAACGGATATAACCCATATCCGTACCCATGAAGGCTGGTTGGACTTGGCTGTGGTGGTTGGCCTCCGAAAAATCCATGCCGCCGTAATTATTGCGCCAGGTATAAAACGACCTATCCCTGAAACCGACTCGGCGGCATAGCTCCGTTACCGGAACGCCCGATTCGACTACCAACTAAAAACCAATGGTCTGTTATTCGCTGTAGCGCTTCTTCATGACCACTTTCTCTTTCAAAGTGGACCTTACTGAGAACTAGCTGATAGTTAAAATTGAGGGGATATCCAGGCGACAAAAGAAGCGTTGCGGGTGTTATGATATTTTAATTGAAGTCTCTGCTTATGATTCATCATTTCTCACTTGAATAAATAGGCTTGATAATCTCGCTCAAGTGGTCAACGTGTATGGTAGTTTAGCAGTCCATATAGCCATCCCAGTTGTTGATGAAAGAATGCTTGGGATCGTAAATCTGTGTTTGCTTTTTAAGGTTAAACTTGCGATGCGCCCTCGGATCTGCACCCACACCAGCAAGATACTGCCAGTTTCCCCAATTATTAGCGATATCGAAGTCGATTAACTGCTGTTCAAAATACTCTGCGCCGTATCGCCAATCTATAGCGAGTTCGTGTACAAGGCAGCTAGCAACGAGCTGGCGTGCACGGTTAGATATATAGCCCGTCGCTCTAAGCTGTTTCATAGCGGCATTAACAATGGGATAGTGTGTGAGACCCTCGCGCCAGGCACGAAATTGCTCCGCATTATAATTTGTGAGGGGGTTTCGGTTATGTGGCCCTTTGTAGGCATAAAGTCGATCTCCCCAATGGAGGGCATACCATTGGAAGTATTCACGCCAAAGTAGTTCAAATTTAATCCAGTAAGTTGAATCATTGGACCCCTTTTGCGATTCATACTCGCTTAGCCTAGCGATCACTCGTTTACTCGATAGAGCGCCGACAGCTAACCAGGGGCTCAGTTTTGTTGAGCTTTGCCAATCATCTAGAGCGTTTCGGGTCTCTTTATATGCCAGAGGTGCTGTGCTATTGAAGTAAGTCTCTAAGTGCAACTGTGCAGCGTCTTCGCCGCCGTTAAAGTATGCTATTGATTCAACAGGTTTGCTTACACTTTTTTTGTGGATTGGTGGTGGTAAAGATATTGGTGCTGAGACAGGTTGATCGATGACCAGATTTTCTACACGTTTACGAAATTGTGAAAAACTCTTATCAAGTTGGGTGAGCCCAAAAGGCAGCTGTGACTCTTGGAAAAGAGTGGCTGTCTCTAAGACAACTACTTGAAGATAAGGGAAGCGCTCAGCAATCGCACTGATTGCTCGTTGCTCGTAGCTACCAACATGGCGCGATGTAACAATTCTATCAATCGAGTATTGCTGTACCTGATGGGTCAACGATTCTAGATAGTCGCCATTGATACGATGAAGGCATTGGCCAAGCGTGGATAGCTGAAAGTCTAGAGCAGATATTGTTTGCTCTAAGAATTGAGCGCGATGTGTGCTTAAATATTTCTCACCGAGAAGGGGGAAAAGCTCGGTCTTTGGGTCACGAATATGGATGCAGTGTAGATTGGAATCTTTTGAGACAGCATCAAAAATTAAGTTATCTTCAAGACGAAGATTATTGGTAAACCAAAGAAGTGAGGATTGTGACACAGGTTATTCCTTGATTATTATTCTATTACTACACAATAAGTATATTCGGTCATTGCAATTGTCGAAGTGCTTGTGAAACCAGAACTCTAATGATATTTGACTCCCGATATAGGGTCATCCAAAAAGCGAGCTTGGTAATGTGCTAGTGAGCTTTTGCTCAGATACTATTCACCTACAAAATCAACGGACTTTCGAATAAAATATGGAGAAATATCTACATAACGGTGGGGTCCCGATAAACGGATATGACGTAAAATTATTCCGTGTCACACGTATATGTACTATATGTTCAGCGATATTGGTTAGCATAACGCGCTGTACACTGTTAAATTGCTCCAAAGATCCCAAAATATTGTCCAGCATACGAGATACCAACTGTATTTTTTGAGCTACCTTACGCGTCTCGCCTTTAACCTGACAATGAGTCGTTCATCTGCATTACCCACTAATCACACACTCTGCACATATTGGTTAATTTACTGACGAAAATACCCTTTTATTAAGGTCTATAAACAAGCTGTGTGATGTCATTAAGCTTCACTCCTAACCGGTTTTTCATCTCATGTTATAAGCTTTTCAGTTGGCTAAGGTTACAAATTTAATAGCCTCTTTGAGCGAAATATTATGAAAATAGAGATTTTATTGGAGCAGGAATAGGATGTGTTGACATAGCTGATTTATAAGCGTGTTATAAACCAGCAGGGGGAGCTTGTAAAATATCGTTTTCATAAGCTAAAACAGGTCTCCACTATTGTGTGGAAGTAGTGCTGTTAACTTTGGACTCTTATAAATTTGTCAGTGGCCAATGAATAGATAATATTTCAAAAAAACATGTTGCTGATCTGGACTTAGAACCAAAAAAATAAAGACTGGTTTTCCATCTTCTCCTATTTATTATGCATAAAAAAACTCCGCCACAAAGGCGGAGTTTTTTTAGATATGAACTTGAATTTTGCTGAGTATTAGCTTCCAGAGGATTCTTCGTTAGCTGCGTACCAAATGAATAGGCCAAAAGCTATCTTATTCAGTACATCCGCCAAGTTGTAAACTATGTTGAGGGTGCCCATGTCGGTTCCACCCGCTAAATATCCAAGGAAGTAGCCAATCGGATAAATAGCCCATCCTATTGTTACTGTCCATTTCATTAGATTGTAGGATTTCTGTACAGCGGGTGTTGCTTGGTTAGCAGCAACACGGCTTGCTTCTCCGGCAAATATTTCGAATAGAATGTAAGCCCAACCAACCATTCCAATCACGAAACCCACCGTTGCGTTCAGATAGCCCGCTTCACCCATGTAACCTGGAATCAACATTACAAGTGTTCCGATCAAAAGTTTCCAGAAAACGCTACCGGACACTTTTGTGATGGCTGACAGAATGAGGTAAAACTCAATCATCAACAACGGAACTGTAAGTAGCCAGTCAATGTAGCGAAAATCGGTTGGAGTGTTGCCTGTGCTTACCCATACCTCTCTCATGTAAAAGTAATGGAACGCTGCAATGAAAGTGACTAGAGCGCTAACTGTGAGAGAGGTTGCCCACTTTCCACCAATGCGAAGTGATTCCATTAGGAAAAAGACAGTAGAGGCAGCGAGTGCCATTGAGATCAGCCAAAATGAATAACCTACAAAGTCTCCAGACTGGAGCATTGTAGTATCGCCAGAGGCTGCCAAAGCTGTTTGGCCAGTAAGGAGGCCGGCTATTGATAGGTTTGCAATTAAATATTTCTTCATTTTATCCCCCATTATAGGTAAATAATTATTGGTAAAAACTTATCTTTCTATATATAGCAGTGGTTCCTACGCCATGGTTATGTAAACAGATCAAAAATATAACGCATAGAAAAAAGGTTATATCATATGCAAGATATAAGTAATAATTGATTATTTAATAATGATCTTAAATAAACCGCTGAACGTAGTAATTTACGTATAAAATAATAAAATCAATTGAACACTGTTTAATATTTGCTCTTGATAACCCATTTTGCCGTTTTAGTGACAATGGCTAAGGGTTACTTAGATAGTGTGATTTACAGTGTTTCTAGCTAGGGCGAGCTTATGAAAAATAAAAAAAGGCCTTATTTCAGACACTTACTAGAAGAAAGCCGCCATTTAGCGCAGAACACGCTCCTTGAAGATCTCTCCTCAACATCCTTGTTGAGGCAGGCTATCCAATATCATTATTTGGCTGTAGGCTCGGAGGCCAGGGCATCGCTATGCCTTTCCGCGAGCCTTTCCCTTGGCCTGACTTCTGAGGCCGCTATAAAGCTAGCTGCCGCAGTTGAGACACTTCATAACGCTTCATTAATACAGGATGACTTCCAAGATCAAGACGAGTACAGAAGGGGGCAGCCTGCCTTATGGAAGAAGTTTGGCTCAGATATAGCTCTTAATATCACTGACCTGCTCATCGCAAACGCTTTTGCACTGGCTGCTTCTGCAGCACCAAATTCTGCATACAATCTGATTTTAGCAATGAAAAGGGCAATATCGGTCACTCTTCAAGGCCAGACAAATGATCTGAATACAGATAAAAATATTTCTATTGCTGAAGCAACTCTTATTGCTAAAGAAAAATCCGGCCCTTTTTTCTCTCTAAGCCTAGAGCTCCCACTTGTCGTAGCAGGCCGAGGGGATTTTTTAGATGTTGCAAGACAAGCCGGTGCTTCCTTTGGCATTGGTTATCAAATATTTGATGATCTTCATGATTTTGATCAAGACATAAATAAAAATAACGGAAAGCTGTCGAACTTATGTTTATTGCTTGATAGAAGTTCAACAAAAGATACCGCTGAAGAGCTAGCTGTACATTATTTAAATGATGCAGTCTCTAAAGCTGCGATCTTGCCGAATGACTGCGGGTCGCTCCTAAGAGAGAAGTGCTCAAAATTATTACATGAAATTAACAGGGAAGCAGCGTGAATCGAGCTGTAGTGGTAGGTGGCGGCTTTGGCGGTATAGCCTCTGCAATCCGGCTCCGCGCTAAAGGGTATGAAGTACAACTTTTAGATCGTTGTAACAAACTAGGAGGCAGGGCTCAAGCGTTTGAAAGAGAGGGATTTATATTTGATGCTGGCCCGACGGTAATTACTGCACCATTCCTCTTTGATGAGTTATTTGAATTACACGGACGTCGCCGCGAAGATTATGTAGAGTTTCGTCAGCTTGACCCATGGTATAGGTTTCAATTTCATGACGGAGATATATTTGATTATGGTGGAGAAATTGAGCACACCGAAAAGGAAATAGCAAAGTTTAATCCAGACGACGTTGAGGGATACAAGCAACTATTAGCTCACTCTGAGAAAATCTTTGACATTGGTTTTACGAAGCTATCTGATAAACCTTTCCATAAAATATCTACAATGCTCGCTCAGATTCCAACATTGGTGAGACTCAAGTGTTACCGTTCAGTTTGGCAGATGGTATGCGCGCACCTACAAGACCCAAAGCTGAGACAGGCGTTTTCTGTGCAACCTCTCTTAGTTGGCGGAAATCCATTCGATACAACGAGTATATATAGCTTAATTCACTTCCTTGAAAGACGTTGGGGTATACACTTTGCTATGGGAGGAACCGGTGCCTTGGTTGAGGCTTACAGAAAGTTGATGGTAGAGCTGAATATAGATATAAAACTGAATACAACCGTCGATAAGATACTAGTTGATAATAAAAAAGCTGTTGGAGTTCAGCTTGAAAATGGGGCTCAGATTAATGCAGACCTTGTTGTAGCGAACGTCGATCCAAAGTATCTATATCGTCGCATGCTAGATTCTGCTGAGCAGAGTAGGACAGCGAAATTTAAATCTCAGCACAGTGTTCTTTCGATGGGACTTTTCGTACTATTTTTTGGGACCAAAAAGAAATATCCCAATATTGCCCACCACACAATCTGGTTAGGTAAAAGGTATAAAGAGCTACTGTTTGAGATTTTCAATGGTAAATCTTTACCAGAGGACTTTTCACTTTATCTGCATAGGCCAACAGCAACAGATTCCAGCTTCGCGCCTGATTGCTGTGATTCATTCTACGTGCTTGCCCCAGTCCCGAATCTTAATGCAAACATAGATTGGGGAACCCAAGCCCCACTACTGAAGGAAAAAATCATAGAGTCACTCAGTGAACATCTGCTTCCTGATCTGAAACAGCAGATAGTTACTGATTTTTATATGACTCCAGAGGACTTCAAGACAGACTACCTCAGCGAGGGTGGAGCTGGCTTCTCCGTAGCTCCATTATTTACCCAATCTGCATGGTTTCGCTTTCATAACAAAGCAGAAGGTCCAAAAAATTTATATCTTGTGGGCGCAGGAACACATCCAGGCGCCGGTCTTCCTGGGGTTATAAGCTCTGCAAAAGTTATGGACCGGTTGGTTCCCAAAGTTGACATTAAGCCAGCTTATAGTGCTGCGTAGAAAAGCAAGGCCATGGTCATCAACTACAAATCTAAAACTATTGAGCCTGCTGTAAATGTCTTAGCTTTCCATGGTAAATCCTTCCGGTTCGCAAGTCGATTTCTAAGTAAAAAACATCTCAATGACTGTGCCCGTCTATACCGTTTCTGTCGCTTTGTTGATGACCTCGTGGACGAAGAGTCCGATATTCTGCTAGCACAAAATAAGCTTGACCAATTAAAGCAAAACCTAGAACTTGGCTATAGCCAAATTCCTGTTGTCCAAGACTTCATCGAGCTGGCTAAATATTACCAAATGCAACCTAGCGTAGTATCAGAGCTCATAAAGGGTATCGAATCGGATTTAACACCAGCTCAAATAAATAATGAGGCTGAACTTTTGCGTTACTGTTACCGAGTTGCAGGTACAGTGGGGCTTCTTATGTGCGATGTACTGGGTGTAAAAGATCCCAAAGCGAGACCTCACGCTATTGATCTTGGTATTGCAATGCAGTTAACAAATATTGCCAGAGACGTAATGGAAGATGCAGAAAAGGGCAGACGTTATATACCTGGCAAGTGGGTCGGCAGGATTTTGCCTGATAGGTTGCCCCGAGCTTCAGCGGCTGAGACAGAGATTTTAAAGAAATCGGTTAAGCGGCTGCTCTCACTAGCAAATCTTTATTACGAATCTGGGGCTGCAGGATTAGGTTTTTTACCCCCACGAGCAAGAAAGGGAATACAGGTAGCGGCTATTATCTATAAGGAAATTGGGGTGGTAATTGAGGAAAAAGGTTACGACGTACTTTCAGGACGAGCCTATGTCAATCTGGTAAGAAAGCTACATGTCGCATTCAGAGCGCTGATGTCTAATACAAGCAGAAGACCATATCCCTCTCACAATGCTAGCCTACATATTTATTTGAAGGGCTTGCCTCATGCAAACAATTCAGCCCAATAGATGTATTAAAGAATTAGAGTTAGTAATCATCGGAGGGGGCTGCTCAGGGCTCTCTTTGGCACTAGCGCTTTGTAGACATGCAGAAAATTCTGACCTTATACCACGTACCCTAATTATAGAACCTCGTCCTTGTTATACAAATGATAGGTCTTGGTGTTACTGGGAGGAGGCAAACAACAAGGGGGGCGATCTGGTCAAAAAAGAGTGGCAAGCTTGGGAATTTAGTTCAAATTCTATCAGTTACCGTCAAGCCTCAAAACGTACTTGGAGATACCACTATGTCCCGGCCATCACATTTTATAATAGTGCTGAGAGAGATATATTTCTTAATCCAAAACTGCAGCTTCTGAAAGGTTGCCGAGTCGCCGATGTTAATCCAAAAGGCAGTCATTTTGAGGTAGTCATAGAAGGTTGCTCTGTTGGCAATAGTACCGAAATTCAAAAAGTTTTCGCAAAACAAATTGTGGATACTCGAATTCCTGACAATGTTGATGTGAATTCTGCAGTTCTTAAACAAATATTTTTCGGGTTTGAGGTTGTCATGAATAAACCTCACGGATTGCCTGATGTCGCTAGAGTCATGGAGAATATGCGCGTCGATGGCAAAGGATTTATGTTTGATTATGTTTTGCCAATTGATAACAATTCAATCCTTGTGGAATTTACCCGCTTTGCTGAGAAATCACTTTCGCCTGAGAGTTTACGAAAAGATGCTCTGGAATCACTTCACCGTGTCTGTGGAAGTTCAGGATATCTTATAGTGAGAGAAGAATTTGGTATGATTCCAATGGGACTTCGAGGTCAATTCAAACCCAAAGATCCCCGATGGGTTCATACAGGCCTTGGCGCTGGAGCCGCCAGACCGTCGACTGGCTACGCATTCAAACGAATTCAACATTGGGCAGATCGATGCGCCAAGAAAATTCTAGAAGGCAGCAATGCACATGGATTTTTGCCTGACCAACCCCTATTAATGTGGATGGACAAGGTTTTTCTCAGGGCCATTGCTAAAAATCCAGCAATTGCCCCGCAGCTGTTTCTTGCTTTGGCATGCGAAGTTTCAACAGAGAGTTTGTTGCGATTCCTTACTGATAAACCAACCACCAGAGATTTACTTTCTATTATGCTGGCTCTGCCAAAGCTGGCTCTTTTTCACTCTGCACTTGCCGAAATATATCATGAGATAAGAACATCAAATTGGAGCCATGCATGACAAGAAGTGTCATTACGAATCTCCCTTCTCGACTCTCTTTTTGCGCGATCTCTCTGGCTTCAATGGCGATTTATAATTTTTGGCTAAGCCAAAATGTTGAGGCACATCTCATCATACTTGGCTTACTTCTTGCAATTACCGGTTTGCCTCACGGTGCGATTGACCCAGCAATCGCTAGGCAAGCTGGTTGGTGGGAAGGAGGGTTCGGCCTACTAATTTTTTCACTAGGATATTTAGCGCTTGCGGTCATGGTCGTTGCTGTATGGCTAATTGCCCCAGCGTTATTCATCGTGCCAATGCTTGCTTTTTCCGTATGGCACTTCTCTGAGGACTGGCATAGCCATTTTGACCGATGGACTAGCTTAGCCATCAGCTCCTCGGTGATATGTCTACCGGCCTTATTCCACCCCGAGGAAGTTCTTATAATATTTGAAGTTCTTACACCGGCGGCTTCTCAGATCATAGTGGATTCTATGGGATCTATATCAGTAGTTACTACAATAGCCGTATGCACCCTTTGTCTTCGGGCTCGAAAAGCAAACATAACAGCACACTTAGAATTAGCGGTTTTGTTCTTTAGTGCTTATGCTCTACCGCCAATAGCTCACTTTACAGTTTACTTTTGTGTTTTGCATAGTTCACTTCACCTTGGCCGGTCACTAAAAAAACTAGGCGTCACAAATGTTTTGGTCTACGCAGTGCCTTTCACCCTGCTCAGTTTTGTCCTCGGCTCAATATTATTTATAGCTTTGCCTGATATTGATGTTAGCTCCCAATTTATACAGGTCATATTTGTCGGTCTGTTCGCTCTCACAGTGCCTCATATGATCCTAATAAGCCTGTTAAATCAGGAGCAAGAAAGGGCCATTCAATGACTGAGATTCTCAAACGTAAGACAGACCATATTGACCTGGTTCTAAAACAGAGGTTAGGTGATGCAGAGCAGGAAAGTCCTTGGGATAACGTAATTTTGACCCACAATGCCTTGCCTGAAAAAGACTTAGAGAATTTTGACCTGTCAACTGAATTTCTTGGCAGGCAGTTAAAGCTTCCGTTTATTATAAGCTCGATGACTGGAGGTCCATTAAATGCGGAGAAAATAAATGCCCATTTAGCAGAGGCTGCGCAGGAACTAGGCATAGCAATGGGCGTGGGTTCACAGCGAATAGCCTTGCTGAGTGAGGGTGACAAAGGCTTAACGAGCGGCTTACGAAAATGGGCACCAGATATACCCCTTTACGCTAATCTAGGTGCTGCTCAGCTACGTGATGATTTTTCTCTATCGGAGGTACAAAAAGCGGTGCAGATGATTGCGGCTGATGCACTTATTATTCACTTGAACTGTCTTCAGGAATTTATTCAGAAGGACGGCGATACAAACTGGTCCGGCCTCTTGGATGCCATTGAAAACGTATGCACTTATCTTGATGTTCCCGTGATAGCGAAAGAGGTTGGTATGGGTATATCAGCAGGGACCGCACGCAGGCTAGTCAATGCTGGTGTCAAGGCAATTGATGTCGCAGGAAAAGGAGGGACAAATTTCATTAAAGTCGAAGCCGAGCGCAACAAAGACCCAAGGCTTCAAGCCTTAGCTGAGATATTCAAGGACTGGGGCATTACTACGCCTGACGCGGTGAGAGATATTCGTGCAGCTTTACCCGACATTCCAGTGATTGCCTCTGGCGGAATTCGCCATGGCCTTGACGCGGCTAAAGCCATCAAGCTGGGTGCAAATGTTATTGCCCAGGCCGGCCCTGTGCTTAGGGCTGCAACCGAATCAACTCAATTAGTACTTGATCATTTCAAATTCATGGAGTCCGGCCTGAGAATAGGCTTGGCCTGTTCAGAATAGAAAAATGCGCTTATATCTTGAAGTCAAGATGACTTCTAGAAATACCCGATTTCCAGTCAGTTCAAAACTAATCACCTATTTTGGTTAAATTTTCATAGAAATGCTTAGTCCTTGGCGAAAAAATAATTTGAAAGGGGTGATTGAGTAGAAAAACACGAAAAATATGCGAGACAAATATTCATGCTCATTACCGGACGTTTATTTTTGTATTTATCAAACAAAAACCTGTAACTACTCTATCTTGCATAACATTAGGATCCGTAGCTTTCATTTATGAAGTTTGGATGAAAAAGGCCGTGGCTCTTGCCTCTCGATCCGCTAGTTATCGCGAAGTACCCAGAGTCCGAACATGACCATTCGAGGTGCATGAATCGGCCTGCAATATGACACATTTTGAAGTTATTTCATTTGTACGACTGGGTAAAGTAATGAGTGATTCGGCAGAGAAAAAAAGAGATTGATGCTTCGACTGGGTAACATCCCCATATCCGGGCGTTTTTCATATCTGCACTAGCGACTCCATGTGCCGATGGAACCGTTGACGGCTCATAAAGCGATTTGCTATCACAAATGGCATGATCACTTGGTCAAC
>Ga0255780_10005386_pt1 | contig 10799 bp, 9 predicted proteins | sample 071ome_32_FD_179978 | JGI IMG/M metagenome (GOLD analysis project Ga0255780, IMG submission 179978) | Coastal salt marsh microbial communities from the Groves Creek Marsh, Skidaway Island, Georgia - 071405AT metaG (version 2) | ecosystem: Environmental > Aquatic > Marine > Intertidal zone > Salt...
CGGGGGGTGTTTTCGCTCGGCAGCCGTCAAGTTGGCGATCGTCGGTGAAGACGTGGTGGAGACGGAATGCATCATCGTACGCAGGCACGCATGGTACTTCTGCATGTATTACTTTCATATTCGGTTTGCAAACCCTCATCACTACATCACTACGTGATCACTACATGATCATTCGGGCAAAGGAACGGATGTGCTCGAGCTCGGCGTCGAACGACGCCAAGAGCGCGTCGCGCTCTGGTGAAGGCGCGTGGCTCTCGATGAGACTCGCACGCCATTCGTCCTGCAACACGAGTTTCGTCAGCGTCTTCTGCACCACCGGCAGCGCTTCGATCGCGTCCCGGATCGTCTGTTTCTGCTCGTCGCCCGTCGCCCGCTGCAGCGCGTTGACCAGGAGGTGGGTCTTCTCCTTCTCGAACTCGTCGACGGTAGCGTGGGTGGGGCGACTCGAACACCAGATCGTCAGACAGTACCGTTCCGACAGGCTCGGGAGCACCCGGTGAGCGACTGTGTCGCTCCGGAAGACCACCATTCGGTTCAAGGTGGGCTCCACGATCATGCGCGGCTTTGTATAGGGGTACAAGACGAGCTCGCCGCCGACTGGCTCCTCGTTCAGGTAGAGAATGCAGCTCAACTTGCGCGTATCGTATGACCCGTCCGTGTCAAAGTGAATCGGAAAGCATCCTCCGCCGCCGTCGTTCTTCTGGACCTTGACGTTCTGGGCGACCAGGGCGTCGTCGAGCTTGAGGACCGAGGTCAGGATGGACGAGAAGCCGACGTCGGACGCGATGGAATCCAGCAACGCGAGCCCCGACGGCCCTGCACTCACGTAGTCGTACTCGTGAATGTGCGCCTTGGGAAAGAGCGACGTCTGCTGGCGGGCGAGGTCGACGACAAATGTCGAGTTGGGCGTCACCCGCGCCGCGTTCACGCGGAAGAGCTCGCGCACGTTGTCCCGCAGAGCGCGCGCGTCGCCCTCGGCGAGGACGTTGTCGAGGACGGCACAGCCGGATTCCGCGAACTCGACGCTCGCTTGGGCCAGCCGTTCGGGCAGGAAGCTCCGATCGAGCCACGACGAGGGCGAAGGCGAGGGCGAGGGCGAGGGCGAACCGGAAGATGACAAGCGTCTGCTCAAGGCCCGAAGGCCGTTGCGAGCCCCCATCCAGGTACTATCGGTTCGTTCGAGTGTCCCGGAAGCCTCTCGATTGTTCGAACGATTCCGTACGGTGTCCTGCATGGACGTGGATTATTAGGAGAACCTCTATCCTGCCACCCCTCACACAGACAATTGGCATGCTATAACGCAGCGAACAGTCCATTACACTCCTCCGTCGACGACAGCGGCGGCGGCAGCAGCGCAGACACACCGCGAACGCGTTGAACACCCCTGTTCAAAAAATTTCATGGGCGAATCGAACGATTTGTCGCCGCGCAGCAGCAAAAAGCTACGGCCTAGCGTTGACGTCGAGGTCGGAGTCTTGGGGAGAGAGAGAAAGGGCGACGATACGGACGAGCGGGGCGGCGGAAGAGACACCTCCGAGGCCCAACCCGTGAAGATCGAAGTTCAAGCAGCGGCAGAGACGTCACCCAAGCCGCCCAAGAAGACGTTTCGGGCGATTGGGCAGGTCGTGCTGGCTATGCAGCGTTTTAAAGCGGGTCTGAATCCAACGTACACGTACGGCCGGCAGACGTCGAGTCCCAGTCCGTCCCCGTCGCTCTCGTCGGGGGGGCCCCCGCCCGTTGCGGACCGTGGCCACAAATCGAGCTTGCTGTTCGCACCGCTGCCGGACGTACCTCATACTGAAGAGTGAGCGAGACGTGCTTATGCTTTTTTAAAACGAACGACCTACCGGCCGTCTTTGATCTCCTTGAGCCGTGTCAGTATGTCCTTGAAACTCGGGCGCTGTGCTGCGTCTAGTCGCAGGCAGTCGTCGATGAGATCGCTCAGCGAGCGGTATACCTTGAGCTTGATCGGGTCGCGAGCGTCCGTCGGGATGTTGAGCTTCGGAAAGCTCGCGGTGCGATGCGCCGTGTACGGCGCGTTGAGCCACATGCCTTGGATCGCGAGGGCGTCGAGGCCCTCGAACGGCCTGCGGCGCTCCAAAATTTCCCACAGGGTGACGCCGAACGAGTAAACATCGACCTTCTTGCTGATCTCCAGCAGGTCGACGTCGCTCGACCGGCTTCGGAGCGACCGGTTGATGAGCTCGGGCGCGGTGTACTGCATCGTCCCCACCAGCTCGTATACTTCGTCCGGCGTCGTCTTGATGAAGTCCTCGACGCTCGGTTGGCCGGGCGCGATGATGCAGGCCATGCCGAAATCGCCGATCTTCATCGTGGACCCGTGGCCGATGAAGATGTTGGCGGGCTTGATGTCGCGGTGGAGGATCCCGCGAGAATGCAGGTGGTACATGCCCCTGCAAATACCCCTGATGATCGGCAGCAGATTGACAGGATCCCACTGCACCGACCTGCTCGTGTAGTGCAGCAGCGAGTCGAGCGTGCCCCGGGGGCAGTACTCCATGACCAGGTAGATGTTGTCGAGGTGCTGGCACAGCGCTCGAAGCGACACGATGTTGTCGTGCGTTCCCGTGGTCAGGTACATGCCCGCCTCGTACGACGCGTCCTCGAGACGGTTGAATCGCTTGATGGCGACGGGCGACTCGAGGTACCACGCCGCGTGGACGTCGCCTTCGCTGCCCGAACCGAGCAGCTTTCCCATGGTGATGTTGCCAAACTCGACGACTTCGACCGACACCATAAGGCCGGCAGCGTGCCCCGAAGGCCCGGCGTGCGGGCTCGGGTGCTCCACCCCGAGGGAGCCCGGGGGCGACGCAGCCGACGCGGCCGCCGACCTCGCCCTGAGTCTGTCGACGAGGTGCAGGGACGAGGCCACGGTGGAACCCGGCGGCGACGCGCCAGCTGGTTTTGAAGAGGACTGCGGGGCCGCGCTGTTCTCCGAGAGCAGCGGCGAGGCCGGCGGCCTCGGGAGCGACCGGGGGGGCTTATGCTCGGTTTGTTCTTGCTCCTGTCGCTCCTGTCGTTGCTGTCGTTGCTGCGGTCCTCCGACAGAAGAACCTGCGGGCTCCCCGCCAAACCCTGCGAACATGGCAGCGTACTGCGCCGCGATATCGGCGTTCTTGTCGTCGTCCGTCTCGCGTCGCGTGAAGCCTGCTTCGCCGATCTCGTTGATCTCATCAAGGTAGGCAAGGTCGGAAGGGTCCATCCGCGTGCCGACGGAAACCATGACGATCTTCCCCGTCGGCGTCGGCGTGCTCCCGCTGCGTCCCTCCCGTCGGAAGCTTCCCATCCACGACAGCGGCGACGTCGGCGTGCGAAACAGGTACGACGCCATTCGCTGCCGCTTTTGCAACTGGCTCGTAGACGGCGGCGCGTCCTCCTCCTCTTTCGGAGCCTTGACGTAGGACGAATCCGTCGGTCGCGTCTCCAGGGAGCTCGTCAGTCCCACCGTCCCACTGCTCCGTCGTACGCTGAACGACCTGAACAGCATCTGCATCAGCCCCGACTCTTCGTCGTCTCGATTCGCGGGGGCGGCGAGTCCCTCCACGGCGACCGGATCAGCGCCCCTCTCCTTGTCTGCCTCAGGACTCATCAGGACGACCATCAGCCGCTCGATGCCCGCCTGCCAGACGTCAAACGTGTCCGAGTCCGGGAACTCCAACAACAACTCTCCCTCCGGAAGAAACTTCATCCGGATGGAGAGTTCCTCCGGAGAGTAGTGGATGTCCTCCACGTAGTACATCCGCACGAACTTCGACCAGCCCCACCGGAGCGTCGACGCGTCGTGCGAGAGCTGGAAGAACCGCGTCTTCTTCGGATTGCGCGGTGTTGGCTTCCCCAGCCACGCCCCGCGGAGCAGTGGAGCAAGTTTCTCGTCCTCCGCAAGATTCGACTCGAACTTGTTCCACGACGACACCCTGACGGCCTCCCGCCGGAGCGTGGCCCGGGTGCCGACAATCACCATCTGCGTGTCGTTCGAGACCACTCGATACGTGGCCCACAGCAGGAGACGGACCACCATGAATACGATACCGGCAATCAGCAGCGACGTGGCCGCGTTGGCGACGTCCTGTTCCTGGTCGTAGTACATGGCGATGACCGCGATCGGGCCGGCCAGCGAGAGCGGCATCAGGACGTGTATCAGCCATTTCCGCTTCCACTTCCACCTCGAAGAGGCCATCCAGAGCGCCATAATGCTGATTCCAAGGTTGAGAAAGAACGTGCAGATGGACACGACGAAGATGGGGACCTGCAACTGGTCGCGCCCCTCGACCGAGATGATGATGCCCAGGGCGCAAAAGACGACCAACAGGATGAAGTCGAACTTGAGGAGCGTATTGAACACGTTGGTGACGAACGTCATCCGCATGATCGCCTTGGCCCCGGGACGCCGGAAGTCGACGCCCATCCGACTGTAGAACCGCCACCCAAACGTGCGGCACGACATCAGCGAGCACCCGATGTAGCACAGGACGACCGCGCAGACGACCGCACCCCAGGCCACTTTCAGAGCAAGATAGGCAGATTCTGCGTTCTTGCTGGCGATGAACCAGAGGACCCTGACCATCATGAGAAAGTTGAGCAGGATGGACGCGATGAGCTGAATCGTGTTCTCGTAAATCACCGCCTCCACCGAGACCAAAAACTGGAACGCCGACAGGATGATGATCGTCGTCGCCACGTGCGCCTCTTCGTCGCTGTCCACCAGGCTCACCATCACGATCGCGTAGGAGATGAGCACGACACTCGTGATGAACGACAGGGCGAGTGTTGCCTTGGTGACGGTCGGCAGCGAGTACCAGAACCGTTGCCGGCTGTCATGGTCCATAAACTTCTTGAACGATTTGAACGACCGGCTGTCGTCAATGGGATTCCGTGGAAGCTGCTGCGAGTTGGGCGCGTCGTCGTCGTTCTCCACGACGAGTGCCGGAGGCCTCGTGGTGGTGTCGTCTTCAACCATCGCAGGGGTCGTCCAAATATGTGCTCGGTTTCTCTTCGCCTTCGCACGGGAGACCCCAAGACGCGCTCTTCGTAAGTATCCGGTTGGTGTTGTGTTCTTCTCTTGGAGGTGATAGGGATATCGTCGTGGTTCAGTTTGCGACCTTGCGTGGGGGGCAAAGATGCATGCAAGAATAAGGGAATAAGATGGATCCATTCTTGGGAGTCCGTCCGGTCCGCCGAACATGAACCGAATCGCACGCGATCGGGGGACTGATGGCGACGCTCATGGTGTGGGGACGCGACGTTCATCGCCGTGGTGTCGGCTAGCCCACGCCACCGACCGGCCATGGCGGACCGCGAGTCACCGAGGCTCGCGAGCAGCCGAGCCTCCGAGTGGTACCCACGAGCGGCTGCTTGGCTCATTGGTTACGTGGCTGGATGTCCGAGCGGCAGGATATCTGGATGCGTGGGTGTCTCGGACTGAGGGCGACGCTCGCCGTTTTGGGACGACCAGAGCCCAAGCCCTCGAACCCACGCACCCTCTCGCGGGAGAGAGGCATTTTTTTCACAGGTACGTTCGCGACGCCAACTGCATCATATACACGCGATGCTGCGGCAATCTGGCCACGCACGGCGGCCAGAACGGCGACGCACAGTCCCGTCGCTCGTCGTTTCGAACAACTCGTTCGACTGAATGCCCCGTGGACGGACCGCTGAACGCCCCCACCGGGCATCCTGCCCCATCCTGCCCCGTCGATCGGCACATTTCTGCTTTCTTCGTCCATATACCGACCGGCGCGTCCGATCGGCAGAAAAACTGCGCCACTTCCAACCTCCAACAACTTCACTCACGCCCTCTGGCCTGATGATGCGCGCCCCGACTCTCTCACTCGCGCTACGCGCTTTCGCCCAGTCGTGCACGCCCCGCAGTAGTATGAGCGCGATAGCCGAGGTAGGACGGCGTGTACTTGCCCCGTTCTGTTCGGTAGGTAGATGGTACAATGAGACGGCGAAGCGGCACCCCCTGTCCACGGGCATCTGGACGTCTGGGCTGAAGACGAGCGCCGCCGACGCGTTTGCGCAAAAGGTCCTCGAGGGGCGCGAGGAGATGGACTGGAAGCGGCACGCGACGTTCTGCACGTTCGGGTTCCTGTATCTTGGGGGTTTCCAGTACTGGCTGTACAACGTCAAGTTCACGCAGTGGTGCGGGCCGATCACCGCGCGGTTCGGGCACAAGGCGTCTGCGCCCATCAAGACGTTCATCGACCAGGCCCTCCACCATCCATTCGTGTACTTCCCGGTGTTTTATGGGATCAAAGCGAGTGTCTCAGGGAAGCCGATGTCGTATGCAGTTGATAAATACAAGAGCGAGATCTGGACGAGCGTCAAGACGCTGTGGAGCGTGTGGGTGCCGCTGCAGCTGATCAACTTCGCGTTCGTGCCGAGGCACCTGCGGGTACCGTACGTGGCCGGGGTGAGCTTCGGGTGGACGATGATCCTGTCCGTGATGCAGGGCAAGTTCGACAAGGCGGCGGAAGTGAAGGATGCGTCGGACGGCGTGCGGGACTCCAAGAGCCTGTCGGAGAGCGTGCGGGAATCTGGGGCGGTGAAGGGTGGGGAGACTGCAGCGTTCGCCGCAGCGCGGCCCGACAAGAGCTTGTAGAGGGCCAGGACTCAAAAAACGAATGAGGAACTTGAAGAACACGCATTTCATTGATCTTCTTTGTTGACATTGACGATCCAACGTCATCATCGTCAGTCCGTCCGTCACAGGAGAGGACGTCGTCGTCGTGCTGTTCGAGTGTCGTCCAAAATGAGCGGCGGTGTGGTCAGGCTGCACGCAACCACCCACCCACGTCTCGCCCTCCAGGCCACTACATCGGGCCGAGAGAGAGACACCCCGTCGTCTCCATTGCAATCGCGGTCGACATATAAACTCCGGCGGGTCCACGTCGACGACATTCCCCGCGTGTCGGAGCTCTGCTTCGATGCGTTCAAGGACTGCGACCGCGGGTTTCTCTCGCCGGCCGCCCAGTCGCTCGAGCAGTGGCGGAGTCAGTTCACACGCGCGCTGAGCGCAAAGGACCGTGCGAGGAGAGAGTTTCACTTTCTCAGCATCGACGACCGGCTGCGACTCAAGGAGACGCTGTCCGTCAATACCGACCCGCGCAGCGGTCGCCAACAGCGGTACAACGGACCAGACGGCACGCCGAGACGTCCGCTGCCGCGCATCCTGCGCAAGCTGCAGGTGCTGGTTGTGGAGGAGCGGGAGACGGGCGCCGTGGTGGCGTGCGCGTCGCTGAGCATGGCACGCTGCGAGTCTGCCCTGCCGCCGCCGTTCCCGACCGGCAAACCGTTCCGAGCGTACGCGAGCAACATCGTCGTCGACAGGGAGCATCGGCGAGCGGGGCTGGCGTCCCTGATGGTCGGCCGGTGCGAGCTGCTGGCGAGTCTCTGGGGCGAGGAGTCGCTCTGGCTCCACGTCGAGAACGACAATCGGGCGGCGGTGTCCTTGTACGACAAGCTCAACTACGTCCAGATGGACTATTTTGCGCTCTACGGTAACGGAAAGACGGAGCTGCGGTCCAAGACGCTCCCGAAGAGGCCGGCAGGAGAGAGGCCGCCACCGCCTCAGGCGTCCCTGGGAAGGGTCAACGCCGACAATGTGTTTGTCTGGAAGTGAGCAGGCTTGGCGGGCGGCTATATAGAATGAACTTTGAAATCAGTTTCATCAATTCGTTAGAACCGGCTGAGAACCGAGGTCGACTCGCTCACGGCATCGCCGATTTCGTTCCAGTCCAACTGGCCGCTGTCAAACTTAGCGACCAGCTCGACGGCCTTGAGGTTTTCCTCGAGCTGCGAGATCTTTGTCGCGCCCATGAGCACGACGGACACGTCTGTGTTCGCCATCGTCCACGCCAGCGCCAGCTGGGCCATCGAGACGCCGTGCTTCTCGGCATGCCCACGCAGCTTCTCGACGGCGTCGATGTTGTCCTGATGAAGCAGACCGTCCTTGAGGAATTTGTACCGTTCTACTGCGAATCTGCTGTCCTCAGGGACGTCCATGAATTTGTACTTCCCGCTCAACAGACCCGAGGCGAGGGGGGACCACGTCGTCAGCCCGAGGCCCCGCGTTTCGATGAGGGGCTTCAGGTCGTGCTCGCACCGCTTCCTGTGGAGCAAGTTGTAGTGGGGCTGCTCGCAGCACGGCGCCACGAGCCCTAGCCGGTCTGCGACCTCGCACGCCTCCATGATCTGCGCGGCCGACCACTCGGACGTCCCCCAGTAGAACGCCCAGCCCTGGTCGATCACCCAGTTAAAAGCGCGGACGACCTCCTCCATCGGCACGCTGTCGTCCGGTCGGTGCGCGAACACGACATCGACGTAGTCGAGTTGAAGCCGCTTCAACGACGCCCGAACGCCCTCGATGACGTGCTTCCTCGAGAGCCCACGCGCCGTCGGCTCGGGATCCGGCGTTGTGCCGTGAAATACCTTGGTGGTAATGACGACGTCCGTGCGTGGAATGTCCAGTTCCGCGAACGCTTGGCCCATGATCAGCTCTGATTTCCCGTGCGCGTAGACTTCGGCGTTGTCGAAGAACGAAACCCCGCTCTCGTAGGCCTTCTTGATCAGCGCCTTTGCCGCCGGGACGTCCAGCTGATAGTCGAAACTCACCCACGAGCCGAAGCCCAGGATTGAGACATCAAGCCCTGTCCGCCCTAGCTTGCGGCACGGCATGCCGCCCTTGGTCCGAACGCCCGATGCAGATGCCATGGTGCGAAGCATCAACCCTACTAGCCTGGCCGAAAATTATGCCAGCGCGGTCTCACGAGACGGCCTCCGGTTCTTTAATCTCACCGAACGGACCGCCCTCGCGTCTTTTGCAACACATTCCTTTCCCAATTGGGATTCCTTGCAAGGAAAAATTCTTCGAGAACGAAACCATCCTACGGCCTCTGCTCGCCGCCATCACCCGCGCGGCTTCGACAAACCGACCATTATACCCAGGCCTTGCGTTGCGCCGCGCGCCTTCGGATATCGAGCGGCCGTTGGAGCCAACCGTGTCGATTCAAGCAAGCACGCCGGCCACTTGACGATTCGGTATGAGTGATATCAAGGACATCATGGGCCTGCCCAAGGGCGCCGCCGCCCTGGGCGCGGAGGGCTCCAAAGCACAGAAATCGAAGAAGGCCAAGCTGCAGAAACCCAAGGGGATGTCTCGGGAAGCCTTTGCGCTCATGTCGCAGACGCACCCGCTCATGCCGTCGCAGCTGATGGGCGAGATCGAGGCCGAGGATGAGAAGAAAGAGCCTGCGAAGAAGAAGTTCAGGGGGAAGATCTCGTACGAGTGGCGCCCGTTCGCGAACCCGGCGAGGGGCGACGACCTGCAGCTGAGCCACTGGGTCAAGTGCTACACGTCGGTGGCCAACAACATCAAGACCATCCCGGAGGAGCAAGACGGCTACACGTTTGCCAAGTACAATAAGAAGCCCAACGTGCTGCGGTACAACGACGAGGAATGGAAGTCGCTGGTCAAGGCGAACGACGGCTGGACCCGGGAGGAGACGGACTACCTGCTCGACCTGATCGAGATGATGGACATGAGGTGGATCGCCGTGGCCGACCGGTACGAGTACGAGGGCCGGTCGAGGTCGGTCGAGGACATCAAGGAGCGGTACTACGACGTGGCGAGGCAGCTGATGATCGGGAGGGAGGGCGGGACGACGGCGATCGGCAACCACGTGCTCATCAAGCATCCGTTTGACGCGCAGCACGAGCGGCGAAGGAAGGCGGGCATGGAAGAGTACCTCAAGCGGAACCCGGAGCAAGAGGCAGAGGAGGACGCGATCCTTGCGCAGGCTGCCAAAATCGAGGCGAAGCGAAAGGCCGAGGACGGGAAGGAGGGTCTCAAGGGTGCCGTCGGGGCGCCGAGCGCGGCGGCCCGGCAGGAGCTCATCGAGATCAGCGAATTTTCGAACGAGGCCCCGGTCGGCACGCCGCCGCTGTTCGACGAGCACGCGCAGCCGGTGTTGCCGCGCGACGGAGAGCGCGTGTTGATCCGGAGTCTGCACCTGAAGAACGTTGCCGAAGCCAGGATTGACGGCCTGGCGGAGAAGCAGCGGGAGCTCATGCTCCGGCTGATGGAGGGGCTCAAGTTCAACGAACCGCCCAAGACGTGCTCGAGGTCCATCTGCCAGGCGTATTTGACGCTCGTCAACGAGGGCATCGAGTACATGGAGCTCAGGAAACAGGTGGAAACGAAGCAGCTCATGAAGAAGCGGATGCGGCCTCAGGACGGCGTTGGGTTGGAGAATCTTACGAGCTTGAAGATGCACAATTTCAAGCTGTAAGCTGTCAGCTAGGGCTCTCTCGAGATCTCGGATCCGAGATCCCGTACTCCTGTGCAAGTGGCTCGCTCATGCCACGTCACAAAAACGTTGGGTTAATCCGTTCTCGTAAGCAATCATGATGAAGCTGTTGATTCCGGCTACTATGTTCGTCGCGTACACGTCCAAGGCGGTCGCGCAGGGTGCGATTTCATTCCTTCCAATGTCCGGACACGTGTCCGATGATTGACCTCGTTCCGTTCTGTCGTCGGTTTGACCGCATGGAGGAGTGTTATGGGGTCCAAGATGACGACTTGTGACGTTGCGGTGTACGAGGGAAGGAGAAAACGCTCTGCTCGTTCGACACATCTCACGCGCCCACCGACACATTCACACCAACCCCACACCGACAGGGGATTTGCCCAACGGCATGGCAATGCCTGACCTGGGAGCTCTCTTGGACGGCTTGCAGGATGGTGATCTTGACATGGACAAGCTTGCAGAGTGGCAAAA
>Ga0255780_10005400_pt1 | contig 10787 bp, 15 predicted proteins | sample 071ome_32_FD_179978 | JGI IMG/M metagenome (GOLD analysis project Ga0255780, IMG submission 179978) | Coastal salt marsh microbial communities from the Groves Creek Marsh, Skidaway Island, Georgia - 071405AT metaG (version 2) | ecosystem: Environmental > Aquatic > Marine > Intertidal zone >...
AGGACGAGATCAAAAAGGTCTACGAAAAGATCGAATGGAATTGTGGCTCCTCACAGTCCAACTTTGGCGACTACGCCTGTAATTCATTGATTGGCGCATTCAACGAGCTACCCGCTGAGCGTGCCTTCCTGTATTTCGCTGGAAATCAGCTCAGCGCGATCCAGATCATCTATCGCGATCATTACCATAACGCATTGATTTCACAGCTAATTGAGACCATCGGGCAACCCCTCAACGCCCTCGAAGCCACCCGTGACTCGGTACATGCCGACCCTGTCCTGCAATGGAAGGTAAATCATGGTTCGGTAATATTGAAAAAGACTATCGGCGAAGGCGACCAACCTGCTTTATTGTGGCTCGGTTCAACACAATAAGACGGCTAAATTTGCTATTTTTACGCGCCTAGCCTGAAAAAAATTTACAAAAAATACAGTCATCTACACCCCAAGGAGGCCAGAGATGTCAGAGGTTAAGACATATCCCGTTCCTGCGGACTTCGCGGCACAAGCCAACGTATCAGCAGAACAGTACGCAGCGATGTACAAGCAGTCGGTCGATGATCCGGAAGGCTTCTGGGCAGAACAAGCTGACAGCTACCTTAGTTTCTTTAAGAAATGGGACAAAGTTCTCGACTGGTCTTACATGGAAGATGATCTTCATGTGAACTGGTTCAAAGGCGCAACACTTAACGTGTCTTATAACTGTCTCGACCGTCACCTCGACACCCGTGGCGATCAAACCGCCATCTTGTGGGAAGGCGATGATCCAAATGAATCACGTAACGTTACCTACAACGAGCTACACGCTGACGTAAACAAATTCGCTAACGCACTCAAAGCGCGCGGCGTAAAGAAAGGCGACCGCGTCTCTATCTACATGCCAATGATTCCAGAGGCTGTCGTTGCGATGCTGGCATGTACCCGTATCGGTGCCGTTCACTCAATCGTATTCAGTGCCTTCTCACCCGATGCACTGGCTAGCCGAATTCAAGACTCAGACTGCCAAGTGGTCATCACTGCTGACGTCTCAGTTCGTACCGGTAAAGCTCTACCGTTGAAAGCCAACGCTGACAAAGCGATCGAGCAGTGCCCTAACGTACACACCTGTTTTGTCGCAAAGCGTGGCGATGGTAGCTGTGATTGGAATGATGGTCGCGACGTTTGGATGCATGAGGCAATTGCTTCTGCAGATGCGGTTTGTGAACCAGAACATATGGATGCAGAAGATCCATTATTCATCCTTTACACCTCAGGTTCTACCGGTAAGCCAAAAGGCGTACTACACACCACCGCAGGTTACTTACTACAAGCCGCTATGACGCATAAAACCGTCTTCGACTATAAAGATGGCGAAGTTTACTGGTGTACCGCTGACATCGGTTGGGTAACCGGTCACAGTTACATCGTTTATGGCCCATTAACCAATGGCGCTATCTCAATGATGTTTGAAGGCGTACCAACTTACCCAGATGCAGGTCGTTTCTGGCAAGCATGTGACAAGCACAATGTGGCTTCGTTCTACACTGCACCAACGGCGATCCGTGCATTGATGGCACAAGGTAATGATCTTGTCACCTCAACTAGCCGCAAGAGCTTACGCTTGCTCGGCACCGTAGGTGAGCCAATCAACCCAGAAGCATGGGAGTGGTATCACAAGGTCGTTGGTGAAGAGCGCTGCCCTATCGTCGACACATGGTGGCAGACCGAAACCGGCGCACACATGCTAACCCCGCTTCCAGGTGCAACCCCATTGAAGCCAGGTTCAGCGATGCAGCCATTCTTTGGTGTTCAGCCTGTGCTGCTTGACGATCAAGGTAATGAGATCGAAGGTAATCCTGCAGAAGGTAACTTGGCGATTAAGCACCCATGGCCTTCACAGATGCGTACCGTATACGGCGATCACAAGCGTTTCTACGAAACCTACTTCGCCATGTACAAGGGTTACTACTTCACTGGTGACGGTGCACGTCGTGACGCCGATGGTCACTACTGGATTACCGGTCGTGTGGATGACGTACTCAACGTATCAGGTCACCGCTTAGGTACAGCTGAAATCGAATCAGGTTTAGTACTCCACGAAAACGTCGCAGAAGCGGCTGTAGTTGGCTACCCACACGAGATCACCGGTCAAGGTATCTACGCTTACGTCACGCTGATGAATGGCGTTGAACCAAGCGACGAGCTCAAAGCTGAGTTGGTTGGTTTGGTACGTAAAGAGATCGGCCCGATCGCTAAGATCAACATCATCCAATGGGCACCTGGCCTACCAAAGACCCGTTCAGGCAAGATCATGCGTCGTATTCTGCGCAAGATCGCAGCAAACGAGATCGATGGTTTGGGTGATACCTCAACCTTGGCAGACCCAAGCGTTGTAGATGATCTGATCGCGAATCGCGAAAACAAATAATCATCAATCGATGACACACTAAGCGGGGCCAACAGGCCCCGTTTTTTTATCCAAGGAGAAAACCATGCCCTTCGTAAATATCAAAATCACCGATGAAGGTGTCACCAAAGAACAAAAACACGCACTGATTAAAGGTGCCACACAGTTACTAGTCGACGTGCTGAACAAGAACCCAGCGACCACCGTTGTGGTTATAGACGAAGTGAATACCGACAACTGGGGTATCGGCTTCGACCAGGTGACAGAACTTAGACGAAAATAATCGTTTAATTCCTAAAATCATCAAGTAACTCACGAAAGCAACGTTAAGGAGAATCACTGACTTAAATTCAAAATAAAGACCAAGGACGAAAGCCCAATGGACCTGCTAAAGCACTGGAACAGCAAGCTACGAATCCCCTTCTTTACCCTGCTGACATTTCTCGCGGGCATCGGCTTCACGTTGTTAATTCACAACTACGAATCAGAAAATCGTAACGCGCTTGATCGTGAACATGCCGAACACGCTGCCGAAGAGATAGCGACTGATTTCGAAAGAGAAATCACCAATGTGTGGGCTTTTTCATCAGCTCTTTCTGCCTATGTGGCAGCAACACCTGGGGTCACTCAAAAACAACTTTCGCGCTTTTCGAGTGCCATGGTTGAAGCTTCACCTTTCATTCGCAGCCTAAGTTTGGCAAAAGACAATGTCATTACCCATGTCTATCCGTACGAGGAGCATAAAAAAGCATTGGGTTTGGATTACATGAAAAATGCTAAACAAAAAGAGGCTGTCGAACGCCTCATTCGCTAACGCCAACCTAATATCGTCGGCCCCATTGATCTTGTACAAGGGGGTAAAGCCTTCATTCTGCGCCGCCCGGTTTTCTTTACTAATGAAGAAAACGGTCTTAAGACTTATTGGGGCATCGCCTCACTTTTGATTAATTTTTCAGACCTAACCAAATTCCTTTCCAATCACTCTTATGCCAAAGACTATGAAGTTGAGTGGCATATTTTCAATTCAGATAGTGGGCAAACCGAAAGCATATTCAGCACCTTAAAAGGTGATACTGAGAAATATACTTTTAAAAAAGTTAACTTACCCTCAGAAACTTGGTACATCGGTACTAGAGAAAAACAAACATCATCATCAACCAACATCATTATGCTCGACGTCACTGGCATTCTCGTTGCGCTATTGATTGCCTACTTAGTCAATCGCCTTTTGGTCAGTCACAAAAACAATCGTGATTTAGCGCTTTACGATCACCTCACCAACCTGCCCAACCGTCGCTTACTCAACGATCGTTTTCGCCAACTCGTTGCACAAGCGAAACGTCAACAAATTGGATTTCATCTGATTTATATCGATCTCAATAACTTTAAACAGGTCAACGACACCCAAGGTCACAACGTAGGTGACAAAGTTCTTCAAGAAATTTCTCATCGATTGCAACATCACGTTAGAGCATCTGACACCATTGCACGTATCGGTGGCGATGAATTTATTGTTTTATCGGAAATAACCGACTCACGCCCACCGCCATCAGACATGATCGAAAAACTCGCTGAGATCATCAAAGAGCCCATACACAACTTGAATAATCTTGAGATGAAAGCCAGCTTTGGCTCAGCGCATTACTCAACGCATGGCACCACACTGACCGAATTGATGCACCATGCCGATCGTCATATGTACATCGACAAACAACGGCAAAAAGAAAAGCTAGCCCAGCCAGACCAGTCTTACAACATTATTAAACTGACGTCATAAAAAAAGCCCGATCACTGATCGGGCTTTTTTCGTGTGTATGCGATTAAGCTAATCCCACCACAATACTGGCAACCACATAAATGAGCCCAGCAACAATTGCCCACATCACCCCTGAGCAATTTTCGGTGTTACATGAACAGTCGATCATGAACCCACCTCCACATAATCAAATTCCACCTTCATATCGGTCACATAAGGATCACAACCTTTGTCTTCTAGACGTTGCTGCATCCACATCTCAAAACCATCCATATCTGGGAATTGTTGAACGATGTGTTGACGCTCATTAGGCAGATCACGGGTAATGGTGACTTTTACATCAGCCGATGCCGGCATGATCAAGGTCAGTACGCCAAGGATGACCAGAAGGATCACGCCCAAAGCTCTTTTTAATGTATCCATCTGTTTTTCCTCACAAAATCATAAAATACTATTTAATTAGATACTTCTAATATAGTGTAGGAAAAAGATTACGTCAATATAAATCTTTTCTAATGTTCTAAGCTTTAACCTTTTTGTAACAAAGACTTACATATTGCAGTGCATAAAAAAGCCCGGTCAAACCGGGCTTTCATTCTCATTTTGCAACAGGTGCAGGTACTTGCTGCTGCGGCGCTTGTGGATAGGGATAGCGCGGCGGGTAGTTATTGTTCCACCCCGGCATCATATTCATTGAAGGACCATTGCCCCAGCTAGGACCCCAACCACTTCCGGTACGCGGGCTCCAGCCATTACCCCAAGAAAAAGTCGAACGATCAAACTTCATGGTTTGATCACGATCGATATTCATACCGCGATTATCACGAGGTGCTGCAACCGGTGGCTGTTGCGCTGGAGCGGCAGCTTGTGGTGCAGGTGCCGTAGGTGCTTGTTGTGAGCCCCACTGCATCGACGGCGTTGAGCCATTCCAATTCGGTTGAGGGCCATTACCCCAGCTACGGTTGTTACCCCAACCAAATGATGGACCATTGTTCCAGCCATTATTGCCATTGCCCCAGTTATTCGGGCCGAATGAGGTACCTTGGTCGCTCATACCAAAGTTAAATGCCATAGCTGGTGCTGCAATAAGCGCCATGCTGGCCATCAATAATTTACGCATCCTTTATCTCCTTATCTAAGATCAGTGCAACTTACCTGGTGCAAAACCACGATTGTTCGCACGCTGACGCCAGTAAGACGCTTCTGTTTGATTGGGCGCTAAACCACCCTCGCCCGACTCGAGCATTTCAGCTAATGCCAACTGAGCATCAACCTTGCCCTTTTCTGCTGCCAAGCGATACCACTTGGCCGCTTCTGTGGTGTTTTTCTCAACACCTTTACCGTTGCGATAAAGACGACCTAAAGCACGTTGCGCAAAGGACATGTCATGTTTTGCCGCCTGTAAATACCACTCCAGCGCAATCGCGTTATCCACGGGGATACCGCCAATACCTAATTCATAAACCTGACCTAAACGTGCCTTGGCGCGCTTACAGTTATTACCTGCAGCACGTTCTAGCCAGTTCAAGCCTTCAACAACATCTTGCTCCACACCTTCGCCTTTAAGCATCAAGTTACCCACATAGTATTGCGAGACCTTGTGCTCACGCTCAGCGGCCAAGATGTACCAAGAAAAGGCTTCACCCGGATCTTCGATCAAGCCAAAACGACCTTTAAGATGATTGGTGCCCATACGATGCTGAGCTTCAGTAAAACCACCTCGTGCAGAACGCTCGAACCACATGATCGCCAAGTCATCGCTCTGCGGAACACCACGACCATCGGCATACATACGTGCCAACACAAACTGCGCTTCTGGGTCACCTAAATCGGCGTACTTAGTAACAATATCTTCGGCTTTAGGAATCTCGCGCTCGTTCGCTAGGCTTAGCGTTGACATCGCCAACATACAAAAGATCAATAAAAATCGCATGAGTCCCCCTCAGCAATTACGCGTTATAAGTCTCTATAAAGTGCGCCAAAGAACCAACGCTTTCAAACATCTCGGTAGTGATTTCATCATCGGCAATTGTTTTACCCACAATCGCTTCTAGACCGGCAATCACATTCACCACCGCCATCGAGTCAAACTCAGGCATGACACCCATAATTAAACTCTCCGCAGTTAACGCAGACGCTGAATCACCAAGATTCAAGCGTTCTTGCAGCAGCGTTTTAACAACTTCGACGGTGTTGGACATACTTCATCCCAATTAAACTCTAGCCGCCTATTGTACCGCTGCGCATATCCTCAATACAGCGCCCGTTGATCAAGCGTTTTTATCGCTGCATACCAGTCGCTTTCACCTTGCGGCAGACTATCTAAGCCCAAACGTCGAATATCCTCTGGTCGATCTACATCCCAAGTCTTGTCGAGTTCGGCAAAGCGCCAGTCCAAGGCACGCATTGCATGAATCGTCTTTTTGTAGACCTGATCATTGCCAAATGAAAACCGAGTAAAAAGCTCCGTCGATACCTGGGCCAAGCCTAAAGCAACATAACCACCATCATCTGCGCCGATAATCGCCGCATCATTGACGCCTAACGTTTCGTATATAGCGGAAAAACGCTGCCCACTAAGCGTTAAACAATCGGTACCCGACAACACGATGCGACTTGCTAGTGACAATTGCTCAGTCGCTGCATGCAACATACGTTCGCCCAAGCCTTCTCCGCGCTGCTGCGCGATATCGACATTAAGCTGCCCACACAATGTGCTTAACCATTGAGGTGCCTCACCCTGTAGATAAAGCACAACCGATGAAAGATGCATCGCGACACGCTGCTCAAGCGCTAAACGCAACGAGGCAACATGAAAATCTAAGGCACCTTGTTCACCTAACAACGGAATCAATCGAGTCTTTACTTTGCCCAGCTCAGGTGTCTTGGCAAAAATTATCAACTTGGCATCTGGGTAGCGCACTAGCGGTACCACTTCACGAGCTGTGCAGGTGAGACACCAATGACATAGGCTAAGCGTAACCACCACATTAAAAAGATAGTTTTCAGCACACCACCTTGCTGCCAACGCCGCGCTGAAGTCATCAAACATAATGAGCTGCAATGTAATGGCATCACTTGTCGCAATCGCTTCGATAACGCGACATCTTCCATCAAAGGAATCTCTGGAAAGCCACCCAACTCATCAAACAAACGCTTATTAACGAACAAACCTTGATCACCCGTCGCAACCGAGGTGAAACATGAACGACCATTCATGAATCTCTCTATCACACGAAAGATCCATCGCGAATCATCCAAGCGAACCGCAAAGCGCCCCCATAAAGCATCACTTTGAACTATGTCATCGATATAGTTTTTGATCGGCTCAATGATTTGCGTATCGGCGTGTAAAAACCAAAGCCAATCCCCTTGTGCAATCGCAGCACCTGCATTCATTTGAATCGCTCGCCCGGGAGAGCTTTGAATCACTCTGGCATAAGCATTTGCTATCGCAATTGTTCGATCCGTACTTCCACCATCCACCACGATAAGCTCACAGTCATCGTTGCTTGGCAGCTGCTCCAACAAGGCTTGTATCGTCGACGCTTCATTTAACGCAGGGATGATAATTGAGAGCTTCATTAGTCGCTCAACGCACCGCCACAACTACTACCCTGACCTGCGGTACAACCATAACAATGATCTGCAATCGCAATGGGCATAGCGTTCAACTCATTAAGCTTAAGGTCACGTAAATGTCGCTTGGATTGTGCGCCAAGTGGAAGATCTAACATCTGATTGAAGTCGCAGTCATACACATAACCTTGCCAATCAATACTGATCAAGCTACGACACATCACTGCTTCGAGGTTGGCGTCTTGATGTGCCATCTTAAGCGTATCGAGATAGCTCTCGAACTCACCTTTCGAAGCCAACATACTGCCAAAGCGTTGAATCGGCATATTGGCGATCGTGAGTAATTGGGTGAACTCGATAGCATGTTCAGCCAACTTTTCTCGATAATCTTTTTCAAGCGCAGCCTGCGGTGGCGGAAGATGTGCACCTATCGGGTTGTAAACCAAACTTAAGGTGAGCTCACTGTTTGCTTTTCCATAACCGAGTGCATTGAGTTTTTGTAGGCCGACCATACTGCCATCAAAGACACCCTTTCCACGCTGGGTATCGACGTTCTCTTGCAGATAGCACGGCAATGAAGCAACCACCTGCACCTGTTGTTTTGCCAAGAACTCAGCCAAATCCTCATAACCCGGCTCACTTAATATGGTTAAGTTACAGCGATCTAAAACCGTGACACCCCGTTCACGGGCATATCGCACAAGATCGCGAAAATGTGGATTCATTTCCGGCGCACCACCGGTGAGGTCCAAGGTTTGAATACCTGGGTGATTCAGTGCCGCTTTCACAACCTCAATTGTTTCTGCCGTCATCAACTCAGTACGCTTAGGTCCTGCATTCACATGGCAGTGCTGACACTGTTGATTACATAAATAACCCAGGTTGACCTGTAGAGTCGTCAATTCGCCACGCTGAATGGCTGGAAAGGTTCCGGGGAATAATCGGTCGCGGGTATCAAGCATCGATCTATAACTAACTCAGTGACAAATATCGAGGGACTCAATCTCGGCTAATGAATTTACGCTTAGAGGATGTGCATCATACCCGCTGAGCTGATGAACGAAATCGACCGCATAATTGGCATGATCCACACACAAGCGCCAACCTGACGCATCCTTATAGAGAACAGCTTGCTCATCACGTGTTAGATAGCACACATCATCCAACACATCGCGTGCCACAACCGAGCCATCGGTTAAGGTGTAAAGGCCATTTTGATGACTCGCGATATTCACGCGATAGGCTTCTACTGATGTCTCAGCAGACACCTGGCTCAGCAGTAAAAGTAACAATGTGAAACAAGCAATGTGCATACTTCACTATACCGCCCTTGCTAGGCTTCTTTTTAAATAAAAAGCACAAAAAACCCCGTCAGTTGACGGGGTCTGATTGAGTAAAAGTTCTCTTAATTTAAGAAGCTTTACCTGCCGCTGTTGCTTCAGGAACCTCGACCAACTTGCCAGTTTTACAGTCGTAAATGTATCCATAGATAGGGATATCCGATGGAACCATTGAATTACTGCGAATCCGTTGAACATCTTCAACAACACTCTTCGCATTGTCAGAGATTGTCAGCCAGTTAATGTACTTACCATCATTTGTGCCACCACCACAATTACAGTCGTGCCAACCGCTTTCGTCTACCGATGAGGTTTTCAGACTACCTGATAACAAATCACCCATGATTTCACTGGTGAAGGTTTCCATGCCGCAATCTGTGTGATGAATAACAAACCATTCTCGGGTGCCAAGCAACTTATAAGAGATAACTAGTGAGCGAATCGCGTCATCACTTGCGCGACCACCAGCATTTCTAATCACGTGTGCATCACCCTCTGCCAAACCTGCGTATTTGGCCGGATCTAACCGAGCATCCATACAAGTTAGGATGGCAAAATGGCGACCTGGTGGCATTGGAAGCTCACCTTTATAACCGAAATTTGCTACATAATCGGCATTTGCTGCTTCTACTTCTTTAACAATTTCACTCATATTCCCCCCTTGGAAAGTGCTTAGTGAAAATTAATAGTAGAAGCTAAATTCAAAATTGTGTTTTGCATTAGTGTTATAAAAACTTAGACAATTAGATATATTAGTTTAAAGGCATTTTCTTACTTAAACGCCCTAGTAGCTCAGCTGGATAGAGCAGCCCCCTCCTAAGGGGCAGGTCGGACGTTCGAATCGTCTCTGGGGCACCATGCATAAAAAAAGCGGCCAATGGCCGCTTTAATTTTTTTGCCTTCCCCTAGGCCACATCCATCATCATGTCATCACCAAACTCTTTTGCCGCGAGCGTTGCATCAACGTCGGCTTGCAGCTCCAGAATACGCTTATTCAAAACCGCGAGAATCGCGTCGCGCGTTTTGGTGTGACTAATATTCATTTCAGCCATCTCAATGCAATGCTTGGCTGCTTCTAGCTCTTCGAGCAATTCTTCTTTTAAAAACATAACCTAATCTCCTTAGGTGCACTTAGGTGGCGCTAAACGCCATAAACTAAGCGTAGACTTTCGTGCTAAGTCTGCTTTGTCAAAAACTAGGACAAAGATTTTCTCGCTTCACCCACAAGAAAAAATATTTTCGTTGTGCGCTGAAAATCTATTGACAGTTTTTCTCGCGCGGACGAACATTAGCGCCGCTTTTTAAGGAGTACCCTGTGCTCAAGCGTTATTCGGTTTATCTGCTGACTTTCGCGCTCTTCGTAAACATCCCTACGACGGCTCTGGCAACTATTGCCTCAGCTTTTCCATCTGACATTTCTGAGCATTCACCGGTTACTTCTTTTGTCATCGCAGTCGATCTTCGACTGGCTACTCGCGCGTAAAAAGAGCTCTCTCATGTCGAGTCTTAATTCTGCTCGTTTAGCAGGCGCTGCACTGTGCCGTCTGATCTCGATGACGCCACCCCCATTCATTGGCATGCGATTCCACGCCAACAACAGCCCCGGTACGAGTGTCTGTGTTGTTCACTCCTCCGGTGTTTATGGAAACGCTGACGCTTGCCATGAGTACATCGAAACAACCACGAGCTTCGGCTCACTTTTCCAAAAGGAAAACATCATGAAACGT
>Ga0255780_10005406_pt1 | contig 10781 bp, 10 predicted proteins | sample 071ome_32_FD_179978 | JGI IMG/M metagenome (GOLD analysis project Ga0255780, IMG submission 179978) | Coastal salt marsh microbial communities from the Groves Creek Marsh, Skidaway Island, Georgia - 071405AT metaG (version 2) | ecosystem: Environmental > Aquatic > Marine > Intertidal zone >...
GTGTAGTGAGTCCGCCCCGGGGCTGCAGCCCTCTTTTTGGGGAAACAGGGAGAACTGTGTTCGTGAATGCACCCCGTGCTGTGCTGACCGTTAGGGGCCCGGAGCATCCTGCCCTGCTGTCCACCGTTTGCGCGATTTTGGCAAAGCAGGGGGTGGCCCTCGATGACGTCTCCCAGAGCGTGCTTCAGGGCCAGGTGCTGCTGACGCTGGTGCACGAGGCCACGGCAGAGGCTTTCGCGCCGGTGCAGCGGACCCTTGAAGTGGCGCTCGAGCCCCTGGGCGCCGTCATCAGCTCCGCGGCGCTCACCGCCGAAGCCTGGGATCGCTGGGCCCAGGCTCTGCAGGAACCTCGGATCATTGTGACCGTCCTGGCCCGGCGCCTGGGCGCAGCGGAATTTGCGGCCCTCACCGCGCCCCTCCCTGCCCTGGGCCTTCGGGTGGAGGCGCTCCGCCGCTTGTCTTCCCCGGCGGCGGCCCAGGCGACGGAGCAACCCCGCGCCTGCGTCGAGTTTGCTCTCCGCGGCGGTGCTGATCAGGCCGAGCTACGCGCGGCCATGCTGGAGGTCGCGCAGCGCTTCGACCTCGACGTCGCCGTGCAGCGGGACGACGTTTACCGGCGGAACCGACGCCTCGTGGCCTTCGACATGGATTCCACGCTCATCGAGACGGAAGTGATCGATGAGCTGGCTCGCCGGGCCGGGGTGGGGGACGCGGTGGCGGCGATCACGGAACAGGCCATGCGCGGGGAGCTCGACTTTCAGGAAAGCTTCCGCGCTCGGGTGGCCCTACTAAAGGGCCTTCCGGAGGCGGCGCTGGATGAGGTCGCCAAGGCGCTGCCCCTATCGGAGGGCGCCGAGCGTTTGGTGAGCGCGCTTCATCGCTTGGGCTACAAAACCGCCATCATCAGCGGGGGTTTTCAGTTTTTTGGGGAGCAGCTGAAAGCTCGGCTGGGTATCGACTATGTCTTCGCCAATGAGTTGCCCATGGCCGATGGCGTGGTGACCGGCACGGTGGCGCGTCCCATCGTCGACGGGGCGCGGAAGGCGGAACTCCTTCAGGCCCTCGCGGCGCAGGAAGGGCTAGCCCTCGAGCAGGTCATCGCCATCGGCGACGGCGCCAACGATTTGCCCATGCTGGCCGCAGCGGGGCTGGGCATTGCCTACCGGGCAAAGCCCCTCGTTCGGGCGCGGGCAAGCCATGCCATTTCCACCCTGGGTCTCGACGGCCTGCTCTATCTGCTGGGCTTTTCCGACGACGACTTTGCCGCCTAGGGCCGGGCGTTAGTCCCTGCGCCCGGGCCCGAGGGTCGGCGCGTAGCTTTGCTTGCCCGCGCGACCGGGAATCTCCCGGGTGAGCTTAGGCACCAGATAGCCCGAGCGGGCTTCGCAGAGCGCTTGGTACAGCGCGAAAGCCGCGCCCTCTTCCACCGCGAAGTGCGCTGCCCCGGCCACGGGATCGAGCAGGTGCAAATAGTAGGGAAGGATGCCGGCGGCGAAGAGGGCGTCGCTGAGCGTGGTGAGCGCTGCCAGGTGATCATTCACCCCCCGAAGTAACACGGACTGATTGAGCAGGGTCACCCCTGCGGCGCGGAGCGCGGGCAGCCGGTCCGGGAGCCCCGCCCGCAGCTCCTGCGCGTGATTCACATGCACCACGAGCACCGCCTGAAGGCGGCTGGCGGCCAGCCGATCCACTAGAGCACCAGTGATCCGCTGGGGCAGCACCACCGGGGTGCGGCTGTGCAGACGCACCCGTTTAAGGTGGGGAAGCGCCTCCAGGGCCGTGAGGAGTGCGGCGAGCTTCTCATCGTCCAGCATGAGGGGGTCCCCCCCGGAGAGGATCACCTCTTCGATGCTGGTGTCCCGTTCCAGGTAGGCGAGGGCCGCGGGAAGCTGGGCGCCGCCGCTATGGCCTTCGCTGTAGGGGTAATGACGCCGAAAGCAGTAGCGGCAATGCACGGCGCAGGCGCCGGTGGTGATCAGCAGGGCGCGGTTTTGGTATTTGTGCAGTAGGCCGGGCACAGGGCTGTGGGCTTGCTCCTCCAGCGGGTCCGCGGAGAAGCCTGGGGTGAGTGCGCGTTCGTCCTGGCTCGCCAGTACCTGCAGGAGCACGGGATCGGCAGGGTCGCCGGGGTTCATGGCGGCGAGGAAGGGGGCCGGGACGCGCACGGGAAAGGAACTCGCGGCGTCCGGCGCAAGGGCTTCCTGGTGCGCTTCAAGGCCTAGGGCCGTGAGGAGCGCCTCGGGCGTGCGCAGGGCGTCCCGAAGCAGCTTGCGCCAATCCTCGGGCTGCCCAGATTCCAAGCTTATAGGTATCATCACGCCCCGCTGCCAGGGTAGAGGAAAGAGGAAAGGCGATTTCGCCTCCCGCCGCACCCAGGCCTTTGGCCTTTGCCCAGGGTTCGCCGCTGGCGGGCCCCTATTATCCGCATTGGCGACTTGGGAGACATCATGGCGTCCTACTCTACTAACGAATTTCGCTCAGGGCTGAAGGTGCTTCTCGACGGAGAGCCCTGCGCCATCATGGAAAACGAGTTTGTGAAGCCCGGGAAGGGGCAGGCCTTCAACCGCGTGCGCCTTCGCAATCTTAAAACGGGCCGCATGTGGGAACGCACCTTCAAGTCCGGGGAATCCATCGAAGCCGCGGATGTGATGGAACTCGACATGGAGTATCTCTACAGCGACGGCGAGTTCTACCACTTCATGAAGACCGACGGCAGCTTCGAGCAGGTCGCCGCTTCCGCCTCCGCCGTGGGGGGCACGAAGGAGTGGCTGAAAGAGCAGGAGTCCTACCAGATCGTGCTCTGGAATGAAGATCCGATCTCCGTGACGGCGCCGAACTTCATTGAGCTTGAGGTGGTCGAGACCGATCCCGGCATCAAGGGTGATACGGCGCAGGGCGGCTCCAAGCCCGCGACCCTTTCCACCGGCGCCGTGGTGAAGGTGCCCCTTTTCGTCAACCAAGGCGAAATGATTCGCGTCGACACGCGTAGCTCCGAATACCAGAGCCGCGCCAAGGGCTAGCCGTGGCCGAGCACCCCTGGATCCCCGGGGGGAACCGGGCGCGGTGGCAACGCCGCGCTGAGCTCTTCGCTTATCTGCGTCAGTTTTTCGCCGAGCGCGGGGTGCTGGAGGTCGATACCCCGGTGTTAGGACGCCTAGGAGTGACCGATCCGGCACTTGAGGCCCCGGTGGCGGAAGGCGGAGCGCTCCAAACCTCCCCGGAATACTTCATGAAGCGGCTCCTCGCTGCGGGGAGCGGGCCCATCTATCAGCTGGCCCGGGCCTTTCGCGGCGGCGAAGTGGGCCGGCGCCACAACCCGGAATTTTTGCTGCTCGAGTGGTATCGGCCGGGCTGGGATGATGAGGCCCTGCGAGGGGAAATGGATGCGCTTCTCGCGCCGCTCCTCCCGGGCTTTCCCGCCGAGCGTCTCCCCTTCGATGCCTTGCTTAAGCAGGTATTTGGGCTAGCTTGGCGCGAGGCTCCGGAGTCTGCCTGGGCCGAGGCTCTGGCGGCGCACTGGGCGGCCCTGGGGCGAGAAGGGGATCCCCTGGCCCTCGCCGAGGGTGACCCCCTGACCATCCTCGAGTGGCTCTACGGCGAGGCTTCGGAAACCCTTCAGGCACCGACCTTCATCACGGACTTCCCTCCGGCCCTGGCCTCCCTGGCGGCGCTGCGCCCCGGCGGAGAGACCGCCGCGCGCTTCGAGCTCGTGGTGGCTGGGGTGGAGCTGGCCAACGGCTTTCAGGAGCTGTGCTGCGCGAAAACCCAGCGGGAACGCTTCGAAGCTGATCGGGCTCGGCGCCGCCAGCTTGGCAAACCCGATGTGCCGGTGGATGAGGCGCTCCTTGCGGCCCTGGAAGCGGGGCTGCCCCCCTGCGCCGGGGTGGCCCTGGGGGTAGATCGCGTCCTCATGCTGATGACCGGGGCCGCAAGCCTCGATGAGGTCATGCCCTTTAGTTGGCTTCGGCGTTAGCGCGCTAGCAGCGCGTCTCCTAGGCGCAGGGGCGCCCCCGGGTCCCGGGGCTGCCAGTCCTTCCCGAGGGTGCTGCGAAGGCGTTCTGAGAGCAGCACGATGACCGTTGAGCCTAGCTCAAAGGCCCCGAGCGCTTCCCCTCGGGCCACCTCGGCGCGCTCCCCTTGGCGCCAGGCCGCGGCGCTTTCGGCCGTGACCCGTCCGGTCCAGCGGGTGCGCATGGCCCCCACGATAAGCGCGCCTACGAGCACGAGGGCAAAGGGCCCCCCGGGGGTTTCAAACTCCAGTATCACGCGCTCGTTGCGGGCAAAGAGCCCCGGGCGCGTGGCGGCGGTGGCGGGATTGACGGAGAACAGATCCCCGGGCACGTAGCGCAGGTCCGTGAGCGTGCCCGCGTGGGGCATGTGGATCTGGTGGTAATCCCGGGGGGCGAGGTAGATCGTCGCGAAGGCCCCGTCGTTGTAGGCCATAGCGTCGCCGGCCAGGAGGGCCGCTGCGGAGTAGTCGATGCCCTTGGCCTGGAATAGCTGGCCGGCGCGGATGGGCCCTTGGGCGGAGAGGGCCCCGTCGCAGGGGCTCGCGAGTTCGGCCGGATTTTCGGGCCAGCTTCGGGCCCCGGGTTTTAAATCCCGCGTAAAAAAGGCGTTGAAGCGGAGAAAGGCCTCGGGGCGGGTCTCCACCGCTTCGCTGAGGTCCACCTTGAATACGGTGATGAAGGCCCGAATGGCTAGGGTCGTGAGCCAGCCCCCCTCCCAGCGCGCGAAGGCTCCGGCGAGGCGCGTGAGCAGCGCCTTTGGCAGGCGATGCTGGAACCAGAGAAAGCGCTGGGCGCGGGCAAGATTAACCATGGGGGAGCGGTCCTTCCATAATGGGCGTGGTCGGGTGGTTGCCCCACTCGCCCCAGCTTCCGGCGTAGGCGCGGATGGGCCAGCCGAGGAGGCGGCCCGCAAGATAGCTTAAGCCCGAGCGGTGATGGCTGTGGCAATGGGTAATGATGGGGCGGGTGCCGTCGATGCCCGCTTCCCTGAGAAAGCCCGCCAAATCGGCCCGGAGCCGTGCGCTGCCCTGGGGGTCCAGGAGCGCCGTGATGGGGACGTTCACCGCGCCGGGAATGTGGCCATTGCGCGCCGCTGTGCGCTGAAATCCCGCATATTCTGCGGGGCTTCGGGCGTCCCAAAGGCAGTGCGTGCCCGCCGCCAGAGCGGCTTCCACGCTCTCCCGGGTGGCCCAGGGCTCGGGGTTCGGGAAGGCGCTTAGGGGGGGCGCCTCGGCCACGGTGAGGGGCTTCGGCGGCGGGCCGTGTTCTAGGGGTCGGCCGGCCTCGGCCCAGGCGATGAGGCCTCCATCAAGAACGGCCCAGGCGTCGATGCCGAAAAGCTCTAGGGTCCACACCGCGCGCCCGGCCCAGGCGCCCCCTTCGTCGTCGTAGAGCACCACTGGCGCCGTGCCTGCCCAGGCCTCTGGGCCGAGGGCCCCGACCAGGGTTTGGCGCAGGCTCTCCGGATCCTTGGGGTTCCCCGGCGCGGGTCCGAAGCCCAGGAGTAGATCCATGGGGTTCAGCAGCCGAGCGCCGGGCAGGTGGGCCTGGGCAAAGCGCTGCGGAGCACCGACATCTAGGAGACAAAGCCCGGGCATCTCGGTGGCCAGGGCGTCGAAGGCTTCTAGGGAGAGGCACCGATCAAGATTCATAGGGCCTCCGGGCCGGCTTGGCATTGGCGATAGCGCGCCAGACGCTCAGCGCTCAGGGTGCCATCGGCAAGGGCGGCCTGCACCCCGCAGCCGGGCTCCTGGTTGTGGGCGCAATCGCGAAAGCGGCAGTGGGCGGCGGCGGCCACGTCAGGGAAGGTTTTGGCCAGGGCCCAGGTACTCACTGGCAGGGGAACGAAGCGCCGGAGCCCCGGGGCGTCGATGAGGGTGCCCTCCGTGAGGGAGGCCCCGAGGGGATAGAGGCGCACCACGCTGGTGGTGTGCCGGCCCCGGCCAAGGCCCCGGTTCAGCCGTTCCGATAGGCTGCCAACCTTGGCGGCGGCTTCGGGCATGAGGGCGTTTAAAAGGGACGATTTCCCAACCCCCGACTGCCCGGCAAAGGCCGCCCGGCGACCCTGAAGCGCGGTGCGCAAGGCCTCGACGCCCTCCCCGGCCTTGGCGCTTAGGCGGAAAACGGGAAAGCCCAGGGCCGTAAATTCTTCGTGCAGCGCTTCCGCCTCGGGGCTCGCCTGGTCGCATTTGTTGTGCAGGAGCCAGGGCTCGAGGCCAGCGTCGAAGGCGGCGGCCAGGAGCGGATCCAAAAGATCGCCATGGGGCGCTGGGGCGCTGGCAAAGGTAATGAGCAGGGTGTCGAGGTTGGCGCAGATGGGTCGCGGCCCCCGGGCCGTTTGCCGCTCCAGCAGCGTTTGCCGGGGCAGAGCCTCCACGGCGAGCACCGCGCCCCCGTCCTCCGCGAGGCGGACCTCGTCCCCGGCCACGAGGGGAGGCAGGGCGCTGCGGAGCGCGCAGCGGGTCGGCGCTAGGGACGGCTCTGGCGCCACGAGCAGTTCATGGCCAAGGTGAGACAGCACGACGGCCCGGGTCATGGGCGCGGTCCTCTTATGGCCTTTGCTAGACTGCTGTTCAGCGTTGCGGCCGCTTGCCGCGAAAGGAGCTTCCCATGGCCGAGCACCCCCCCATGATCTGGATGGATTTGGAAATGACCGGCCTCGATCCCGAGGAAAACGTCATTATCGAGATCGCCACCTTGGTCACGGACAGCGAGCTTCAGGTTCTGGCCGAGGGTCCGGTTTTTGCCATTCATCACGGTGAAGCCGAGCTGGACAAAATGGATGACTGGAACTGGACCCACCATGGGGGCTCGGGGCTGGTGGACCGGGTGCGCGTGAGCACCGTGTCCACGGCGCAGGCCGAGGCGGAAACGCTGGCCTTCCTCCAGGGCTTTGCGGAGCCGGGGCAGGCGCCGCTCTGTGGTAATTCCATTCATCAAGATCGTCGATTCCTTCGCCGGCACATGCCGACCCTCGAGGCCTTCTTCCATTATCGCCTGATTGACGTCAGCACGGTGAAGGGCCTCGCCGCGCGCTGGTATCCCGAGGCCTATGCTGGGGTGCAGAAACAGGGGCGGCATCTGGCCCTGGATGATATCCGCGACTCCATCGCCGAACTGGCCCACTACCGGCGGACGATCTTCAAGGCGCCTTAGCGGCCTGCTCCGCCAAGGCCCAGGTCAGGTGCTCGCGCACCATGGGGCTTGCGGTCGCCATGCGTTCTCTGAGCGCGGCGACGATCGCAGGATCGAAAGGCGCATTCCCTAGGCCCACGGCCAGATTACGTTGCCAGCCCTCAAAGCCCGGGCGGCGCAGCGGGCTGCCGGCGGTGCGCGCCGACCAGGTGGCTTCATCCCAGCGGAAAAGCTCCAGGAGTTCGCTGCGATCGAAGTCGTGGCGCGGGGCGAAGTCCCCTTCCTCCGTGGGCCTTGAGAACTTGGTGAAGGGGCAGACCAACTGGCAGTCGTCGCAGCCAAAGATGCGATTGCCCAGGGGACGGCGGAGGGCTTCGGGAATGGGGCCCTTGTTTTCGATGGTTTGGTAGGCGAGGCAGCGCCGGGCGTCGAGCTGCCTAGGTCCGCGGAAGGCGTCCGTGGGGCAAGCGCTCAGGCAGCGGCTGCAGGTCCCGCAGGGGTCGCCGGTGCTGGGATCGTCGATGGGCAGGGGAAGGGTGCTCAAAATCTCCCCGAGCAAAAACCAGGAGCCCGCCTCCCGGTTCAGAAGCAGCGTGTTCTTGCCGATCCAGCCTAGGCCGGCCTTCTCCCCATAGGCCTTCTCGAGGAGGGGCGCAGAGTCCGTTAGGGCCCGGTGTTGCCCCCCGGCTTCCCGCTCAATGCGCTCCGCCAGGCGAGCGAGGCGGGGCCTTAGCACCTTGTGGTAGTCCCGACCCAGGGCATAGCGGGCGATATAGGCTTTTCGGGGATCGGCGAGCACGGCCTCCGGATCGTCGTCCCGGGGTCGGTAGTTCATGCGAACGCTGATGACTCTAAGGGCCCCGGGTAAGAGCCCCGAGGGGTCGCTCCGAAGGGCTTCATGGCGCTCCATCCAGAGCATGGAGCCATGGTGGCCCTGGGCCAGCCACTCGGCGAGGTATTCCCGGTGGGGCCCGGCATCCACGTCTGTGACGCCCAGGGCCTCAAAGCCGAGCTCCCGGGCCCAGCCGTCCAGGCGTCGACGCAGAGTGTTGAGCGCCGGAGGGCTGGCGGGGGGTGCTCCATCGCTCATGGGATACCTGCAGGGGACGGGGGGAGGCCCTATACTGCCCCGGCCCTGCTAGGTGGAGAAAGCCCCCATGACCTGCGCCCCCGTTCCGGGCATGAGCGATGCCCTGGCCTATACGGCCGCCGCCGCCCAGGCGCACGATCGTGCGCTCCAAGCCGAGGGCGTGCCTGGGCTCCGGCTCATGCGCCGGGCCGCCCAGGCAGCGCTAACCACGCTGCAAAGATCCTGGCCCGAAGCGCGACGGGTGGCGATCCTGGCGGGGCCTGGCCATAACGGTGGGGATGGGGCCGTGTTGGCAGGCCTAGCCCAGGGGCGGGGCCTCGCCTGCACCCTCTTCTATCTTTCGCCTCCCAAGACCGCGGACGCGCAACGTGCCCAGGACTTTGCGGAGGGCGCCGGCGTCGCCTTTGCCCCCTTTGATCAGTTTGATCCCGTGGCCTTCGACCTGGTGGTCGATGGCCTCCTGGGTACGGGCCCTGCGCGCCCCGTGCGGGGGGTCCTAGCGCACTGCTTTGAACGGGTGAATGCGCAGGGTACGCCGGTGCTGGCGCTTGACCTCCCCAGCGGCTTGGACGCCGACACTGGCGCGGCTCCGGGCGCAGTGCTGCGGGCGACGGTGACCCAAAGCCTGCTGCTTCCCAAGCGTGGAGCTTTTACCGGGGAAGCGCGGAATTGGGTGGGAACGCTGACCCATGCCGACCTAGCTTGCTTGCCTCCCGCCGAGGCCCCGGAGGGCACGGTGACCCTCCTGGGCCCCCGGCCCGCGGGGGCTCTGCCTCGGCCCGCCGCCGCGCATAAGGGTGTTTTTGGCCGCGTGCTAGTGGTGGCCGGAGGGGTGGGCATGGGCGGGGCGGGCCTTTTGGCAGCGGAGGCCGCACTGCGCGCCGGCGCCGGCGCCGTCACCCTGGCTACGGCGCCGGATCACGTGGCGCCGGCCCTGGCGCGGTGCCCGGAGCTGATGGTGAGGGGCATCACCCATCGCCGAGATCTTGCGCCCCTCCTCGCTCGCGCCGACGCGGTTCTGCTGGGCCCGGGGCTCGGGCTCGATGGCTGGGCTCGGCAGCTCTTCGGGGCGGTGCTCGAGGCGCGCCTGCCCACGGTTTTTGACGCCGATGGCCTAACCCTCCTGGGGGAGCCGGGGCCCCGCGCCCTACCCTTCCCCGCCCTGCTTACCCCTCATCCTGGGGAGGCGGGGCGCCTTCTTGGGTGCCCCACCGCCGCCGTGGAGTCCGATCGCTTTGCCGCCGCCGCGGCTCTCGCCCAGGGCTATGGCGCCCCCACCGTGCTTAAGGGCGCTGGGGCGATCATCGCGAGCGAGGCCGGCTTGGCGGTGAGCCTTGGGGGCAACAGCGCCATGGCCACGGCTGGCATGGGGGATGTGCTCGCCGGGCTGACCGTGGGGCTATGGGCTCAGGGGCTGGCGGCGGAGGCGGCGCTCACGGCGGCGGTGCAGCTTCACGGGGAAGCCGGGGACCGGGCCGGGGGGCACCGAGGGCCGAGCCTTCTGGCGCGAGATCTTTTTGACGAATTCGGACCCCTGCTCAAGGCCTGGGCGCAATGAGCGCGCTGGCGGGGGACCACTGGCTGGCGAATGAGGCGGCCACCCTGACCCTGGGCGCTCAGCTAGCGACCCTGCCCTGTCCCCAGGTGGTTTACCTCTATGGCGATCTGGGTGCGGGGAAGACGACCTTGGTCCGGGGAACGCTGCGGGCCCTGGGTTACGAGGGCGCGGTGCGCTCTCCCACCTACACCCTCCTCGAGCGCTATGAGCTGGGCGGTAAGGTCATCGTCCACTTTGACCTCTATCGCCTCGCAGACCCGGAGGAACTTCACGCCCTGGGGCTTCGGGAACTGCTCGAGGAGGCGGCCATGCTGTTCTTTGAGTGGCCCGAGCGCGGGGAGGGGCTCTTGCCTCCCGCCACCCTGACGCTGCGCTTTGACCTGGAGGGCGACGGACGACGCGTTCACGGGATCGTCCCCTAGCGCTGACCGCCTGTGGGCCCCTTGCGAAAGGGGGAGGGACTGCCCAGACTAAGTTATTGGGCGGTCAGCGTGCGGGGTTTGCGTTCCCCATGGGTCAATTCCTAGCCGGATTTGCGCGGCCTTGCCTTCGACGGGCCCGGGCGAGGGCCCTGCTCACGCTGCTGCTCCTCGCTGGCCCCCTGGGTGCCACTACCGTTGAAGGCATGCGCACCCACGCGGGCCCGGAGCACACCCGCCTGGTGCTGGACCTCTCTGCCCCCGCGCGCTGGTCGGCCTTTACCCTCGATAATCCCGCGCGTTTGGTGCTCGATTTGGCGGATGCAGACCTCGCCTTCGATCCGGCGCGCTTGCCCCTGGCCCAAACCACCCTGGCGGGGGTGCGGAGCGCTGAAAAGGCGGGGGGCGAGCTCCGCCTCGTGCTCGATCTCGACGGTCCCCACGACCACACGGTGTTTGCCCTAGATCCGGTGGCGGGGATGGGCCATCGCTTGGTGGTGGACCTTCGCCCCCAGGGCGCCAAGCCTGCGGCGCCGTCGCCCGTGGCCGAGGCGCAGCGCGCCATCGTG
>Ga0255780_10005416_pt1 | contig 10768 bp, 9 predicted proteins | sample 071ome_32_FD_179978 | JGI IMG/M metagenome (GOLD analysis project Ga0255780, IMG submission 179978) | Coastal salt marsh microbial communities from the Groves Creek Marsh, Skidaway Island, Georgia - 071405AT metaG (version 2) | ecosystem: Environmental > Aquatic > Marine > Intertidal zone > Salt...
CATCAGGTCGATGAATGCTTCCTCGAGCGATGGGGTGCTGATCTCCCAATCGTCCAACGTGATGCCATGTCGTCCCGCTGCTCCCACCAGTGCCGCGACAAGATCAGCGACGTTCACAGATGAGAACACATGATGCAAGCCAACGACCTCCATGCCGTCGTGCAGACCTGACACGGCATCGACAACCCGCTGAATGTCCGGGCCGTCGAGACGAACGACTACACGGCCGTGTGAGCTCCGACTTCGGATGTCATCGGGCGTGCCCTCCACGACGATGCGACCCCGTGACATCACCCCGATCCGGTCAGCCAAATGCTCAGCTTCGTCGAGATAGTGGGTGGTCAGCAGCACCGTTGTTCCGTCGGAGCACAGCGCTCGAACCAGATCCCACGCACGTCGGCGGGCCGACGGATCGAAACCCGTTGTCGGTTCGTCGAGGAACAGCACCGCGGGGCGGCCGACGATACCGAGAGCCATATCGAGCCGGCGCCGCTGCCCGCCCGACAAGGTGTCGACCCGCACACTGGCCGAGGCCGTGAGATCAACGAGTTCGAGTACATCATCGACCGACCGTGGGGACCGGTACACCGAGCCGTACAGGCTCACCGCTTCGGCCACTCGCAGCTCGGATTCCACACCCGAGGACTGCAACACGATGCCGATGCGATCTCTCAGCACCCGTCCCGCAGCACCACCCACCGCCGGGTCGTGACCGAGCACACTCACCTCACCAGCAACCCGCCGACGATGACCTTCGAGAACCTCGACCGTGGAGGTCTTGCCGGCACCGTTCTCACCCAGAAGGGCGTAGACCTCGCCGCGTTCGATGGTGAGATCCACTCCGTCGACAGCACGCAGCACACCCGTTGGGGTGCGATATTCAACGACGAGACCTCGCGCAGAAATCGCCGCGGCGCCAGTCGCGCTCACGGCCGCAGGCCCATTGGGGCGTCATTGCGTAAGTGGTCTGCGGCGGGCACGAAGTAGCCCAACAACTCCGCGGCAATCTCGGGCCCATCGTCGCGACCGTCACAGACCACCCGAACGGCCTCGGCCATGTGCACGAGCCAACGATCTCGCTCGGCCTCACCGACGGTGAAGGGCATATGGCGCATGCGCAGACGCGGATGGCCGCGCTGCTCCATGTAGGTCTGCGGACCACCCCAGTACTGGACGAGGAACAACCGCAACCGCTCACGGGCCGGACCCAAGTCGGGATAATCCGGATACATGGGTGCCAACACCTGATCGGCGGCAACCCCGTCGTAGAAGGCATCGACCAGAGCGGTGAAGAACTCCTCCCCCACCCGCTCGTAGAGCATCGGCTGGTCGTTCACACCTCCAGCCTACGGGTTGGGGCCAGCGCGCCTCAGGTGTCGTATGTGGGATCGTCGAGATCGGCGAAGATGTCGCCCAAGCCGCCGCTCACGCGATCGGGGAATTGCGGAGGCCTCTTGGCGAAGAACGAATCGATACCTTCGCGGACGTCATCTGAACGTCCACGTTCCGCGATGCCCCGGCTGTCCATCCGGTGCGCCACCATTGGATGGTCGGCTCCGAGCATCCGCCACATCATCTTGCGCGCCACCGCCACCGACACCGCAGAGGAGTTCTCCGTGATTCGACGCGCAAGTGTCATCGCCGCGGGCAGGAGATCATCGGGAGCGTGCACCGAGCGCACCAATCCACCATCGAGCGCCTCGTCGGCGTCGAAGACCTCGCCTGATGCCACCCACTCCATCGCCCGCGAGATGCCAACAAGGCGTGGGAGGAACCAACTGGATGCTGCCTCGGGCACGATGCCCCGGCGCGAGAACACAAAACCGAACCGCGCCGAGGTTGAGGCCAGGCGCACGTCCATCGGGAGGGTCATGGTGACCCCCACACCGACCGCAGCGCCGTTGATCGCCCCGATGACCGGCTTCAGCGAGTCGAAGATTCTCAACGACACCGTGCCGCCACCGTCACGCGGCACACCATTGGCCCCCATGATCTCCGAACCACCCTTGGCGAACGTCTCGGTACCCGATGACAGATCGGCACCGGCGCAAAAGGCGCGGCCCGCGCCGGTGAAGATCACCGCGCGCACGTCATCGTTGGCATCGGTGTGTTCAAGGGCGTCGATGATCTCTGCACGCATCAGCCCAGTGAAGGCATTCATCTTGTCGGGTCGCGACAAGGTGATCACGGCGATGCCGTCATCGATGTCGAGGCTGATGTGTTCGAAACTCGCAAGGCCACTCATGCATCCATGTTGGCCGCCGCGACCAGCGCAATCGTGATCGGAGTGCGGACCGCCCGACCTCAGACGTCGAGGAACCGCGACGCGGCTGTGCCCGAGCCGACCGTGCCGACAAGGGCGCCGAAGGCAACGAGGATCGCGGCGACCCGCCACTCGTAGCCATCGACCACGACAAGGGCGGTCATGCCCGAATTCACGGGGAATTCGGCGACGCCAGCGGTCCACCGGTCGTTGATGAACCACATCGCTCCCGATGCGATCGCACCTCCCGCCACCCCATGGATGAGCCCTTCGAGCATGAACGGCAGCCGGATGAACCAGTCGGTGGCCCCCACGAGTTTCATCACTTCGATCTCGCGGCGACGCGCGAACATTGCCGTGCGGATCGTGTTCCAGATCAGCAGCGACGCAGCTGCCATCAGCGCCACCCACAACCCGGTGGTGTAGGTCGATACAAACCCCTGCAGACGTGAGATCAGATCGAGCTGCTCTTCTGCGAGCTGTACCGAATTCACATTCGGCAACTCCAGATAACGGTCGCGGAGGCCCGACAAGATGTCGACCTCGGTGGCATCAAGAGGCACCACCTTGAACTGCGTGGGAATATTGGTGGCGTCCAGCAGGGCGCGGGTCTGCGGGTCGCCAGCAAAGAGACGGTCGGCGTCACCAAGCGAACACGTCACATCGCAGTACCGCCATGAATCGATGGTGATTCCCTCTTGCTGAGTGAGGGCGGTCTCGATGACCCCGCGCTGAGCGTCATCCACACCGGCATTCACGTACACGATCATCTCGACACCGCCCTCCCACTGGGCGAGCAGGTTGTCGAAGCCGTGCTGAATCACCAGCGTCAGACCAAAGATCAGCAGTGACACCGCAGCGGTGATGATGGCCGCAACCGTCAAGGTGATGTTGCGCTGCAACGATGCGCCCGTTTCACGCAGCAGATACCCGATACGTGAGATCACGAGTACACACCTCGGCTCTGGTCACGCACGAGCACACCCCGATCGAGCTGGATGACCCGACGTCGCATCGAGTCGACGATGCGCTGGTCATGGGTGGCCATCACCACGGTCGTTCCCGTGGTGTTGATGCGATCCAACAGGCGCATGATGCCCTCGCCGGTCACCGGGTCGAGGTTTCCAGTTGGCTCATCGGCCACGAGGATCTGCGGGCGGTTCACGAACGCGCGCGCGATCGACACACGCTGCTGCTCGCCACCAGACAACTGATGCGGGAACCGGTCCTCTTTGCCGGCCAGCCCCACCAGCTCCAACACTGTGGGCACCTGGGTGTCGATCACGTGACGCGGACGACCGATGACTTCGAGGGCGAACGCCACGTTTTCGAACACCGTCTTGTTCGTCAACAGTTTGTAGTCCTGGAACACATTGCCGATATTGCGACGCAGCATCGGCACTCGGTTCGACGGCATGTCGACAATGTTGCGCCCCGCCACCCACACCTCGCCGAGCTCGGGACGTTCTTGGCGGTTGATCAACCGCAACAGGGTGCTCTTGCCAGAGCCCGAGGGGCCGACCAAGAACACGAACTCACCTTTGGCCACCTCGAACGAGGCATCGCGCAATGCGACCACCTCATTGGAGTAGCTCTTCGTGACGTTGACGAGCCGAATCATGCTGCGGCGAGGGTAGTTGGAGTTTCGGCCGGTGACAGGTCGCTCAGACCTCGACGGCTCCGGACCGGCGGAAACGGAGGTACCCCTCCATGAACAAGTCGAGTTCCCCGTCGAGTACACCCTCGACATTCGATGACTCGACTTCGGTACGAAGGTCCTTCACCATCTGATACGGCTGCAACACGTAGGAGCGGATCTGGCTGCCCCAACCGACCTGGGCCTGTTTGCCACCGATCGCGTCGAGTTCGGCCTGGTGTTCCTCTTCGATACGCGCCGCCAACATCGTCTTCAGGCGGTTCATCGCCTTCTCGCGGTTCTGCAACTGGGAGCGTTCCTCCTGTGAGGACGCCACCAGCCCGGTGGGCTCGTGGATCAGGCGCACCGCAGATGACGTCTTATTCACGTGCTGCCCGCCCGCACCCGAGGCACGGAATACCTCCATACGCACGTCGGCCTCATCGAGGTCGACCTGCGGGGCATCCATCACCGGCCACACCTGCACCGCCGCGAAACTGGTCTGACGCCGACCCTGGTTGTCGAAGGGGCTGATGCGCACGAGTCGATGCGTGCCGCGCTCCCCCACCATCAATCCGTAGGCATACCGACCAGTGATCGTCATTTCGGCCGAGTTGATGCCCGCCTCGACACCCTCGCTCACATAGTTGACCTCGACGTCGAAACCGCGTCGCTCTCCCCACTTCGAGTACATGCGCAACAACATCTCGGCGAAATCCTGTGCGTCGACACCACCATCTTTTGCGTTGATGTGCACGATGCACGGCGACTCGTCATGTTCGCCGGTGAACAGACTGCGCAACTCGAGTTGGTCGAGCAGCGCCGCCACCTCGGCGATCTGCGCCTCGATATCGGGCTCTTGAGAAGCGTCGTCGACCTCGCGCGCGAGTTCGTGCAACACCTCGGCATCAGACAACGACCCGGTCAGCGAGTCGTAGGTGTCGAGGTCGTCTTTGGCCGCCGCGTACTCCGAATTAACCCGGCGCGCGCGTTCGGGGTCGTCCCACAGGTCGGGGCGACCGAGTTCGGCCTCGAGTTCCACCAAGCGGTCACGGGTGTCATCGACCGACAGGTACTGGGCAGCCTCGTCGACCCGGCGCGCGATATCGCGCAGATCATCGGTGAAGTCGCGCACGACTCAGCCGGCCCCGTGGCACAGTTTGAACTTCTTGCCCGACCCACATGGGCACGGCGCGTTACGCGGCGTCTTGTCGAAGGCGTCGCGCACCACGGTGTCGGGTTTCGCCGTCGGGGCAGGTTGTGGCGGCGCGGGCGCCTGACCCTGGGCCTCAGCCACTGCCGCCGCTCGTGCAGTGTCGAAACCCGATGCGGTGTCGTCGTCGCTGGAAGACTGCTGCATATTCAGCACCTGTGGCGTCAAGGTGGCCGGTTGCGCCTGGGTGACCTGCACGTGCATCACGTAGCGCACAAAATCGCGGGCGATGCCGGCCATCATCGCCGAGAACATCTGGTAGCCCTCGCGCTGCCACTCGGTGAGCGGGTCTTTCTGGCCCATCGCACGCAAGTTGATGCCCCCTTGGAGATAATCCATCTCCTCGAGGTGCTCACGCCAGCGCTGGTCGATGATGCGCAACATGACCTGACGTTCGACGGTGCGCATCACCTCGTCACCGAATTCGGCTTCGCGTTGGGCGTAGTGCTGGCCTGCATCGTCCAACAAGAGCCGGCGCAGCTCACCACGATCGAGACAGTCACCCATCTGCACGGCGTCGAGGGTGGTCGGCCAGAAGAGGGCGACTTCTTTTGCCAAGCCGTCGATATCCCATTCATCGGTGGCTGCTGATGCGCAATGGGTGATGAGCAGGTCATCGACCGCATCGGAGAGGTAATCCATTGCCGCGACGCGTAGATCTTCGCCGTCGAGAATCTGGTCGCGACGCGCATAGATCACCTTGCGCTGTTCGTTCATCACCTCGTCGTACTTGAGGACGTTCTTGCGGATCTCCGCGTTCTTCTGCTCGACCGTGGACTGTGCACGCTCGATGGCCTTGGTGACCATCTTCGCCTCGATTGCCTCGTCATCATCGAAACGACCCATGGCCCACTGCAATGCGCCGGTGGCGAACAACCGCATCAGGTCGTCGTCGAGAGAGAGGTAAAAACGGCTCTCGCCGGGGTCGCCCTGGCGACCGGACCGGCCACGCAACTGGTTGTCGATACGACGCGAATCGTGACGCTCGGATCCAATGACGTACAAGCCGCCCAGTTCCCGCACGCGTTCGCCCTCGGCACTGCATTCCTTCTGGAATCGCTGCATGTGCCGTTCCATGCTCGCCAGTGCCGCGGCGCGCTGTTCGCGGAACTCCTCGGGCATCTCCTCGAGCGGACGTGCCATGGCGAAGTCATCCACCAGCACGGCCTCGTCAAAGCCCTCTTTCACGACCTCGCGGCGCGCCAGCAATTCGGGGTTGCCGCCAAGGAGGATGTCGACACCACGGCCGGCCATGTTGGTGGCCACGGTGATCGCACCGAGGCGACCGGCCTGGGCCACCACCTCGGCTTCACGGGTGTGCTGCTTGGCGTTCAGCACCTCATGAGGAATGCGTCGCTCGGTCATGAGCCGCGACAGCAATTCGCTCTTTTCGACACTGGCGGTGCCGACGAGCACCGGCTGGCCGGCCTCGTGACGCTCGACAATGTCGTCGATGACCGCGCGGAACTTGCCGAGTTCGCCCTTGAAGATCAAGTCGGGCTGGTCGTTGCGGGCAACGGGTCGGTTGGTCGGGATTGGCACCACACCCAATCCATAGGTGTTCATCAGCTCGGCGGCCTCGGTGGAGGCCGTACCGGTCATACCGGCGAGTTTGTCGTACATGCGGAAGTAGTTCTGGAGGGTGATCGTGGCGAGGGTCTGGTTCTCCTCTTTGATCTTCACCCCCTCCTTGGCTTCGACGGCCTGGTGGATGCCCTCGGACCAACGGCGACCCTCGAGGATGCGACCCGTGAACTCGTCGACGATTTTCACCTCGCCGCCCTGCACGATGTAGTCACGGTCACGCCGGTACAGCTCTTTGGCCTTTAAGGCCACGGTGAACTGATGCACGAAGTTCGCTTGGACGTCGTCGTACAGATTCTCGACGTCGAGGGCCGCTTCGACCTTTTCGATGCCTGCCTCGGTGGGCACCACAACGCGCTTGTCCTCTTCGACCTCGTAATCGATGTCGCGGGTGAGCGTGCGCACGATGGATGCGAAGCGGTAGTACAGCTTCGCGGCGTCACCCACACGGCCGGAGATGATGAGCGGTGTACGTGACTCGTCGATGAGAATGGAGTCGACCTCGTCGACGATGCAGAACGAATGCCCGCGCTGCACCTTGTCGGCAACCGAACCCGCCATGTTGTCGCGCAGGTAATCGAACCCGAACTCGTTGTTGGTGCCGTAGGTGATGTCGGCTGCGTAACTCGCGCGCTTATCAGCAGGTGAGTTCTTCGATCCGGGCACGACCAGCCCGACCGACAGGCCCAACCAGCGGTGCAGGCGCCCCATCCACTCGGCATCGCGGCGCGCGAGATAGTCGTTGACGGTCACGAGATGCACACCGTTGCCAGAGAGACCGTTTAGGTACGCCGGCAACGTGGACACCAAGGTCTTTCCCTCACCGGTGCGCATTTCGGCGACCCAGCCGAAGTGCAGCGCGGCGCCACCCATCATCTGCACGTCGTAGTGGCGTTGGCCGAGCACCCGGCTCGCCGCCTCGCGAGTAACGGCGAACGCCTCCACCAACAGATCGTCGAGGCTCTCACCGCGATCGAGGCGCTCACGGAACTGCACCGTCATGTGGGCCAGGTCGGTGTCGGACATCGCCGAGTAGGTGCCCTCCAACGCATTGATATCGGGGACGATGCCCTCTAGGGCCTTGAGTTTCTTCCCCTCGCCGGCCCGCAGGATGCGATCGATAATTCCCATGCGCTGTCGAGCCTATCGGCCGACCCGGGCGCGCTCTCGGTGGCCTCAGGCCACGAGGGCTAGTCGATGGGGTCGTGAATGTCGCGGCGGCGGGGTGCCCGCGAGTGCCGCCGGCACCACGGTGTGGACCCCTGCGGTGCGCAAGGCACCACTCGCTGCGGCCAACGTGGCCCCGGTGGTGACCACGTCGTCCACCAGCAACACGCTGCCCACGCCGGTGCGCCGTGCAGCAAACGCTGGAGCAGCGAGGCGTTGTGCCCGTCCGCGACCAACCTGTGGGCCGGCATCGTCGACGCGGCGCAGAAGGCGTACACAGGGCACACCGAGTGCCCGCGCGGTGGCCCGAGCGATCAACTCGGCATGATCGAACCCACGCCGCTGCCGACGTTCGACCGTGGTGGGAGCCCAGGTGACGACGTCGGGCACCTGGCCGGTGGCCATGACCCGACGGGCGAGCAGACCACCGAGGTGACGCACCGCCGCGCGCCGATTGCGGTACTTCACTGCACGCACCACCGCTGCCGCGCGACCGCGGTACTCGGTGGCGATCAGCACGCGCACCCCAGCACCGACATGCACGCTGCCACGACCGGCGATCAACGCCGCCCGACAGGTGGGGCACACCGCAGCACCCGGCTGATCGCAACCGGCGCACCGGACGCCGAACACCACATCGGCCGCGACCGCCCCCACGCGACCACACCATGCAGCCCACCGATGTTGACCCGGGAATCGGCCGTGGCGATTGCCGGGGAAGGAACCGGCGTCGGCGTGGGAGATGATGTGTGCAGTGACCTCTGTCATACCCCGATCGTGACGCAGGGGTGTGACAGTGCCGGCGCCGCCCCTTCAGGGGTGCTGCTCAGTAGCGATAGTGCTCGGGTTTGAACGGGCCCTCAGGCTCGATACCCAGATAATCGGCCTGCTCATCGTTCAACCGCGTCAAGCGGACACCGAGCGCATCGAGATGCAGACGTGCCACCTTCTCATCGAGGTGCTTAGGCAACACGTGGACACCGAGCGGATAGCGGTCGATGTGGTTGAACATCTCGATCTGGGCGATCACCTGGTTCGAGAACGAGCAACTCATCACGAAACTTGGATGGCCCGTGGCACACCCGAGGTTCACCAGACGCCCCTCGGCCAACACGATGACCTGGTGGCCGTCGGGGAACCGCCACACGTCGGTGCCCGGCTTCAGTTCATCGCGCTCCGCACCGGAGCGGGCCAGACCCGCCATGTCGATCTCGTTATCGAAGTGGCCGATATTGCACACGATCGCGTTGTGCTTCATCTGGTGCATGTGATCGACGGTCACGATGTCGGCGTTGCCGGTCGCGGTCACGAACAGGTCGGCGCGATCGACGATGTCGTCCATGGTGACAACCTCGAGACCCTCCATCACCGCCTGCAAGGCGTTGATCGGGTCGATCTCGGTCACCACGACCCGCGCACCCTGCCCGCGCAGCGATTGCACGCAACCCTTGCCCACATCGCCGTAGCCGGCCACCACGGCCAACTTGCCGCCGAGCATCACGTCGGTGGCGCGGGAGATCGCATCGACGAGCGAATGGCGGCATCCGTAGAGATTGTCGAACTTCGACTTGGTGACCGAGTCGTTCACGTTGATCGCCGGGAACAACAACGATCCCTCAGCGGCCATCTTGTACAGACGCTTCACGCCGGTGGTGGTCTCCTCAGTGACACCGCGGATGCCAGATGCCATGCGCGTCCACTTGGTGGGATCGGTCTTCAGGCCGCGCTGCAACAGACCCAGCACAATGGCCAATTCGGCATTGTCGGCCTCGGTCGGGTCGGGCACCTCGCCAGAGGCTTCGTACTCCACACCCTTGTGCAACAGCAGGGTTGCGTCACCACCGTCGTCGAGAATCATGTTGGGGCCGTCATGGCCGTCCCAGGTCATCATCTGCTCGGTGCACCACCAGTACTCCTCGAGCGTTTCGCCCTTCCACGCGAACACCGGCACACCCTGGGGGTTCTCGGCGGTGCCGTTCGGGCCCACCACGACCGCCGCCGCAGCGTGGTCCTGCGTGGAGAAGATGTTGCACGATGCCCACCGCACTTCGGCGCCCAACTCGGTGAGGGTCTCGATCAGCACCGCGGTCTGCACCGTCATGTGGAGCGAACCCGAGATGCGGGCACCTGCGAGGGGTTTGGCCGCACCGTACTCACGGCGGATCGCCATGAGCCCGGGCATTTCATGCTCGGCGAGGAGCATCTCCTTGCGCCCGAATGGCGCGAGGGACAAGTCAGCAACTCGGAAGTCGCGATCGGCGGAAATTCGGCTCTCGGAGATGGTCATCGGGACTCCTCGTCGTCGGCGGTGCCGCCACGGCGACACCGGGAATGTGACGACGAGCCGGGGCCTACTGGCACCACACGGAACAGCCCGTACGCGGATCAGGCTAACCAGAGCAGCGGCTGAATCGGCCGATACCTCGTGGCGCGTCAGTCGGCGCCGATGCCGCTGAGTCGCGCGGCCTCGGCATCGTCCACGGTGCTCGACTCTTCTACCAGGAGCACCGGAATGTCATCGACAACGGGATAGGTGCGGCGAAGACGGGGGTTGAACAGCAGTTGTTCCGACTCGATGTAGCTAAGCGGACCCTTGTCCTCGGGGCACACCAGGATCTCAAGAAGTTGCTCGGGAATTGCCATGTGTGCCTCCGCGGACGATGTGACGACGACGTGATGCCAGCCATGGCCGGTATCGCTGCACACAGTGTGCCACGTTCGGTGCCGCCAGCGTCACCTTCGACGACCACGCCCTCAGTCGCAGATGATGGCCAAAACCTGCGCCACGCGCTGCTCACATGCGGCGGCGTCGGCTGCCTCGAGGTTCAGTCGCAACAGTGGCTCGGTATTCGACGGACGGAGGTTGAACCACCAGTCGCCCGCGTTCACGGTAAGCCGGTCGAGG
>Ga0255780_10005422_pt1 | contig 10764 bp, 9 predicted proteins | sample 071ome_32_FD_179978 | JGI IMG/M metagenome (GOLD analysis project Ga0255780, IMG submission 179978) | Coastal salt marsh microbial communities from the Groves Creek Marsh, Skidaway Island, Georgia - 071405AT metaG (version 2) | ecosystem: Environmental > Aquatic > Marine > Intertidal zone > Salt...
CTAGTTTTCTGCCCCGGGGGGCGGAGCCCCTCGCGGATGGAGCATCGTTCAATAAATGATGGGTCGACGGGGGACTCCGCCCCCCTACCCCCGTCGGCCATCGGCCGCCTAGTTTTCTGCCCCGGGGGGCGGAGCCCCTCGCGGATGGAGCATCGTTCAATAAATGATGGGTCGACGGGGGACTCCGCCCCCCTACCCCCGTCGGCCATCGGCCGCCTAGTTTTCTGCCCCGGGAGGCGTCAGCCCCCCCTCGACAGAAGACGGGGCGGAGCCCCCGGGGGTAGGGGGGCGGAGCCCCCCGCGGAGCCCCCGCGTCGCGCGCGTCACGAACCCCCGCGCGACCGCACGACACGCTTCGAGCCCCCGCGCGACCGCCTCTCGCGCCGACTCCCCCTCGCGCGCGCGGACCCACGCCTGGACCGTCCCCGTCCGGTAGACCGCGACCCGCACCCCCTCCCCGCCGTCCCGCCTCCAGACCACGCCCCCCGAGCTCTGGTCCGCGGGGCGATGCCCGGCCTCGCGGACCTCTCCTCCCGGGGCGCAGAGCGGCGGCGCCGTCAGGCTGAGGTTCGCGACGCGCGCGTCGACCCCCGTCGCGCCCAGGAGGGCGCGGACCGTGGCCAGGACGAGGGGCACCAGCGGGGACGGGCGCTGCGACACGTGCACGACCCACGCGTCCCCCGCGTCCCAGACGGCGAAGGTGCTGGGCCTGCCCTCCAGCGTCCACAGGCGAAAGCGCCGCTGCCCGCGGAAGCGGGCCTGGGGAGGGAGGACCTCGAGGCGCATGGCCGTCCCCGGGTCGTCGAACGGGCAGGCCGCGGCCGCGGCGTCGAGCCTCGCCGCGGCGTCCGCGGGGGCGCGCATGCGGGCGATCACTACGGCGTTCCAGACGCGTCCCGCCACCGGGCCATCGCGCGCCGCGCCGCGGCGAGGATGCTCCGCCGCCCCGAGGCCGCCCGCCACTGCACCGCCGGCGTCGTCCGGAGGAACTCCCACAGCCACTCGTACGCGTCGAACATCCGCTCGATCGAGTGGCTGGTCATGACGGCCCGGGACTCCCGCTCGCCCCGACGCGGCTGGAAGATGCCGATCGTGACCTTCCCGCACTCCGTCGAGTTGGTGCACGTCCTCCGGGAAGTGCACAGGCAGCATCCGGCCCGGTCCGGATCCTCGCGCAGGAGCCGGTTCGAGGAGAACTCCAGGCGCGCGCCCGAATAGGTGCTGTTTGAGTTGTAGACCGACCGGATCCCCCGGGCGGACAGCGCGCGGTGGAGCGCCGCGCGGTCCACGCCCCACGGGAAGCGCGCCGGGCAGTTGACCATCACCACGCGCGTGCCCCCCGGCCGCGGCGCGAAGCTGCCGGCGGGCACGCCGGCCGCCGCCTCCAGGACCGCGGTCAGGGCCGTCGCGACGGCCTGGATGTGCCCCACGTAGCGCGCGCCCGTGATCTGGAGCACGAGCCGCGAGAAGAAGACCTTGAGGTTCAGCGTGTAGCTCCCCCGCCCCCCGCTCCCGGGGACGCACCACAGCACGGAGAACTGGTTCTCGAAGACGCCGCCGTCCGAAGAGGCGTCCCGCGCCTCGTTCCGGCGCTTCTCGGGGTACCGCACACCGTTGTAGTCCACACCGATGATGCCCCCCTCCTCTGAGTCCGCCACCGCGATGAGCGCGGGGACGACCACCGCGGGGTCGAGCGTGCTGCCGCCGCAGTCGATGACCACGGTCGTCGTCGCGACGCGGAGGGGCGGGGCCGGGCTACCGGCACGAGTCACGACAAGAGATGACATGGGGGGGGATCTCCGATACCGTCCCATGCGCCCCCTCTCGGGGGCAGATTACTCCGCGCCCCCCCGCGAGGTGGTGCAGCCACCCCGATACCTGCCAGTAATGCTGCGTCCCCCCGTGGCACTGCAGGTTCCGGAGCTGCACGCACCCCAGGCTGCAGAACATTTCCCCCGACAGGCGGAAGAGCCCCGTCGTCTGGTCCCGCCCGACCGGGAACGGCGCGCTCAGGCCCAACACCGCGGACCCGCACTGCGCGCAGACCCGCCGGGCCGGGTCCGCCGGGACCGCGCCCGCGGGCGGCTGCCGGTGGTCCGCCCCCTCCAGGTCGTGCCCCTCGCCCGAGGGGGGGTCCGGGGTCGCGCCGACGCGCAGGGTCACCAGGATGGGGTCCATCGGGTGCTCGTGCGGGGATGCGGCCCGCACGCCCTAGGGGGGCCCCCTGACCATCCTGCGGACGGAGATGGGTACGGGGACGGGGTACGGGCTCCGTCTCCGTCCGTCCGTCCTGTCATCCGCATGAGCCCCCGGGTCGACGGAAGGCGGGGCGGAGCCCCCCCCTAAGGCGGCCTCGGATTTTAGGGGCAACATCATGGCCGGGGGAGCGCTGCTGCAGATCGCCTTCGCCGGCAGGGCCAGCGAGAGCTTCTACGTCTCGCGCAGCCCGCAGATGAGCCGGTGGAGGGTCGCCGTACGCAAGACGACCCCGTACTCTATCGAGACCTTTCGACTCGAGTTCGAGACCAAGCCCGTGTTCAGCGACACGCTCCCCAGCGTGTCCAGGTGCCGCATCCGCCGCCACGGGGACCTCCTCCGGAACGCCGTCCTCACCATCACGCTCCCCGACGTCTACAGCTCCCTCCTCGAGCGCTTCCGCTGGGTCCCATGGCTCGGGGTCTACCTCCTCCGCCGCGCCAGCCTCCTCGTCGACTCGCAGGAGGTCGACACCTTCTACCCCGACTTCGAGCAGATCCTCCGCACGGCGACGGAGGGGGCCCGCCGGGAGGCCTACGACGAGATGATCGGGAACGTCGCCGACGTCCACGCGCCGCGCCGCGCCCGCCCGCTCGTGACCATGGTCGCCAACCGCGTCAACTATACCATGTACCCCGACAGCACCGTCCTCGGGGAACCCAGCATCCGCGGCCGGGAGCTCCTCGTCCCCCTCGGCTTCTTCTTCTCCCGCGACGGAGACCGCGCCGCGCTGCCGCTCATCGCCATGCAGCTCTCCGAGGTCTTCGTCGAGATCGAGCTCCGCCCGCTGAACCACCTCTTCCAGCTCTGGGACGCCGGGAAGGGGGAGTACGGAGGCCCCGACGTCTTCCGCACCGTCGAGTCCTTCGTGAAGACGGGCACGCAGTACCCCCTCGAACTCGAGGCCTCGCTGACATGCGAGTACGTCTTCCTGGACGACACGGAGCGCGCCGCGCTCGTCCAGGCCGCCCAGACGGACTACGTGATATCGACCGTCGCGCAGGCGCAGCTCTCCGGCATCACGTCCGCCAACGGGACCCACATCTTCCGACTCAACGGGACCTCCCGGGCCATCTTCTGGCTCTTCCGGCGCAGCGACGCCTTCTCGCGGAACACCTACCCGCGCTTCGTGCGCGAGGACGCCGGGGGGGAGACCATGCGGACCTGCGGGATCATGTTCAACGGGGTCGTGCGCGAGGAGGAGAAGCCCGCGTCCTTCTACGGCAAGACCCAGCCCTTCCTCCACGTCCCCACCGGGCGGGTCCCCGAGGGGGTCTACATGTACGCCTTCGACCCCGAGCCCTTCGCCGGGGGACCGTCCGGGACCGCCAACCTCGTCACCCTCGACCGCGTCGAGTTCCGCGTCGACCTCGCGATGCCGGACGACCCCGAGGTCTCCTACGACATGGTCGTCTACAGCCTCGACGCCGCCGTCTTCCGGGTGACGTCCGGGCAGGGCGGGCTCGTCTTCGCGTGAGGCGGTTTGCAGGGAGCGCGAAAAACGGGAGAGGGGGGGCGAATATGTCGTCCCAAGCAAGCGTTTAGCTCACGCGGAAACTGAGCAGCCAACATGTCTGAAGGCCCCTCGAACTCGGAGACCCCGGAGCAGAAGCTCCGCGATGCGCTTCAGAGCCACTACCCTAACCTCTCAACGACCCGTCTGGAGAGGGCCGTCAGGGTTGGGCTCCCCTTCGTCGAAATGTTTGTCAATCTCAACGAGGAGCCCGACTGGGACAAGATCGCGAGTTCCTCGGTAAAGGCCACGCCGCCCCGCAATGCGGGCGCCGGTACGCCTGCCAAGCGGCAGAAGACCGAGGACTTCAGCTGGATGTCTGAGCTCAAGCCCGACCACCAGGTCGTGCTCGGGGCCGTGCTCGTCACGAACCTCACGTTCCAGATCCCCGTCGGTACGACCCGGGGGTACCTCATGAAGGCGCTGTTCGTGCCGGCCGCGATGTACTTCCTGTGCAACGCCGAGGGGGAGAACCCTACCAAGGTGGCGGTCGACTTCGTCGTCGAGGCCCTCTCGATGATGAAGGAGAACCCGAAGAACTCCGACCTGCGCTGGATGGTCGAGCAGGGGCCCCGGGCCTGCCAGTGGAAGGCGAAGGAATTCACCCTCGAGAAGTTCTATCAGCTCTTGAGCTCGATGAAGACGACGACCTCGTTCAAGAACGAGGAAGGCGGCGAGACTTCCGCCATGGCCTGGGTCTTCGGCCAGTTCTCCTCCAGGATCCAGGACTTCTTGTCCCTGATCGCCGCGGCGCTCTTCATGAAGAAGCACCTGTCCATCGCCGACAAGAAGAAGCTCGTGGAGTCCCTCCTCGAGAAGCTGCAGAACGGGGTCAACGGGGACAAGGAGCTCCCTCCTGGCGACCTCGACAGCCACGCGGTGGTCCAGCGTGCTCTGGACCACTTCTCCCCGTACGAGGTCCCCCTCCACGAGGAGATCCGGAGGGAGACCGGGGACAAGAACATCTTCGCCATCGCGGCGGACCTGATGGCCCGCCCCGCCCTGCCCCGCCCCGCCCAGGCCCGCCCCGCCCACCAGGACGGCGGTCGGAACTTCTCGGATGCCCTGCACCTCGCGAAAAACCCGACCAGCGAGGAGGCTCGCGAGGCGCTGCTGCAGATCATCAATAACCTCGGCAGCGATGCCCTTGGCGACTGGGCAAGCTCCGTCGTGCCCAAGTACGAGGCCGAGGACGAGGCCGAGGCCCAGGCCGAGGACGAGGACGAGGCCCAGGCCGAGGACGAGGACGAGGCCCAGGCCGAGGACGAGGACGAGGCCCAGGCCGAGGACGAGGACGAGGCCCAGGCCGAGGACGAGGCCGAGGCCGAGGACGAGGCCCAGGCCGAGGCCCAGGCCGAGGACGAGACCGAGGAAGAGCTCGACCTCGACGACCAGGCCGCCGTAACTCTCCCCCCCAGGAGGTCTCCCAGGGTCCAGCGGTACGTCGGTTGAGGAGCACACTTCCGTGTGAAGTCCTATGCGCCACTGTGCGCACCAGGAAGTTTTTGTGCCCGACGGACATGCGAGACGAAGGAGACGACGGGGGCTACGTGCTCCCCGGCAGGGAGCCCTTCGCCGCGTTCGCCGCCACGCGTTCCGGACGGGACACGCGGCGGCTCGTCACGGAGCTCATGCACCCCCGGTCCCCCCACCGCGGCCTGCTCCTCTTCCACGCCGTCGGGACGGGCAAGACGTGCGTGGCCATCGCGGCGCTCCACGCCTGGCTCCGCACGGGACGGGAGGTCCTCGTCCTGACCCCCGCCGGCCTCCGCGCGAACTTCCTCCGCGAGATGACCGGGAACGTCTGCGGGGTCTTCCGCTCCCCGTCCGGGGAGAAGCCCTGGGCCGTCGCGGAGGACCGCGAGGCGCTCCTCCCGGGGGTCCGGGAGGTCGCCGAGGACCTCCGTCTCGCCTTCCCGGCTGTCCTGCCGCCGTCTGTCCTCGCGCGCGACCGGCGGGGGCGGGAGGCGCGACCCACCGACGCCGACCGCGCCGTCGCCGCGCGCCTGGTCACGCAGTCGCTCGAGCTCCACGTCCGCTTCGTCGCGTACAACGGGCTCACGGACGCCTCCCGCCGGCGCCTCGCGGACCCGAGCGCCCTCGCCGGGCGCCTGGTCATCGTCGACGAGGCGCACGGCTTCCCCGCCCGCGCCGGGGAGCTCCTCCGCGCGCTCATGGACGCCCCGCGCTGCCGCGTGCTGCTGATGACCGCGACGCCGATCGCGAACGCCGTCCACGACGCCGTGCCGCTGCTCAACCTCTGCCGCGGCTGGGTCACCACCCTCCGCGTCCGCCTCCCCGCGGACCGGGACCGCACGGTCCGCGCCGACGCCGCCCTGCGCGCGGTCCCCGAGCTGTGGCGAGTCGTCGACGAGGTCGCCGTCTCGGCCGACGCCGTCGAGCTCACCGTCCTGCCGGAGGGGTTCGAGTACGCCGACGTCGACCGCGTGCGCGTCGTGCCCGTCCCGCCCTCCGCGCCCTTCGCCACGGCCGCCGCGCGGCACCAGGCCGTCGCGCGCACCCTCGGCGCGCGCCCGGCGGACCTCGCCGTCCGCCAGCGGACGCTCTTCCCGGAGGACCCCGAGGACTTCGCCAGGGAGTACCTCGACGCCGGGGAGGACGCCGTGCGACCCAAGAAGCGCGCCCCCTTCCTCCGGCGCATCGCGGGGCTGGTGTCCTTCCAGCCGCAGAACACCGACGGCTTCCCCCGGGTCTACGACCCGAAGGTCGTCGCCGTGCCGCTCGGGCCCGCCCTCGCCCGGCGCTACGCCGACGAGCGCCGCGCCGAGGTCCTGGCCGAACGCCGCGCGCGGAACGTCCGCCTGTACTACGCCTACACCCGCGCGATCGCCAACTTCGCGTGGCCCAGCGAGTACCGCCGCCGCCGCCACGCCGGCGACGACGGCGCGGACGAGGTCGACGCCGGCGGACTGCTCGAGCGCCTCGCGGCGGACGCCGCGAGGACCATCTCCCCCGCGGCCATCGCCGACCACTCGCCGAAGATGGCCGCCGTCGTCGCGCGCCTCCAGGCCGCGCCGGACGAGCGCCACCTCGTCTTCAGCAACTTCCGGCAGCTCGAGGGCGTGCGGACGCTCGCGCTCGTCCTCCGCGCGCACGGCTGGACCCAACTCCACCCGGGCGACCGGACCTCCCCGCCGCTCGGCGACGCCAAGAGCAACGGGCGCGCGTTCCTGGACCTCGCCGAGTTCGGCGGGGACGCCGAACTCGCCAACAGCGGGGCGGTCCAGGTCGCGCTCATCTCGCGCAGCTCCGCCGAGGGGCTCAGCCTCCGGGGGTACACCCAGGTCCACCTGCTCGAGCCGCCCTTCACCTGGAACATTCTCGAGCAGGTCCGCGGCCGCGCCGCCCGGCGGACCAGCCACCGGGACCTCCCGGCGAGGCTGCGCCACGTGCGTACGTTCGTCTACGTCGCGACGCTCGGCGCCGGCGCGGAGGAGACCAGCGACCAGAAGATCGTGCAGCTCATGATGCGCAAGGAGCTGCGCGCGCGGGAGCTGTACGAGCTCCTGCGCGCCGGCGCCGTGAACTGCGCCTGGGAGTCGCCCGAGGGGGCGGCGTGCGGCGTCGCGCCCGAGGACGAGGGCGCAGGGGACCGCCTCTGGTCCGCGCTATCGGAGGGGTGAGCGCCTACCGCCGTCATGCAATAAAACTCCGACAGGTAGAAAATCAGGGGGGTACCCCCAAGACCGACGGTCACACTCGGAAGAGGCCTCTTCAACTGTGTACTGCTGAGATGCACGTCGTCATGCCCTCGCGGGATCGTGAGGCGGAAAGCAAGGTGTTCAGCCTCATGTACCTCAAGAAGGCGGCTAACTACATTAAGCGCGCCACTAAGCGGAACCGTGTTGCCTCCTTTCAGGAGATCTTGGAGTGGGTGCGCGAGGGGATGCCTCTTGCCGTAAAGCACGAGTTCTCCGACTCAGACGTCTGCATCAAGACGCCCGGTTGCGTTTGCATCCACTTCGCTGCGGCCGTTGGTCCGTGTGCCGGTTGCGTGCACAAGTTCATCGGGGAGCACTCCCTGAGCCCGTTGTTCATGAAGGCCCTGATGCACTTCGGGGCTCTCGTCGACTCGAACAAGCCGCTCCCGGAGAGCGACGCCGACTGGGAGGCCTTCCTGGAGGAGGTAGAGAACCTGCTCAAGCGGCCCCCGCCCCTCTCTGCCAGTCCTTGAAGCTTCCCCCCAGAAGCGGGACCTTTCTTTTTGTGTGGTAGGTACCCATGTCCAAGGCCGTCGTCCCGGACACCATCTTCCACCTGCGCGTGCGCAACCCGGCCCTGCCGGGCCCCAACCCGTTCGAGTGGAAGCTCGTCCGCGGCTTCGACCTCTTCGCGGGCCGCCGCGTCGTGGTGTTCGGGCTCCCCGGGGCGTTCACCCCCACGTGCACGAACAGCCAGTGCCCGGAGTTCGAAGCCCTCTACGACAAGATGCGCGAGTTCGTGGACGAGGTCTACTGCACGAGCGTCAACGACGCCTTCGTCATGCGCAAGTGGGCGGAGTCGATGCGCGTGACCAAGGTGCAGATGCTCCCCGACGGGAACGGCGATTTCGCGCGCGGGATGGGCATGCTTGTGGACAAGTCGAACCTCGGGTTCGGCGCGCGCTCGTGGCGGTACGCCATGGTGGTCAACAACGCGGCCGTCGAGGCCATGTTCGAGGAGGGGGGCAAGATGGACCTGAACCCCGGCGACTTGTACGCCGTGTCGACGCCCGCGAACGTCCTCCGGTACCTCTCCAAGCGGGGGGCCGTGCCCGCGGACGACCCGACCGCGCTCTCCAAGCCCAAGGCCGCGCCCCGCTCCAGGACCGCTTCGTCGACGCGGAAGAAGACGGAGCGGTGACGGCGGGCGCCCTTTTTCCATCGTGCTAAGAGAGGACATGCCGCCCATCCGTCTCGCGCCCGTCGGACCCGAGATCACCCCCGAGATGCTCCCGCCGCCGCCCCCCAACGGCGGGCTCCTCGCCGGCGCCCCCGGCACCGGCGACTGGGCGGCCAAGCCCCTCCCCCGCGACGTCGCCGCGCGCGTCCGCCTCGCCGGCTTCGGCGCCCAGGACGTCATCCCCGGGACGTCCCCCCTCTCCACCCCCGAGGCCGTCCGCCGGGACTTCCCCGGGAAGGTCCGCATGGACGGCGGGCTCTGGGTCACCCCCAGCCCCGCCGTCGCCGCGCCCCCGCGCGTCCTCTCCCCGTTTGCGCTCTAGCTCGAGGTACAGGCGCGCGATGCGCGCGTGCTCCGGGCGCACCTCCGCCGGGGGCGCGGGCGGCGGGGGGAGCCGCGCCGCCCGCACGAGGAACGCGCGCTGCCGCGGGCCGAGCGCCGCGGACAGCCACCCCCCCAGGTCCAGCGCCGGGGGCGCGCCGCCGCGCGGCCCCCCGAGGCCGAGGAAGCACCCCAGCGGGCGCGCCAGGCACTCGGCCACGTCGAAGAGGCGGCGGTCCGGCCCGACCGTGAACGGGTGGTCCGCGAGCCCGAGGAGGACCCCCTCCAGGGCCGCCAGGACCCCGTAGGGGGCCAGGTGCTGGGTCGCGATCACGGCACAGAACGACGCCGCGAATACCTCTGATGCGGCGTCCCGCGCGACCAGGGCCGTCACGCGCCGCGCGAGCTCGGCGATGGAGCGCTCCATGGTTAGGAGACGCGCACAGTTTTCGCTGTCGCTACCCGCCGCGCACGCGCGCCAGGGCCGCCCCGAGCTCCCACCGGGAGGGGAAGCGGCACCCCCGGGGCGCCGACCACCGGACCGCGCCGCCCGCCGAGACCAGCAGGACCCCCCCGTCCGCCCCGCCGGAGATCACCAGCGCGTCCCCCCGCGCGCCGCGCGCCGACGGGACCGGGCGACCGCCCGCGCGAAACTCGCCCTCGGCGGTCAGCCCCGCCCCCTCCCCGCCCGGGGCCGTCCACGCGGGCAGCCCCCCGCGGAACAGGGTCAGGGCCCCGTCTGCCTGCAGGACCAGGCGGACGTCGCCCGCCGCGCTCACCAGCGCGTCGCCCACCCCGAGCGCCGCCGGCCCGTCCGCCGGGGTCAGGACGGGGTACTCCCGCGGCCCCCGGGGGGCGACGGCGAAGCCCTCCCGCCCGCCGGAGACCTCGAGCCCCTGCCGCGTGACGCGCAGGTGGTAGGTCGCGGCCCCCTCGACGGCGACGCCGTCCGTCAGCTCGAGCTCCTTCACGACCTCGGGGTGGTACGACACGCCCAGCGGCGCGAACCCGCCGAGCTCCGCCTCGGGCACCCCGCGGACGTACGTGTCGACGCCGCTGTTCGGCCCGTCCTGCCCGTGCGGCCCGCCGACGATGCGCTCCTTCAGGAAGTAGAGCTCCGGGTCCTCGCGCATGCGCACGACCAGCCCCAGCCCCTCGGCGTCCGCGCGCGCGAGGGCGTCCTCCAGCCGCGCGAAGCGGCGCTGGTACGCGAACCGCTGCGTCCCCGCCGGGCCCGTGAACCCGTAGTAGACGTCGTGCCCCTCGACCTCGCGCGTCCCCCCGGCGTCCCAGAGCATGAGCGTCGCTTCCGCGCCGTCCGGCGAGATGGCGACCAGGTCCGCGGAGACCTCGCGCGCGCGCCCGAGGGCGTCCGCGACGCCGCGCGGCCCCGTGACGGGGACGCGCTCGATCTCCCACCCGCGCACCATCGGGGCGGTCCGGAGGAGGAACCAGTCCCCGTTCGGCGACCCCGCGTCCACCTGGACGGCGTCGTCCACGAGCTCCCGCCACCCCTCCTCGGCGAGATCGACGTCCGCGGGAGCGATCCGGTACGAGACCGTCGAGGTGTCCGCCGGCTCCCCGGGACCCGCGTCCTCCGCCGGGCGCGCGGGCGCCGCGGGGGGCGCGCCCTCCGCCGGGCGCGTCCCGGGGATGCTCTGGATGCGCGTGTACAGCGTCGTCCCGGGGGCGGAGATCCCCGTCGGGGGAATGTCCGCGTTCCCGTCCGGGTGGTACTGGGCGGGGAAGAACCTCCCTCCTTCGGCCAGGAC
>Ga0255780_10005434_pt1 | contig 10751 bp, 10 predicted proteins | sample 071ome_32_FD_179978 | JGI IMG/M metagenome (GOLD analysis project Ga0255780, IMG submission 179978) | Coastal salt marsh microbial communities from the Groves Creek Marsh, Skidaway Island, Georgia - 071405AT metaG (version 2) | ecosystem: Environmental > Aquatic > Marine > Intertidal zone >...
TTTTACACTGGTGTAACGACCGACGACCGACGACCGACGACCGACGACCGACGACCGACGACCGACGACCGACTAGACTTCCTTGAGGTCGTCCGCGCTTTCTCGCACCACGCGAATCAGCCGTTCGCGTTCGCGCTCGCCCGCGCCGCCCGAGGCCGCTCGAATGGCCTCGTCGGCAGTGTACACCGGCTTGGGCGCTTGCCTAGGCCGACAGACCTCGACGCAGTTCTTCCGCATGCCGCGGTCAAAGGGGTTCACGAAATCCTCGTTCAGTTTGCCGTCTTTGTGTAAGTACGTGTAGCGGTTCCAGTTGGACAGCTCGTTCGTGGTGATGTTCCGGCTGACCTGGCTCGCCTGCGCGATGGCCAGCGCCGCGACGCTCACAGCGAGGACGAGATCGAAGCAGACAAACAGGATGGGCCCGATGATCGCAAACGTTCCTCCGCCCCGCGCGTTGGAGATCCGGATCGCGCGGTGCAGCGAGACCACGACCGTGACGCCAGAGGCGACGATCGCCGCCAGCTCGAGCCACAGGAAGATCAGAAAAAGGTGCCTGTTGCCCTTTCCGACCGCGTTACCCACCCACGGACAGAAGTGATCGAAACACTCCACGCAGCGGTCGGTGGTGGCGCAGTGTTTCGCGCGGAGCGGACGGACGATCCGGCACGTCACGCACATCTGGTTCCATTGCGATCCCCAGAGCGCCGGCGAGTTCAGCGAGCTGGCGTCTGCGCCCGCCCCGTCCTCGATGCTGCGGTTCCTTGCCACCTTGCTCGATATCGATCGCGCGCTGTCGATCCGCGCGACCGCGTTTGTCGGCAGAAAGCCCGGGTCTGCGACAGTCGTCTTGTACAGAAACACCAGCCCCGTCCCCGCCAGCAGGTACGTCAGCCACGCGCCCACCGCGATGCCCACCTGGCTCCCGCTTCCTCCAAACAGCACGTTGCCTCGATCCCGACTGGGGATCACCACCGACACCGTCATCAGCGTCACCATGCCGACGATGATGCCCCAGATGACCGGCGCCAGGTGGAGCCGCATCAGCATCCCCACCCCCTTGCCCCGCCGCCTTCGCTCCCGCGCCTCAATATGCAGCCGGTACTCGGCGAGGCTCAGCCCCAGCCCGCGGTGGCCCTTGTCGATCGCCAGCTGACTCGGCGTCATCCCGCTCCCGTCCACCGTCTCCAGCATGTCCTCGCTCCCGCCCTGCAGCAGCGCCATGCACGCCTCCGTGTGCCCCTTGATGCTCGCCCAGTGCAGCGCACTGCACCCCTCGGTGTCCACCCGCATGACGTCCGCCCCCGTCATGATCAACAGCTTGACGCAGTCTTTGTGGCCCTTGTACGCCGCCCAGTGCAGCGGCGTGCGCCCGTCCACGTCGGGCGCGTCCACGTCCAGGTTATACTTCATAAACGCATGGTACAGGATCTCCGTCTGGCCGTACTGCGCCGCGACGTGGCACAGCGAGTAGCCCTTGGAGTCGACCACCTTGGCGTCGGTCTGATCGTGCCCGAGCAGGGCCGTCATACACTCGAGCGAGCCCCGCACCACCGCCCAGTGCAGCGCCGTCTGCTTTGACACGCGGTCCTGGATGTTCACGTTGACGCCCTGATCGATCAGGTACGTCACAATGCTGAGCCTGTTGTTGAGCGCGGCCCACTGCAGCGGCGAGTATCCCTCCTCGTCGAGCGACTCGAGCAGGCTGACCACCTGTCGGTGGTACTCCGCGTACGAGCCAGTCGACCGCGGCACCGCGGCGTCCACCAGCTCGACCAGCCGGTCGTAATCGCCGTAGGCACAGGCCGTGTGGACGGTTTCAGGCGGATCGTTCGTGGTCGTGGTCGTGGTCGTTAATTTGGCCGGCGTTTCCCTGCCCTGGACAGAGACGCCCGAACGAGAACCCCCGTCTTCCACGGGTGGTTCAACCTCGTCTTCAGGATTCATTCGGATTCATTCGGATTCATTCGGATTCATTCGGAGACGGGAAGAAGAGGAAGGAAGGAACGTGCTCGAGCAAACATCAGATCTGGGCCGGGTCCTCGAGGAGAACGCGTCCTCGAGGATACCGCACACGTCAGTACACGCTCAGTACAGCTCCCGACGGCGGGCTGCGTACGAGCGTTGGAGAGCTCGGCAAGTTCTTGCACATGCTTCTCAACAAGGGTGTCGGCCAGTCGGGGAAGCGGGTGCTCAAGGTGTCGACGTTGCGCGCGATGATGCGACAGGCCACGCCGGCGGAGGACTGGCAGGGGCTGGCGTTCTACCAGACGGAGGTCGCGGGTGCGTGGGGGCACGGCGGGGCCGACATCGGCGCGAATACGATGCTGCTCGTGGACCCCAAGGCGGGCGAGGGGCTGATCGTCTTGAGCAACGGGGACGACGGGATCGAAGGAGACTACGAGATGCTCGAGCGGCTATGGGACGACGACTGGTGAGTTACCTGTTAGAACAATTGTGCAGAGATCAGACAGCAACCGATGTCTATTCTGAACCGCAAGGGCCCCCTGGAAGTACGTTGTTGTCGGCAGTCAGGACGAGCGAAATTCACTGCCTCTCAATTTCTGCCGCTCGATCCGCCTCACCCGCTCCCTCCCCTCACCCGCACACCCGCACACCCGCACACCCGCTCACACACACAGGTATTCAAATTTGCTGTCTATCTCGCTGTCCCAGTCTCCTTGACAGCGTGGGTAGTAAACGGACAGTCGTCCTTCGCGTCCCTCAGAAAGGCCCGGTTCAACTACGTCGAGGAGCGGGAGGGCACGTCGAGTCAAGAGATCGAGCGCGCACTCAGCACCAGGCGGCAGAACGGACGGTAACCGGTCGTCGTCATCGTCGTCGTCGTCGTCGTCGTCGAACCCGCCAGGAACAACCCACGACGCGTCATCATGGCCGTGAAGAAGCGCGTCACGAAGCCCCGCGCTCCCCGCGGAACGAGCGCCAGCGACGCCGTCACCATCTGCGTGACGGGCGGCGCTGGCTTCCTCGGCCGGCACATCGTCGAGCGGTGCCTGAAGGACTTCGAGGAAGTCAGCGTCAAGGTGCTCGACATCCGAATTCCGCCAAAGGCGGACCAGATTCCCGGGGTCGAGTATCGCACCTGCGACCTCCGCGACGCGGCCGACGTCTCGCGAGCCATCGCGGGCGCGACGGTGGTGATCCACACGGCCACGGCCGCGCCGACGGGCGCAAACGCTTACAATAAGCAGCTCATGACGAGCGTGAACGTCGACGGGACGAGGAACGTCAGGGACGCCTGTCTCGAGCACGGGGTCAAGGCCCTGGTCTACACGTCGTCGGCCTCCGTCGTCTTCGAGGGCAAAGACTTGTACCTGGTCGACGAGAGCACGCCGTATGCGGCAAAGCCGATGGACTTTTACACCGAGACGAAGATCCTCGGCGAGCGGATTGCCATCGAGGACGCCACGTCGGCGTCGGCGTCGGCGTCGGCGCTGCCCGCCTGTGCGTTGCGCCCGTCCGGTATCTTTGGCGAGTACGACACGCTGACCGTCCCGACAATCGTGCAGAAGGCGCGGGCCGGAAAGATGCGGTTCCAGATAGGAGACGGCAGGAACGAAATGGACTGGACCTATGCGGGGAACATTGCGGCCGCCCACACGCTCGCCGCCAAGTCGCTCCTCCGGGATGGAACCGGCGCGGCGTGCTCGGGCAAGGCGTACTTCATCACCAACGACGATCCAAGACCTTTCTGGGGCATGATGGGAGACATCTGTGAAGGGCTCGGCTACGGAAGGCCGTCCAAGCGACTGCCGTTGCTGCCGCTGATGGTGATTGCCCATCTCGTCCAGCTCCTCGTGGTGCCCCTGCTGGCCCTCTTCGGGAAGCGGATCGAGCTGGACTTTACACCGTTCCGCTTGGCCGTGTCGACCACCAACAGGACCTTCTCCTGCGAGCGGGCGAAGCGGGACTTTGGGTACGACCCCGAGGTGCCACTCGGGGACGCCCTCGACAGGACGCTGGCGTGGTTTTCACACCTCCGAAACAAACAAGACTAGTCTTCTCATTCTCATTCTCATCGAATAATTTCCTACATCCTTGCCGCCATCTCGTCAAACAGCCTGGAGGCCTCGTCCATCCTCCCGTCGCCGCCGCCCATCCCCGCGTACCTCGCGCTCTCCTTGCCCTTCCCCTGGTGCAAACTCACCACGCTCAGGTTCCGCAACGTATCCACATCTCTCGGGTTCTTCTCCAACGCCTGCAGCAGCTCTGCCTCGGCGTCCTCCCACCGCCCCATCAACATCTGCATGCACGCCAGCGAGTTGTGCAGCTTGGCCGTCCACGCAAACTTATCCCCGAGCTCCTGAATCGTATAGTACGCATCCTGCAGACACTTTCCGCCCTTCCTCGCCCCCACCCACGCCTGCGCCAACTGCGTCAACGGCGCATCATCGTCCACTTCGCTCATCTTCCCCGCGTACCCCTCGGCCACGTCCACCCGGTTCATCGACAGGCTTATCTGCACCGCCATCGCCATATTTTCCTGCCCCCCGCCCAAGAAACACGCCTTCAGCGCCGACTCTGGATCATTCGCCCCGACCAGCACCGTCGCCGCGGCCACCATCGCCGTCTCGTTCCGACACACGCTCGGATCGTTCATCCACGACAGGGCCTCCTCGACGTACGTCGGCGAGACTGTCGGATCGCCGCCCTTCGCGTCCTTCGCCACCAGAGCCAGCATCCGCACGGCTTTGAGGCTCGGGTGCGACGCGTCTGCGGCGACCTCGTTCAGCACGACCTCGCACGAGCCGATTTCGATGTACGCCCTGTGGGAGAGCACATCCCGATCGATTCTGGCCTGGTCGCTGGAGAGTCCCGACAGCTGCGCTGCCTCCGAGATACACGTCTGTGGTGCGCCAAGATGAAAGGCGTTCCGTGCCGCGTAGAGCGGGTCCGAAGCTGAAGAGGCCATGAGATCGTCTTTGCTCGTTCCCGGTATAAGAGGCGCTCTGTCCGTTATCGGCGAGGTCAGATTCTTGGGATGGTGGATGGTGGGTGGTGGATCGTGGATGGACAAGACTATGATCTGTGGCACGGGATGGAGAGGGCACAGGATGGACGAGAAGCGTTGAGACCTTCAACGACCGCGCGGCTCACTAAACATTGCAACAGGATCCATCATCGTCATTCCAACAATTTACATGCGTACGGCGCACCCATGCACGTCTCCTCCCCGTAAGTCTCCCTCCGTCTCCCCGACCCCAGCCGCTTAGATATCCGGGTCGGTGCTCCAGCCGTCGTCGCTGTCGCTCGGGTAAAAGTCGTCGTTCCCAAAGTCCTCCTCCTCGAAGTCGGCCATATCAACGGCGTACCGCAGAACGCCGCCCATACCACCGAAACCCCTGCAGAACTGACTGCCTTCCTGGCTCTTATTCGTGACAAACTCCAGCGCGCACCCAAACTGCTTGTAGTTCTCGGCCAGCCACTCGAGCATCGGCATCTTCTCGATGACGTCCAGGGTCTGTCCCGTCTTGGGGTCCTGGTAGTGTTCGCCGTCTCCCTCCTGCTCTTTCGTCAGGTACTTGACGTCCTGGGTGCCCTCGGGGGTCTTGAAGACGAGTCGGGTGATCTCGAGGCTCTCGTAGACGATGAGAGTCTCCACGGCGCCCATCTCGAGGCAGGAGAGGGTGTCGCGCACCCCGAAGCAGAATTTGCCCGTGTCCTGGGAGATCTGGTCGAAGAACTGGGAGAGAAGGCGCTTTTCTTGGACAAACTTGACGTTGGCCAGCGTCTCTGCCGACAGCTCGATCGCTTGGTTGAAGCCGTTTTCGCCGCCTGAAGTTTCGTGTTTGAGAACGTCTGTGAGTCGTCAAGGCGTCGAGAAGGCGTCGAGAAGGCGTCGAGAAGGCGTCGAGAAGGCGTCCAGACGCATTCGAAACGTCTGTACGTATGTGTCTGTGTCGCTCGAGTGGCGACAGACGGGCGTGCCTGCCGCCGGCGCGAGGGTGCGAAACCTCGCAACGAGCAACACCGTGTGGTCAATATCGGGTAACCGCCATTTGATCTCTCGCCACGGATGCCGGTCCGGGCGAATGAACCACCCGGGCCAACCGACGGGAAATTGGTAAGGCACCCATTCCGAAATTCCAACAACCCCTCCACTCCACGTACCATAGCTCACGTCGACAATCGCCATAATCACCTGCTGCAGCCTCAAATCAAACATATCGCTCTGGCTCAACTCCGTCTTGAAATCCGCACTCCCAGCCAACACCAGCCCGGCCACGTTGGGCCGATCGTTCGTGATGAAGTGCTGCACGGCAATCTCGGCCACCTTCCTCACGTAGTTATGCCGCTTCTCCATCCGCAACCTCGCAAACCGCAACGCACTCTGCCCTCCCCGCCCGTGCTTCTTCGGCAAATCCACCGTGAACTTATGCAACACCTCGCGATGATTCCCTGACAACGTCCCGTACAGGCTCCCGTGCCCGTCCATCACGATAAACCCGTACTTCTGGTCCGTCTCCATCAGCTCAGACAACGCTTCCGTGTGAAACTTGTTATCGCACAGGTACAACGACGTGTTGATCGGCTTGAACGGCTCAAAGTCAATGTTCATTTTCCGCTCCTTCCCCTCGTCCGTGACCACCGTGCCGGTGTACACGATGAGCCCGTTCGGGGGCACTTTCGTGTAGAGCTTGAGACGCTGCTGGGCAGAGGTGATGGCGCCCAGGACCGACTGTCTGTTCACCCGGGATTTAATGTTCGAGGCCGTCCCGTACTCGGTCTGGAGCATCGTCTGGGTCTGGCTGATTTGAGACTTTGGCGGCAGGATGAGGCTGATCATGGACGTCCCGTTGCCTTTTGCTTCGTTCAGCATTTTGATAAGCTGTCAGAGGCGTGGTGGTCGTCGGTCGGTCGCGGGCGTGAGAGGGAGGTGAGAGGGCGCGGTGGCGTGGGCAGCGGAGGGCCAAAGGATTCGTTCGGCTGCGGCGAGCGACGCCCGACGCCCGACATACGTACCCGCTTCATCTTCCACAGCCTGACCTCCTGGTCGGCACGCTCTTGTGCGTCAGCCATCGCGAGTGATTGACGATGACGCGATGAGAAGAAGAAGAAGAACGAAGTTTTTTTGAACGGGATTTCGTGTTGGGCTTCGTGCACACGGACGGACCCCCTCGCTTGGGCATTCGAGTCGATCGTTACGTGTCTTTGAGGGCGACAGAGACGGGCGGTGTCGTCTCGGTCGGGGCAAGTGCGGTGCGTCCGAGGAGCGCAGTCTGTCTAGGACACGGGAACGGCCGATTGCGCCGGGCATTGCATGCGTTCTTGAGCGAGTTGAGTTCGGACAGCGAGACGAGCGGCGAGCGGCGAGCTGCGAGCGACGAGCGACGAGCGAACGGACCATGGCGGCGGCCTCTTCAGAGCAGCTGCAGGAGGAGGCGGAGGGGAAGGTAGGGCATACGGAACCGGTGCCGTCGTCGGAGCTGCCGCTTCCTCTTCCCGGTCTCTCGCAGGATTTCGAGGCGCTGACGCTTCGGGTGACGACGGCGGAGCAGTCGCTGACGTACCATTCCGACGGGGACGACGACTTGGACGACGACTTGGACGACGAACTTGACGACCCCATCGGGGATGTGCTGGACTGGGTGGAGGAGCGTCCGGGGCGGTCGTCGTCGACGGTGGCGACGTCGTCGTTCTCGCATCGGCCGAATGCGCATGGCGGGGCGCTGAATAAAAGTCGGGTGATCAGCAAGAGCAGCGGTGTTGGGTCGTGTCGTTCGTCTCAGTTTCTGCCTGCGACCAAGTCCAACATGACCAGGTTGGAGGCGCACTTCAACGGGGGTCGGGTGAAGATCAACTTTACGGACGAGCATGTGGATGCGTTGTCGACGAAGAATGTGTCGCAGGGTGGGGTCGGGGTGCGGATGAAGAAGCAGATGGTGGGGTCGGGGAAGCGGAGTACGAAGGATCGGGCGGATCGGGCCACGGTGGAGCAGGTGTTGGATCCGAGGACGAGGATGGTGCTGTTCAAGATGTTGAATCGGGGTGTATTTGAGGAGATAAATGGGTGCGTGAGTACTGGGAAGGAGGCCAACGTGTATCATGCGTTTGCGGCGGGGGTGGCGGACGAGGAAGGGGGGATGTCGAAGCGCGCCGCGGCCAAGCGGGAGCTGGCGATCAAGGTCTACAAGACGGCCATCTTGGTGTTCAAGGATCGGGATCGGTATGTGACTGGCGACTCGAGGTTCTCGAGGTACCAGAAGAGCAACCCGCGGCAGATGGTCAAGGTATGTTTTGTTTGTTGGGGGGTCCAGTGACGGCGCGCTCGCTCGCTCGCTCACTCGTCGTCGGCGTATGCAACCTCCAGATGTGGGCGGAGAAGGAGATGCGCAACCTACTGCGACTGCATGCGGCGAATATCCCATGCCCAAAGCCGGTGCAGCTGCGGTTGCATATCCTCGTGATGGAGTTTCTGGGCGAGAACGGGGTCGCGTCGCCGCGGCTCAAGGATGCCAACCTGCCGCCGGCGAGGATGCGGCGGGCGTACACGGAGGTGGTGCTGCTGCTGAGGAATATGTATCATCGTTGTAGGCTCGTGCATGCGGATTTCAGCGAGTATAATCTGCTGGTGCACGCGGACGAGGTGTATGTGATTGACGTGAGTCAGTCGGTCGAGTTGGATCACCCGCGGGCGTTTGATTTCCTTCGGGAGGATTGCCGGCATGCGAACGATTATTTCAGGCGACAGGGGGTCGCGACATTGACCAACAAGGAGCTGTTTGATTTCGTCGTGGACCAGGGGGTACGTTGTTGAAAGTGGGTGTCACCGTCGTCGTCGTCGTCGTCGTCCTTGTTGACGGTGGTGGGGCACGCTGCTCGCTGACACACGCTTACCCAACACTCCATTTTCCTTTCCTCGCAGATTACGGACGAGACGCTGGATGACGCGTTGGACGGGCTGATGGAGAAGGCCGCGAGCAGGCCGATCGTTCAGACCGTCGAGGAGGAGGTCGCGGAGCGGGTGTGGGCGCAGCAGACGATTCCGATGAAGGCCGAGGAGATTGTTCACTTTGAGCGGGATCACGAGCGGATGGTCGATGGTGCGGGCGGGGCGGAGACCGAGCTGGAGTTGTACAGGCGGATCGCCGGGTTGCACGTGGAGGAGGGCGGCGGCGGCACGAGCGCCGGCGGGTCCGGAGATGGCAGCAGTGGGGAGGAGACGGACGGCGACGAGGGTGGAGACGGAGACGAAGACGACGACATGTGGGAGGATCGAACAAAGCTGACGAAGGAGCAGGTGCGGGAGTTGCGGAGGGCGAACAAGAAGGAGGTCAAGGAGGCCAACGCCGAGCGGCGGAAGACGAAAATAAAAAAGGCCGTCAAGAAAAAGGCGGTGAAGAAGGGGAACAAGAAGAAGTGATATAGTCATGTATTTAATACATCGGCGATTGGTTGTAACGGTGGTCGTGGTCGTGGTCGTGTTTGTGGTGGGGGGTGTCGTGGTCCCGGCACCCCGCGTCCCGGCGACGACACAGGCGGACAGACGACGACCGCCATGATGAACCGTCACTCAATCCGTCGTCACTCATCAATGTTCAAGAGAGCGCAGTCTGAATGGCCTCGACGTCCCTGCTCCTGGCCCCTTCGAGCCCTGCCACAAGCCGCAACAGCTCGGCCGCGTACGCGTCCACGATCTGCATCCCCGCCGGACCTTCGTACTCCCCGAGCAACTCGTCCCGCGAGAACTCGAACTGCTCAATCACGCTGTCGCACCAAGAGCTCAACAGGTCGCCGTCCGCCCCGTCGCCGTCCGCCCCGTCGCCGTCCGCCTCGCGCACCTCCATGGCGTCGGCGAACGTCTTCTCGGCCAGCAACATCCCGGCCTGCGTCGCCGCGCGGTCCAACACGTCGCGCAGCTTCGACCTCGCCGTTGTTGTGGGTGGCGGCGGCCGTGTCGAGTGGGCCTCGAGCAGACTGCCCAGCATCACCTCGGCCGTCTCCACAAAGCTCAACAGCGCTGGTATATTCTCATCCCGCGAGTCTCCCAGCGCCCGCTCGAGCACGTCGCTCAGCACGTCGCCGATCACAGCATCCGCCCGCCTCCAAGCCTTCTCCACGTCGTCGTGCCCACTCCCGTGCTCCTGCGTTCCAGCTACATCCTCCCCCTCCATCCACGCCTCGACCCGCTCCCAGCACGCCCGCACCGCCCCGCCGATCTTCTCCACGTCCTCGTCAGCCTGCTCGAGCTCGGCCACGAGCGCCAATCCCACGAGCCGCTCAAACTGCCCCTGGCGCTTCATCAGACTCGACGTCAGCGCACCCGTCTCCAGCCGCGACACGCCCCCGTGGAGGGCCCTCGCCGCACGCAACACCTCTCGTTTCATCCCCAGCATCTCCTGAATAATAGTAATAGTAATAGTAATCATGATGATGACGGCCGTGAGTACGTACCGGTGGTTCGGGTGGATGGCTGGCGGGGGAGGCATGTGCCGCCCGCTGCCCGCCGCCCGACGCTGAAACACACAAGCACAACATACCTCCCAGCCGTCACATTCATCGCACGCCGCCCCCACCGCCGCCCCGATCGCCGCCCCCACCCCGTCCCACATCGTCTTCAGAAACTCCACCTGGCGAACGAGCGGAGCGCAAAGCGCGATGAGTAGTGAGCGATGAGCGATGAGCGATGAGCGATGAGCGAGCGCACGTCGGTCGAGATCAATACCCACCGTATCCAGCCCGACGCCCTCTGCCACCGCCATCTCAACCAGAAAGAACGCCACCAACGCCTC
>Ga0255780_10005447_pt1 | contig 10737 bp, 11 predicted proteins | sample 071ome_32_FD_179978 | JGI IMG/M metagenome (GOLD analysis project Ga0255780, IMG submission 179978) | Coastal salt marsh microbial communities from the Groves Creek Marsh, Skidaway Island, Georgia - 071405AT metaG (version 2) | ecosystem: Environmental > Aquatic > Marine > Intertidal zone >...
GTCCATACGGCTGTAGTTGTAAAACAGCAACGGTTCACCCTTCTCATCTTCTATGAGGTCGAGTAGTTCGGTGAACATCGGCGCCCCGCCGCACGGTATATCGCCGTGTTCCCTGCCGACGATGCCATGGCGTCTTCTGTGTTCCAGGTAGTGTGGATTATGTATTCTCCCGCTCGCGACTTCTCCGGTCTCCCAGTCGAACGCTGTTCGGCAGTTCGGGCACCACATTTGCCTACACCCTTCGAGCTTTTGAATGACGACGCCACACTTTACGCACGGCTTTGAGTCCGTCTCGATCAACCGCATGGTCTCCACTGCATTCGGGTCGCACGCGTGGTTCGAACCACCGACAGGGTCGTTGCACGCCCGACAAAAGTTCGTCTCGCACAGGCTACAGTACCACTCCGTGTCGAGGAATCCCTGACACTTTTCTGAAGGGCACTTTCGAGTGAAGTTTCGAGCGCCCACCGAAGCTAATTCCCGCTGCCTGACCTGGTTTAGGCGCTCGACCTCGCGCTCGGCCCGCATCAAGTTCTCGTGCGCCATGTACACACTGGGGTACGTCATTCGCATTTCACCGAGCGTGATTTCTCCGAAGACGAGAGCGTTTGCGCGAAAGAGTACGAAGAACTCATCTCGTGCGAGCTTGAGTGCATCGCGCGCACGGCGCACTTCACGTGTTCGCTCCACTTCTATTTGCGCTTCGGGGAAGAATGCTTTCTCTCTTTCGAAAAGTACGTCCCGTCTTCGAGTTCGGTAGTCTCGATCGATGAACACGCGCGTAAAGTTCGCGTCTAAGATTTCTTTACTCCATGCCGTTTTGCATCCCATGCAGTGGGGGTCGTCGACGGATTCCATTAAGTACCGCTGAGCGCACGCGCGACATGCTTTCAAAACACAATGAGGGCATCGAACCTCTTTGTGTTTTGTCTTGTTAAATTTTGAGCAACAGACTTCGCAGGAGCTCATACCTATCATTTCTTTCTATTGCTCTTTCTAAGCGCGTTATTAATCTTTTTCTTAATCGGGGTCGGTGGGTACCGGCGAATATTGTTCGGGTGGAAACTTCGGCGCGTGAGCGGGCTTCGCGTGTTCCGTGCGCGAAGCATTTTGATGAAGGCGTTTCTGTGATACACGGTTCTTACTTTACCGTTCGCGTCGACGTTCACGCGGAGGTACCTGCGCTTATTCGATGGGACGTTCTTTTTCGTCGCGCCGAGCATGTTCGCGTTGAACCACGTGGTCACGTTACTGTTACTGTTTGAGTTTGAATTCCTATTGCTGTTCCGGTTTGAATTGTTTTTCACCGAGTTGAAGTTGAGACGTTTTCGCGTTTTCGCGGCATTGTTGGGAAGGCGACTTCGCGTGCCTGTCATGCAATAAGGTTAGATTTTTACTCAAAACGCCACGTCTCATTCTGTTGTCTTTTCACTCTCTTCATGGCGTCGCCTTTCTGACGCACTGATTTTCGTTTGAACTCTGCGCTGCGTTTTACACCCATTCCTGGGCGGTCCCTTGATTTGCGCGCGGCTGCCTTCACCGGTGATGCTTTTTTGACTCCTCGGTCGACCTCTCTTTTCACCGGATTTTCGGGTTTCTTCTTCATGGCTTTCTTCGTGCGCACGGATTTGACTGCTTTATTAAGGTCGAACCCGGGCCTCCATTTCTCCATGATTCGCTTTCTTTCTGCATTGGTCAGGTTGATGGTGTTCTTCAGACTGTCTTCGTCTTTCTTCCTGGCTGCCGCTATTGCCTCCTTTTCCAAGCGCTCTTTTTCCTTCTTTTCGGCCTCCTTTTCCAAGCGCTCTTTTTCCTTCTTTTTGATTTTCTCCCATTTCTTTGTGATTTCGGCATTGATGTCTTTAAGTGTCTTCTTCGCGTACCTTGTCGTCTTATACTTTTTTCTATCGGCTTCTAGAATGTCGACGAATTTCTGTTCGCGAATCTTAAATTGAACTTTCGCGAGGTCAAATATTTTGTTTAACTGCCTGTTTCGCTCTTCGCGCTCTTTCTTCGCCTGTTTCTCGGCTTCCTGTTTCTCGGCCTCCTTAGCCTCCTTTTCCAAGCGCTCTTTTTCCTTCTTTTTGATTTCCTGCCATTTCTTTGTGATTGCGTCACTGATTTGAACAGGTGTCTGCTTCGCGTACTTATACTTTTTTCTATCGGCTTCTAGAATGTCGACGAATTTCTGTTCGCGAATGTTAAATTGATCTTTCACGCGTTCAAATATTTCGTTTAACTGTCTGTTTCGCTCTTCGCGCTCTTTCTCCTTCTTTTCAGCCTCCAGTCTGGCCTTTTCGCGGGCGCTTGCCTGTTCCTGCGCACTGTTCCATTTCTTTCGCCACGCGTTATTTTCACTCGCCGTCGTTTTTACCCGTGGTTTTGCTGGGCGTTCGAACTGCTTGATGAAAACTCTCATGTCCGTGTTCGCCGTGATGGTGTCGATCGCTTTTGGAATGGATGTCCTATTGAAGAGTCCTCGTTCGGCTAGATTATTGAGCTCTTTCTTAGCTTTCTCCCTTTTCTCTATGGCTCTGCTGTTCAGTTCTTTCGGTTTGTCGGCATTTCTTTTGGCCTTATTTGCGACGACCTCCGGATTGGCCTGTTTCTGGGTCGTCACGTTCGCCGGGATCAAATTGTACACCGGCTTACCCACGCGCCCGGCTGTCTCTCGGACAAACTTTTCCGTGACACCTAGACGCTGCGCGAGTTCGCGCGCTTTCGCATCGGACCGCAACTTCGCGAGTCGCTTATCTATTTCGGCGTCGTCTAACCACTTTCCGGCGCGCTTCGGTCTTCTCAGGTTCTTCCCAATTTCATTGACGAGTTTGTCCTTTTGCGCATTGGTAATGTTTCGTGTTCGAATGATTTTGTTCCGAATCGCGGTCGCGCGCTCAGTGAGTACGCGTTCGTTGCCCGAGTTTTTCATGACTTTTTCTCGCGCCCTCTGGTTCGCGTTTTTCGCGGCCGTTGCGTTCGAGAGCGCCTGTTTCTCTTCGGCATTTGCCTCGCGAAGATCGTTGACCGTGAGTGCGCGCACGTCTTTGCCGAGTTTTTGAGCGACGCGTCTAATGTCCTTTTCCTTCCACTGACCCGCCTTGGATGATCGACCACCCACCGTCGCCTGGAGGTTCTTGATGTGCTTTTTCTCTTTCTCGCTTATGATTTTCTGCCCCTCTTTGCGCGCATCGAATGTCCAACTACCATACTTCCATCGACGCATGATGTTTGCGCGTTCGTTGTTCGTGATGTTCATCGCCATGAGCGCCTGTTCGTCGGATTTCTTCGCCGTGACGATCTTCTGTGCCTGTGCCATTGCGTCGTACCCTGGTTTCCATTTTTTCATGACGGTAGCGCGTTCCGCGTTCGTGAGATCCTCGATGTTACGCAGCGCCTGCTCTGCTGCGTTTCGATTCGACTCTTCTGCTAGCCTTTTCTTTTCCAGTGCTTCAGCCCTCTTGCTTTCGTCTAGCTTTTTGGCGCGCACGGCATTGACTGCTTTATTAAGGTCGAACCCGGGCCTCCATTTCTTCATGATTCGCTTTCTTTCTTCATTGGTCAGGTTGATGGTGTTCTTCAGACTTTCTTCGTCTTTCTGCCTGGCTGCCGCTATTGCCTCCTTTTCTTCCTGTGCCTTCCGCTGTGCGTTTTCTTTCTCTTCCTGTGCCTTCTGCTGTGCGTTTTCTTTTTGCGCTTTCGCCTGATTAATTGCACTCAGCGCCTCGTTATACCTATCGTTCGCGATGTAGACGAGTTTTGGTTTCTGCTTACCGCCGAAGAACCCGCGCGGCGCAATGTTCGCCCGCTGTTTCGCGACAATCATGTCCTTATCCCTCTTATTTGTCAGGTCGTTCACGTTCACGTCCGAATACTTCCCGTGATTCTTGGCGTTCATGTACGCCCTGATGTATGCGTCATCCACGCCCGTTTGTCGCAGCGCTTTTAAGGCCGTCTCTTCCCTGCGCTTGTTCGCTTTATCGGCGACCTTCTTCACGAACTTATCTACGTCAGTGTTCGCGCCAATCGTCAAGAGTGCTTCGGGGATTTTGGCCGCGTCGAATTTCCCTTGGTTCGCGAGTTCGGAAAGCTTTGTTTCCGCTTCCTTCTGCTTGACCTCTTCAAGTTGTTTTCGCTTGTTTACGCTATTCTCTACTTCCCTGAGTTTTGCGTTAAAATTGAGCTTTATCTTTTCGCCTTTTCTGAGGGCCTCTTGTAACTCTCCCTGTAACGCTTTCACTTCTTTTTCTAATCTATTCTTCTCGGTCGAATCCTGTGCCGCGACGAGCTTACTTTGCAACTCCTTGAGTTCAGTCTTTATGCCTTCCGTCTCTATGACTCTCGCTCTTTCGAGCTTTTGAATCTTCTCCTCAAATGCAGACGTGGCTTCACTCAGCTTGCGCTCGTACTCTTTTTTCACATTCGGGTCATCCACGCCTTTACTCAATTGTTCCTGGAGTTTCTCGATCTCTCTCTGGGCCTTCTCCGTCTCCTGTTTCAATTGCTCTTGCATTTTCCGCTTTTCGGCTTCAATTTTCGCGTTTGCTTCGTCAATTTGCTTTTTCTGTGCGTTGAGTGTGGCTTTCAAATTGTCCTTGGACTGTTCTGACATTTCTAGCTTAAGTTCACTATTCCTAAGCTTTTGTTGAACGAGCGCAATCTGCTGTTCCTTTGCCTTCCGTTCAGCGTTTGATGAGTACTGCTGGCGACGAAGGTACTTTAGTTCGTCGTCGTACCTATCGCGTTCGCGTTTGATCTTCTCACTCGCGTCTCGCATGTTATTCATCTTACGCTGTGTTTCTCGCTTTTGAATCTCAAACGCATTCTCGCGTGCGTTCATTTGACGCTTCGCATTCATGAGCCTGCGCGAATTCACCTCGAACGACCGGGGCTCGTTTCCACCAAACAATCGCTCGAAGAAAGATTTACCGTCCGGTCTTGCGCTCGCGGCGCGACGTGGTAGCGGTGAAGGTCTGTTGTTCATGGCGGCGACGTTGTTGCGTCGCCTTTGTGGTGTCGGTCTGTTGTTGGTGTTGTTGACACTCGCATTCGCTCGCGTAGGCTGCGGTGGTGGCGTCGGTCTGTTGTTGGTGTTGACATTCACATTCGCTCGCGTAGGCTGCGGTGGTGGTGTCGGTCTGTTTTTGTTAGTATTCTCGCGTCGAGGCGGTGGTGTCAGTTCTTTATTGTTACTGTTTTCCATAGCAGAGTTCGTCGGTCTGTTGTTCGCGCGACGCGCGACGCGATGTCTTTTCTTCGTGCGCTTCGCGAGCTCGATAGGCTCCGAAATTTTCATGAGCCGAAGCTTTGAATGAATGGCATCGGCAATCTGCTCTTTCGTCGCAGACTCTTCATCGATGGCAATGCGTATCTTCTTTGCCAACCGCATGAGTGACGGGCGCTTCGTTTCCGCCCTGAAAAGCTTTTCGTAATCCGATCGCGAGAACGGCGACTTTGGGTCACGCATGAACTTGCGATCCGCACTGAGCATGAGCGGAGGGGCGAGGATTAAACCTCCCTCGACCCTGCTCTTGATGTCACATATCTGTTCTCTCGTGAGTTTGATGTCGGCTAGGCCTGTGTTTCGCCTGACAGCATCTCGCAATTCTTTGATGGACGCGTTCGGATCGCACACGTCCATCAGAGTGAGTCCTAATCTAAACAGATAAAATAATCACACATTCTTCGCTGCCGGAATGACTTTGCTGGCCACGTTCAATTCAATCTTGGATGGCTTTTTGACCCCGTCCTCGCGCAGACGGGCAAACATAACGGCGTAGTATTCGAGCGCTGACCACGGTAGAGTGTCAGCTTCGGCAAGCAAGTCACGCTTTGTCAATTCCGTGATCCACTCTTTGTCCCACTTACCGCTCCACACGTCGTCTGCCATCTTTTCGAGTAATTTATTCCCGTCCCTATCGACGATGTCAATCATGGTGCCATTTTCATCAAGTTTTTCGATGTACCAGCAATCGTGTCCACCCCCTGGACACGTCATGTACTCACGCGAAAACGAGGGGCCGATCGATACATCGTACACGATCGCGTATCCATCTTTTGGACTGTGTTGCTCGCAGTACTTGGGTTTGTTCTCGGAACCGTCGTAACACTTATTCATGTCTGGTGCCCTGAGGTACTCCTCTTTCTTAGGTTTCTTTCTTTCGATGATTTCGTAACCATCTATCGTGATTCGGAGGATGGGTCCATCGCCTTCGTAGTACGATTTTCGTTTTGAAAAAACTACGAACGCGGCGAGCGCAAGAATTGTTACGAACAATAAAGTCCTTCGCCTCATCACGCCTTGTGCTATTAGCCTAGAAATTTTTGATCCACTGCGGACCAGCCCATATTGAATAGACGCACCTTTTCGTCGTAATCCATGTTGAAATCAAAGATGTTGATTTCACCAACGTCGCACTCGTGAAGCGTGTACTCGGGATGCACGCAAACGTTTCTATTCGCGAGACTACTCCTGACGAGAGCTTCGACAAATTGTCTTGGATTATCTATGCTCTCCCTATACGCCTTCGAAAGCTTGACACCCACGACTGTCACTTCGTTTGGTTTCTTGTCGTAAAACGGTGCGACTGGGTGGAACTCCGTCGTCGAACCGTCGACGTACGTCTTTCCTTCATACACCGAAGCGGCGAACACCACCGGTATACTCATGCTCATCACGATGGCATCTATGGCTTTCATGTTCGGGTGCGTGTCCCTGGAAAAGTACACGGTCGTCGCGTCGTTCAAGCAAAACGCAGCCACGTGTAATTTCAAGTCGAGTTCGGCGAATGTTGGGTCCCTACCGATCGCGTGAGCAAACTGATCTCGGATGGGTTCTGTTCCGACGAAGCCATACTTTTTGAAAAACGTCCCGATGGACACGTTTAAAAAGTTTTTCATGTCCAGGTCGAATGCAATGTTTGTGATTTCGTCCACGCTCAAGCCGATCGCGAGCATGAACCCGATGATAGCCCCCGCGGAACTGCCACTGATTTCACGGACCTCTTTCAAGCGCCCTTCGAGTCGCTTGAGCATTCCTATCTGACTGAAGGCACCCATGCTCGCTGGTCCGAGCACGAGGTGTTTCATGGGTCTCCTACTCAGTAGTATTGAGGAAATTGCTTCCTGAGTAACGCGAAGACGACAGCGTACACGACTGCGTGCGTCAGCGCTGGCGCGAGGGAACCGGCCTTCGTTCTCGGCGGGAGAGTGAGAAGAACGCCCGGGTTCAGAAGGATGAATAGAGTCGTCGTCACGATGAGATCCGTCTTCGTGAGCGTGATACCGAGCGCCTTCGCGACGAGACCGTAAACGGCAAAGAAGACGAGGGCGTGGAACATCACCGCGGCGCGAGACGTCTTGCCATCGGCGAACGCGACGGACTTTCCGGTGGTTCTGAGGACGATGCCCGGGGAGAGTGCTAAAAAAAGCGAGGCGGGAACGGCAACCTTTGAAGTGGTAATATCGAGCATTTTGTATTACAATACATCAATATTTATTTTTAAGAAAGCGTATGAAATTGTTAAACGTGACGAATCCAAGTAGCTTCGCTCGGTCTAGACTCTTCGCTCGACTGAATATGTACCTGGCGTGGTCGAGGTGTTCAAACTCTTCTGAGGCATCTTCGTCGTCGTCCTCTTCGAACTGGTGGAAGCACAACTCAACGAATTCGTTGAAATCGGGCTTTATGTCGTGTTCAAGATACGCGTCTCGTATAAGCGTTTCTATGACGCCAAACACATCGTATAATTCGTACGCGTACGCGTCCTGAAAGTCGTGTATCGTTAACCCGTTCGAGCCACCACTGTCCTGGTCATTCTCGTCGCTCGAGTATGCGTCGTAACCGTGTGTGGCTTCGTACACATACTGCGACCATACCATGACGATGCATCTTTGAAATCTATTGGTCCTTTTCTTTAATACCAGTCAAACTGAGAGATGCGACTTCTTTCGTGGGTAAATTTTCCTGAATCGCGGCGAGTGCTCCTTCGATTGACCGTTCGTCACCATTAAAATATTTGGTGAGTCCTTCGCGCACAGTGACTTTCGTGAAACCCGATTTTCGCTTGGACTTTTTCAGGTTGATTTTACCCTTTTTCAAATTGATTACGTCGATGCCGCTCTTTTCCATCGAGCCCTGCACCTGGGCGCGGAGCGCTTTCTCCGCCTGCGTCAAAATCTTAATATCCTTCTTGGCCTCGGCGATCTGTTTGGTCAGTTCGACGAGACGGTTTACGGTCATGGAGAGTTCTTCGGACATATGTATTGTTGGCTATTGTACTGCTAGTTTTAAGTTTCTATTCAAGAGCGCGCCTTTGATCCGCGGCGGTGATCGTGGAGTTATTCCAGGTGTAGGATTGCTTTGGTGCTGGCGGTTCGGATCTCACCTGTTGGTTCGCGTTGCGGAGAGCGCCACCGATGGTCTCCGGGAAACCGATCTGTTGTCGCGGGTCCAAAAAGTTTTGCCCCGCGAGCATTTCGGACGGGGCAAACTCACCGAAATCTCCCTTGGCGACTTCTTTCGGGAGTAAAGCGCTCGCCAGGCCCGTGCCCTCGCGCATGTTGTTCTCCTTCATCGGCTCGGCGACGACGGTCGGCTCTTCCACCTGTTCCTCGAACATCGACTTCTTCTGTCCGACGTGCATCATGTAGGCACCATAGGCTACGGCGAGTACGATGACGATTAGGAGGGTCTTCTTGGACATGAGTCTCTTGAACATGTTTTGTATATGGTATTAAATCATATTTTTATTTCACGCCAGTTCCGTCGGCTCGGCTTCTTCGAGCACATCATCGCCCTGGTCTTCCTGGGCTGGGGCTTCTTCCTCCTCGTCTTCCGTGTCCTCGAAGGCGTACGCATCCGGGTAATCGTCGATGATCGGTGCGGCGAAGAGTTTGACCTGTACGAGGTTCCAGATCGGGCCGAATGTCTTCTTCGCGAACCAGAGTCCACTGAATTCGACGATGACTTTGCACTTGGAGCCATCAGTGAGAGAGTTGTTGTCCGTGACCTCCATTTCCGAGTTGAAAATTTTGGTCGCCGGGATGGTATCACACCCGAGAATGCCATCGGGTGCGCTCGGCTGGTACGCGCGTTTGATTTGCGCTTCCGTCATTTGCTGACCGAACCAACCGATGGAGTTATCGATCGCCGCCTGAATGTTTTCTGCATCGACGTCGTAGACTTTGTCGAGGCCTGACACGTGCAATTGCAGAGAGACGTCACTGACGGAATCAGATTCGTCGACGACGATTGCCTTGTTGATCTGTACGAATTTCTTGCGCTTCTCGTTGGTCGTCGCCTTGACGAAGTACGTGCCATCTTCGGATTGAGTCGGTTGCGTGCTGTACAGCATGTTGTTGGTTTTCTTACCACGATGTCACGGCTCTTCTCTAATAATACTTTTTGAAAGATGCCTTAGAGAAAAGCAATGACCAATACCCAGGAAACACACAAGCATGAGCACGATCGAAGAACTCACCAACGACATCAAGGGCCTTCGCGGCGAAGTCAAGTCACTCGCAAAGATTTGCCGAAAGATCAAATCGCACATCGAGGACCCGACAGGGGAAATCCGAAAGCAACGCGCGGCGAACAATGGTTTCAACCGTCAACAAGAAATTTCCCCTGAGCTTCTCAAATTCATGAACCTTCCGCAAGGCTCGACTGCCTCGAGATCCGAGGTCACTAAATTCGTCAACGATTACATCAAGACGAACGGCCTGAAGGATGTCGAAAACGGTCGCAAGATCAATATGGACGACGTCCTTCGTGAACTTCTTCAACCGGATGACGGTGTTGAGGTTACATTTTTGAACCTTCAAAAGTACCTCAGCAAACACTACCCATCCAAGAAGTGAATCAAACGACCTTAAGAAAATAAATCGTGTAATGACAAAGTATCGATGATACGCTTCATAACCCGCCAGGACATCGAGAGTCTCCTTGGTACAAAGATCGGCGACCCGAGTTTGTACCAAAGAGCGTTCACCCATAAATCAGCCCTGAAAGAATACCCTGACGAACTCACAGAGTCTTACGAGACACTCGAATTCATCGGTGATAGCGTCTTAGGATTCGTCATAACTAAGTTTCTGTTTGATAAATTCGAGGATCGCCAGGAAGGTTTTCTCACGAAGGCTAGGACAAAGCTCGTGCGAGGCGAAATGCTCGCCGGGATCGCTAGGAAACTCGGGCTACATGAATTCATTATCATGGACGAAAAAGGCATGCGCAATGGTTGGGTGGAAAACAAGGCCATGTTAGAAGACGCTTTTGAGAGTTTAGTCGGCGCCATTTACTGCGACCTGGGTCTCATACACGCGAAGGAGTTTATTCTTCGGGTTTACAACGACCCGAACATCGTAGACATGGCCGTTTTAGATGTCGACGATAACTTCAAGGATCGACTCATGCGGTACTGTCAGGCGAACGCGGTCGACCTTCCGGACTACAGGGTCACGTCACACTTCGACGGCGTGTTCGTCGTCGACGCGTACGTTCAAGGGAATTTCATGGGTCGGGGAAGCGCGCGATCGAAGAAACAAGCCGAGCAGCTCGCGGCGCGCGCATTTTTCCATCCTCCACCCGGACCTCCCCCACGACCGCCCCCTCCGCCACCGCCTCCTCCCCCGCCACCGCCACCACTCCCTCCGCTACCACCCGGGCCGCCACCGCCGGAATCTTATCTGCGTAGAAGTTAAGTGATGAGCACTAAACCCCCGTGTCCGACGAAGCGC